>Ga0207689_10006753_pt1 | contig 10108 bp, 6 predicted proteins | sample KBSMisM52_FD_184312 | JGI IMG/M metagenome (GOLD analysis project Ga0207689, IMG submission 184312) | Miscanthus rhizosphere microbial communities from Kellogg Biological Station, Michigan, USA - KBS Miscanthus M5-2 (SPAdes) (version 2) | ecosystem: Host-associated > Plants > Roots > Rhizosphere... | reverse complement strand
CGAGACCGCCTCCAACCGCCTGCAGGCGATCTACCAGGCCACCAAGAAGGCCTGGATGGCGGAGCTGCGGCCGGAGGACGAGGACGGCGGCGAGCTCTCTCGCGACGGGCGCGTCATGGAGATGCTCTCCGAGCACACGCTGCTCGGATGGCTGGAGGGCTACCTGCTCACCGGGCGTCACGGCTTCTTCCACACCTACGAGGCCTTCGCCCACGTCATCGACTCCATGTTCAACCAGCACGCCAAGTGGCTCGACATCTCCAAGAACCACGTGCCGTGGCGAGCCTCGGTCTCCTCCGAGAACATCCTGCTCTCCTCGACGGTCTGGCGGCAGGACCACAATGGCTTCTCGCACCAGGACCCCGGCTTCATGGACGTGGTCACCAACAAGAGCCCTTCCGTCACGCGCGTCTACCTGCCGCCCGACGCCAACTGCCTCCTCGCGGTGGCCGACCACTGCCTGCGCTCCACCGACTACGTCAACGTGATCGTCGCGGACAAGCAGGCCCACCTGCAGTTCACCACCATCGACGAGGCGGTCGCGCACTGCGCCAAGGGCGTCGGCATCTTTCGCCGCGCCAGCAACGACGAGGGCAAGACCCCGGACGTGGTCATGGCCTCCTGCGGCGACGTCCCCACCGTGGAGGCGCTGGCCGCGACGGCCATCCTGCGCGAGCGCCTGCCCGACCTGAAGGTCCGCTTCGTCAACGTGGTGGACCTCTACAAGATGCAGCCGGCCAGCGAGCACCCGCACGGCCTCAGCGAGCGCGAGTTCGACTTCCTCTTCACGGCGGACAAGCCGGTGATCTTCAACTTCCACGGCTATCCGTGGCTGATCCACAAGCTCGCCTACCGCCACCACGAGAACCTGCACGTGCGGGGCTACAAGGAGAAGGGCAACATCAACACGCCGCTCGAGCTCGCGATCCTGAACCAGATCGACCGCTTCTCCCTGGTGATCGACGTCATCGAGCGCGTGCCCGGCCTGGCCGCGCGCGCGGCGGCGCTCAAGGACGAGATGAACGACACCATCGCCGGGCACCTCGAATACGCGCACACGCAGGGGACGGACCGGCCCGAGATCAACAACTGGGTGTGGCCCTACTGAAGCCGGCGGAAGGCGAGACGGCGCCGTCTCCACGCCCGCTGCGCCCGGGACGGCACCTGCCTCCCGGAGCCACCCTCGACGCGGGCGGCGTCAATTTCTCCCTCTTCGCGCGCCAGGCCGCGGCGGTGGAGCTGCGGCTGTACGCGAGCGCGGCCAGCGCCGAGCCCTTCCAGGTCATCACGCTCGATCCGGCGGTGAACCGGACGTTCTTCTTCTGGCACGTGTACGTCGAGGGCCTTCCCGCGGCCGTCGCCTACACCTGGCGGGTCGCGCAGAGCGGACCGGTCCTTGCGTCCGCGCCCGAGCTCCTCGATCCCTGGGCGCGCGCGGTCGGCGATGCGGTGTGGGATCGCAAGGCGGCGGAAGAGGGGCGGACGGCCGGCGTCTCCTTGCGCGGCATCGTCGTCGCGCGCCCGCTCGACCGTCGCGGCCGGGCGCGATCCGCCGCGCGCGACCTGGCCGACGCCGTCATCTACGAAGTCCACGTGGGCGGCTTCACGCGGCATCCTTCGGCCGGCGTCCGCCACCCCGGCACCTTCTCCGCGCTCCAGGAGAAGATCCCCTATCTCCAGGAGCTCGGCGTCACCCACGTGGAGCTGCTGCCCGTGATGGCGTTCGACGAGCAGGACGTCCCGCCGGGCGTGGCCGCCCGCGGCCTCCGCAACTACTGGGGCTACAGCACGTACGCCTTCTATGCGCCCCACCCGCGCTACTGCGTCGACCCCGCCCAGGGCCCGCGCGAGTTCCAGGAGTGCGTGAAGGCGCTGCGCGAGGCCGGCATCGGCGTCCTTCTCGACGTCGTCTTCAACCACACCGCGGAGGGAGGAGCGGGCGGGCCCACCATCCACTTCAAGGCCCTCGCCGGCGACTTCTTCTACCATCGTGACGCCGACGGCGGCTACCGCGACTATACGGGCACCGGCAACACCGTGAGCTGCAACCACCCGCTGGTGGCCAGCTTCATCGTGAACTGCCTCGAGTACTGGGCGGACGAGATGGGCGTGGACGGCTTCCGGTTCGACCTGGCCAGCGTGTTCGCGCGCGGCGAGGACGGGCGCGTCCTGGCCGATCCGATGCTGCCCTGGAACATCGAGCTCTCGCGGATCCTGGTGGAGCGGCCCCTCATCGCGGAGGCCTGGGACGCCGCCGGCGCCTACCACGTCGGGGCCTTCCCCGGCATGCGCTGGGCGGAGTGGAACGGGCGCTACCGCGACCTGGTGCGCCGGTTCGTGCGCGGCGACCCGGGGCTGATCGCGGAGGTGGCCACCCGCCTGGCCGGCTCCAGCGACCTCTTCGCCGACGACCTCCGCCCCCCCGCGAGCAGCGTCAACTTCGTCACCTGCCACGACGGATTCACCCTCGCCGACCTCGTCGCCTACGACGGCAAGCACAACGAGGCGAACGGCGAGGAGAACCGCGACGGCAGCAGCGACAACCTCTCCTGGAACGGCGGGGTGGAAGGAGACACCCGCGACCCCGCCGTGCTCGCGCGGCGCCGGAGCCAGGCGAAGAACGCCATGGCCGTCCTGATGCTGAGCCAGGGCGTGCCCATGATGCTGGCCGGCGACGAGGTGCTGCACACGCAGCGAGGCAACAACAACGCCTATTGCCAGGACAACGAGCTGTCCTGGCACGACTGGCAGCCAACGGACGAGGGCCGCGGCATGTTCCGGTTCGTGCGCGAGCTGATCGCGCTGCGCAAGCGCCATCCCAGCCTGCGCCACCCGCGTTTCCTCACCGGCGGTTCCGGTCCCGGCCGCCCACGGCCGGACGTCACCTGGCACGGCGAGCGTCTCCGCGACCCGCGGTGGGACGACCCCACCGCTCGATCCCTCGCCTTCACGCTCGACGGCGCCGACGCGGGCGAAGGGCCGCTCCACGTCGTCCTCAACATGTCCGAGTCCGCGTTCGAGGCGGCCCTGCCGGCGCTGGCCGGCTCCGTCTGGCGGCGCGCGGTCGACACCGCCCTGCCCTCGCCGGCGGACATCACCGCGCCGAGCGAGCAGGAGGCCGTCACCAGCGGCGCCTACCTCGTCCAGCCCCGAAGCGTCGTGGTGTTCGAGGCCGATCCCGAGGCCTGGACCTCAGCCGGCCCGCTATAGCTTCTTGTCCCGGACGAAGGCCGCGCTCCTCCCCTGCTCGAGGAAGCCGGCGGCGTCCGTGCGGCCGAACAGCTCGATCAGCGAGGCCACGAGCCCGGTCCACCCGGTCTGGTGGCTGGCCCCGATGCCCGCGCCGTTGTCGCCGTGGAAATATTCGTAGAAGAGGAGGTTGTCGCGCCAATGGGGGTCCTCCTGGAACTTCTCGGAGCCCCCGAACACCGGCCGCCGCCCGTCGGCGTCGCGCAGGAAGATCGCGGTCAGCCGCTTCGCGATCTCGCGGGCGACCTCGAAGAGGTTCATCTGCCGGCCGGAGCCGGTCGGGCACTCCACCTTGAAGCCGTCCCCGTGGTACGCGTAGAAGTTGAGCAGGGCGCGGATGAGCAGGATGTTCACCGGCATCCAGATCGGGCCCCGCCAGTTGGAGTTCCCGCCGAACATGCCGCTGTCGGAGTCGCCGGGCACGTAGGAGACGCGGAACTCCTCGCCGTGCACGCGCACCACGTAAGGGTGCTCGAGGTGGTCGCGCGAGAGGGCGCGGATGCCGTAGGGGCTGAGGAATTCGTCCTCGTCGAGCATGCGCGAGAGGATGCGCCGCAGGCGCTCGGGGTTGACGAGCGCGATGATCCCGCGGTCGCCGTGGCCGCGGTGCTGGGCGCCCGTCGGGTGCAGGCTCTTCAACATCTCCGGCCGGCGGCGGGCGCGCTCCGCGAGCTTGGACATGAGCCCGGGGACGTGGTCGCGCTGATGGGGCTCGACGACGGTCGTGGCGCAGAGGGGAAGAAGCCCCACCATCGAGCGCACCTTGAGGCGCGTCGCGCGTCCGTCCGGCAGCCGCAACACGTCGTAGTAGAAGCCGTCCTCCTCGTCCCACATGCCGTCGGACCCGACCCGGTTCATGGCGTGCCCGATGGAGAGGATGTGGTCGACGAACTTGATCGCGAGATCCGCGTAGCTCTCGTCCTCGGTGGCGATCTCCAGCGCCATCTCCAGCATGTTCTGGCTGAAGAGGGCCATCCAGGCCGTGCCGTCCGCCTGCTCGAGGTGGCCCCCGGTCGGGAGCGGCGCCGAGCGGTCGAACACCCCGATGTTGTCGAGCCCCAGGAATCCGCCCTCGAACACGCTCTTGCCGAAGCGGTCCTTGCGGTTCACCCACCACGTGAAGTTCCCGAGGAGCTTGCCGAAGGAGCGTTTCAGGAAGGCGATGTCACCCGTGCCGCGGCGCGCCTGCTCCATCCGGTAGAGGAACAGCGTGGCCCAGGGGTGCACGGGCGGGTTGACGTCACCGAAGTTCCACTCGTAGGCCGGGATCTGACCGCTGGGGTGGAGGTACACGTCGCGCAGCATCAGGTCGAGCTGCTGCTTGGCGAAGTCCACGTCCACCACCGCCAGCGTGAGGGTGTGGAAGGCGAGGTCCCAGGCCGCGTACCAGGGGTATTCCCACTTGTCGGGCATGGAGATGATGTCGTCGTTCACCATGTGCCCCCACTCCCGGTTGCGGACGGTGGAGGCCGATGTGGCGAACGGATCGACGCCGTGCTCGTCGAGCCACTTGTTGGCGTCGAAGAAGTAGTACTGCTTGCCGCACAACATCCCGGCCAGCCCCTGGCGCATCACCCTCGTCTCGTCCTCGGTTGCGCCGGCGGGGGTGACCGAGCGGTAGAACTCGTCCGCTTCGCGCTGGCGCGCCTCGAAGGTCTCTTCGAACCGGGCGAGCGGGTCCTCGAACGGGAACGGGGCGCGGTCGGTGAGGCGGAAGCGCAAGACGGCGGCGCCCCCTCCGGGTACGTCCAGGAGGTGGTGCGCGGCCACCTTGGTGCCGGGACCGGTGAGGCTCACGGCATCCGCCCGCCCGTGGAGCAGGTAGTCGCCGATGCCGTCCTTCACGCGGGGGGTCGGGTTCGCGGTACCGAACAGCCTCTGGTTGTTGGTCTCGTTCTCCGTGAACAGGAGGGGCACCGCCCCGTCCACATGCAGCCATCGCGGGCCGAGCTCGGCGTGGGAGGCCGCGATCACCCGCTGGCCCTTCCGCGCCTCGGCCGCCTGCAGGGAGGGCCGGGGCGGCTCCGGCCACCACGCCCAGGTGTTCCGGAACCAAAGGGTGGGCAGGACGTGGAGGGTGGCCGCCTCCTTTCCGCGGTTGGCGGCGGTCACGCGGATGAAGATGTCCTCCGGCCCCTCCTTGGCCAGCTCCACGAACACGTCGAAGTACCGGTCGTCCGCGAAGACGCCGGTGTCGAGCAGCTCGTACTCCAGCTCCGTGCGTGAGCGCCGCCGGTTGGTGGCCACGAGCTCGTCGTAGGGATAGGCGTGCTGGGGATACTTGTAGAGGAGCTTCACGTAGGAGTGCGTCGGCGTGGAGTCGAGGTAGAAGTAGTACTCCTTGACGTCCTCGCCGTGGTTGCCCTCGGCGTTGGTGAGCCCGAACAGGCGCTCCTTGAGGATCGGGTCCTGTCCGTTCCAGAGGGAAAGCGCGAAGCAGAGGCGCTGCTTGTCGTCGGAGAAGCCGCAGAGGCCGTCTTCGCCCCAGTGGTAGGCGCGCGAGCGCGCCTGGTCGTGGCTGAAATAGCTCCAGGCGTCGCCGTTGTCGCTGTAGTCCTCGCGGACGGTGCCCCACTGCCGCTCGCTGAGGTAGGGTCCCCACTTCCGCCAGGGGACATTCTTGTCACGCGCCTCGGCCAGGCGAGCCTGCTCGGCCGCACCCTTCTCCGCCATCACGTCCTCCTTCGCGCGATCACAGCCTACACGAGCGCGGGTTGGAGCGCTCTATCCGGAAACTGCGCGTGACCCGAAGAAGCGCGCGCGACCAGGGGTCCTGCAGTTCCCGGATAGACGCCCCCGCGCGCGGGCGGATAGGGTCGGCCTGGCCACGCCGGAGTGTGGACGAGCGCCGAGGCGCGCTGGAGGATCGAACATGATCAGCGGCTCCCGCGTACGTGCAGCCTTCGTCCTGTCCGTGATGCTGTCGGCGCCCGTGTACGCGCAGAACACGCCGCCACGGCTCCTCTCGGCACCCGTCCCCGCCTCTCCGCTGAACGCGCAGTCCGGGGGAATCGCCGCCCTGGACGTGACCGTGAACGCGTCGGGCGCGGTGACGGCGGCGGAGACGGTTCAGGACTTCGCCCCCTTCGGCGATCTGATGCGCGAAGCGGTGCGGGGATGGCAGTTCGAGCCGGCCCGTGAGCAGGGCCGCACGGTACCGCGCCACGTGCTGGTGCTCGGGTTCTTCCGGCCGCCGGAGCTCGCCGTCATCGCTCCCCCACGGCCCCGCTACAAGGACACGACCGCGCCCCCGGAGCTCCCCTGGCCGACCGCCGTCACCGTGCCGCCTTATCCGCCCAACGCCCTCGGCAGCGGCAAGGTCGTGCTCGAAGTGGACGTCTCCGAGGAGGGCAAGGTGACGAGCGCCCGTGTCCTCAACCCCGGCTCGCCGTTCGACGGAGCCGCCACCGGCGCCGCCCGCGCCTGGACCTTCCGGCCGGCGAGCCTCGGCGGCCGCGCCGCCGCCGCCCGCGCCTTCTTCATCTTCTCGTTCGTGGGAACGACGCGCTAGGAGGGCCTACTCGAGCCGCAGGCCCGCTCGGCCCAGCCCCTCGACCACGCGGTCCATGACCTCGGGGAACTTGACGTAGTGCCCGATCAGGACACGGCCGCGCGCCGCGAAGTCCGGCTTGTCGGAGAGCAGCTCCGCGAGCTCCGCGGTCGCTTCCGGGACCCGGCCCAGGAGACCCAGGCAGGACGCTCTCATGACGCCGCGCCAGAAGAAGGTCGGATCGCTGTACTCGCGGGCCGACTGATAGGCGGCCCCGAACTCGCCCCGCCGGACGTGATCGGCCCAGAGACCGACGTGCACGTACGGCAGGCAATGGGGATTGCGCTGCCGCGCGCTGCGGCTCAAGGCCGGGCCACGCTCCCAGTCGCCGAGCATGGTCAGGAGGAAGCCGATCCTCTCGACGTAGACGAGGGAGTCGGGGCTTTGTTGGAGCGCCTCGTCCAGCTCCTCCCGGGCCGACGCGAGCTCTCCCTTGACGAGCAGGGCCGCGGCGAGCACGCAGCGGGCGCTGCGGCTGGTGGCATCCGTGCGCAAGCCGCGCTGGGCGGAGCGGATCGCCTCGTCGAGCGTGGCCGGGTTCGCCGTCACCTCGAGCGCGTATTTGGCCAGCAGCGCCCGCCCCAGACCCGTCCAGGCGGGGCCGCACTCCGGTTCGAGGTCCACGAGGCGCCGCAAAGCGCTGACCACGGGCCCGAGCGTCGTCGGGTCGCGTGCGAGGACGAAGTCGTAGGAGCCCAGGATGGCGTCGAAGGCCGTCGGTGCGGTGTCCGCGCTGCGCCGCTCGCGGGCGAGGAGCTGGACCACGACGCCCTCTTCGGAGCCGATGCGGGCAGCGACGACGCGCGCGACGTCGTGCGGCGTGCCGCTCCAATGCCCCGGCCGGGGCGTCGTGTGGTAGTCGTCGCCCCAGACCTGCTCCCCCGTCGCGCGATCGAACAGGTGCGCGCTCACGCGCACGCCGTCGCCATCGGCACGGACGCGCCCGCCGAGCACGAAGCGGGCGTGCTCGGCCGCGGACGAGGGCTGGCCGTCGCGGTCGCGCTGCGGCAGGACCCGAACCACCCGGTGGCGGCCCAGCTCGAGAGTCAGCTCTTCGGTCATCTCCGTGGCGAGATCGTCGGACTGTGTGCTCCGGCCCGTGGCTTCGAACGCGCTGACGACGACCGCGGGCCAGCCGTTCCGGGTGTCGCGCGCCGTCGGCGGCGCGGGGGCGGCTGCGGGCGCATCCTCGGCCCGGGCCGCCGTGCGGAAGACGGGGGCGTAGGTGCCCTTGGGCAATTCGATCCGGACGGGATCGCCCTTCCCCGAGAGCAGGTAGTACCGTTCGAGGGAACGGCGCAGGCGTCCGGCCTGGATCCGGACGATGGGATCCACGATGGCGTCGAAGTCGCTCTTCCGGCCGAAGACCTCGACCGCGATGGCGACCTGGGTCAGGTCATCGCCGCGGCCGGCGATCACCTCGTCCGCGACGAAGCGGAGGAACTCGCGCGAGCGTCGGGGCGCGTCGAAGTCGGCGCTCGCGAAGATCCGCTCGAGCTGGCCGCGTACGGCCTTCGCGGACGGCGTCTGGGACTCCCGGGGCGCGGCCGGACCGGAACTCGTGGCTTCGGTCGTCCCGCCTCCATTGGCCCGGTCGGACGCGTCGAGCGCGATCTCGATCGCGCTCTGGAGCTCCGCGGTGCGGATCGGCTTGACGAGAAAGGCCTGCGGCCGCGTCTGAAGGGCCCTCTGCAGCGTCGTGTCATCGGCATTGCCGGTCATGTACACGATGGGGACGCGGAAGCGCTCCTGCAGCAGCTGCGCCGTCTTGATCCCGTCGAGCCGGCCCTTGATCCGGATGTCCACCAGGGCGATGTCGGGACGCCTCTCCGCCGCCCGGGCCATGGCCTCCTCGGCCGAGGAGGCGACGCCGTAGGCGTCGTAGCCGAGATCTCTCAGGCACTGCTGGAGGTCCTGGGCGACGAGGCCTTCGTCCTCTACCAGCAGCACCGCGCGTGGGCGCGGAGAGGCCACTTATTCCTCCGCGGGGACCGTGATCCGGAAGCACGTCCCCGCCGCCACCTCGACCTCGAGGTCGGCGTGCAACTGCTTCACCAGCGTGTGCACGATCTGGAGACCCAGGGACGAGGACCGCTTGGGCTCGAGCCCCTCGGGCAGGCCGATGCCGTCGTCGCGGACCGAAAGCCGCAGGCCCGCTCCGGCCGGGGCCAGCTCCACGCGGACCGTTCCCGCACGTCCATCCGGGAACGCGTGCCGGAGCGCGTTGGTGATCAGCTCGTTCAGGATGAGGCCGCAGGGAGTGGCCTTGTCCACGGCCAGGGCCACGGGCTCGACGGCCAGCTCGAGCGAGATCCGGCACGGGGAAACGCAGGCGGCCTTGAAGATGTCGCGGGCCAGGTCTCGGGCGTACTCGGAGAATGGGAGCCGCGCGAAGTCTTGCGACTGATTGAGCTTCTCGTGGATGAGGGCGATCGTCTGGATCCGCGTGCGGCACTCCTCGAGCGCGTCACGGCTGGCTGTAGCTCCTGCCGCGCGTGCCTGCATGCTGATGAGGCTCGAGATCACCTGGAGGTTGTTCTTGACGCGGTGGTGCGCTTCCTGAAGGAGGAGATCGCGGTCGTGGAGGGCGGCCTGGAGCGCCGCCGTCCGCGCCTGGACACGCAGCTCGATCTCGGCTTCGACATCCCGGAAGAGCCACAGGCTCTCCGATTGCGGGTCGGGGCGGCGGTTGCGGGAGGAAGGCCATCCCCTCTCCGCAATCGCCAGCGCCACTTCGTGGGCCATCGTCCTCGGGAGGGTTTCCATCACGAACGCGACGCTACCGGCCGAGAGTTCGTTCCGTCAATGGGACCTTCGGCGTAGGCCATTGGGCCTCCGGCGGCACGCGTCCATGGGACCAACGTCCCATAGACACGCCGCAACATCGCGCCGGGCATCGGAATTCCACCATCACGACGGCTCGACGCTACCAGACCGGCCCGCCGTGCCAGCCGCCGACGGGAACGCCGGTGTAACCGCCCCAGCCGCCCGGGTAACCGTACCCGACGCCGACGCCGACCACGGTTTCACAACCTGCGGAGACGAGGGCAAGGCTCAAGGCGAGGACGAGAACGGCGAGGCGCATCGAAAGATGGGACTTCATCGCTTTTCTCCTTCGCCGCGGCTAGAGCGGCCACTTCTGCAAGGCCAGGACGGCGCCGCTGGGGTCGGCCACGACGGCCAGCGTGCCGTTGCGAATGTCGGGCCGCGGCGCCAGCACCACCTTGCCGCCCAGCGACACGACGCGCCCAGCGAGGGCGGCCGGATCCTCCACGCGAACGTAGGACAGCCAGTTCGGGCGCACGTTCT
>Ga0207689_10006751_pt1 | contig 10109 bp, 10 predicted proteins | sample KBSMisM52_FD_184312 | JGI IMG/M metagenome (GOLD analysis project Ga0207689, IMG submission 184312) | Miscanthus rhizosphere microbial communities from Kellogg Biological Station, Michigan, USA - KBS Miscanthus M5-2 (SPAdes) (version 2) | ecosystem: Host-associated > Plants > Roots >... | reverse complement strand
GGAAGTAGTACCAGCGCGACGCGCCTTCGATGGCCGCGGCCTCGGCCAGATGCGGCGACATGGACTGCAGCGCCGCGAGGTAGAAGATCATGAAGAAGCCGGCTTCCTTCCAGATCGCAACGACCATGACGGCAGGCAGCGCGGTCGACTTGCTGCCCAGCCAGTTGTGGCTGGCGAAGCCCAGCTTGCCGAGCACCTGCTCGAGCAGCCCGTATTCGGGCGTGTAGAAGAACAGCCAGATGTTCGCCACCGCGATCATCGGCAGGATCGTCGGCGTGAAATACGCAAGGCGCAGGAAGCCGCGTCCGGGCAGCCGGTCGTTGACCCACAGCGCCATCGCGAGCGCGAGCGCGATCGATACGGGAATCGTGCCGAGCGCGTACCAGAGATTGTTCGTGAGCGCCTGCCAGAAGATCGGATCGTCGACGAGCTGCCGGTAGTTGTCGATTCCCACCCACACCGCGGGACGCGCGCCCTTGGGCGTCGAGTGGAAGCTTCCCCACAGCGTCGCGACGACCGGATAGTGCGTGAAGAGCGCGAGCAGCGCGGCGGCCGGCAGCACGAGCAGCCAGCCGTAGAGCCACTGCGTTGTGCGCGTCATCCCGCGCTGCCCGCAACCGTCACGCCGTGCGTGCGCCCACCGTTACTTCTTGTAAGGCCGCAGCAGTCGATCGGCCTCGCGCTGGGCATCTTTCATCGCCTGCTCGGGCGTCTTGGTGCCGGTGAGCGCCGCCTGCAGCCCGTCGTTCAATGCCTGCGTCACGCGCTGGTTGTCGTGCGTCGAGAGCTCCGCCTTGGCGAACGGCAGCTGGTCCCGCGCGACCGCCGCAGGCGCGAAGCCCGCCACGTATTGCTTCATCGCCGGCGTCTCCCAGGCATCGGCGCGCACTGCGACGTACCCCGTGTCGATGCCCCACTGCGCCGCGCGCTGCGGCGTCGTGATCCACTTGACGAATTTGTACGCCGCTTCGCGCTGCGCGGGCGAGCTCTTCTTGAAGAGGTAGAAGTTGCCTCCGCCCGTCGGGCTGCCGCGCTGCTTGCCGGCAGGCAGCATCGCCACGCCGAAGTCGAACTTGGCGTTGTTCTTCACGTTCGTGAGATTGCCCGTCGTGGTCCAGATCATCGCCACCTTCTTCTCGAAGAAGTCCTTCGGCGTCGTGCCCCACTCGACGATGCCTTCGGGATGAACCTTGTCCTTCTTCACGAGATCGACCCAGTACTGCAGCGCCGCGATGACCTCCGGCTTGTCATAATAGGTTTCCGTTCCGGCGGGGTTCATGAGATTGGCGCCAGCCTCGATGGCAAGCCCCTGAAACAGCCAGTAGGGGAAGCCCGACGACGGAATCTGGACACCCCACTGCGTTACCCGTCCGGAGGCGTCGCGCTTTGTGAGCTTCTGTGCGTACTCGGCCATCTCCTTCCAGTTCGCCGGCGGCTTGTTCGGGTCAAGCCCTGCTTCCTTGAACGCTTCCTTGTTGTAGTAGAGGACGATGGTCGAGCGCTGGAACGGAATGCCCCAGGTCTTGCCACCGGTCTGGCTGTTCTCCATGAACGCCGGGTAGAAGCTCTTGAGCCACGCCTGGTCGTCGGCCGTCTTGATGTAGTCGTCGAAGGGAACGATCGCATCCTCGTCGATCAGGGTGTACATGTCGGTCGACAGGAGAATGGACGTCACTGGCGGCTCGCCGCCCTTCACTGCGGTCAGCGCCTTGGTGATCGTGTCCTGGTAGGTGCCGGAATAGATCGGCTTGATCTTGACCCCGGGATTCTCCTTCTCGAAGTCCGCGGCGAAGCCGTCGATGATCTTGGTGATCGGGCCGCCGACGGCGACCGGAAAGTAGAACGAGACTTCGACGGGCGCTTGGGCGGCAACGCCAGGCGCCAGCATGGCCAGCGCCAGGGCGCCGGCGAACGCGGCGGCCCCGCGGATGATTTTCTGCAGCATGTCTTCCCTCCTCTTGTTGAAACGAAAAAAGTCGTCAGGCAAACATCGTCGCCGATTCCGGAGCGAGCTCCGCGCGACGAACGCCGTCGTGATCGAAAAGATGTTGCGCCCCCGGGGCCCACGCGAGCCGCGCCGCATCGCCGCGCACCACTCCGACGCTGCCGGCAACGCGCACCGCCAACGTGGCGGTGCCCAGCCGGCACGTCACGAGCGTGTCGGCGCCCAAATACTCGATTGCAGCCACGGTCGCGGGAACTCCGCGGTCGAAAGCAAGCGTGATGTGCTCCGGCCGCACGCCGAGCGTGAGGCCCGCGCAGTCGGCGGGAGCCACCGCGGGCCCGCCCGTGCCCGCGACCACCGCGCCGGATTCACCGCGCTCGAGAGGGAGAAGATTCATCGGCGGCGTGCCGATGAAGCGCGCGACGAACGTATTGGCCGGCCGCTCGTAGAGCTCGGCAGGCGTCGCGTTCTGCTCGATCCTTCCCCGGTTGAGCAGCACCACGCGATCCGCCATCGACATCGCTTCGACCTGGTCGTGCGTCACGTACACCATCGTGATCCCGAGTTGCCGCTGCAACGTGCGGATTTCTGCGCGCATCTCCTGCCGGAGCTGAGCGTCGAGATTGGAGAGCGGCTCGTCCATCAGGCAGACCGGCGCTTCCGCGATGATCGCGCGGCCGAGCGCCACGCGCTGCTGTTGGCCGCCGGAAAGCTGCGACGGCTTGCGGTCGAGGAGACCGTCGAGGCCGAGAAGACCGGCGACTTTCGCGAGGCGGCTCGCAACATCCGCAGTCGAGACCTTGCGCACCTTCAATCCGAACACAATGTTTTCCGATACCGGCAGGTGCGGAAAGAGGGCGTAGCTCTGGAATACCATCGCGATGTTCCGCTGCGCAGGCGGCAGGTTCGTGACATCGCGGCCGGCAATCGTAATCCGCCCGCCGTCGGCTCGTTCGAGGCCTGCGATGAGTCGAAGTGTGGTGGACTTGCCGCAGCCCGACGGGCCGAGCAGCACGTTGAGCGTTCCCTCGTCGAACGCGAACGACAGCCCGTCGACGGCGCGCACGTCGCCGTCGGCGGTCGTCCAGTGCTTGCTGACGTTTTCGGCGGCGATGGCCGACAAGAATGCGCTCCCCGTAGTCGCGGCGGATGATAGCAGGTGCTCCGGTGCCGTGTGCCGCGACGGCAGAGCCCTTCGGGCTTCGTGACTCAGGCGCCCGAAGAGCTCTGCCCTCCCGTCACACTGCCCGGCGTCAGGCGAAAAGCTCCGCGAGCGCCGCCCCGGGATCCTGGGCGCGCATGAACGCCTCGCCGACCAGGAACGCATCGACGCCGCGCGCGCGCATCGCGGCGACATCCGATGGCGCGAGGATGCCGCTTTCGGTCACGACCAGGCGTTCCGCGGGCATCGATGGCAGGAGATCGAACGTCGTCGAGAGCGAAACGTCGAACGAGCGCAGGTTGCGGTTGTTGATGCCGACGAGCGGAGTTGCGAGGCGGAGCGCCCGGTCGAGCTCGGTGGCATCGTGAACCTCGACGAGCACCGCGAGACGGAGGTCGCGCGCACAGGCTTCGAGGTCAGCAAGCCGCGCGTCGGTCAGCGCCGCGACGATCAGCAGGATCGCATCCGCGCCCATCGCGCGCGCTTCGGCGATCTGATACTCGTCGACAATGAAATCCTTGCGCAGCGCGGGCAACGCGCACGCCTCGCGCGCCGCCGTGAGATACGCCGGATCTCCCTGGAAATAGGAGCGGTCGGTGAGCACGGACAGGCAGGCGGCGCCGGCGGCAGCGAAGCTTGCGGCGATCGCGGACGGGTCGAAATCGGCGCGCAACACGCCCCGGCTCGGACTCGCCTTCTTGATCTCGGCGATGACCGCGGCGTGCCCGGCCGCGATCCTGCTGCGGAGCGCCCGCTCGAAGTCGCGCGGCGACGACTGCTGCCGCGCCGCGGCCGCGACCTCCGCATAGGGACGCGCACGTTTCGCGGCGGCAACCTCTTCGGCCTTGGTCGCGAGGATCCGGGCGAGAATGTCGCTCATCGGCAGACGGAAGAGGTCAGGCGTTCGCGGCGCCGAGCTTTTGCGTCAAGGCGACGAAGGCATCGAGCTTTTTCTTCGCCGCGCCGGAGGCGATCGCGGCACGCGCCCGCTCGATCCCTTCGGCGATCGACGGCGCGACGTCCGCCGCGTATAGGGCGACTCCCGCGTTAAGCACGACGATCTCGCGCGGCGTGCCCTCGACGTTGCCGAGGGCTTCCAGCAACATCGTCTTCGACTCCCCCGCGTCTGTGACCTTGAGGCCGCGGTTCGAGATCATCCTGAGCCCGAAGTCTTCCGGATGGATTTCGTACTCACGCACTTCGCCGTCCTTCAACTCGCCGACCAGCGTCGCCGCGCCCAGGGAGACCTCGTCCATCCCGTCCTTGCCGTAGACGACGACCACGTGCCGGCTGCCCAAACGCTGCAGGACGCGCACCTGGATGCCGACGAGATCGGGGTGGAACACGCCGAGCAACTGGTTGGCCGCGCCGGCCGGATTGGTAAGCGGCCCGAGGATGTTGAAAATCGTCCTGACGCCGAGCTCTTTCCGCACCGGCGCCGCGTGCTTCATCGCGCTGTGATGCGACGGGGCGAACATGAACCCGATACCCGTCTCGGCGATCGATTGCGTCACCTGCTCGGGCTTCAGCATGATGTTCGCGCCGAGCGCCTCCAGCACGTCCGCGCTGCCGGACTTCGACGACACCGAGCGCCCGCCGTGCTTCGCCACGCGCGCGCCCGCCGCGGCGGCGACGAACATCGCGGCGGTCGAAATGTTGAACGTGTGCGACGAGTCCCCGCCGGTGCCGACGATGTCGAGCAGGTGTTCGCGGTCCGGCACTTCGACCTTGGTCGCGAAATCGCGCATCACCTGCGCGGCGGCGGCGATCTCGCCGATCGTCTCCTTCTTGACGCGCAGCCCCACGGTAAGCGCGGCGATCATCACCGGCGTCACTTCGCCGCTCATGATCCGGCGCATGATCGACAGCATCTCGTCCGGAAAGATCTCGCGGTGCTCGATCGTGCGTTGCAGCGCTTCCTGCGTCGTGATGGTCATGGCGTTTCCTGATGGCGGTTTCTTGGGTTCGAAGCGTGGCGGGGCAAGAGCACCTACTTGGCGCTCTCGAGGAAATTTCGCAGCAGCGCGTGGCCATGCTCGGTGAGGATGGCTTCGGGATGGAACTGGACGCCCTCCACCGGCCACTCGCGATGGCGGACGCCCATGACTTCACCGTCGTCGGCGGTCGCGGTGATCGCAAGACACGCGGGCATCGTCGTGCGCTCGATGGCGAGCGAATGGTAGCGCGTCGCGGTGAACGGGGAGGGCAATTCGGCGAACACGCCGCGGCCGTCATGAGTCACCGGCGACACCTTGCCGTGCATCACGCGCTCGGCGCGGACGATCTTCCCGCCGAACGCCTGCCCGATCGCCTGGTGGCCAAGGCACACGCCGAGGATCGGGATCCTGCCGGCGAAGCGTTGGATCAGCGGCACCGAGATCCCCGCTTCGTTCGGCGTGCACGGTCCCGGCGAGATCACGATCGCGCTCGGCTCCCACGCGGCGATCTGCTCGATGCCGATGGCGTCGTTGCGATGGACGTGCACGTCCGCGCCCAGCTCGCCCAGGTACTGGACGAGGTTGTAGGTGAAGCTGTCGTAATTGTCGATCAGGAGCAGCATGGGTTCACTCCGCCGCGTCCAGGCCGAGCTGCACCATGTCCGCCGCGCGGAAGATCGCGCGGGCCTTGTTCTGCGTCTCGGTCCATTCGGATTCAGGCACCGAATCGTGGACGATGCCGGCGCCGGCCTGCGCATAGAGCATCCCGTCCTTGACGACCGCCGTTCGTATCGCGATCGCCGTGTCCATGTCGTCCTGGAAGCTGACGTAGCCGACGGCGCCCGCGTAGACGCCGCGGCCGGTCGGCTCGAGCTCGTCGATGATCTCCATCGCGCGCACCTTCGGCGCGCCGCTCACGGTGCCCGCCGGGAAGGCCGCGCGCAGCACGTCGATGCTGGTGAGCCCGGGCTTCAGCACGCCTTCGACATTCGACACGATGTGCATCACGTGCGAATAGCGCTCGACGACCATCCGGTCGGAGAGCTTCACGGTGCCGGTCTGCGCGACGCGCCCGACGTCGTTGCGTCCCAGGTCCACGAGCATGACGTGCTCGGCGATTTCCTTCGGATCGCCCAGCAACTCGGCAGCGAGTTGTTCGTCCGCTTCCCTCGTCGCGCCGCGCGGCCGCGTGCCCGCGATCGGCCGCAGCGTCACCGCAGTGCCTTCCTTGCGCACGAGGATCTCGGGCGATGCGCCGACGACGTGGAAATCGCCGAAGTCGTAGTAGAACATGTACGGCGAAGGATTGAGGGAGCGCAGCGCGCGGTAGAGCGACAACGGCGAGGACGCGAACGGCCGGCGCATCCGCTGCGACAGCACGACCTGCATCACGTCGCCTGCGGCGATGTAGTCCTTCGCCCGGAGCACCGCGCGCTGGTAGCCGTCGCCGCCGAACTCGCTCTGCGCCTGGGTGAGCGGCGTCGCCGTCTGGAAAGGGATCAACACGGGTTCGCGCAGCTTCCTGCGCAGCGTCTGCAGCCGGTCGCGCGCGGCCTCGTAGGCATTCGGCTGTCCCGGATCGGCGTAGACGATGAGGGAGATCTTGCCTGCGAGGTTGTCTACAACCGCAAGCTCCTCCGTGAGAAGCAGAAGGATGTCGGGCACATCGGCGAGCCCGGACCCCGGCGGCGGCGCGTGGCCGGCGAGCTTCGTCTCGATGTGGCGCACCGTGTCGTAGCCGAACGAGCCCGCGAGGCCGCCGCAGAACCGTGGCAGGCCGGGACGCGGCGCCGCGCGGTAGCGGCGCAGAAAGCCGCCGACGAACGAGAGCGGGTCGCCGTCGTGCCGCTCGACGATGGCGCCGCTGTCGTCGACCTCGATCGCGGTGCCGCGCGCGCGAATGCGGATCTTCGCGGGCAGGCCGATGAACGAATAGCGGCCGAAGCGCTCGCCGCCGACGACCGATTCCAGCAGGAACGAATACGGCTCGTTCGCGAGCTTGACGTAAAGGGAGAGCGGCGTGTCGAGGTCGGCGAACGTCTCGAGGACGAGCGGGATGCGGTTATAGCCTTGGGCGGCAAAGGCGCGGAATTCGGCTTCGGTCATGGTGCTCGGACGATCTCTTCATTTGAGGCTGCTGGGGCAGTCGGCGGACTGCGCGGGGGCATCGCTTGGCTGCGCGCGACGCCTTCAGGGGCGGGACGTCAACGCCAGCGGCGGCCGGTCGATGCGAGCCGCCAGCAGGCGGCAGCGGACATGCGCCGCCAGCAGGCGGCGGTAGGCGTGTCCTGCCCACGCGCATCGACCGTGGCGGAGAAGGGTCCAGAGCTGAAGAGAGAATCGATCATTGCGACGCGGGGGCGACATAGCGAACACGGTCGGCGACATCGTCCACCGACTCGACTATACCATCGGCCTTGAGGTCGTGCACCGGCTTGCCTTCGCGGTAGCCGTACGGCACAACCAGAACCGGGCAGCCGGCGCCGCGCGCCGCCTCGACGTCGTTGCCGGAATCGCCCACCATCAGGAGGCGGCTGGTCGGAATGCCAAACACGGCCGCGACATGGCGCAGCGGCGCCGGGTCCGGCTTCTTGGCCGGCAAGTCGTCGCCGCCGATCACGACCGCGAAGTAGTGCTCGATGCCCGCCGCGACGAGATGGGGGCGCACGAACCGGGTCGCCTTGTTGGTGATCACCGCGAGCGGAATCCCCATTTCGCGCAACCGCGCGAGCCCCTCGAGCATGCCGGGAAAAAGGCGGGTCTCGTGGCCGAGGCGCGACGCGTAGTGGGCCTGGTAGCGGTCGAGCGCATCCTTCACTTCGCCTTCGTCGACTGCTTCCGGCAAAACGTCGGTCGCGAGCGCCAGCGCGCGGCGGACGAGATTCGCCATCCCCTTCCCGATCAGCGTGCCGACGACCTCCTTCGCGAGCGGCGGATAACCGAGCTCGGCCAGAAGCGCGTTGATCGCCGCTGCGAGCTCGTGGACCGTATCGAGCAGCGTGCCGTCGAGATCGAAGGCGATCGCGCCGACATCCAAAATCGGCGCATCCGGAGACCCCGTCGCGCCGTCCCGCATCATCGGACGGCAGCGAGCTCCGCGCGCATCTTCGCGATGGTCGCGGGATAGTCGGGCGCGCCGAAGATCGCCGATCCCGCGACGAAGGTGTCGGCGCCGGCCTTGGCCGCTGCGGCGATATTGTCGACCTTGATTCCGCCGTCGACCTCGAGCAGGATCTTGCGGCCGGTGCGCTGCTGCGCGGCTTCGATGCGCGAGCGCGCGAGCGAGAGCTTGGCGAGCGCGCCGGCGATGAACGACTGGCCGCCGAAGCCAGGATTCACCGACATGATCAGCACGAGGTCGAGCTTGTCGAGCGTGTGGTCGAGCCAGTCGAGCGGTGTCGCCGGGTTGAAGACGAGCCCCGCCTTGCACCCGCTGTCGTGGATCAAGCCGATGGTGCGATCGACATGCTCGGACGCCTCCGGATGGAAGCTCACGATCGCGGCACCCGCGTGCGCGAAATCGGCGACGATGCGATCGACGGGCTTCACCATGAGATGGACGTCGATAGGCACGGAGGCGTGCGGCTTGATCGCCGCGCAGACCATCGGGCCCACGGTGAGGTTGGGAACGTAATGATTGTCCATCACGTCGAAGTGCAGGAGGTCGGCGCCCGCCGCCTGCACCGCACGCACCTCTTCGCCGAGACGCGCGAAATCGGCGGACAGGATCGACGGCGCAATCAGATATTGGGGCATGGGTTTATAATCGCTCGAGCATCGCGGCGCATTGTCGCTAAGTTACCCGTGGCAGACACCGGCAAATACAGCATCGCGGTCGCCGTGAAGACGGCGTATCTCGCCGACCAGTCGGATCCTTCCCGGCACCAGTACGTGTTCGCCTACACGATCACGATCGCCAACACGGGGGAGGTGGCCGCGCAACTCATGAGCCGCCACTGGATCATCACCGACGCCGAGCATCAGGTGCAGGAAGTGAAAGGCGCCGGCGTCGTCGGCCAGCAGCCGCTCCTGCAGCCGGGCGAGAGCTTCGAGTACACGAGCGGCACCAGCCTGCAGACGGCGGTGGGCACCATGCGCGGCACGTATCAGATGGTGGCCGCCGACGGTCATGCATTCGACGCGGATATCCCGCTGTTCACTCTTTCCGTTCCCCGCGTGCTGCATTAGGGCGTCTTGTCGCGATGCGCGTCACCCGGCTTCTTGCGCGGGGTGCGGCGCGTCAGGCCCATTGTCCAGGCGACGATCGCCACGGCGATCAGGAGCGCCACCAATGCTTCGAGGATGAACCATACCATCTTGCCAGGCTCCCCACGCTCACTCGTCACGCGATGGGCCGCCATCGGTGCCGCGCTGCTGATCGTCGCCGGTTGCGCCACCACTCCCCGCTCACCTCCGGCGCCCGGCGCCGCGCCACCGTCCGGATCAACGCCGTCGCCCGTCGCCTCGACGTCACCGCCCCCCGCTTCGCCCTCGCTGCCCGCGAAATACGCCTCCGTCCCCTGGACTGCGTTGCCGGGCTGGGCCGAAGACAACGTGACCGAGATCTGGCCCGCCTTTCGCGCCGGATGCGCGGCGCTCGTCGCGTCTTCCGCAACCCGGGCGGTCTGGGAGGCGCCGTGCGCCGCTTCGAATACCGTCGCCGGCACCGACGCAACCGCAGTCCGTGCTTTCTTCGAGCGTCATTTTAGTCCCTGGCACGTCACGGCCGCCGACGGTCGCGATGCGGGAATGGTCACAGGCTATTACGAGCCGCTTCTCGATGGCAGCCGCATCCGCTCGGAACGCCACCGCGTTCCGCTCTACGGCGCTCCGGACGATCTCCTGACGATCGACTTGACGGAACTCTATCCGGAGTTGAAGGACAAGCGGCTGCGGGGTCGTGTCGAGGGCAAGCGCGTGATTCCGTACTGGACGCGCGCGGACATCGAAAGCGGCAAGGCGCCGGCGAACGGGAGGCGCGAACTGGTCTATGTCGACGATCCCGTCGAGGCCTTCTTCCTGCAGATCCAGGGTTCGGGACGCGTGCGCCTCGCCGAAGGCGGCG
>Ga0207689_10006744_pt1 | contig 10122 bp, 11 predicted proteins | sample KBSMisM52_FD_184312 | JGI IMG/M metagenome (GOLD analysis project Ga0207689, IMG submission 184312) | Miscanthus rhizosphere microbial communities from Kellogg Biological Station, Michigan, USA - KBS Miscanthus M5-2 (SPAdes) (version 2) | ecosystem: Host-associated > Plants > Roots >... | reverse complement strand
GCTAGCTGGCCCATTAATACACCACAGCCGGAACGAGAGAAACAATATGTTCCACCAACCACTCCGCCGGACTGGCGATAAATTTCTGGAGCAACAAATACTGTGAGTGAACTGATTGGTGTTGTTGGCGCAGGTACTATGGGTAACGGTATTGCCCAGGTTGCCGCGCGCGCCGGCTACGACGTTGTTATGCGCGACGTGCGCGACGAGTTTTTGCAACGTGGAATGAGCGCGATCGATAAGAGCCTACAGCGAGATGTTGACAAGGAACGATTGGGCGGCGAAGAGAAGCAAGCGATAGTCGGTCGAATCAAAACCACGACCGCGCTCGATGCCCTGAAGGATGCGACATTAGTTGTCGAAGCCATAACCGAAGATCAGACAATCAAGTCGAGTCTTTTCAAAGACCTCGACCAGATTACGTCGCCGTCTACGATCCTCGCGTCCAACACCTCTTCAATTTCGATAACCAAACTCGCGGCTGCCACGTCTCGCCCCGACAAGGTGATTGGCATGCACTTCATGAATCCGGTTCCGATCATGAAGCTTGTTGAAGTGATTCGTGGACTCGCGACATCGGATGAGACCTATGAAAAAGTACGGACGCTGTCTGAGAAGTTAGGCAAGACGGCTCTTGACTGTCAGGACTCGCCAGGCTTCGTTTCAAATCGTGTTTTAATGCCGATGATTAATGAGGCCATCTTTACCCTTTATGAAGGCGTGGCGACACGCGAAAGCATCGACGGAATTATGAAGCTCGGCATGAATCACCCGATGGGGCCATTGACGCTGGCTGATTTCATTGGTTTGGATGTGTGCCTTGCGATAATGAATGTGTTATACGAGGGATTCAATGACTCGAAATATCGACCGTGTCCATTGCTGAAGAAGTATGTTGATGCGGGTTGGTTGGGCCGAAAAGCTGGTCGAGGTTTTTACGAGTACTGAGGAATGCCAAAACAGATTTCCCATTATTGTCAGAAATGCCTGGCGGTAAATGCGCTGGGTCAGGACTTCTGTTCGCGTTGTGGTACGCGGCTGATGATCGTCGTCGAATCGACTTCCGCGAGATTCGAAGCTGCTGAGCAATCTGTTTCGACCGATGAGCATTTACTCGAACGCATTTCGATCGTTGAAAACCGACTCACCAGATTGACCGAACGCCTTGAGCGCAGCCTCGATTTGTTGTTGCGACAGGCGCAAAACTCTTACTTTGATCGTTCGCTGATCAAAACTCTCATCAACATTCTGAGTGACGACGGAGTGGTTGAAAGTGCGAGGCTCGAGCAGCTTTGGAACGAACGATGTGAGCAGGATGCGATTGAGCAACGTGAAACTGCATACCTTGATGAGTTGAGGCTGAAGATTCTGGCGACCCCACCTGCTTCAGAATCTAAGGTGTTTGCCGCACTTGTGGGCGAAGGATTTTTGGCGATAGAAGAACGCCACACCACGATTGGTTTCGATAAGTTGCAGCGTGCCGCGGAAATGACTGAGTCGAACTCGGCTCTGAATCTGTTTATTGGCGAGCACTTTTTCAAAAGCGGAAAGACTCAGATCGCTCGAACCTACTTGACGAAAGTCCACGAGGCAACACCCGATGACGTTCGGGTGTCGCTGCTTCTTGGCCTTACGTGTGCTGACGAAGGCGACGCAGAAACGGCGAAGACACTAGTCGCCGGTGCTCTTCAACGTGGCGGCTCTTGCTTCGCAGGACACTATGCACTCGGCTGGTTGCATATGACCGAGAACAAGTGGCGTAAGGCACTCAACGAGTTCAAGCGCGCACTCGAAGCACGGCCATCACCGGAAGCTCATTTCGTCCTGGCGTCGCTGTACTACCATCTGGATCGCGATGTTCTGGCGAGTCGTCACCTGCGAAAGGCGGTCGAAATGGACGGTGCCTACCGGGAGGCGTTCTACCTTTTGGCGCTGGTTTATAAGCGAATCGGCAAGACCGACTTGGCGGCAGATGCTCTAAATCGCGCCGGCGCAAAGACGGTTGCTACCGGCAGATCCACCCCAAGGGGAAAACGAAAGGTCGAAGCGCTCTTTGACAGAACTAAGTCACCAATCGGCCTAATGACGCGGGCAGATAGGCGTTTGGCCGCGGCCTTAAGAGAGGACGCTCTCCGTGCTTTTGTTGGGATCGAGGCAAATCGCCGTTAGCCCGTCGCGTTGACAGACCATTTTTGCCCGCTATAATGCCCTTTTGCGCACATAGCGCCTTATTCGGCTGTTCGGTGCTGTGGAGAGTTGCGATGCGAATTGAGTTAGCTAATCTTGAAAAGGGCAACGGTGACTTCGCGCAGGTCTACCAGCCAGATGAATTGGATCTTGGCGATGAGCGCGCGAGCCTCTGTAGTCCAGCCTCGATTTCCGGAAAGATCCGTCACGGCGGTACAGAGTTATTCATCGACGGAAATATTGATAGTTGTGTTCAGGTCGACTGCGATCGTTGTCTGAGGCCGCTTCAGTTGCCGGTTAAATCCGACTTTTCGCTGGAATACATTACCGGCAGTGAATACGAAGCGAATCAGACGGCGGAGTTAACTGAAGAACTAATGGCCGTCTCGGTCTTCGATGGCCAAACGATCGATATTGACGAGATTGCGAAGGAGCAGATCTTGTTGCAGGTGCCGACTCGATCGCTTTGCAAAGTAGATTGCAAAGGTTTTTGTCCGACTTGCGGCGCTGATAGGAATGCGGGTGAATGTGGTTGCTCGGGAGGACAGATCGATCCTCGTTGGGCCGCATTGAAAGATTTGATGAGTGGTAAGTCGTGAGTGGAAGGTAGACGGAGTTTGAACTCTACCCACTGACCATTTCCCATTAACATCTAAACAAACGGAGTAATTATGCCAAATCCAAAGCGACGACATTCGAAAGCACGTACGGGCAAACGTCGCGCGCACGATGCTTTGCGCGTTCCCCAAACCAATCTGTGTCCCAATTGCCGTGAGCCCCGCATGCCACACCGAGTCTGCCCCAAATGCGGTCACTACAAAGGCCGTGAAGTTGTTCAGGTAGAACAAACCTAAAACAATCTGTGCGAAGTCAGTCGAAGAATGAAGCCCGCTTAACGGGCAAGGTCGTTCTCGACGGAATGGGAAGCGACCATGCGCCACACGCAGAAATCGATGGTGCGATGGCTGCAACTCGTGACTTCGGAGTGAAGGTTATCCTTGTGGGTCAACCTCACATCCTCGAGCCAGAATTGCGTCGCTGCGGATGGCGTGGAGACGGCGATTATGGAATTGAGCTGGTTGAAGCTGCAGAAGTAATCGCGATGGACGATCCAGTTGCGACTTCCGTAAGACGCAAGAAGAAGAGTTCTTTGAGAGTTGGCTCTAAGCTTGTGATTGAAGGCAAGGCTGACGGTTTTGTCTCTGCCGGAAATACGGGAGCCGCGATGGCCACCGCCAAAATGGTCATGGGGACCCTACCTGGCGTCGATCGTCCCGCGCTGGCTGCGATGATTCCGACGAAAGCGGCAAAGCCAGTATTGCTTCTCGATGTTGGCGCAAACTCGGAATGTAAAGCTCATCATCTCGCTCAGTTCGCTGTAATGGGCGACGCCTATTCGCGGGCCGTCCTGGGCACAGTAAAGCCTTTGGTCGGTTTAATGAGCATCGGAGAAGAAGAGGCAAAAGGAAACGATCTGACGAAAGAAGCGTTTCCGTTGTTGAAGCAACTCAGCAACATTAACTTTGTTGGTAATGTTGAAGGTCGCGACGTGTTTGCCGGAACGGTTGATGTAATCGTTACTGACGGATTCACCGGTAACGTAATGCTCAAGCTGTCAGAAGGACTGACCGAGGCAATGCTCGCGATGCTCAAACGAGAGCTAACCGCTACCGCGGTAACAAAAGCAGGTGCTGTGTTGGCGAAGCCCGCGTTTCGAAGTATCAAGAAGCGTTTGGACTACTCGGAATACGGGGGGGCGCCGTTGTTGGGAGTCAGCCGCATCGTTGTCATTGGTCATGGCCGGTCCAACGCTCGTGCGATACGCAATGCGATTCGAAGTGTTAAAGAGTTTTCCGAGAATCATGCGGGTGAACGAATTGAAAAGGGGTTAGCAGAGACGAGAGCATTTCAGCCGATGGTCGCGGTTTCTGGAATGTGAAGTCTCTAGACTAGTTTGGCTTTTATTTTGTTAGTGGATACTATTACCGCCCCTTCATAATTTGAGGAATTAATGGCAAATCAACGCGCAGGAATTCTTGGTACGGGCCACGCCTATCCTGAAGGCATCTTGAGCAATGCCGACCTCGCCTCCATGGTTGAGACGTCGGACGAGTGGATTACAACTCGAACTGGAATCAAACAACGTCGGAAAGCAGCCCCTGACGAATACACGTCCCTATTTGCCGTCCGTGCGGCAAGACAAGCAATAGAACGTGCTCGGTTGGATCCGTCGGACATCGACCTGCTCTTGTGCGCAACAGTTACTCCGGATCAGATTCTTCCTTCTACCGGTTGCATCATTCAGGCTGAACTCGGAGCCAACAACGCGGCGGCAATGGACGTGGTTGCGGCTTGCTCAGGTTTTCTTTACGGCGTCTCGATCGCCAATTCGATGATTCAGACAGGCCAGTCGAAGTATGCTCTGGTTATTGGCGCCGAGATACTTACTCAGTATGTCGACTACACTGATAGGCAGACTTGCGTACTTTTCGGTGACGGCGCCGGAGCCGCAGTCTTGGGACCCGTCGAGGGAAACCGCGGCATCCTTGGCGCGAAGATCAAGTCGGACGGACGATACGAGGAACAGCTTTTTTCGCCAGGAGGCGGAACGCGCAAGCGACCGACGGCCGAGACGTTGGCAGCTGGGGATCATTTCTTCAAGATGAGGGGTAACGAGCTATTTAAGGTCGCCGTCCGATCTATGGCCGAGATTTCGCGCGACGTTTTGGAGTCCGCTGGTCATAAGGCAGAAGACATTGACTTGTTCATTCCACATCAGGCCAATCAGCGCATTACAGAAGCGGTCGCCGATCGCCTGAATGTCGACAGCTCAAAGGTTTATTCAAACATTGCCGTACACGGCAACACTTCCTCGGCATCAATTCCCATTGCGTTGGACGAATGTGTTCAAACGGGTCGCATAAAGGACGGCGACCTGGTGATGATGGCTTCGTTTGGTGGCGGAGTGACGTGGGGTGGGGTGTTGGTGAGATGGTAGGCTGATCATTGAAGATTGCAGATTTCAGATTGCAGATTGTGTGTGTGGTCCGCGGAAATTATTTGAACGTTATCGAAGACGAAGCTAGTGGAAAACGAACAATCTGAAATCTTAAATCTGCAATCTTCAATAGCTTTCCTCTTTCCCGGCCAGGGTTCGCAATACCCGGGTATGGGAAAAGAGTTGGCTGAGAATTTTCCGGCGGCCAAGCAGGTCTTTGAAGAAGCAGATGAAGCATTGAGCTTTTCAATTTCGCGACTGTGTTTTGAAGGTCCCGAAGAAGACCTTCAGCTAACTGAAAACACGCAGCCCGCGATCTTGTCTGCATCGGTCGCAGCCTTTAGAGCTATACAAACCCAGGGTCTACCTGCGCCGGCTTTTGTCGCGGGACACAGTTTGGGTGAATACTCTGCTCTTGTTGCTGCCGGTGCGATGTCATTGGGCGACGCTGTTCGAACTGTTAGAGCGCGTGGCCGTTATATGCAGGAAGCAGTGCCCGTTGGGACGGGTGCAATGGCTGCGGTGATTGGTGGCGAACGCGACGCAATTGAACAAGCTTGTCGAGAAGCAAGTGGCAACCAGGTTTGCTCGGTGGCTAATATCAATTCTCCCAATCAGGTGGTGATTGCGGGAAATACGGAAGCCGTCGATCGTGCAATGGAGTTGTTGAAAGGGGTTGCGAAGCGAGTTATCAAACTGAATGTCAGCGCGCCTTTTCATTGCGCGCTCATGAAACCGGCACAGGATCGTTTAGCGTTTGAACTTGAGCAACTGGCTTTCACTGAGCCGACGCCATCGGTCATTACAAACGTCGACGCTAAAATTACCAGCGCCCCCGGTGATTTAAGAGATTCGCTGCTACGACAGGTTTCCGCTCCAGTACGTTGGCTGGAGTCGATGGAGTTGTTGTTTCAACATGGGGTGACGACCTTTGTCGAGGTCGGGCCAGGAAAAGTTTTGTCAGGACTGATGAGACAGATTAATCGTGATGCCAACTGTCTCAACGTAGAAGATTCGGTTAGCTTGGAAGCAGCACGCGCCAAGCTGAACGCCGGGACTGGATGATCTAAGAAAAACACGCAGAGGAGCAAACGAAATGCCCGATCAAGAGATCGAGAATAAGGTCAAGCAAATCATCGTTGATGAATTGGGAGTAGATGAAAACGAGGTCACACCGAACGCAAGGTTTATTGACGACCTGGGTGCCGACTCGCTGGATACGGTCGAACTGGTGATGCGTTTTGAAGAGGAATTTGGAATTGAGATTCCTGATGAAGACGCTGAGAAAATTCAAAGCGTTCGCGACGCATATAACTATATCGATCAGCACAAGAAGTAGTGATAAGGAATGCGTTAGTGATGGGTGGTGAATCTTCGTCACTCGTCACCATTCGCTTATCACTGCAATTTCAAGGAGCTTTAACTTGACACGTCGTGTCGTGATCACGGGGCTCGGCCTCGTAACTCCGGTTGGCAATACTGTCGAAGACACGTGGACTGCCTTGATGAATGGGCGCAGCGGCGCCGACTTCATCAAGAAGTTTGACACCGAGAAGTTTTCGGTGAAGTTCGCGTGCGAAGTTAAAGACTTCGACCCGCTTAAGTTTATTGCCAAAAAAGAGGCGCGCAAGATGGGCGCCTTCATTCATTACGCGATCGCCGCATCAATCGAGGCGCTTGCCGACAGTGGTTTTCAAATGACCGCCGAAGGGAAGTTCCCCGATGAGTTTTCCGAAAATGCTGGGACCTATATCAGCAGCGGCATCGGTGACTTCTGGGCAATCGAGCGTGAGCATTCGAAGTTGCTCGATGGTGGCCCCGATCGCGTTTCTCCGTTCTTCATCGTTTCTGCCATCGTCAATTTAGCTGCGGGCCAGGTTTCGATTCGCTTCGGCGCAAAGGGACCAAACTCCGCAACAGCAACCGCGTGTGCCGCAGGAGCACATGCGATTGGCGACAGCTTCAAGATAATCCAACGTGGCGACGCGGATTTGATGATTTGCGGTGGTGCAGAATCTGCAATTACGCCCATGAGTGTGGCAGGTTTTTCTGCTATGCGAGCGTTATCCACGAACAACGAGGATCCGGTTCATGCATCGAGACCCTTTGAGCGGGACCGCGACGGCTTTGTAATCGGTGAAGGCGCTGGAATCATGATTCTCGAGGAACTCGAGTCTGCGAAGAAGCGCGGAGCCAGGATTTATGCAGAGGTCGCCGGCTACGGTATTGCGGCTGATGCTTTCCACTTAACGATGCCAGACGAAACTGGTTCAGGCGCGCGTCGCGTCATGCAGCGAACGCTGAAAGATGCCGGCATCAAGCCCGAACAGGTCGGGTACATTAACGCGCACGGAACATCCACGCCTTACAACGATAAGTTTGAGACGCTGGCTATCAAAGACACCTTCGGCGAACATGCTTACAAGATTCCGGTCAGCTCAACCAAATCAATGACCGGACACTTGCTGGGCGCTGCCGGTGGTATTGAAGCAGTCTTTTCAGCGCTGGCGATTCACCGAAAAGTTATTCCGCCCACAATCAACTATTTCAATTCAGATCCGGACTGCGATCTCGATTACGTTCCTAATGAACCGCGACCAGCCGAAGTGGACTATGTGCTCTCCAATTCGTTTGGATTTGGTGGAACCAATGCGGCGTTGATGTTTAAGCGATATTCGGAATAACGACGAGCTTGGTGCTTTGGGCTTTGTTCCTTTGTCCGTGTGGCTGGAGTTGAATCAAAGGGTCAAAGATCGCATAGCGAACAAAGCACAGAGAGCGAATAGTTAAGCTTTTAGGCGACAAGATGAAGATCCTAGTCATGATGAAACAGGTCGCGAACAAAGACGCGATCCTGAGAATTAATAAAGACGAGTCGTGGATCGAAGAGGGCGATCTCTCTTTTGAGGTGAGCGAGTCGGACGGCTATGCGCTTGAAGAGGCTCTTCGTGTTCGCGAAAAACTCGGGGGTGAAGTCGTTGTTTGCTCAATGGGTCCGCAGCGTGTGAAGAGTGTCATCAAGGACGCCCTGGCACGTGGCGCAGATAGAGCGATACACGTCGTTGGCGACAACTTGAACCATCTTTCACCGTTTACCGCAGCTACAGTTCTGGCAGATGCCATAAAGGACGAAAAGCCGGATCTAGTGATGACGGGTCTCCAGTCAGATGATCATGGCTACGGGCAAACCGGTGTAATCATGGCGGAGCTCCTGGGCCTGCCGCACGCGACGATCGTCATCGAGGTTGACGCTGCTGCTGACAAGTTCCGCGTGAAGCGCGAGCTCGAGAGTGGTTGGTATCAGTGGTACACGATGCCATTGCCTGCCTTGTTGACGATTCAATCAGGCATCAGTCAGATTCGTTACGCGACACTCAAAGGCATCATGGCGGCGAAGAAGAAAGAGATTAAGGAAGTCACTCCTGCTGCCGAAGTCACCAGTCGTCCCTCGCACCAGCGGATTGAAAAGATCTACCTGCCAACAAAAACCAAGCAGACTCAGATGCTCGGCAACGGTGACGCGAAGGCGGGTGCCGCAGAGCTTGCGCAGAAGTTGCACACCGAAGCTCGTGTCATTTGATGTCAGCTCTGGGTATGTGGCGATGAGGTCAGTACCGTGACGCGGTAGCGTCGGCTCAGATCTATAACTTCGTCTCATCGAAAACCGAGCCGACGCTACCGCGTTACGGTACTGACCTCATCGCCACGAAGCGAGAGCATAGCGAAGGGTGCTAATCAAAAATGAGCAACGGAATACTTGTTTTCATCGAACATAAAAACGGCGTCGTCAACAAGAGTTCGCTAGAGGCGATTGCCGCAGCGCAAACTTTAGGCGCTCAGCTTCAGCAAGCAGTGACGCTAGTTGTCCCTGGCAGTGAAGCTGTTGCGCAGGATGTTGCTGTATTCGATGTTGTGAAAGTCATTCATGCCTCGAACGAAAAGCTTGGCGAATACACGCCCGATGCATACGCCGACGCGTTAGAACAAGTCGTAAAGCAAGTTGATCCCAGCTTCGTCTTCATGACTCACACCTACCAGGTTCGCGATTTTGCGCCCAAGCTGGCAGCTCGTTTTAGCAAGTCGCTGATAAGCGATTGCATCCGTGCGAAAGTTGACGGCGGCAAAATCGGATTCACCCGAAGAATCTTCTTGGGGAAGCTGGATGCAGACGTCTCATCGGATGGTGCGGCGCCGGTGTTTGCAACCTTCCAGACTGGAGCATATCGACCAGACCAGGCGCAGAAGGGAAGTGGAGCACCTGTCGAAACAGTAGCTGTTGAGATTGGTGATGTGCGCATGATTCCTGAAGCACCGTTTCAGGAAGCCAAACAAGCAGTCGATCTCACTAAGGCAGATGTGATTGTTGCCGTTGGCCGTGGGATCAAGAGCAAAGACAATCTGGTGTTGGCGGAGAAGCTGGCAGAGGCGCTGGGCGGAGACCTCGCGGCATCGCGTCCCATCTGCGACGCGGATTGGCTCCCGATCGATCGACAAATCGGATCTTCAGGTCAGACCGTGGCTCCGAAGCTTTATGTTGCTTTGGGCATCTCGGGCGCGATTCAGCATCTGGTGGGTATGAAGAACTCCGGAACGATTGTGGCAATCAACAAAGATCCAGAAGCGCCGATATTCGATATTGCGGATTACGGAATTGCGGGTGATCTGTTTGAGGCGGTGCCAGTCTTGACCGAAGAGATCAAAAAGATCCGAGGGTTAGCGTAGGGTTATGTTGGTCTAGCGAAGTAGTCAGTACCACAACGCGGTAGCGTGTGGCTTGGGGCACTCAAGACTCATAAAGCCCAAGCCACACGCTACCGCGTTGTGGTACTGACTACATCAGCACTTGAGCGCCAGACACGGCGACCAAATGACCAACTGAGCAATGTCAAATGAGAAATGGAAAATGATCTTTCTCTTAACCTCCCCCTAGCGCCCGC
>Ga0207689_10006740_pt1 | contig 10126 bp, 12 predicted proteins | sample KBSMisM52_FD_184312 | JGI IMG/M metagenome (GOLD analysis project Ga0207689, IMG submission 184312) | Miscanthus rhizosphere microbial communities from Kellogg Biological Station, Michigan, USA - KBS Miscanthus M5-2 (SPAdes) (version 2) | ecosystem: Host-associated > Plants > Roots >... | reverse complement strand
GGGCATGCCGGTCTTGACGTTGCAGAACGCGCAAGCCCGCGTGCAGGTGTCCCCCATGATCATGAAGGTGGCGTGCTTCTTGTCCCAGCACTCGCCGATATTCGGGCAGCCGGCCTCCTCGCACACGGTGACGAGGCCGTTCTCCTTGACGATCTTTCTCGTGTCGGCATAGCCGCGGGTGTTCGGCGCGCGCACCCTGATCCAGTCCGGTTTCGGCGGCGACAGCGCATCCGGCCGGTTCACCTTTTCGGGGTGACGCGGGCGCACCTGGGTAGCGGAGACGGTATCGACGAGGACGACCATGTTAAGTCCGAATATTACGAGAACATCTAGCTAGTCCGTGTCGCCCATCGCGGCAACCCCAGTTGCGGAAGGCCCGCAATCCGATTGCGGAAGACTCGCTGAAGCTATCAGAAACGTGCAACATATTGGCAGTTTTTACCCCTTCCGCCGTGATTCCCACCTGAAAATGGCTCAAAATCCTGATACGGCCGATGCCGCCGCCCCTCGCCTCGGCAAGCCGCTGAAACGCTCGTTTTTTAACCGCAGCGTCCATGAGGTCGCCCCCGACCTGATCGGGGCGACGCTGCTGGTCGGCGGCGTCGGCGGCATCATCACCGAGGTCGAGGCGTACCATCACACCGATCCTGCCGCGCACTCCTTCAACGGACCGACGCCGCGCAATCTCGTGATGTTCGGCCCGGCGGGATTTGCCTATGTCTACCGCTCCTATGGCATCCATTGGTGCGTGAATTTCGTCTGCGAGGCGGCAGGCTCGGCCAGCGCCGTGCTGATCCGCGCGCTGCAGCCGACCCACGGCTTGCCGGCGATGCGCCGCCGCCGCGGCCTGCAGGAGGAGCGCGCGCTGTGTTCCGGGCCTGGCAAGCTCTGCGAGGCGCTTGGCATCACCGTCAAACATAATGCGTTACCGCTGGATCAGCCGCCATTCGCGCTGCATGCGCGGCCCGGCAAACCCGACATCGTCGCCGGCGTGCGGATCGGAATTACAAAGGCGGTCGAACTGCCGTGGCGCTACGGGTTGAAGGGGTCGAGGTTTTTGAGCAAGCCGTTTTGACCGAACGCCGACCGCGCTCGTGAAGCCGTCATCGCGAGCGAAGCGAAGCAACAGCGAAAGCGCTAGAAGGCAAATCAGCTTGAAGTTGCTGGAGAAAACCGCGCAATCGCGGGGCAGCGGCGCGCCGTCGCCCCAACGCGGTTGAAGACGCATTCGGTCGAGGCGGTGATGGCGCAACCTCACTCGGCGACTTCACTTCGGAAGACATTCCACATTAAAGGCAATGATAATCTGCGCCGGATCAGCCTTTCCTAAGCTCTTCAAGTCTTCCAAACCACTTTTTAGCTTGTCTCCCGCATCCTTCAAGCTGCCCTCAAGGGTCGCCTTGGCCACCCTGCATCGCTCTTCATTTGAGAACTCCTGAAACACCACGGTCGGCAGGAGCCGCCATTCCGCCCTGTCGTTTGTAGCGACGGGACTGACCGAGTAGGAGAAGACGTACATGAGGATCCACATCAGATTACTCCACTCCTGACGCGGCGGCGGCAGGGACGGCCGCGGATGGGCTTTGCCGTTATTCCGTTGACTTAAGGGCGACCGAGCAGGCGGACGACAACTCCGTCACCCGCTGCTTGAGGCAGCGTATGATGCGTTCGCCCCCGGGACGAAACCCTTTGCACATGAGCTCCATGTCGCTTTTGCATTCCCGTGCAATCTTGATGGGGTCCGTCAAACGGTTCTTGGCGAATGCGTCTTGGCCAGACAACACGACTGCAATGCCGAACAAGAGACCGGGCAAATTCATCTCAAACTCCTTCTGCAAAGCTTTTCACGTGCCCAGGCGCTAAAGCAGAGCCTTGACCTAGATCAAGACACTGAAGACGGAAGGGCCCTGCATCGCGCTGTACAGACTGCTTTGGAGCGCACCAACATGAGCGGCCCGAAATTTGAAGTTCCCGGCGAATTACGAAATCTGGCGGAGCGGACGATTGAGCAAGCGGAGAAGGCGTTCGATATGTTTTTTGAGGCCGCAAACAAGTCGATGGCATCGCTTAGTCATCCTGGGGCGGAAATATCCAAGAAGGCTCTATCGCTCACCGAACAAAACATGAGGTTTGCGTTTGACGCCGCGCGGAAACTTGCTCAGGCAACCGACCTTCAAGAGGCGATGCAGATACAATCGGAGTTCATGAAAGGTCAGATCACGAACGCCGGACAACAAATGAAGCAAATCGCCGAAGGAATTGTCTCCACCACCAAGGATGTGACGGAGGGAAGGATTAAGGTTGGCGGCTCGACCTGACGCCTCTGGAGCACGGCACCAGCGCCGAAGGGCGAGTTGTTCGCGTCGCGATTTCAGTGGGCCGGCTTCCGGGTAGACGTTGATCTAAGTCAACATCGCCCGCAGGAGGCGCAACAGGCTCGCTCCTTCACGAACTTCAAGGTCAGGAGGAGCCCGATGCTCAAATACATTCTCGCCGGTCTGGCGGCATTTGTTCTGCTCACTGCAACTCTCATCCCCGATGATGCGTATGCGCGCCGCGGCGGAGGTGGCGGCTTCCGTGGCGGTGGAGGCGGCTTTCATGGCGGCGCTGGAAGGATTCATGGCGGTGGCTATCGCCACGCGGGAGGTGTACGCCCCTCACATCCGATAGCAGGTCGCCCCGGCCGTCCGATAGCAGGCCGCCCAGGTTATGGTGGCGGCTACTATCGACCGGGTTGGGGCTACGGTGCTGCCGCAGTGGGCGCAGCCGCAGCGTATGGCGCCTATGGCTACTACGGCAACAACTACGGCTGCTATTACGACAATTACGGTCAGTATATCTGTCCGCAGCAGTACCAGTATTGAGGCGGCCGAAGTTCAGGGCGGCGGTTCACCGCCGCCGTCCTGCCTGCGCTTCGTCCAAGGAGCCAACTGATCGGCGGCCGTCATCAAATTGTATGACGGCCAGAACGCCACATCCCGGCGTCTGATAATTTCGCAATCCCGACGGCCTCCACATCCATCTGCAGGGCATGTAAAACGCCCCCCCGCAGGAGTGATCCACTGCGGAGACCCGGATTGAAAGTTCGGGACGGTTACTTCCGCTCGCCCATGTGATGGGGTTCTGCCCTGGGCCCACCATTGTAGTGATGACCGGTGTTGACGGTCTTCTTCGCAGCTCCCGTCGTGGTCTTCGGATGCGTCATCTGGTGAGGCACCACGGTCTTCGGACCGCCTTGATAGTGATGCGCATTCTTGTCCTCTGCCGCAGTCTGAGCCATGGCGGGAACAGCCATCAGCTGAAGTGCAAACCCGATCGCAACCAGTTTCCGTGAAATCATTGTCGTGCTCCGTTTTGTGCTTAGGATTTGCAGATTGAAACGCAATTCCACGGAAGCCATTTGACGCAGATCAACCTTCGCGCGACTTATAAGCGAGATTGATAGTTGCCGCTTTTGAGGGCAGCTAAGCTTCCCGATCTCTAGAAACGGAATCCAGGATGCCCGTCTTCATTCCATCATCCGGGCGCGATCTGAGACTCGACCTGTTTCGCGGGTTAGCCAACTGGGCCATCTTCCTGGGCCACATTCCCGATACAGCGCTCGCATGGCTCACGACGCGTAACTACGGTTTCAGCGACGGAGCCGATCTGTTCGTCTTCATATCCGGCTACACGGCCACCCTCGTGTTCGGAAAGATGATGGCTCAACGTGGCTTCGTGATCGGAGCCACACGACTATTCAAGCGCGTTTGGCAGTTGTATGTGGCGCACGCGCTGCTGTTTTTGTTCTATCTCACCGCAGTCCACTACCTGGCGCATCGATTCAATATTTCCCACCTGATGGACCAATTCAACGTTGCCCGCCTGATGGAATTTCCGGTCGAGACGCTGACAGAAGGATTGATCCTCAAATTCAAGCCGCTCAACCTTGATGTACTTCCTCTCTATATCGTCTTGATGGGGCTGTTTCCTCCGGTGCTGTGGCTCATGATACGTCACAGAAACTGGGCGATGTTCGCGTCGATCGCGCTTTATCTTGCCGCCAGACATTTCCATCTGAATCTGCCCTCTTATCCGTCAGGAGAGTGGTTTTTTAACCCGTTCACATGGCAGTTGCTGTTCGTGTTAGGTGCGTGGCTGGCAGCCGGCGGAGCTCGAACGATACGTCCTCTGGTGGACGCTCCACTCGCCACTGTCGCCAGCATATTGTTTTTGCTTTTCGCTCTTGCGGCGACCTTGTCGGATCGCCATCCGGACTTGCAGAGCCCGTTCTTGATCGCGTTGTTTGAACCGTTCACCCCAAACGACAAGACTAATCTTGCTCCGTACCGAGTGATCCATCTTTTGGCTCTCGCGCTCCTGGTCGTTAGATACATTCACTTCGACTGGCCTGGACTGAAGTGGCCGCTGTTCCGCCCCGTCATCAAATGCGGTCAACAATCCCTCGAAGTGTTTTGTGTTGGCGTGTTTCTGTCTTTTCTTGCCCACTTCGTCCTCGAGACCACGTCGAACACATTTCCTGCACAGGTTCTGGTGGGCGTCGGCGGCCTCAGCTTAATGACGGCTGTTGCCTATTATAGATCGTGGTCAAAGGGCATCGATAAAGCCGCTGGAATCAGCCAGCCAATCAGTCCGGTCGGTTCTGCCAACGGCAATCTCTCCCGCCAGCCACTTGCTTGACGCAGATCAACTCTGATGCGCGGAGGTTTTATTAGACTTTCGGTACAACCATCGTCTGTTCCGGAGAAAAAATAATGCCCACCGCCCGTACGCTCATCGGAATTACGTCCGTCATCATCGCTTTCGGCATGCCTCACGCCGGCAACGCGACGAGCCAGAACAAACCTTCCCGCGGTCAGGTTCTTGCAATGGACGACATGAAGCCGATGCAGCCCGCCTCCCCTGGCCAAGCCGGCGACAGCATGAACACGAACCAGGGCAGCCCTAAAATGGGACGCGGCGGCATGATGATGGATGACGGGATGAAACCGTCACCGATGCAAGGTCAAGAGAAATGCCAGGGTGCCATGTGCCCGCCGTCCCAAGGCGGGATGATGCCGATGATGCAAATGATGGAAAAAATGATGGGCAGCCATATGGGCATGCCCGGCATGGGCGCCACGAGCGGAACGGCTGATGTCACCGACCGCATCGAGGGCCGGATAGCGTTTCTGAAAGCAGAACTGGAGATTACCGACAAGCAGATGGCGGATTGGAACGTTCTGGCTGACGCGCTGCGGTCCAGCCGCCAGCACCTTGTCGAGGCGCGCAAATACCTCGTCCCGGACGACAAGGCTAACTCCCCGGAGCGCATGGAGCGCTACGAACGCCACCTGACCGAACGGCTGGAAGCGGTGAAGTCAGCCCGAACATCCTTTGCGCGCCTTTATCCCACCCTCAGCGATTCGCAAAAGCAGACTGCTGATACCATCCTGGTCCCGCTCATCGCGACGTTCTGAACGGCCGTCATCGGCTGTTCTATGCTTCGGTAGGAGCGGTTCAATGCTTGAAGAAATCGCTCGGACTTTTTGGGTCGGATGGCTTGTCATCGGGTTGTCCGGCCCGCTTGCCGCTCAGCCCGGGCAGGCACACGCGCATGATGTCCCAACGGCCGAGCCACGCGTTGGAAGGCCGGAAAACCTTGTCACCGCGCAGGCGCCGGACGGCCATTCAGAGCACCATCCGGCGGCCCCTCCCAACAATTCCCAAGTGTCTCCGGTAACTCCGTCGAGCAGCTCGCCACCTCCCGCAGCGGCACCTTCGGGCGGCACGATGGATGCCGGCGCCATGGGCGGCATGATGGGTTGCATGGGCGCCGGCTGCATGGGGGCAGGACAGCGCAAGGAGTTTTATCCCTCCCTGATGGCGCTTCCGGATCTCTCCCCGGAACAACGCCAGACGATCGAGGCCCGAGCGCGCAGCTGGATCAGCGCGGGAACGGACGGGATTGCCAGCGCTGAAAATGCCCTTCGCCATGCCAATGCCGCCGGGGACACGGCCGGCGCCGAACAGGCCACCGCACAGCTGCGCGAAGCTTTAAATCAAGTAAAGAGCGGCACGACCGTATTGAGGTCCCTCGCTGAGGGGAAACCGCCACAGCAAATCGCGCTGGACTGGTTCAAGAGCGAAATGAACCTCGCGCCCGATGGGCTTGCCCAGGAGACCGGACCGCTCGGGCTATCCTGGTTTCACCTGATTACGATGGCACTGGTGACGGCATTCGCGGCGGCGATGCTGGCGATCTATCTGCTCCGGATGCGACGCGCGAATGCCTTGATCGATCGCCTGACAGCTACTCCAGCCGTCCCTGTCACTGCCGTAGCTGCACCAGCCGTCGCGGCAGCGGCACCGCCGACGTTGTCTCAGGCCATGCCGACAGCGAACGCCCCGCCCGGGACGGCCGGATCGGTGCTCTCAAGCTCCGCGCCTGCGCCAAACAATATGCCCGCCCGTACCGGACTTTGGAAAGGTCAGCTTCGGGTGGCCGCCATTTTCCGCGAGACTCCCGAGGTCATGACGTTCCGGCTGAGGGACCCGCAGGGTGGGCCGATTCCGTTTACCTTCGCACCCGGACAGTTCGTGACGTACTCGGCCGAGATCGGCGGCAAGCTCGTCAGGCGCTCCTACACCATCGCCTCGTCAGCCGCACAAACGGCTTACGTCGAAACCACCATCAAGCGCGAAGACAAAGGCATCTTCTCCGACTACATGCACGAGAAGATTACCGTAGGCGACTTGATAGATGTGATGGGCCCGTCGGGCGCCTTCACCTTCTCGGGCAAAGAAGCCGACAGCGTCGTCCTGATCGGCGGCGGCGTTGGAATCACGCCATTGATGGCTGCGATCCGTTACCTTGCCGATATCGCCTGGCCCGGGGAAATCTACCTGATCTATGGCGCGCGTTCGACGAGCGAATTCATCTTCCGCGACGAACTCGAACATCGCCAGCGAAGAATGCCCAATCTGCACGTCGCCGCGACGATGGCGCGTAGCGCGGGCACCTCCTGGATGGGCGCGGAAGGTCCAATCAACAAGGAATTCCTCACCCAGTCAGTGCCGGACCTGACGAAGCGCCACATTCATCTGTGCGGTCCGCCGGGCATGATGCAAGCGATAAGGACGCTTCTGGCCGATCTCGGCGTACCCGCAGACCAGGTCAAGACCGAAGCCTTCGGGCCAGCATTGGGCGCGGTGCCGCCGCCCGGTGTCACCGAGGTCGCCTCCATCAACGGCGTCAATGCTGCCGCTACAACCCTTGCAACCGACGCGCCCGCGATCGGCCCGGCGACCGCCTCGATTCGATTCTCGAAGTCGAACAAGATCGCTGCCCTGCCGCCGGACAAGAGCGTTCTGGAGATTGCCGAGTCGGCCGGCGTGCCGATCGATTTTTCCTGTCGAGCCGGGATTTGCGGCGTCTGCAAGACCAGGCTTCTTGAGGGCGACGTGACGATGGAAGTCGAGGAGGCGCTGACGCCCGACGACAAGGCTCAAGGCATCATCCTGGCGTGTCAGGCCAAGTCGATCGGCAACCTCGTTGTCGAGGCATGACATGAGCGAGACAGAACGCGTGACTGTCGCCGCGGTCGTTACCGCTCTCCTGCTTCTGGTCCCTGCGTTCGCCCTCCATACTTCGCCACGCTTCGCCGGAAGCCTGGCTGGATTTGCGCTCGGCAGCCTCGCGGCAGCCTTGATGGTGTCGTTGCTGATCTATCCGCTCGCCAAGTATAGCGCATCATTCAGATCCGGACTGAGCCGGTTCACGTCGATGCGGGCGCTGCTTGCCTTCCATGCCTATGGCGGCGCCTTCGGTGCTTTTTTCGCTATCCTGCATACCGGGCACAAATATCAAAGCCTGCTCGGCATAGCCCTTGTCATCAGCATGCTCGTCGTCGTGGCGACCGGATTTGTCGGCCGCTACTACCTGCCGGAAACGTCGGCGGAGCTCCGGGAAGCGCAGTCCAGGCTCGCCACGTTGCGGTCCGCGTATGATCGCACGGTCGCTGCGCTTGCGAGCCAGCACGCATCAGACGACGGCGCGTCGCCGGCCAGGGCCGCGGCTGTTCCGGGCGTTCCGATCCTGCAACTGATCGATGGCATTGCGGATCTTGAATACGCCATTGGGTCCCGCGAAGCGGTGAAGAGGATCTTCATGCCATGGATCGTTGCGCATGTGGTCGCCGCGATCTCGATGTATTTTCTTCTCACGCTCCATATCGCTGGAGAGATCTACTACGGGCTGCGGTGGCTGTCGTGAAGAAGCTCGGCGTTTTTTACACGGCGCTGATCACAATGGCCGTCGCCGGCGGCGCGATGACCGTCGCTTCTCTTTACCAGTCAGGATCAGGGTCGATGCCCGGCTGGCGGGATTTCTTCCTGCCTGGCCCCCTATCCGAGAAGCACGCATTCCTGGCCGGAAAATGCGAGTCCTGCCACACGCCGTCGCGGGGCGTCGAGGCAACCGCATGCATCACGTGCCACTCGACGGCTGCCGCCGATCTCGGCAAGCAGCCGACCGCCTTTCATGCGACCGTTCAGGATTGCCGCGGCTGCCACGTCGAGCATACCGGCGCTGTCCGTCCGACTAAAATGGATCATGCTTCGCTCCTTCGAATTGGCTCGCATGTCACGATAGGCACGCAAGGCCATCCGGGCGTGCCACGCCAGATGGTTGACGACATGAAGGGCTTCCTGGGATTGCCTGTCTCGCAAGAGGCGGAAAAGACCGGCCTCGATTGCGCGGGTTGTCACAGCAATCGCGAACCACACCGCGACTTGTTCGGCCGCGAATGCGGAAACTGCCATGAGACCGCAAGCTGGCGGATCGCAGGCTTCCTGCATCCCTCACCGGCTTCCAAAGACTGCGCCCAATGCCATCAGGCGCCGCCAAGCCATTACATGATGCATTTTCAGATGATGGACAAAGGCGTTACCGGTCAGGAGCATGCCCAGGTCAATCAGTGCTTTCAGTGTCACCGGACGGATTCGTGGAATGACATCAAGGGCGTCGGCTGGTTCAAGCATCATTGAAAGAGAATTGCCGTGTTGGCAGTGCATTAATCTTCAACGTGCAGAGTAAGCCTTAACGATTGCTACTTGAGGACGAATAATGTTGCGGACCGGCGGCGCAATAGCTGCTCTGCTTGGCGTGATTTGGCTCCCTAGAGTAGGTGAGTACGTCGCCATCGTGGTCGTTACGTTTGCTACATTGCTCGTCGCCATCGTTCATGAAAAAATTGCCCCGCTTTCTGCAAGCGTCGGCAAGGCCATTGGCCAGCGAAGCGAATTCGTGACAGTGGGAATGCTTGTTTCAATACTGCTTGCCGTTGGCACATTTGCTTTGGTTCGCGCGTGCTTCGATCAGCGTCGTTCTGAAGAGTATGGAAGCGCGGGAATCGCGCTATTAGGAATGCTGGCGATAGCAGTGTCTTCCTATTTCCGGTTTGGTTTCCGCTATTGAGATTTCGGGCATCGACCTGTCCCGTCAGTAAATGTGTAGTGCGCTTTCAACACGGCACGTCGAATGCGGGTGATAGCACCGTAACCGCTCCCCCTCCGCAAGAACTCACGACGCCAGCGCGGTCCGGATCATCCGCGCCAGGTCGGAACTGAGGTAAGGTTTCGGCAGCAGCAGCACGCCGGCATCGAGGCGACCATGATGGACGATGGCGTTCTCGGTATAACCGGACGTATAAAGCACCTTGAGTTCCGGGCGCCGTTTCAGCGCCTCGGTCGCGAGCTGACGACCGTTTAGTCCGCCGGGCATGATCACGTCAGTGAACAGCAGATCGAAGCGTTCGGGACCATCAATGAGGGCCAGCGCCTCGGCGGCATTGCCGGCCGCCATGGTGTGGTAACCGAAACGGCTGATCTGCGTCACGACGTATTCGCGGACCAGCGCGTCGTCCTCGACGATCAGGATGGACTCGTCGCCGTGTTCGGCCCCCGAGATGCCAGCTTCGGCGACCAGCGCGTCCAGAACACCCGCCGCCGCCGGCAAATAAAGCTTCACGGTGGTGCCGTGGCTCTCTTCGCTGTAGATCTTGATATGTCCGTTCGACTGTTTGACGAAGCCGTAGACCATGCTGAGACCCAGCCCCGATCCCTTTCCGACGTCCTTGGTGGTGAA
>Ga0207689_10006737_pt1 | contig 10130 bp, 15 predicted proteins | sample KBSMisM52_FD_184312 | JGI IMG/M metagenome (GOLD analysis project Ga0207689, IMG submission 184312) | Miscanthus rhizosphere microbial communities from Kellogg Biological Station, Michigan, USA - KBS Miscanthus M5-2 (SPAdes) (version 2) | ecosystem: Host-associated > Plants > Roots >... | reverse complement strand
ACTATGTGTGGATGAAACGTATATTATATTCCAACTCATTTTTTTATTCCATAAAAACCTGGTGAGATTTGTGCAACGCGGAGATCAGGATTCATTTCGAATATCTCCGAATTCTTTCCTGAAACTTATTTAAATACCTGAATGGCCGGTCAACCTATTCTTTTACGGGAAAAGCTCCCGACACAGCATTTTATTAATTGAATTCTGTCCGGGATAGACCCCGGCCCCCTTGCTATACGTTCAGTCGTTTGCAACAGTTGAATGCGACGCTGTAAATTTCTCTTTCAGATAGTTTACCAGGTCTTGTTGAAAAACAGGATTACTGTTGGAAGATTTAAATAAGGCTTCGATGCCACCTGTAGATAATGCGTTTGCATTAACCAGTTCCGCCAGTTGTGGGTTGGCAGCTACCCATTCGTCATTCAATGAATGATCTTTCAAAAAGGCTATGATCATTTCCGCTTTGAAAACCGGAGGAACATTGTTTGTCTTTTCGTTTATGTCGTCAATTTCATCGTGTAGAAAAGAAAAATTATTCACGTCAAATTGCTCTGTTTGACTGATAAGATATTTTTGATACTGTTTCATAAAACTTGTGACGGGATTAAAAGCCGGTTAATGAATAATGCGGCTACCCAATTTAAAAATTATTTTTACTGTATGCTTTTACACCAGGGAAATAAATTACTATTGAAGCTTCCTCTCTTCATTAGATTTGTGTACACCGCATGTTTCCATGTTCTATTGGAATTTCTGGACGAGGCGTTGAAGCAAATTCCAGATGTTCTGCTTATTGGAGGAAAAATGTAACTGTAGAGGAAGAGCAACCACTTTCTTTTTGCCGGCTATATCTTCAAACGATAGCCCTTTCACACCTTCGCGATGAAAGTCAAAAATCCCAGGCGCCGCAATTATCTTCTCAACATTTATCATATAATTCAATTTATGTGCCGGTAAAATAACCCGCATTGAATGTAATGTACCACAATAAAAGAACTAATCTGACTATATTTTAACTTCCACGTAATGATGGCCGTATCTGAAATAATCACTGTTAGTTGTGGTATTATTGGGGCTTAAAACCATCTGATGCCGGAAAGAAATGTTCCGATACTTAATAAGCTGCGGTTTATGAATTGCCTTTCGATCTTTAATTACGGGATTAAACAGATCATTATCGCTGGAATTATAAAACCTTCAGTTCAGGGAAAACAGCGTATCTTCACCGCGTGATGATCAGTCCTTCACCATTCAGTCGGGATCAGTTTTAATTCTTACTTTTTATATTGTAAAAATTTTCCTCCTCTTTTCTCCTTGCTGCAGCACTTGTTTTCACGTTTATTTATTTAACAATTTTAATTGATTAGTATGAACATGTATGTTTCCAACCTTGATTTCAACATAGGTGAACAGGAATTAAAAAAGCTTTTCGAACCATATGGAGAAGTCGCGTCTGCGAAAGTTATATCTGACCGGGAGACGGGACGCAGCCGGGGGTTTGGTTTTGTTGAAATGAAATCCAGCGAAGCCGGCGATAGGGCAATACTGGGCTTGAATAACAAGCCGGTTGACGGGCGGAATATCGGTGTCTCTGTAGCGCGGGAAAAAGAAAAGCGTTCGTTTAAGGGCGGTTGGTAATCGAACCGGACATATTTTTCCGGATCATTCATTGCGATTAAATTATTTATTTTTCGTTTATGCGTCTACGAAAGTCAGACCTGGAATTTATTCACTACCGCTGGCAGAAAGATACGTCACAGATAAAGACACCTTTTTATGGTAAACCTTCGAGGAGATTATTTGATCCACTCAATGGTGACCAGGTGCTCTTTATTATCAACTATTATGGTTCCTTGATTACAGATTTTAACCTGAAACAGGCAAGGGAGGTGGAAAAGCATATAGCGTATTTGTTGCCTCCAACGTTAAAAAGTGAAATCTCTGTTTTGAAATGGCTGCAGGAGGCAATATCTCCTGTGCTGCCGGATTGAAAGCAATTCATTTTACGCTAAAGTACTTTGGAAAATATTTTGCTTGATGGCAAAACCGGGCGGGATGTACAACAAAAAATATAAAGGACAACTCCGTTGAATAATGTTAAAAGGAATACAAGAGGAACGAAAAGCTAATGGTAAAAAGCAAAACGATGCATGAAATGTTTGCCTGGATGGAGTTGATGCGTCAAAATCTGCGAGCGCCTTTCAAACATCTCCATATTGCCCGGTAATCTTTTCTATACTCAATTGGCAACTGTTACTAAAATCAATCTTGTAGTTGCTGTTCCTGGTCAACTGATGACATACCTCGTCTTCTCCGACTATTTCTACTAATTCCTGTGCAAGTTTAGAAGATTCTATGTTGCCGATCCGGCCGCTGAGTAAATCGATCGTGAACGCATAGGATGGCGGAAATTTTAAGCGTTCTTTATCAAAATCTATGCTGTTCAGTTGTACAGGTATTACTTTTCCCGGAGAGCGTTTCAACAGTATACGGATAATTGGAAGGTATTTTTTCCAGGTATATGTGTACATATTTTTTGTTTAAAGCAAGCAAAGAGCAGGCTTAGCAAAGGTGAGTCTTTTAATCAATAAAAGGACCATTTAAAAATAAAACCCGGAAGAACTAATTGTAGCTATGATACGCAACTGTCCCAAATTCGAATGGATTGTGCTGAATCCGGTCGCATATGGCTAATATCAGCATTAGCAGCAAATGCGATCCTTTCAGTTGATAACTGAAAGGAGCCATGAATAATTCTCACTTAAAAAATTTCAAAACGGCCATCGCATAAATTTTAACGTCTATTATGCCATGAATAGATTACCTTTATAAGGTCCTTTTGGGTTTGTAGCTTTTGTAAGCGAACAATTAATTCTCTTCTCGATATTCTTCTTTACACTGGCACTCTTCTCAAGTATTATTCATTTTATAAAGTATCATAATGGATCTTTATATATCGAGCTTCAGTTTTTCTTTAAACGACGAAGAACCGAAAAAGCTGTTTTCGAAAATTGGAAACGTTCCATCCGCAAAGAAAATCTTAGACCGCATGACAGGGCTAAGCCGTGTCTTTGGGTTTGTTGAAATAAACACAGAGAAGGCTAAAGCGATCGGCCGGCTGAATGACGAAATGAAAGATGGTAATTCGATAAGTGTTGCCGAAACCAGACCGCGCTTTTATTAATCAATCTCTTTTTTTTATAAAAACCCTGCAATGAATAATAATATCATAGAAAAATTTGTTGAAACAATAAGAAGGAAAAACAGTAACGTCCGCATTCATTTTAAGAAGAGATCCACCTTTACCGGTAGATTTATTATTACGGCCGATTACACGGAGATGAAGAGTAAAAATTTTTGGCGTATCGTACCTGAATCCCGTCTTGAAGAATGGCAAAGTACAAAAGACTTATCGCTAAGCCGACTATTTAATGGAGCTGAATTTACGCGGCTGACGGATGATTAAATTATTAGTGAATGACAGGATTAAATTTTATGGAACAGAACAAAGCAGTCAATTTATCAAAGAAAAACGTTGGCCTTATAGAAGAAAGGTTTGCAGTTTATTTGTATCACATCACAGCACCAGTATCTTTTCGGTAGTGCGGCATCGGTGCATCCCGCAAAACGGCGCAGTATATGAACAGAGAAAATGATTTCAGAATTGTCTATTCCGAATATAACCAGGAAGCAAATCAGATTTTTTTTGAACTGTTCAACGACTTTCGAAATAAGGTTGATGCACTGGACAGAGACGGTGATGAAAATGTATTTCAGCTGCTTCGTTCAAAATACCTGAAAACACTCAGGCAGCAACTGGGGGGATGCGCCAATTTGCTGATTGAGAAATGTGATGTAGCAGAAGTGCAGGGACGGTTGAGGATTAACTTTTCAGAAAAAATTACCTATCTCCAAAAGGAGTTTACCAGGAAGTCTGAAATGTTGTAGAATATTTTACGACCCTGTATTGATCTAAAGCGACATGGTTTTGGAGTTTCAACAATTGATATAATATTCTTCCTGCTATCACGCTATTGCTTATTTGATTATTCATCCTGAAGGTTTGGGTTGGCGGATTGCAACCTGCAAAAAATAATTGTTTAAGATTTTAAAAAATTAGCATTTCTCATGATTTTTATAGATTATGTACTTCAGCAACCGTCATACGGTTGGATGAATGGTGAGGGCGAACTTGTGAAACCCACGAATAAACAGCTTTTAAAGGAAGCATTTTCAAGAATAGACATTTTTAGCAACAGGAAAAACTGGATCTCATTCCTGAGTGTGGTTATGATTTTATGCGTGTTTCCATTTTTTTATTTGTTCCTGTTCAATTATTTTTCGTGGTTGCTTCTTCTTGTTTTTGTTGTCTATACCATGATCGTTATGGGCACACATGGAACGGTATGGTTGCACCGTTATTGTACACACAAAGCGTATAAGTTCAGCCACCCGGTATGGCGATTTCTGACACAAAACCTGGTTATCCGGACAGTTCCGGAGGAAATATATGTTGTATCGCATCATGTGCATCATGCAAAAGCAGACAAACCGGGAGACCCTTATAATTCGCGGGGAGGATTTCTATACTGCATGTTGGCTGAAATGAATCACCAGCGTATATCTACAAAATTATCCGAAGCAGATTACAACAAGGCATCGGGATTTCTCCGGCACACCGGAATTCATATCAATAGTTATAAGCGATACCGCTATTGGGGATCTATAACATCGCCGTTGTATACAATCGCTTCGTGGTTGCTGAACTGGATCTTTTGGTATGCCGTATTATTTTTTATAGGTGGTCACGGCCTCGCATGTGCCTTATTTACAAGCGCCCTGCTTTGGTTTATATTTATCAGGGCTTTTAACTTTACCGGTCATGCCAAGGGTAAGGAAAAACATAAGGATGGACTAGACTACGACAGATCTAATCTTGCTGTAAATCAGAGCAGGCCGGGATTGTTTACCGGCGAATGGCATAACAATCATCATCTTTATCCCGGAAGCGCCCGTGCAGGGTTTCTTCGGTACCAACTTGATTTTGCCTGGATATTTATTTTTTGTTTGTATAAAATCGGGATGGTTTCTTCATATCATGATTCAAAAAAAGAATTCTTAAAGAAGTACCGGAATATCGACCTCAAAAGAAGCTGAGCTGAACCAGTAATGCCAACTGCATCCCAGAGATCTTTAAGTTGAAGCAGGAGAGTACCTCGTTGCAGAATAGCGCCCGTATTTACATCGTTTAATACTTTTTGACCGTCGCGGGTATGATAAGAAAAATACATTGATCATACTTGTTATGTGATAGGTTGGGTCGGGAATACCAACGGTTGAACTTAAGAAGTTCGTTGTTCCACATTGCATCATAACGCAACTATTACTTTTAAATATCTTTACTGCATGGCAGTAAGGCTAACAGAAGATCAAAAAATCAGGGTTCTTAATGCTGATGATCTTTTCCGCATCATGCAGCAGGTGTTATTGCGTGAAAAGAAAATAGACCGTAACAAGGAACATTTCTGGCTCGTATGTCTTGCCCTCAACAACCAGGTATTAATGATTGAGTTGATCAGCCTGGGATCAGTTAAAACCATCGTTGTTGAACCAATGGATGTATTTGGCTTCGCTCTTCAAAAAAGAGCGGTAAAACTCATCATCGTACATAATCATCCCGGTGGCGAATTGAAACCATCTAAGGCCGATCTGAAATTAACGGAAAAGATGATGGCCATCGGCCGCTTCCTGGAAACACCGGTTGTTGATCATCTTATTATTTCCGAAAAAGCATTTTACAGCTTTGAGGTTTCCGGCCTGATGAAGAAGATTGAGAGCGAAACAGATATTGATTTGACATTTAAAAAACAAGAAGCACACGAAAAACAATTGTTCGACTATAAAATTAAAGCTGCAAAAAAGCTTTTAAAGAAAGCTGTACCAATTGAAACAATAGTTAGCACAATTGGATTAGATACAGACGAGGTTGAACATTTATTACCGAAAAGGAAAAAGTAAATTCACATTTAACGAAGCCGTTTCGTTTATTCCGGCATTTTACAGGAACTTTATTGTTAATTATAGAAAATTCATTTCAAGGACTAATGAATTTGTTGAACAATACAGCAATCAATAACAATGAAATACTTTGAAACGTACAAGGCATACAGGAAAAGAGTATTCCAGGCAAAGTCTTGTATATGACTTGTTGTTTTTGTGAGAAGTATTGAACTTTGTTCATCATACATCTACTAAAATAAACCTATGCAGTTAAAGAGCGGTTCTTTGTTTGTGATCATGTTGGTGTTTATGTATTCAACGGGTTGTGCGAATGATAATAATACACATCCGGTTGCAAACAACAATCCAGATACGACCGGGTTACCGCCGGTTGAAAAAAAATCTCCAAACAGCGATTATGCATCAGCGTTTGCGGGACAGACAAGAATTGCGGGTGTAAAAACAACCACACCCTTCATCGTTGAAAAAATAGCAGACCGGCTCGGTGCGCCTTTTGCCATAGTAGCCATGCCCGACGGCCGGTTGATGATAACGATAAAATCAGGCTACATGGAAATTCACGATGCAAACGGTAAGCTGGTCAAAAAAATTACAGGTTTACCTGCTGTAGTTTATGCCGGGCAGGGTGGTTTGCTTGATGTGGCATTCGATCCGGATTTTAACAGCAATAAAATAATGTATTGGAGCTATTCAGAACGATACGAGGGCGATAATGTGACAACGGTTGCAAAAGCAAAACTGAATGAGGTGACGGGCAATGTTGAAAATGTTAGCATAATATTCCGCGCAGCACCTTCCACAGGCAACACACTGCAGTTTGGTTCACGTCTCGTGTTTGATAAAGACGGGAATCTTTTTGTCAGTATTGGTGAAAAATTTGCACCGGACAGCAGGGTGCTGGCGCAACAATTAAATTCATACCTGGGAAAAATAATCCGAATCACAACCGACGGTAAGCCTGCAAAAGGAAATCCGTTTATAAACAAAGACGGTGCAAAACCTGAAATATTTTCTTATGGTCATCGCAACCCGGATGGTCTTGAAATAAATCCGGCAACAGGCGAATTATGGGAGTCGGAGTTCGGTCCCAGGGGTGGTGATGAAATAAATATTATTCATGCAGGGAGAAATTATGGCTGGCCCGTGATCACGTACGGCAGGGAATATAGCGGTGAAAAAGTCGGTGAAGGCATTCAGCAGAAAGCAGGTATGGAGCAACCTGTTTATTATTGGGATCCTGTAATATCACCCTGCGGTATTTGTTTCTACAGAGGGAATGCTATACCTGAATGGAAAAATAATTTGTTCGTTTCCTCGCTCAGTGGTCAGCATCTTGACAGGCTCGTTATTAAGAACAATAAAGTCGTGGGTGAAGAAAGATTGCTTACGGATAAGCGCAGCCGTTTCCGCGATGTTACTTACATGGACAATAAGTTGTTTGCGATAACGGATAATGGCGATATATACCGGATCAGTAAAAAGTAAGGTTTCTGGCGCCATGTTCCATGGTCATTTTTGAAATGCGAGTGACAAATTTTAATAAATATCATCCTTTTAAATCTGAATGAGTAAGGCAAGTGGTACTCAAAATGGCATTTCATAACCATCCGCGCCAGGGAATGCTGTGATGATCTTGCCGCCGACATCGGTAAGTATTGTGATGATATTTGTTTCCTGCCCATGTTTATCAACGCCGACGGAGGCAGTGGCTTCTATGGTGCGCTTATAGTTGCCACCGCCAATTGCAGCAGGCACCAGTGAATAAGCATCCCTTATGTAATTTAGTATGTCCATCACCGGTATAGTGAATTTACCGGCTTGCGGATAGCGGTAGATCTTGAAGTAGTGCCGCATTAAGATGTGGGCCAATACGGTAACCGGCAGGTAATACTCTTTACTGATAAACCTTTTCTTGGAAATGGGTAGCTGGTTATACAATACTTTATTCATATCATTCAGCCATTCCTGTGTATCGGCCAGCATAAACAAAAGTTTCAGCCATTCGGCTTCGGAAAACTGATAGGGTCGTTTGGTATCGGGCATAAAATAGATTGACGTGGAACGCGAACTACTTGTCTATCGAGGGACAGGGAGCCCCTACCATACTCATAGCCGCGCCCACGTCGTACACTGTACGACCGGGCCGTTATTGAGTATGGTATTGAAAATTCCCTGTTTTCGATAAACCCAATTAACAGTCGATCGCAACGTTTATGTAAAGTCCTTCTTTACTTGTTGCAAGGTAAAGATAAGGTAGTGAAGAGGTGAAATCAGGGAGTATCAACAGATATTTTTAGATATAATATATGCCGATTTATTAAGAGGACGTTGCTGTATCAGTGTATAAATCCGTTTACTTCTTCCAGCGACTTCCCGCCATTCTGCAAATTCCGATTTGTAACTATAACGGCTGCCAGCAGTGCTGAGCGCTTTTAAACACCTTATATCGTTCCCTTTAGTGTTCTCAATTATTAATGATTGATCTATTTAAGGCTAAATACCAGTTTCGTTTTATTCTGAGCAACAGTTTAAGTTTGTTAGATTCTAAGCCCGATAAAGACCTTTTCACCGATTTCTATTAGCATCATGAAACAATTTATAAGTATCTGCTTTTTTCTTTTAATTTCTCAATATTGTCAATCACAAATCCAATGCAACGCAAAATACCCTGCATCCCAGGATCCATCTGTATTCATCCGTTCAATCAGTATAATCAGCGTTCCATTCCTTTTCCAAAATGAAAAAGCCACATAACGGTTACCCTTATGTGGCTTTTAAACGAATCAACAGTCAAATGAATAATGCCGGCGCGCTGTTACTGCACAATAAGTGATACTACATTGCTGTACACCAGGGCGCCGTCTTTGCCACTGCCTGCAGAACGGAAAATATATTCCGTTCCTTTTTTCAACCCCTCAAACAGGTGCGTGCGCCGTGAGTTGGTGTGAACGATCCACGAGCTGTTCTCTGTAAGCGGAGCGGTGGTATACTCGTGCCTGTAATGCTTCACGTTTTTGGCACCGGTAAGTTTCACCTCCACTTCACCGGGGTTGTTGCCACCGGAAACAATGAAACCGGTTGGCGCACTCACGGGAGGCATTGGTTCCGTTTCCTTCCGCAGGTCGAAACCGCTGCTCACCAGTATGGCCCTGTCATTTTTTGCTACCATCATTACGTAAGCTGCCAACTCCTGCAGTTTAGATTCCAGCGCCAGGCGGGCCTTATTCTTTTCTGCGATGCGGATGCGGTCGCCGGTGCCTGCTGCAGTGAGTGCTTCACTGAACGTGCCCAGCGCTTCCAGCAAATCTGCAATCGCCGGTGTGGGGTTCGAAAAATGTGCGTTGCCATCTATGGATGCGATGATCAACTGTGTCTTTATCTCAAGGCCTGCGTCCGTGAGACGTTTAAAAAATAAATTCAATTTAAAAACTTTCATAGAATAAAAAACTTTAAATGATAAAATATAATAACACGACAAAGATTGCGCTGAATGAGAAAACCACGGATAGAAAAATCTCTATACGACTATCGAATTGTTTCTAATGAATACAGAATAGGTACTAAATGGGATGCGTGCTAAGTAGTAGTAACTAAAAAACCGGTAAAAAGGACAAAAATTGGCGCGGGAGATAGCAAATTATCTCAGCTCAGTCATGTCTGAGTTGAACGCAGACCCTTCTGAGTTGCGCTCCGTGATCATTGAGCTGCACTCAGTCATCATTGAGCTGCACTCAGCGACCAGGGAGTAAAGGTCGGGCATCCCTGACTTGAACGCAAAAGCCTTTTGAGCTCCGTTCAGCGGTCTCTGCGCTGAGCTCAATGACCATTGCGTTGAACTCAGTTGGCACCGACTGCAACTCAGGAGCAGTTGAATTAAAGTGAACATCTATTTCCATGCACACAGAAGACGCCATTTTTTGATGGTATAATACATTTCGTAAGTCGCACGTATGCTAATAAGAAATATACGTCGACGATGACCGCGATATGAGGGTAAAGTGAGAGTTTCGTTCATGTTACTTCATTGCAACATCACGTGATTGTTCGTTTTAAATATATTTCCCTATGACCGTACGATTATCAAAAGAGCAAATAATAAAAGTTCTGAA
>Ga0207689_10006735_pt1 | contig 10132 bp, 8 predicted proteins | sample KBSMisM52_FD_184312 | JGI IMG/M metagenome (GOLD analysis project Ga0207689, IMG submission 184312) | Miscanthus rhizosphere microbial communities from Kellogg Biological Station, Michigan, USA - KBS Miscanthus M5-2 (SPAdes) (version 2) | ecosystem: Host-associated > Plants > Roots > Rhizosphere... | reverse complement strand
GAGCGCACCGCGCAGATGGTGCGGCGCCTGTTCGGCGACCCGCCGACCGCGCACTACAGTGCGGCGCTGCTCGGCACGCTCGACGCGATGCTCGCGCCCTTGCCGGGCGGGCGGCCGCAAAGCGTCGACGAGATCCGCCGCCTGCTCGCCGCCGCCCCGCCGGTCGAGTCCGACGCCGCGCACCCCGCGCACGCGTTCGGCCGCACCGCGCCGATGGCCGCGGCGCCGGCGACGCGGATCGAGCCGGCCTTCGATCTCGACATCGACCTGAGCCGCGGCGACGCGTTCGGGCACGCGCCTGTGGCGGCGCCGAGCCCGAGGGCGGACCCGAGGCCGAGCCCGATGCCCGACCCGATGCAGATCTCGATGCCGAGATCGCTGCCGAAACCCATGCCGGGCGCGACGCCGGGGGCGATGCCGAGCCCGCCGCGCGTCGTCGTGCGGCGCCGCCGGACGCTGGGCCGTGCGCTGTGGGCCGGCGGCGCCGCCACGCTGCTGCTCGGCGCCGCGCTCGCGACCGGCTGGTGGCTCAACGACGCGGTCGGCATTGACTCCTGGCCGCTGCAAGCACTGGCGCAGAGGCCGACCGCGCCGGTCGATCCGCGCGCGATCACCGACGCCGCGCCCCCGGGCGCTGGGCCGCAGACCGCGACGCCGGAAGCCGGCACCGGCGCGGCCGCGATGGCGTCGCCTTCGGCAGCCGAAACGGCGGCATCGGCATCGGTCGGCGCGCCGGCGAGCACGTCAATGAAGCCCGCAGCCGAGACCGCCGCGATGCGCGCCGCGCCCGAGATGGCCGGCGGTCTGCCACCCGCGGCCGCCACGCCGGCGACACCGGCAACACCGGTCACGGCGGCGCCACCCGCGGCCTTGCCCGAGCCGCCCGCGCCGATGGCCGCACCGCCGGCCGCGCCGGCGCAGACCCATGCGACGGCGCCACAGAGTTCGGCCGCCCCATCGACCGTCTCGACCACCGCGGAGCCCGCGACGCCGCCGAGCGCATCTTCGAACGCGCCGAATCCCGCCGGCACGCCGGAGGCGTCGGCGACGCCAGCGCCGCCACCCGCGCCGATGGCCGAGTCTGCGACGCGGGCGAAGCCGGCAGCCGCGCCGACACGGTCGGCTGAGCGAAACGGCCGGGCCGTGCCGACGCGGACGGCACGGCGAGCACCGCCGCCAGTGGACGAGCCGACCGAGAAGGCCAGCACGTCGAGCCCGCGCGAGGCCTGCGCCGGCCGCAGCCAGTTCTCGCTGTACCGCTGCATGCAGGTGCAATGCGTGCAAAGCATGTGGATTCACCACCCGCAATGCGCGCGGCTGCGCGCCACCGACACCGTCGACTGAACGCCGCACGCCGCGGCCATTGGCGGATTCCGGAACGAGCGACCCGTCGTTGACGCGGCGGACCGCTGCGGGCGTCGCCACCCGCCACCCGGATCCCGGTGTGCGCGGCGGGCGGTTCGACGTCTTCGTCATCTCCGGCGCCCGAAAGCCGGCACGGAACCTGCTGTGCACCCGTTGGTATACCAACGAGAGCACCAAGACGCTGCATGGATCCGATGCCGACTTTGCCGACCCGGTCCCTCCTGACCCTGTCCGACTGGCGCGATGCCTACCGTGACGGCGCGTCGCCGCGGCAGTTGCTGGTCGCGTTGCGCGAGCGGTTGCTGCGCGAGAGCCCATCGGAAGCCTGGATCACGCGCACCGACGCGGCCGGCCTCGCGGCCCAAATCGGTGCACTCGAGACGCGGCTCGCCGCCCATCCCGACCGCGAGACCGCCTTGCGCGCGATGCCGCTGTTCGGCGTGCCGTTCGCCGTCAAGGACAACATCGACGTGTTGGGGCTGCCGACGACGGCGGCCTGCCCCGAATTCGAGCGGCCGGTCACGGCGCATGCGACCGCGGTCGCGCGACTGGTCGCGGCCGGCGCGGTCTGCCTGGGCAAGACCAACCTCGACCAGTTCGCGACCGGCCTGGTCGGCGCGCGTTCGCCGTACGGCCGGCCGAGCAGCTGCTTCGACGCGACCCGCATCAGCGGCGGCTCGAGCTCGGGGTCGGCGGTGGTGGTCGCGCGCGGCGACGTGCCGTTCGCGCTCGGCACCGACACCGCCGGCTCGGGGCGCGTGCCGGCCGGCTTCAACAACCTCGTCGGCCTGAAGCCGACGCCGGGCCGGGTCAGCTGCGCCGGCGTGCTGCCGGCCTGCCGCAGCATCGACTGCGTTTCGGTGCTCGCGCTGACGGTGGCCGACGCGGCGCAGGTGCTGGCGCTCATCGAAGGCGCCGACGCGGCGGATGCCTACAGCGCGTTCCGCAGCGGCGCGGCGCGGTTCGGTACGGTGCTGCGCGTCGGCATCCCGCGCGCGCCGGTGCTCGGCGACGCCACCGGTAACGACACGATCGGCTATGGCGCGGCCTTTGCGCGCGCGGTCGCGCAGATCGAAGCCCTCGGCCACCGTGCGGTGCCGATCGACTTCGCCCCGCTGCACGCGGTCGCCGAGCTGCTCTATGGCGGCCCGTGGGTCGCCGAGCGCCATGCCGTCGTGCAGCCGTTGCTGGCGCGCGACCCGGGCGCGCTCGATCCGACCGTGCGCCGCGTGATCGAGCGCGCCGCCGAGTTCAGCGCGACCGATGCGTTCCGCGCGCAGTACGTGCTGCGCGATGCGCAACGCGACAGTGCCGCGCTGTGGCAGCAGGTCGACCTGCTGATGGTGCCGACCGCGCCGACGCACCCGACCCACGCCGACATCGATGCCGACCCGCTCGGCGCGAACGCGCGGCTCGGCACCTACACCAATTTCGTCAACCTGCTCGGCTGGTGCGCACTCGCGCTGCCGGCGGGCTTCGCGGCGCGTGGCCTGCCGTTCGGCGTGACCTTCATCGCGCCGGGCGCGGCCGACGCGGCACTCGCGCGCTTCGGCGAGCGCTGGGAGGCGCATCTGAAGCTGCCGCTGGGCGCGACGCCGCGCCCGTTCGCCGAAACCACACCGGCGCCGACGGGCGCGTGGCCGGCGAGCGCGCCGACCTTGCCGATCGCGGTCGTCGGCGCGCACCTCGCCGGGCTGCCGCTGAACGGCCAGCTGACCGAACGCGGTGCGCGGCTGCGCGAGGCCACGCACACCGCGCCGCACTACCGGCTGTTCGCGCTGCCCGACACGACCCCGCCGAAGCCCGGGCTGCTGCGCAGCCGCGAAGGCGGCGCCGCGATCGCGGTCGAGGTCTGGGAGATGCCGATCGACGCGGTCGGATCGTTCCTTGCATTGATCCCCGCGCCGCTGGGTCTGGGCGCACTCGAATTGAGCGACGGGCGCTGGGTCCACGGCTTCGTCTGCGAAGCGCATGCGCTGGTCGGCGCGCGCGACGTCACGTCGTTCGGCGGCTGGCGCGCCTTTCTCGCCGCGGGCGTTGCACAGGCCCCGGCCTGAGCGACGACTGCCTTTCACACCGATCAACGGAGAGCCGCCATGACCGCATCCACACCGATCCGCACCGCCCGCCGCCGCCTGCTGGGCGGCCTGGCATCGGGCGCAGCGCTCGCGAGCCTGGGCGCACCGGCGCTGGTGCGCGCGCAGGCCGGGCCGAAGCTGCGCATCGGCTACTGGCCGGTCGCCGCCGGGCTGCCGTTCTTCGCCGCGCTCGAGAAAGGCTACTTCAAGGAGGCCGGCGTCGAGGTCGAAGCGCTCAAGTTCGCCGGCGCGCAGCAGGTGATGGAGGCGATGCTGTCGGGCCGCTGCGATGGCAGCTCGAACGGCACCGGCTCGGCGAACCTGGCGATCGGCGAGATCGCGCAGCCGGGGCTGTTCAAGATCTTCGCGACGAACCCGAGCAACGCGAAGCACGTGCTCGAAGAATTTCTGCTGCCCAAGGACAGCCCGGTCAAGACCTTCGCCGATCTGAAGGGCAAGCGGGTCGCGTCGGGCCCCGGCATCCAGAACGTCACGCTCGCGAAGACGATGCTCGAGCGCGCCGGCGCCGGCACGATCGCTGTCACCGAGCTGCCGATCGGCCAGCATGTCGCGGCACTCGCCGCCGGCCAGATCGACGCGGCCTACACGCTCGAGCCGACCGGCACGGTCGGCCGCCTGAACGGCACGACGCGCGTGCTCGAGGCCGGCGTGGTGGCGCACTACATCCTCGGCGACCCGATGGCGCCGTGGCACGGCGGCGCCGCGAGCCTGACCACCGAGTTCATCAAGAAGTACCCGGCCGAAGCGAAGAAGTACATCGCTGCGTATGCGCGCGGCATCGAGCTGGTGCGCAGCAAGCCGGACGAAGCGCGCCAGTTCATGAAGGGCTACACCGCGATCGAGGGGCCGCTCGCGAACGAGGTGCCGCTCGCGTCGTACATGCTCCACAACGAGTTCAAGGCCAGCGACCTCGCGTACTTCCAGAAGTTCTACGACCTGTTCACCGAGAAGGGCATCTTCGAGAAGAAGGTCGCCGTCGAAGCGCTGATGTTCAAGGCCTGAGGAGTCGCGCCATGGCCGACACCAGCACTGCCGCCGTCAAACCCTGGTCTGCCGCGGGCGACGCGCCGTCAGCTCCGAAGCGCGGCGTCGACTGGAGCCGCTGGCTGCCGGCGCTCGGCCCGATCGTGCTGTTCTTGATCTGGGACCTGGTCGTGCGCGCCGGCCTGATCAAGGCGATCCTGCTGCCCACGCCGTGGGCGACCTTGCAGGCGCTCGCGACCGGCCTGGCCGGCGGGCCGCTGCTGCTGGATTTCGCGGTCACGGTGCTGCGCACGCTCGAGGCCTTCGTGATCGCCGCGGTGGTCGGCGTGCCGCTGGGCGTGCTGCTGGGCAGCAACGAGCGCGCCTACCGCAGCGTCGAATTCCTGATCGACTTCTTCCGCTCGACGCCGTCGTCGGCGCTGATCCCGCTGTTCCTGCTGATCTTCGGCGTCTCCGACATCAACAAGGTCGCGATCGCGGCCTTCGGCGCCTGGCTGCTGGTGCTGTTCAACAGCGCGTACGGCGTGATCAACGCACGCAAGCAGCGCGTGATGGCAGCGCGCGTGATGGGCGCCTCGAACTGGCAGATCTTCAAGGACGTGCTGATCTGGGAAAGCCTGCAGCCGACCTTCGTCGGGCTGCGCTCGGCGGTCTCGATGGCGCTGGTGATCGTGATCGTCGCCGAGATGTTCATCGGCTCCGACACCGGCCTCGGCCACCGCATCATCGATGCGCAGCAGGTGCTGAACGTGAAGAGCATGTACGCGGCGATCCTCGCGGCGGGTGCGCTGGGGTATGCGCTGAACATCTTGTTCCTCGTCGCCGAGCGGCGCATCGTCCACTGGAGCGGGCGGTGATCCTCTCATCTTCGGCGCGGGATCAGGCCGGCGCGGCGCGCTGCTCCGCTCATGCCCGGGGACAGAGCCCCGGGCGTTCACCAGGCACAAGCAGTCCTCAGGACTGCTTGTGTCCGGGCTCACTCCTCCGTCGCCGGCCTGCGGCCGACGCCTCCTCCTTTACTTCGCTGCGCAGCATGCCCCACCGGCCTGATCTGCAACGGTCCGCGCCTTCCGACGACGTGCTCCGCGGCGCGCTCAAGCGTCACCCGACGATTGGACCCAACAACGTGGAGCCCATGACATGAGCGCGGTCCTGAATGCCGACGTGATCCCCGATGTGCCGGTGCGCCCCTTCGTGCCGGGCCCCGCGGGCACGCACATCACGATCCGTGGCCTCACGAAATACTTCGCCGGCTGGCCGCTGTACGAGAACTTCGACCTCGACATCCCGAAGCACAAGATCGTCTCGGTGTTCGGGCCGAACGGCTGCGGCAAGTCGACCTTGATCAACATGATCGCCGGGCTGATCCCGATCGATTCGGGGCAGATCCTGTTCGATGGCAAGAGCCTGAAAGAGACCAAGATCGGCTACGTGTTCCAGAACTACCGCGAGGCGATGTTCCCGTGGATGCGCACGATCGACAACATCGCCTACCCGCTCAAGCTCGAAGGCCGCAGCAAGGCCGAGGTCGACCGGCGCATGGCCGAGCTGGTCGCGTCGTTCGATGTCAAGTTCGACCTGCACCGCTACCCGTACGAGCTGTCGGGCGGCCAGCAGCAGACCGCGTCGATCATGCGTGCGCTCGCGCCGGGGCCGGAGGTGCTGTTCCTCGACGAGCCGTTCTCGGCGCTCGACTTCGAGATGACGCTGTTCATCCGCGAGAAGCTGCAGGAGGTCTTCATGCAGACCGGCACGACGATGCTGCTGGTCTCGCACGACCTCGAAGAAGCGGTGTACCTCGCAGACGAGGTGCTGCTGTTGACGAAGCGCCCGACCCGGGTGGCCGAGATATTGCATTACGGCGATGCCCGCCCACGCACCGTGGCAACGCTGTCCGAGCCGAGCTTCATCGCCGCGAAGAAGCTCAGCCTCGACATCTTCCAGCGCGAGGTGCGGCGCTAACGACCCGCAAAACCGATGACACCCTCCGAGATCGAAGCCTATGTCGATGCCGCAGCGGCGGCGCTGCAGCTGCCGCTGTCGCCGCTGCACCGGCCCGGCACGCTGCAGTATTTCGCGCTCGCGATGAGCATGGCCGAGCTGGTCGCGGCGCAGCCGTTGACCTTGGCCGACGAGCCGGCCGGCGCCTTCGTGCCGATCGCACCCGGCGCCGCGCCGACCTCGACGTGAGCCGCGCCGCCGCCGAACTGCTGGCGCGCGATGCGTCGGCGATCGCCGACGCGGTGCGCGACGGCGCGGTCAGCGCGACCGCACTCGCGCAGGCGAGCCTCGCGCGCATCGCGCAGACCGATCCGCGCATCAACGCCTTCACCGCGGTGACCGCGCAGCGCGCGCTCGCCACGGCCGCCGCGCTCGATGCGCGCCTCGCGGTCGGCGACAGCACCGCGCGCACGCTGCCCTTGCTCGGCGTGCCGTTCGCGGTCAAGAACCTGTTCGATGTCGCCGGGCTCCCAACCCTGGCCGGCTCGAAGATCGAGCGCGGCGCGAAACCGGCGGCGGACGACGCGGTGCTGATCCGGCGCCTGCAGGCGGCCGGCGCGGTGCTGGTCGGCGCGCTCAACATGGACGAATACGCCTACGGCTTCACAACCGAGAACTCGCACGAGGGCCCGACCCGCAACCCGCACGACACCGCGCGCAGCGCCGGCGGCTCGTCGGGCGGCTCAGCCGCCGCGGTTGCGGCCGGGCAGGTGCCGGTGACGCTCGGCTCCGACACCAATGGCTCGATTCGCGTGCCGGCGTCGCTGTGCGGCATCTTCGGCCTGAAACCGACCTATGGCCGGCTGCCGCGAAACGGCAGCTACCCGTTCGTTGCGAGCCTCGATCACCTCGGGCCGTTCGCGCGCAGTGCCCGCGATCTCGCGTGCGTCTACGACGCGATGCAGGGCTTCGATGCGCACGACGCGGCCTGCGTGCACCGCGCCGTCGAGCCGACCCTCGCGACGCTGGCACTGGGCACGCAGGGGCTGCGCATCGCGACGCTGGTCGGCTACTTCGAAGACCATGCCGACGCCGATGCGCGCGCCGCGGTCGCACGCGTCGCCCGCGCGCTCGGCGCGATGCGTTCGGTCGAGCTGCCCGAGGTCGCGCGCGCCCGCGCCGCGGCGTTCCTGATCAGCAATTCGGAAGGCGGCAGCCTGCACCTGCCCGATTTGCGATTGCGCGCCGATGACTTCGAGCCGCTGTCGCGCGACCGCTTCCTGGCCGGCGCGCTGCTGCCGGCCGCGTGGGTGATGCAGGCGCAGCGGGTGCGGCGCTGGTTCGCGCTGCGTGCCGCCGAACTGTTCCAAGAGGTCGACGTTCTGCTCGCACCCGCCACGCCCTGCGTCGCGCCGATGCTCGGCACCGAGACCTTCACGATCAACGGCCAGCGCCTGCCGGCGCGCCCGAGCCTGGGGCTTCTGACGCAGCCGATCTCGTGCATCGGCCTGCCGGTGTGCGCGGTGCCGGTCTGGGGCTGCCATCCGGCCCTGCCGATCGGCGTGCAGGTGATCGCGGCGCCGTGGCGCGAAGACCTGGTGCTGCGCGTCGCGCATGCGCTGCAGCAGCAGGGCGTCGCGGCGTCCCCGGTGGCGGTGGCGGCGACTGCGGAGACCACATGACGATCAACCTGCCCGAGGTGCTGGCCGAGGTCACGGCCGTGTTTGCGCGCTATGAAGACGCGCTCGTCAACAACCGGGTCGAGGTGCTCGACGAGCTGTTCTGGGATTCGCCGTTCACGGTGCGCTACGGCGCGACCGAGAACCTGCACGGCTACGCCGCGATCCAGGCGTTTCGCGCCGGGCGCTCGGCCGCCGGGCTGGCGCGGCAGCTGTCGGCCACCGTGATCACGACCTACGGCCATGATGTCGCCACCGCGATGACCGAGTTCCGCCGCGACGGCAGCACGCGCATCGGTCGGCAGAGCCAGACCTGGGTGCGCATGCCGACGGGCTGGCGGGTCGTGGCCGCGCACGTCAGCCTGATCGATGGCTGAGGATCGACGGCTGAGACGTGTGAATGAGCCGCGTCGCTAAGATCGCCACGATGACCAGGACGAAGCTGCTGCCGACCGCGAACGCCAACCTCGCGGAGCAGGTCTACGCGACACTGAAGGCGCAGATCCACGACTTCGCGCTCGTCGCCGGCGACCGCTTCTCCGAAGCCGAACTCGGCGCGCGCCTGGGCGTCAGCCGCACGCCGGTGCGCGAGGCGCTGTTTCGGCTGCGCAACGAAGGCTTTCTGGGCGTCGAACCCAAGCTCGGCTGGTTCGTCAAGCCGATCGATTTCGCCCGGCTCGAGCAGCTTTACGACCTGCGCATCGTGCTCGAGCTGGCGAGCGTGCAGCGCCTGTGCATGCGCGCAGACGACCCGCCCGAACTCGACGCACTGAAGGCGATCTGGCTCGTGCCGCTGGCCGAACGCCTGACCGACGCGCGACAGGTCGGTGCAAACGACGAGCAGTTTCACGCCACCTTGGTGCGTGCTGCCGGCAACGACGAGATGGCGCGCGTGCACTGGGACGTGACCGAGCGCATCCGCATCATCCGCCGCCTCGATTTCACGCGCCCGGACCGCATCGAGGCGACCTACGCCGAGCACGCGAAGATCCTGCGCGCGGTGATCCAGCGCAAGCCCGACCAGGCCCAGCTGCTGCTGCGCACGCACATCGAGCAGAGCAAGGCCGAAGTCCGCAAGATCACGCTGCACACGCTGCACGAGGCGCGCCGCCAGCTGACCGGCTGAGCTCTGATGCCGCGCGCCCCGCGGTGATCCGGGCACGCGTCTTGCAGAATTCCTGTCGGTATACCAGAGCGTGCACCAAAGTGTGCCGCACCGGTTCGCCCCGGACCACGCACCAGACCGACCACCGCGGAGATTGCCCCCATGAAGAAACTGCCTGCCTCGATCGACACCTCGCGCCGCCGCTCGCTGGCGCAACTCTCGGCGCTGTCGCTCGCGACGCTGTCGCCGTGGGCGCTGCGCGGCGCTGCGGCGCAGACACCGTTGACCGTGGGCGTGATCTACGTCGGCCCGCGCGACGACTTCGGCTACAACCAGGCGCAGGCCGCGGCCGCCGCCGAGATGAAGAAGCTTCCCGGCGTCAAGGTGGTCGAGGAAGAGAACGTGCCCGAGACCGCCGCCGTCACCAAGACGATGACCGGCATGATCAAGCAGGACGGCGCGAAGCTGCTGTTCCCGACCTCGTTCGGCTACTTCGACCCGTACATGATCGGCCTGGCCGCGAAGGAAGCCGATGTGCGCTTCTCGCACTGCGGCGGCATGTGGACCGAAGGCAAGCATCCGAAGAACACCGGCAGCTTCTTCGGCTACATCGACGAGTGCCAGTACCTGAACGGCGTGATCGCCGCGCACATGACGAAGAGCAAGAAGCTCGGCTTCGTCGCGGCCAAGCCGATCCCGCAGGTGCTGCGCAACATCAACGCGTTCACGATGGGCGCGCGCTCGGTCAACCCGGCCATCACGACGACGGTGATCTTCACCGGCGAGTGGTCGATGCCGGTCAAGGAAGCCGAGGCGACGAACAGCCTCGCCGACCAGGGCATCGACGTCTTCACGATGCACGTCGACAGCCCGAAGGTGATCGTCGAGACCGCCGCGAAGCGCGGCAAGATGGTCTGCGGCTACCACGTCAGCCAGGCCAAGCTCGCGCCGAACGCCTA
>Ga0207689_10006734_pt1 | contig 10134 bp, 9 predicted proteins | sample KBSMisM52_FD_184312 | JGI IMG/M metagenome (GOLD analysis project Ga0207689, IMG submission 184312) | Miscanthus rhizosphere microbial communities from Kellogg Biological Station, Michigan, USA - KBS Miscanthus M5-2 (SPAdes) (version 2) | ecosystem: Host-associated > Plants > Roots > Rhizosphere... | reverse complement strand
GTTCGGCAAGCCCCTCGCCTCCAACCAGCTGGTCCAATTGAAGCTCGCCAATATGGCGACAGAGATCACACTCGGCCTGCAGGCGTCACTGCGCGTCGGGCGTCGCCTCGAAGCGGGCGAGCTGATCCCAGAGACGATCAGCATGGTGAAGCGCAACAATTGCGGCAAGGCGCTCGACATCGCGCGGATCGCGCGTGACATGCACGGCGGCAATGGCATTTCGGCTGAGTTCCAGGTGATGCGCCATGCGGCGAACCTCGAGACCGTCAACACCTACGAGGGCACGCACGACGTCCACGCGCTGATCATGGGCCGCGCCATTACGGGGCTGAGCGCTTTCTAAACCCAGGCAGGCCGGCGCAGCACTAGCGTCGGCTCGTCATGATAGCTCGTTTCGTGGACTCGCTCGAAACCGAGCCGTTCCGCCAGTCGGATCGACGGTTCGTTCTCAGGCGCAATGATCGCCCAGATCGCCGTGGGGGCAAGGTTGTCCCTCGCCCACTCGAGAGTGGCCTCGCAAGCTTCCGACGCCACTCCCTGCCCATGGAGTTCGGCGTCCAATATCCATCCCATCTCCGGCTCTTCGCCGAACTCGGGCTCGAGATCGCGCCACGCAGTGAAGAGGCCGACGTTTCCGACGAGCTTGCGGTCGCTCTTCCGCTCGACCGCCCAGGTTCCAAAGCCGTTGAACTGCCACATGCCGGCAGACGCAGCCAGGCGGCGCCAGCAATCTTCGGCACTCATCGGGTTGGGGCCGAAGTGCTTATGGACCTCGGGATGGCGTACAATGACGTGGTACGAGCGGAAATCATCCTTCCGCCAATGACGCAGGATGAGCCGTTCCGTCTCGATCCGCGGCGCTTCGCGGATCAAGCTTATTTCTTACCGAGGGTCAGTCCGCCGAAGCGCTTGTTGAAGCGCGCGACCTGGCCGCCTTCCTGGACCTGACGCGTGCCGCCGGTCCACGCCGGATGCACCTTCGGGTCGATGTCAAGGTGGATCGTGTCGCCTTCCTTGCCCCACGTCGAACGCGTCTGGAACTTCGTCCCGTCGGTCATTTCGACGTTGATCATGTGATAATCGGGGTGAGCGCCGGACTTCATGTTATTTTTCCTTGAGTTAGCCGCTGGTTTCCGACCAGCGGCAGCAAGTCGAGCGGCGCCTCTACAAGGAGAGCGCCGAAGTTGCAACTGAAGGGGAGATCAGGCGGTTCGGGCCCCGGCTATCGAAATCCGAGGGACCAGGAGCTCGGCGACACGGAAGCTCCCGAACAACAGCGTCGCATAGAAGAGGTCGCCGCCAAGCGTGTTCTGAAAGAAGGGGATCGCAGCGGCGTAGCAGGCCGCGAGCCCGGTCCCCGTGTGGGGGTACATGCCGCTCAGCGCCCAGGTGCCGAAGTTGCTGACGAGGAAGAAGGTGACCGAGCTGGCGACAGCCGCGGCACCAATCCGCAGCGGGGATATGCGCGACAAGGTCAGCCAGCCGATCAGCACAATCAGAGAAATCGCCAGGTACGTGACCCAGAACCCCGAATAGAAGCCGAGCACCATGTCGCTCAGCAGCATTGCTCCCAATGGAGCGGCGAACGCCAAGGCACGCCTGCCGAGATAGGCTGCGCTGAACAGCGCCATCGCGCCGATCGGCGTGAAGTTGGGTGGATGCGGGACCAGCCGCAGCACGGCGGCGGCGAGGATCGCGGACAGGAGCGCGACAAGGCGGCTGTTGTTGGCAGTCATGGCGCTTCAATAATGCGCCCGGCAGCGATTTGACAGCCCATCGGCACCGAGCTTAGCTAACCCTCGACCAGGGTGCCGCCCACGGACGCAATCCGGCGGGGGCGGTTCAAAGGGAAGCCGGCGAAAATCCGGCGCTGTGCCCGCAACTGTGAGCCGACCAACATCGGCGAAGTCAGGAACCTGCCTTGGTCCGTCGTCCGTTTCCTCGGCCGGGTCCAGCCGCGGGGCGTGGGCCCTGCTGCCGTGAGGCGGCGATCCCTCTGTGACGACATGTCGTCAACAGGAGGATTTTCATGCCCGCATTACCAATCGACACCACACAGATCGTCATCACTGCGTCCCGCGTCCCGGAAAGCGAGGCGCAGACGCCGGCAAGCGTCAGCGGCATCGACCAACAGAGGATCGAGCGTCTCGGCGAGCCGTTGGTGAGCACGTTGTTGCGGCTGACCCCATCGGCTGCAGTCGCAACGTCGGGCCCGGCCGGCTCGCTGACGGAGGTCCGAATTCGTGGCGCCGAGGCCAACCACACCTTGCTCTTTATCGATGGCATCAAGATCAACGACCCGGCCTCGGGCGACACTCCGCGCTACGAGATTCTCAATGCCGATCTCGCTTCGCGGATCGAGGTTGTTCGGGGGCCGCAATCGGCGCTGTGGGGATCGGACGCGATCGGCGGAGTGATCGCCGTCAACGGCGTCGACGACGTCTCCGGCTATCACGCCAGCGCCGAAGGCGGCTCGTTCGGTTTTGAGCGCGCAAATGCAGCCGCCTCCATGGTGAACGGCGCATCGGCTATTGCGGGGGCCCTCGGATTCCAGCGCGCGACTGGCATCGACAGCTTCAACGGCCTCGGGGACCGCGATGGCTATCGCAATTTGTCGGCACGGCTGCGCGCTACCTGGCACCCTAGCCCCCGCGTGGAGATCGGCGGTTCGGCGCTGGCTTTGACCGCCGAAAGTGAATTCGACGGCTTCGATCCGATAACGTTCGCGCACGCCGACACGCTCGATAGCAGCCGCAACCGCCTCACCGCCGGACGCGTCTGGACAATAATAGGCGACGATTCATCGCCGTCGCGCGCGCAGATCTCCGGCTCGCTGCTTGAATCCTCGAACAGGAACTATCTGGCGAACGTGCCGCAAAACCGGACTCGCGGCTCACGTACGACTCTTTCGGCCCAGCTCGAACACAGGCTCGCGACCGGGCCGATCAGCCATGATTTGATCGCAGCTGCAGACCTCGAGCGCGAGACGTTCCATGCACGCGACACGATTTACGGCGGCGGCTCTGACCAGGACCGTAGCCGAAGTCATGAAGCGCTGACTTTCGAATGGCGTGCCGAGGGCTCGGCCCTGACCGGCGACCTTGCGGTCCGGCGTGACATGTTCAACCGCTTCAAGGATGCGACGAGCGTCCGCGCTTCGCTCCTCGCACGGCTCGGCGGCGGGGTGTCCGTCGCCGGCTCTTATGGTGAAGGTATCGCCCAGCCGACCTTCTTCGACCTGTACGGGTTCTTCCCCAATAATTTCCTCGGCAATCCATCGATTAAGCCGGAGAGCTCACGCGGATTCGAACTTTCCTTGCGGTACCGCCGGGGATCGGTCGGGGCATCGCTCACCGGCTATCGTCAGCGGCTCCACGACGAGATCGTCGACGTCTTCGACCCCGTGACGTTCCTGTCGAGCACCACGAACCGCCTTGGCGTCAGCCGTCGCTCAGGCGTCGAAGCAGAGCTTGCCTGGAAGCTCACTGGCAGTCTGAGGATCAGTGCCAATTACGCTTATCTGCACGCGACCGAGCCGACCTCCACGGGGATTCAGGTCAAGGAGGCTCGGCGTCCCAGGCACAGTGGCTCGGTGGCAATCGACGGCAGTCACGGGAAGCTCAATGTTGGAGCGTCGCTCGCCTATGTCGGGGATCGCGCGGACACGAACTTCGATGTCTTCCCGGCGCAGAGGGTCAATCTGGGATCCTATTGGCTCGCTGGCGTCAGGCTGGCCTATGCGATTCATCCGGGCATCGAGATCTTTGGGCGAATGAGCAATGCCCTCGATCAGCATTACTCGGACGCGTTGGGCTACCGCACGGAGCCGCGCGCTGCCTATGCCGGTATTCGGTTGAGCGGACGCTGAAGCTCAGGCGGCGGGCGGATCGGCAATCATCGCCGTGAAGCTCGCCTCCGCCGCAAGCTTGCCGTCGATGGTCGCGCGCCCGGCGAACTTGCACACGCTGGCTCGCTTCTGCACGAACTCGACCTCGAGCCTTAGAAGCACGCCCGGCTCCACCGGTGCCCGGAACTTCGCGCCTTCGATAGCCATGAAATAAACGAGCTTGCCGGTGCCGGCGAGGCCGAACGCTTCGACCGCGAGGACCCCCGCGGCCTGGGCCAGGGCCTCGACGATCAGAACGCCGGGCATGATCGGGCGCGCCGGGAAATGACCCTGGAAGAAGGGTTCGTTGATCGTCACCGCCTTGATCGCGACGATGCCCTTGTCCGGATCGAGGCTTTCGACCCGGTCGACGAGCAGCATCGGATAGCGATGCGGCAGCGCCGCCATCACCCGCTTGATATCAAGCGGACCAATGGCGGCGCCTTCGCTCATCGGCGCTTAGCGTCCCTGGGTGGTGTTCGCGGGCGCTGCCGGCGCAACGGTCTGGATCGTCGGCATCGCCGTGTTCAGCGCCCCGATGACGTCAGTGGTGACGTCGAGCGAGGTCGCCGTCGCAAGCGTCGCACCCTGCTCGACCATGATATTGGCGCCACGGCGTTGCATGACCTGGCTGTAGATCGGGCCCAGCTTGTCCGCGATCTGCTTCTGAACATATTGCTGGTTGCGCTTGATCTGGTCCTGCTGGCGCTGGAGTTCCTGCGCGCCATTTTGCTGCCTGGTCTGGAACGCCGAAATCCGCGCCTTCAGCGCTGCGTCGGGCTCCGCGCCCTTCAACGCGTCGATCGCGGCCTGGATCGACTTCTGCTCGGTCTGAAGCGGCGCGGCCAGCGCGTTTTCGCGGCTCTGGTACGCCTGCACCTGTGAGCGGAGCGCCGCGGTCGCGGTCTTGCACGCGGTGCAATCGCTGGTCACGCGGTCGAGATCGACGACCGCGATGACGGCCGCCGGGATCGCCTGCGCCTGAGCCGCCGACGGAAGCACGGCCGCAGCCGCGAGTGAAACGGAAATGAGCAATTTTTTCATCAGAATTGAGTTCCTACGTTGAAGCTAAACAATTTTGTCTCGTCGCCCCGCTGCTTGAGCAAGGCCTTGGCAATGTCGATGCGCAGCGGGCCGAAGGGTGAAACCCAGTTGACGCCGACACCGATCGACAGGCGCGGCTTGGATGAATTGCCGACGAAGAACTCCTGAAAGCCGTTCGTCCTCGTGTAGCCGGTTGGACAGGCTATCGGATCGCCTGGCTTAATGATGATCGTATCGGCCGGGACCGTGTCCGTCGCGGCGCGCGAGCAACTGGCGATGACGTTGAGCAAGGGCGGTGTCGTGATCTTGAAGATCGAGCCGGCGTCGATGTAGGCCGAAGGCCTCAGGCCCAGGCTCTTGAGGCCAGCGCTCGTCGGGAACTGGAGCTCGAGCCGTCCCATATAATAGGCCCGCCCGCCGATCGCGTCGGTCGTAATCGCTTGCGACAGGTCGAGCGTTGCATCGTCCTTGTAGGGCACGCGCTGGACTCGCGGACCGAGGCCGCGGATGTCGAAGCCTCGCAGGCCAATATCGAAGAAACGATCGGTCAAACGCACCGGGTCACGGCCGTCTCCGAGCGACTTCTGCAACGGAGCGACGTAGCCACCTTCGGCGTGCGCGGAGACAATCCAGCCGCCTCCGATCGACTTGAACTTGGTCGCGTTTACGCTCGAGCGGAGGTAGCGCACGTCACCGCCAAGCCCGGCAAAGTCTTCCGACCAGGTGAGGCGCTGGCCTCGAGTCGGCCGTACGCCATCGGTATCGTCATAGATCGTCGAGAAACCGAAAACCGACGTCAGCCGCTTTCCGAGTTCGTCGCACAAATAGTTACCGGCCTTGAGCGGATCGCACTTGGCGGGAAGTGGACCGGTCCCATCCGGGTCGGTGAAGAAGGTTGCCGGATCGAGCGAGATGCGATCGGTCTGAAGCGTATAGCGTCCGCCGAAGCTCCAGTATTCGGTGACTGGAAAGCCCATCCGAAGCGCGGCGCCAGTCGTGACCTGCGAGTAGGTCGTGTTGCGGTCGTTACCGATGTAGTTGAAGTTCCTGTAGTCCTGCCGGAAAATGCTCCCGCCGAACAGGATCGGCTTGTCGAGGAAATAGGGATCCGTGAAGCCCAGGCTCACCGATTTCGAATAGACCGACCAGTTGACCGACGCATCGAGCGACTGACCCTTGCCCATGAAATTATTCTGGCTGACCGCGAGCTGGATGACGGCCTTCTCGAGGCTCGAATAGCCGCCCGACAGCGACAATTGCCCAGTCGGCTTTTCTTCGAGGTTGAGACCGAGCACCACGCGGTCCGGCGCCGAGCCCTCGGTCTGCTTGATCTCCAGTTTGTCCTGGAAGAAGCCGAGGCTCTGGATCCGGTCCTGGCTGCGCTTGACCCTGAGCGCGTTGAACGCGTCGCCCTCGTTGAGGCGGAACTCGCGCCTGATGACCTTGTCCCGGGTCGACGTGTTGCCGGTGATGTCGATCCGCTCCACGTAAACGCGGGGCGTCGGACCGACCTTGATGGTCAGGTTCATGACCTTCTTTTCCGCGTCGCGGTCGTAGGCCGGATTGATATCCGCGAACGCGTAGCCAAGGTTGCCGGCGGCCTCATTGAGGTTGGTGACCGTGTCCTCGACGAGCTTCGCGTTGAACCAGGAGCCAGGCTTGATCTTGGCAAGCTTCACGATCGTCGCATTGGGGAAGTCGCGAAGCGCGCTGTCCGCCTCAACCGTTCCGAATTTATAGCGCGGCCCCTCTTCGACCACGTAGGTGATGACGAAGTCGCGGCGGTCGGGAGTCAGCTCGGCGAGCGCCGAGACGACGCGGAAGTCGGCATATCCCTGCGTCAAATAGAAGGCGCGGAGCTTCTGCTGGTCCGCCGCGAGCCGGTCGGGATCATAGGTGTCGTTCGACTTCAGGAAGCCGAGCGGCCCGCCGGCCTGGCGGGTGTACATTTCCTTGCGCAGCCGCCCGTCCGGAAATTGCGTATTGCCGAGGATGTTGATCGCGCGGACCTTGGCGAGATCGCCTTCGTAGATCTCGAACACCACGTCGACGCGGTTCTGGTCGAGCTGGACGATCTTCGGATCGACGCGCGCTGCGAATCGGCCCTGGCGGCGATAAAGCTCGAGGATTCGGTCGACGTCGGCACGGACGGCGCTGCGCGTGAAGATCTGCCGCGGCGCCAGTTTGATCTCCGGCGTGATCTTGTCGTCCTTGAGGCGCTTGTTGCCCTCGAGGATGATGCGGTTGATCACCGGGTTTTCGCGGACGTTGATGACGAGGTCGCCAGTCTCGGCGCCGCTGATCGTCACGTCGGCGAACAGCTGGGTCGCGTAAAGATCCTTCAAGGCCTGGTCGAGCGTGGCCGCCGTATAGGTCTGGCCCGGCGCAAGACTGGCGTAGGCGCGGATCGTCTCAGGTTCGAGTCGCTGGCTGCCGCGCACCGCGATCGAGCGAATCGTGCGGACCGCGGGCGCGGGTGTGGCATTCGGAGTCGGGGCCTGCGTCGTGCCTGTCGCCGGCTGTGTCGGTGCCGGAGTCGCCGTTGCCGGCCGTTGCGGCGGCGCTGCGGGCGGCACCTGGGCGAGCAGCGGGGCTGACATGCCGCCAAGGATTGTGCCGACCATGAGCAACACGCCGGTACGGCGGCTATTAGTCTTCGACCTTGAAATCACTCGTCCCCGCCTTGTGTGCGAAAAGGTCCACGGCGCACTTCGCCGCGAAGCCTCTGTTACTGCCCTGCCCCAAGCGTCTTAGCCAATCAAGCGTTGAAGCCGGTCCCACAGCCCCAGCGAGCCCAAATCATTGATTGTCAGGAAGACCATCAACGCGAAGACCAGCGCAAGCCCGCCCCGGAACGCGACCTCCAGCGCCTGGGCGCTGAGAGGGCGTCGCCGAACGGCCTCGATGACATAGAAAAACAGGTGGCCTCCATCCAGCATCGGGACTGGCAAGAGGTTGATGAATCCCAGATTAATTGACAGCAGCGCAATGAGCCCGATGAAGGGCAGAAAGCCGAGTTCCGCTCCGCTTCCGGCAACCCGGGCAATGGTGATCGGTCCGCCGAGCTGCTTGGGCGAGACCCGGCCCCGGATGATCTGGCTGAGGCCGTCGACGATCGCCCGGGTCATGCCGGCGGTTTGCTGAACCGCTAGCGGAACCGCCCGAACCAGTGGAACCGGCCGGCTGACCTGCGTGGTCGAAAGGATCCCCAGCACCCCCGCGTTGAACTTTCGACCGGTGGCATCCGGGGTCATCTTCGATCCCAACTTGACGGTAACCGAGCGGGTGACGCCGCCGCGATCAATCTCCACGGGAACAGTCTCGTTGGGGCGGATGACGACAACTCTCGCGATTTCCTCAAAGGTCGCCGTGTGCTGGTTCGCCACCGAAAGGATGCGGTCGCCTGGCACGATCCCGGCTGCGGCCGCGCCAGTGTTCGCCAGCACATTGCCAACCACGTTCGTTTGCGGCGTCCCGACCAGCGAAAAGAACGCCGTCAGGATGATGATCGCCAAGAGGAAGTTGGCCGCGGGACCGGCGAGGACGACCAGGAAGCGTTGCCACACCGGCCGCACTTGAAACACGCGGCTGCGCAGTTCCTCGGGGACCGCTTCGAGGTCGGCGGGCTCGCTTGCCGGCGACATGTCTCCGACGAATTTCACATAGCCGCCGAGAGGAAGCCAACCGATTTTCCAGCGCGTACCCTGCCGGTCGGTCCAGCCGACCAGCTCCCGGCCGAACCCGATCGAGAATGTCTCTGCCGGAATACCGAAGGCCCTTGCGACCAGATAGTGGCCGAGCTCGTGAAAGAAGACGAGCGGGCCCAGCGCACAGACGAACGCGATGAGGGTTAGCCAAAGGGGTGGAGTCGGGATCATCTTACGGGCAGTCTGCGGTCATCATGGTTTGGGCGCGTTCGCGCGTCACTCGGTCGATCTCCTGCACGTCGCGGATTGAGCGCGGCGCACCGTAGTCACTAGCCATAAGCGCTTCCTGAACGAGGCGCGAAATTTCCGGAAAGCCGATTCGTCCTGCGAGAAAGCCGGCGACAGCGACTTCGTTCGCGGCGTTCAGGACGACCGGCGCCGCGCCGCCCGCCTCGAGAGCCTCGCGGGCCAGCCGCAACGCGGGAAAGCGGTCAAGGTCCGGCGCCTCGAAATCGAGCCGGGCAATCGCGGCGAGGTCGAGCCGCTGCGCCGGCGTCGCCATCCGTTCCGGCCAGGCCAACGCATAGGCGATCGGGATTCGCATGTCCGCGCTGCCGAGCTGGGCAAGCACCGAGCCGTCAACGAACTCGACCATCGAATGGACGATCGATTGGGGATGGACGAGGATGTCGATGCGCTCGGAGGGCAATCCAAACAGATAATGGGCCTCGATCAGCTCGAGTCCCTTGTTCATCATCGTCGCGGAATCGACCGAGATCTTCGCGCCCATCGACCAATTGGGATGGGCGACGGCCTGCGCCGGAGTGGCGGCGCCGATCGTCTCGGCCGACGCGGCGCGGAACGGGCCGCCGCTCGCGGTCAGGATCAATCTTGAGACGTCAGCTGAGCGGCTTCCCGCAAGGCACTGGAAAATTGCATTATGCTCGCTGTCGATGGGCAGCAGCGTCGCACTGGATGAGCGCGCCGCATCGGTCATCAGGGCTCCCGCCGTGACCAGCGCCTCCTTGTTGGCGAGAGCGACGGTCCTGCCCGCTTCGACCGCGCCCATCACCGGGCGCAAGCCGGCGCAACCGACGATTGCGGCAATGACGAGGTCGGCATCGGCGGCAGCGGCCTCGACGAGAGCTTCTTCGCCGGCCGCGGCACGACAGTTCGTACCGACGAGCAATTCAACCAGGTCGGCATAGCGGCTTTGGTCGGCCACAACCGCAAGCTTCGCACCCGTGCGTCGAACGATTTCGGACAGCGCTTCGACATTGGTCGCGGCGGTGACGGTGGTGACCTCGAAACGGTCGGGCGAGCGCTCGATGAGGTCGAGCGTTGACTTGCCGATCGAGCCGGTCGCGCCAAGGATAGCTATCTTGCGGGTCACGTCAGTCCCAATAGCTGCGCGGCCGCCGTGAGCACAGCCACCGGCACCAGCCCGTCGAGCCGGTCGAGCACCCCCCCGTGCCCGGGCAGCCAGTTGCCGCTGTCCTTGATCCCCGCGCGGCGCTTCATCCAGCTTTCGAACAGGTCGCCCATCTGGGCCGCGAT
>Ga0207689_10006728_pt1 | contig 10137 bp, 5 predicted proteins | sample KBSMisM52_FD_184312 | JGI IMG/M metagenome (GOLD analysis project Ga0207689, IMG submission 184312) | Miscanthus rhizosphere microbial communities from Kellogg Biological Station, Michigan, USA - KBS Miscanthus M5-2 (SPAdes) (version 2) | ecosystem: Host-associated > Plants > Roots > Rhizosphere... | reverse complement strand
CGGAGCCGCAGACCTTGTTGATCGTCGTGCATGGCACGGATTTCGGAATGCCAGCGGCGAGCGACGCCTGGCGCGCCGGCGCCTGGCCGAGGTTGGCCGGCAGCACGCAGCCCATGATGACTTCGCTGACATCGCCGGCGGCGATGCCGGATTGCTCCAGTGCGGCCTTGATCGCCGTCGCGCCAAGTGTCGGCGTTGGCACGCCGGTAAACTGGCCGAGCATGGAACCGATCGCGGTGCGCTTGGCGCCGGCGATGACGATGGAATTGGACATGGGATTCTCCGGGGATTCGGCCGTTACGGCCAGACGATTGCATGATTATCGCGCCGTGGGCGCACCGGCGGCAAACCGCGGCAGCGCCTATTTGGTGGCGAGAGGCGCCATTTCCAACGGGCGATCCGCCACGTCGACGACTTTGCTCCGCTACTCGCGCCGCATCGATCGGCCGAACCTGCCAGGGTCGCGTTCCTGACCCCGAGTGCACGTAGCTATTCGAATCCCGCGCTGAAGATTCGGTCGCTGGAAACGTTCGTGATCGTGAACTGGACCGACGTCGGTTCGATCGAGAACGTGCCTTCCAGTGCAGTCAACGGTGGAGCGAAATCGAAAGTGAAATCAGACACATCAAACGTTGTGCTGCCAAACTCGATCAACGTGTAGCTGCCGGCCGTCGGCGCAAAGGAACCTTGCGTGAAGTGAAAAGCAAAGCCGGTGTTGTCGCCCTTTACCAGGGCAGCCCCGAGCGAAAGCAGATCCGAACTCGCGCCTTCCTTGCCGAGCATGAAATCGATCGCGCCGCCGCCGTACCATTTCAGGTCCGTCGCCGACAGCGTCCCCGGCGATCCGCCCGGCGCGATGAACCCGCCGTCGTTCAGAACGACATGTCCGACGCCGCCGTTGCCGGCCAGAGTACCGGCGTCGTTGATCGTTGCGTCGCCGATATTTCCGTCAACGTGTAGCACGCCGCCGTTGACGGTCGTGCCGCCGCCATATGTGTTCGCTCCGGCGAGAACCAATGTCCCCGGGCCTTGCTTGACGAGCGTTGCGCCAACGCCATTGCCTGCCGTGTAGCTGCCTCCGGGCAGCGAGGCGGGGCTGTCGTCGCCGATCGAATCGTCGATTTCGTAGCGTGCGGCGATATCGAATGTCGTGCTCGCGCCCGATACCAGGAACAGCCCGCTGCCGGACGAAGTGCCGCTGCTCCCGCCGTCAAACGGATAGACGAACCCCGTGTTGACGCTGTTGCCGGAGACGAGGCCTCCGGCGCTGTCGTCCTGCACGATCAGCGAGCCATTGCGCACGAACACCGCGCCACCGAAGCCGGCGCCGCTGCCGCCGCCGCAACCGAAGAAACCTCCATCCAAGAATTGACACAAGCCACCAGTGCCGCCGCCCGGGCCGCCCGCCGCAGCGGGATTTCCGCCACCGCCGCCGGCGCCGAATCCGCCCGCTCCGCCCGGCGTCGCGGGCCCTGCGCCACCGCCGCCGCCAAACCCACCCGCGCCCGCGAAGTACGATCCGCCCCCGCCGCCCGCGCCTTCGCTTCCATTTCCGCCGGTGTTGAACATGCCGTTACCGCCACCGCCGCCGTTGCTGCCATCGCCGCCAGGCGTGCTCTGACCCGGCGTGCTGCCGTAGTCGCCGCCACTGCCACCACCGGTGCCGCCGGTGCCGGGCCCGCCGACGCCGCCAAACGTGTGGCCGCCTGCAGACGTTCGGTTGCCGCCGTTCCCGCCAGTCCCGCCGCCACCGCCCTGCAGGGGAACACCGCCATCGCCGCCGAGTCCACCGCCGCCGCTCCAGAAAAATCCGATGCTGCGGCCACCGCCGCCGCCGCCGCCTGACGCAGCGTTGCCGCCGAACGTCACCCCGCTGAGAGTCAGACTGCCCTGGCTGAAGATCGCGCCACCCAGGCCGGCAGCGCCGCCGCCTCCGGAGCCGCCGCTGCCGCCGATCGCATGCCCGCCGCTGAGCGTGAGATTTTCGAGCGTCAGAGAGGCATCGGTGTCGACGAAGAAGAGTCGCAAACTGGTTGCGCTCGATCCGCCGGGAGCTGCCAGCAGCGTAACGCCGCCGTCGGCAGGTCCCTGGATCGTGATCGACTTGCCCTTGATCGGCAGTGCCGTCGGCCCGGGAAATCCCTGGTTGTTGCCCTGACTCGTCAGCGTGATCGTGGCTGGACAGTTGAGCGCATCGATGGAACAGTCGAACAAGATCGTGTCGCCATCGTTCGCGGTCGCCAGGGCATTGCGCAGAGACCCGACGCCGGAATCGGCGTTGCTGAACACGCTGACCGCCGCATGCAGCGGAGAAGCGGCGACGAGCGACACGAGACCTGACTGAACAACGACGGACAAGACATTGCGCCGCAGCGAATGCGTGGTGCGATTCATGGGTTTCCCCTGTTACTGAAATGTCCGCTGCGTCGACGGCAGCGTGACGAGTGTACTCGCGCGCGGCGCAAATTGGGGCACGCGGCGCAGTCGAACCCGATAAATGTGCCGTCGACGATACTGCGTCCGTCGAGGCTGAAAGCGGAGCCGGCGCACGCACAAGGAGAAGCACACTGGATCAGATCGTACGCTGCGTCAGCAGCAGAGAGTGCGCGCGAGCAAGCGGAAACGCCAGCTACGGTCTGCAACCGTGAAGCTCGGCATTTCTACTTTGAACCATTGTATACATTGCGCGGATTCGGTGCGCTGTCGGTCGCCTGCGCCGGCGCGCTCAATCGAAGGTGTCCGCGAACATCCGGTTCGCCGTCATCGAATCTACCGTGAACAGCACGCCCAACGGCGTTCCTTCGATGCCGGCGAATGAAAAATGTCCGGTCAGCGCGGTGTACATACCGGGGTCGAAGTCGAAACTGAAATCGGTCAGTGCGAAGGAGGCTATGCCGTAGCTGTAGATCAAAGTATACGGTGTCGCCGTCGCCGGCGGCCGATCGCCCATGCCGAAATGGAAGGTGAAACTGGTGCCGACTCCGCCCTTGCTCAGCGTGCCGCCGATGATCAAAAGCTGGTCGTAGTCATACGCAGAGAGTTGGAAAGCCATCGCGCTGCCGCTGGTCCAGGTCAGCGGGCCGACGAGCAGCGCGCCTGCGCCGCCGTTGATGGACGGATCGCCGGGCGAGATCTGCGCGCCGATGCCGAGGTTGACGGGTCCGACGAGGGTGCCCGTGCCGCCGAGCGTGCCCTCGTCGATCGACGTCATTCCCGCGTAGCTGTTGGCGCCATCGAGTAACAGAGTACCCAGGCCCTGCTTTGTGATTCCCGCGCCGGCACTGCTGCCGGGGGTGTAGCCCTGCCCCAATGGGACGGAGACCGGACTGTCGTCGGCGATCGTGTTGGCCATGGTGTACGTTCCGGAGATATCGAACGTGGTCGTGACGCCGGACATCAGGAACAACCCGCTACCGGCCGCGGCGCCACCGTGGGCGCCTGAACCGGCCGCAACAGTGTTTCCGCTGATATGGCCGGTGGGGTCGGAATTTTGCAGCGTCAGCGCACCACTGCGCGCGAATACCGCACCGCCGAATCCGGCACCGCCGCCACCTGCGTTGCCAGCGACGCTGCCAACACCACCGGCGCCCCCCCCGATCCCGCCGATGTTGCAGTTTCCGTAATTGCTTTCGCCGCCGCCGCCGCCACCACCGAAGCCGCCACAGCCGCCGCGATAGCCGCCGCCCGCGCCGCCACCCCACCCGCCGCTACCGCTGTTGAGACCGTTCCAGCCGCAGGCGCCGCCGCCGCCGCCGCTGCTGCCGCCACCGCCGTTGTTACCCTGTCCGCCGCCGCCGCCACCACCGCCGCCGCTGCCCGCACCGCCGTCGCTGAAGTAGTAGTGCCCGGCGCTGCCGCCGCCGATGCCCCCCAATCCCTGGCCGCCGACCCCGCCGTCGCTCTCCGGAGTAAATCCGTTGCCGCCATTTCCACCGGTCCCTCCGCCGCCGCCGTAGACATTGCCTCCATTGCCGCCGAGCCCACCGCCGCCGCCATAGGTGGTGCCGTCAACGCCACCGTTCCCGGCGAAAGCGCCGTTGGCCGCGAACGAAACGCCGCTCAGGGTCAGAGCGCCCTGGCTGAAGATCGCACCGCCGAGTCCGGCTCCACCGCCGCCGCTACCGCCCCCGTTTCCGCCGATCGCTTTGCCTCCGCGCAGCGTGAGATTTTGCAGCGTCAGCGCGGCATCGCTGTCGACGAAGAACAGACGCAGACTCGTCGCGCTCGTGCTGCCCGGCGCCGCCTGCAGCGTGATATCGCCCGGATCCAGCGCCGCGATCGTGATTGACTTGCCCTGAATCGACAGCGCGGTCGGCCCCGGAAAGCCCTGGTCGTTGCCCTGCGTTGACAGCGTGATCGTCGCCGGGCACGCCAGCGCCGCGCAATCGAACTCGATGCTGTCGCCGTCCCCGGCGTTGACGACGGCGTAGCGCAGCGAACCCTCTCCATGAGAACCGACGTTGGCATCGTCGGCAACGTTCACTATCCAGACCGTCGCTGCCGCCGACACAGGCGATACAGCAAGCGTCGAGACGAGACTTGCCTGAACCAGAACGGACAACACGTTCCGGCGAAACCGGCGCTTCGAGGAAGTCACGTCTTTCTCCAGTAGCGAACATGCTTGATGGCGCCAAGCTACTCGCGTTGCGTCCAATACACGAACGCTTTCGGAGATTTCGAGCGGCGCGGAGCGCTGGAAGCGAAAATCGGCCCCTGAGGCGACGAACTGAGGTGTGCTTCTGCTAGTTGCCCGAGGTCGATCGGGCAGAACGCACGCCGCGCTGCGGGTCAGCGTATCGCCGGCGCGGCCAGGCGATTCCAGCCCTGGTAGAAATTGTCGTAGTACCAGGCGTAGGTTTTCTCGATCTCGCTCTGGATGCGGTGCGGAATCGCATGCAGGGTCGGCCGTTCGATCGATGCGTACTGGCGATGCGAATACTTGTGCCGGTAGTGGCTGTCGCTCTCGTGCGGGCGCACCACGAGTTTCTTCGGATCGAACGTGTGCGGCGCGGCATCGAGCCACTTGAACACTTCCGCCATCTTCGCGACCGGATCGTGCATGAGCTGCTCGAACACGACGAGATGGATGCGCTGCTGGATCGCGATCGGCAGGTCCTGCACCGCCTCGAGCGCGCGCAATGGATTGCCGATCACTCCGTCCTTCGCGAACAGCACGTCCGCGCGGTTGTAGCGGTCGTGGTTCGCCGTGTGATCGGGGAAATCGATCAGGATCGTACGCTGGTGCTGCGCCTCGATCGAACCGTAGACCTGGCCGAGTTCGCGCACGCACACGAGCAGGCGCGCATCGGGCTCGACCGCGAGCAGGTATTCGAAATTGCGCAGCCAGCCGCGGTTCTTGTCGATCACGAATGGTTTTTCGCAATCGTGATACCAGCCGCGCACGAAGTTGCGCGTCGCCGCTTTCAGGTGCGCGTAGGTCCGATCGAAGTCGACGTCGAGTTGCGACAGGAAAAAATCGTCGTCGCTGATGCCGTGGCGCAGGCGCAGCAGCACCGAGCACAGCGGCGAACTGTGGCCCTCGCTGTGCGTCTGCGGGTGCCCGCCCAGCAGCTGGCACAGCAACGTGGATCCGGAGCGGGGCAGGCCGGCGACGCCGACGAAACGGGCAGGGCGGGGTGAGTTCATGGCGCGAGCTTACACGACGCGAAGCGCCCTGCGCCGCCTGGTCGAAGCCGCTGCGAAAGATCGGGTCGCGCCGGCCGCGACGTCAGGGGCAGGTCGCTATTGCGCCGCAATCATTGTTCGAATCGATCTGCGACGATTGGTCCTCGAAGGTGCCGTTGTTGGCCCCGCCGACACCCCACGTGTTGCGCCGCGCACGCGTGTACGCGCCGTTGGTCGCGAACACGCCCTTCTGCGTGGACGGGTCGTCGTTCGCGTCGTTGACGTAGGCGAAGATGCGGTTTCTCGACGAGTCGCATTCAACGCTGCCCTCGGTCCCGCCCATGTCCCACGCGACGACGCAACTCGCGCCGGTCCACATGCAGTGATTGTTCCTGCCGTTCGATTGCGGGCCGGTCGGATCGGACAGCGCGTTGCACTCCGCCGCCGTGTCGACGCCGGCGGGCTGGCAGGCCAGAATCTCTTCTGCCGTCGCGCTGACCGGACCATCGAACACGACCTGCGCCGCGGTCTGGGTCGCCGTGGCGATGCTGCACTGGCCGGCGGGCGTGACCGCGTTGTGGTGAACGTCGTTCGCGGAAATCACGCGCGCCGCCGCGCTGTAGCCGGCATACATGAAGCTGCTGCTGACGTGCAGGCCGGACGCCGAGTTGTTGTAGATGTTGTTCGACAACACGCTCGAAGACGTCCGGTGCGCGCTGTCGTCGCGCTGGACGATGCGGATGCCCGTGCGATTGTCGTGGATCTGCAGATCGCCGATCAGCGCCTGGACGACGCCGGTCTGTTCCGCCGTGTCGCCGATGTCCACGCCGTCGCCGGTGTGGTTCGCGATCGTGCCGCTGCCGTGGACGAACACGCCGCCGCGCACGAGCGGCAGGCCGAATTCCGCGACGTCCGCCTTGCTCGCGCGCAGCACGCGCAGCCCGGCCTGATCGGTCGGCGGCAACTGCGGATGCTGTCCGCTGTACTGTATGTTCGGTTCGACCAGTTCGACCGCGTTGGCGCTGTCGACCAGCACGCCGTCGCCGGCGTTGAACGTCGCGACGAGCGTGGCCGCCACGAGGCCCCCGCCCGCGCGAACGCCGACGCCGCGATTGCGCAGGACGCGCAGGCTGTCGGCGCTCACCGCGGTGCCCGCATCGACCCGCAGCCCATCGCCGCCGTTGTCGGTGCTGTTGCATTGGTTGATTGCAATCGTGAGGAACGAATCCGCGAGCAGCGGATCGACGACGCCCGCGCTGTCGAACCCGTGGGCGAACACGATGTCGTCATCGCTGCGCAGGCCGTGGCGGCCGAAATTGACGATATCCAGCGCGTTGACCGTGCTGCCTTCCAGCAGCACGAGACCGTCCGTCGCCGCTCCGGCCTGCGCACCGTCGATCGTGATGAGGTTCAGTCCGGCATAGCCCGGCTGGGTCGTGCCGTCGATCTTCGTGCCGCTGGCGACCGCCGGAAGCGGTCCGGCGAGCCCGATCGTCTTCGCATCGACGCCGATCGCGAATTCGATGACATCGGCGGGTCCGTAGTCCGACTGGCGCGCGGCAGCGACGTCGGCGTTGTAGTCGTGCTTCACCGCGACCGACACGAGCGCTTCGCGCAGCGAAACCTTGCCGTCGACGAGGACGTTATCCGCAACCGTGCTCACCGCGATCTGCGCGGCGTGCGCGCACGACGTGGCAAGCAGCCACGATGCGGCGAGTCGCAGCGCCGCAACGATCGACGGCGGGATTCTGCGCGCGCCGGCACTTCGACCTGCGCGCACCGTGTTCAATATGTCCAAGCCCATCGCACGAGCTCCTGACGCGACCGCAACGTCCGGCCAGGCGCAATCCTACTCCAGCTTCTAGTTCGCGAACGCCGCGATGCAGGGACTGTCGTTCACCGACTCCTCGAGCCCGTTGCGAAACACGACATCGCTGGCATCGACGGTGAATGTCACCGACGTTGCCCCGTAACTGAAATGACCGAGCAGATTCGGCATGTTGGTCTCGTAACCGGCAAACGTGCCGGTGATGCTCGCAGCCGTCATTGGAAAGTAGATCGTGCCGGCGGCGGGACTGCCGCTGAAGTCGATGCGGGCGATGCCGTTCAGCGTTGCGCCGCCGGTCGCATTCAAGTCGCTGACCGCATTGACGCCGTTCGCATGGAAACAGGTCAGCGCGCCGAGCTGGATGTGCAGAGCGCCTATCACGTGCAGCGTTCCCTGCGGGTTGCCGATGGTGCCGGGAGCCAGAGTGCCCGAACTGTCCAGGGGGCCGGTCGTGCCGTCGCCGGTCACTGTTCCAGCACCGCCGACCGTCGTCGTCGATGTCTGGATGCTGCCCGGCGACACCAATCGCAGGACGCCATCGTTGACGGTCGTCGCGCCGGCGTAGGTGTTGATGCCGGACAATGTCAGGACACCGGAGCCCTGCTTCGTGAGAGCCGTTCCGATGCCAGCGCCGGCGACGAAGCTCTGGCTCGCGGGCAATGTGGAACTGCTGTCGTCGGCCAGCGTGTCGCTGATCGCGTAGCTGCCCGCGATATCGAACAGAGTCGTTGCTCCGCTCATCACGAACAATCCGCTGCCTTTGGCGGCGCCGCTGTTGATGCCGGTGCCGGCCGTCACACTGCCGCCGGAAAAGCCGACGCCCGAGGTCGACGCTTTTACGGTCAGACTGGCACCGGAACGAACGAAAACCGCACCGCCGAAGCCGGCACCGCCGCCGTAGACGCCGCCACCAATTCCTCCGCCGTCGCTATTGCCGTAACCGCCACCGCCGCCGAAGCCGCCGGGGCCAAACCCATTCGCCCCGCCGCCGCCGCCAAAACCACCTGCGCCATCGTGAGTGCTGCCGTAGCCGCCCCCGCCGCCGAAACCGCCATGGCCTTCGTAGCCGCCGCCGCCCCCGAAGCCGCCGCTGGCCCCTGCGGTGGAGCCGCTGGCGCCACCGCCGATCAGCCCCAAGCCGCTGGTTCCTGTCCCGGAGTCGACATCGAAGTAGGCAGGGTTGAATCCCTGCACGTTGCTCAACTGTCCCAATCCTTGTCCGCCCCAGCCGCCGCCTGTGCCTCCGAAGGTATCGCTGGTTCCCAAGCCTGCGCCCGAGGCATAGGCGATGGCGACGCTGTGGCTTCCCAACCCACCGCCGCCGTGCGTGTTGATACCTGCCCCCATTCCGCCGCCGCCACTCACGGTGCTCGTGCCACTCACGTTTCCGCCCAGCGCTGCGTTGCTGGCAAAGCCTACGTTCTCGAGCGTGACCGTCGCGGACTTGTTGATGAACAGGGCACCGCCCGCGCCCATGCCGCCGCCGCCGCCGTTCGTGTCGCCGCCCTGCGAGTGGCCGTGCGCGAGCTGCAGATGGCGCAGCGATACCGTGGTTGGTCGCGATCCATCGATGTCGGGTTTTCCGCTCATCGGAATCGGCGGCAAACCGCTCACGAAGAAAATCCTGTGCAGGCTGCCGCCGTCGATCGTAACTGGATTGGCCAGCGCCGAGGCATCGATGCTCGCGTTGTTGAACAGCAGCGGCAAATCGTTGCCGAGCGCGATCGTCGCGCCGCTCAAGGCGGGGGCAAACGTGATCGCCATGCCCGGCAATGTCGGTTCGCCGGTCGACCCGGTCAGGAGGTTCGCAGCAAGCATGCAGTCACGCAGCGTCCCGGCGGTCGTCGATGCCGTGACGGTGGCCGATGCGCTGGCGGGATCGTCCGCTGTCGTGTTGACGCTGCAGGCAGTGATCGCTGCATTCGCGATCGAGACCGAGCAAAGCAGGGCGAGGCTAGCCTGGCTGAGAATCGCCAGTCCCTTGCGGCAGAACAAACCGATCATGCGTGTCATGAGGTCCCCTGGTAGTTGGCAAACTCTCGCAGTCGGGCGAAGGTTTTTTCTGTGGTCTCTTGGTTCAATACGGCAAACGCATACGCAGGATGACACGGGCGGGGAAACTCTCGTCCGTCATCCAGCAAGGGCATCCAAGCCTCCTTATAGCATTCGAGGCGGTCGACGGCGCTGAACGGAAAAAGAAACTGGATCCCGGCGTTCGCCCGGATGACGAGCAAGAGACACGAATCGTCCTTCCAGCGAACGCTGGAATCCGGTTCTTGCCTTGGGGATATACTCGGTTTTTCGAACGCGAGAGAGCCCATGTACAAGTACATTCTGCTGCTTGCCGGCTGCCTGTCGTTTTGCATCACGTTTGCCGCCGAAGGCGCCAAGGCGCCGCCCGCCGCGCAAGCCGAGGTCATGAAGGCCGACACGCCGCGCGTGTCTGCGGCCGGCACGCAGTTCGTCGCGCCGAACGGATGGTCGGTCAGCGTGCGCGGTGCAGCCACGACCCTTTCCCCGCCGGAATCCGGCTCGCACCTCTTTTTGTTCGACGTCAAGGCGAAGGATGCCGATGCGGCCGTCGCCGCGGCGTGGCAGGCCTACGATGCGAAGGCGAAATGGCCGCTCAAGGTCGCGAGCGACCGCCCGGCGCGCGATGGCTGGGAGCAGATCCGCGCATTCAG
>Ga0207689_10006727_pt1 | contig 10138 bp, 9 predicted proteins | sample KBSMisM52_FD_184312 | JGI IMG/M metagenome (GOLD analysis project Ga0207689, IMG submission 184312) | Miscanthus rhizosphere microbial communities from Kellogg Biological Station, Michigan, USA - KBS Miscanthus M5-2 (SPAdes) (version 2) | ecosystem: Host-associated > Plants > Roots > Rhizosphere... | reverse complement strand
CCGTGGTCACCGACGTCGGGAGCATCAAGGGCCAGCCGCTCGCCGAGGCTCGGGCCACCGGCGCCGACCTCGGCCGCTACGTCGGCAGCCACCCGACTGCGCTGGCGCAGTGCCAACGCCTCTTCGCGACGCGTCAAACGCTGCAGCCGTGTGTGGCTCACGACACCGCCGGCGCGGCGCGAGAGCTCGCATCGTTAGGCAGGCGGGTGCGGCTCGAGGCGGCGCGGCAGGCCTCGACGCCGTGGTTCTCGCCGTACGCGCCGACCGATTCCAACTCACTGGCGGTCATCGCCGGCTCGAGTGTCGCGAAGCTGTACGGCCTCGTGGTGATCACAGAGGGCGTGCAGGACAATCCCGCCAACGCAACGCGCTTCGTCGTGGTGAAGGCGAAGGATGGCTGGCGATGGTGACGTCCAGACTGGAGCACCCGATTCCCACTTCCACCCCCACCCAGCCGCGACTCAAGGCGGTCCGCGGTGCAATCACGGTCGAAGCCGACACGCCTGCCGCTGTCGACGACGCAGTGCACGAGCTTCTGGGGCAGCTCGTGAGAGCGAACGGCATCGACGACCGAGATCTGGTGAGCGCGATCTTCTCCGCCACCCCAGACGTTCGCAGCCGCAACCCGGCGACGTCCGCCCGCGGCCTTGGCTGGACCGATGTCCCTCTCATGTGCGTGGCCGAGCTCGAGACGGACGGCATGCTCGAGCGGTGTGTGCGCGTGTTGCTGCACGTGAGCGTCTCCGACGGCCGACGCCTAACGCCGATCTATCTCGGGAACGCGGCGTGTCTCCGTCCCGACCTGCTCGCTGCCGCGTCCACCGCGATCACGGCCGAAGCTCGATGACCCGGACAGCGGTGCGAACGGGCGAGCCGGTCTGAGGCGAGAACTTGCTCGAGTTGTTGTCGAGTCGGCCGTACTGACTGTTCGCGATGTAGTAGAAGCGTGAGCCCACCAGTGTCCCGGTCGTGGGTTGGACGACGATTGGGTGGCCACGCTCGAGCACCGCGCCGGCGGTGATGCTGCGTCCATCCGCCGAGAGGGAGTATCGCACGACGCGCTCGAGCGACGGGATGCCTTGCACACCCATGAGCGACCCGCGGTACCAGTAGAGTCCATCGATCGACGCCGTGCTCACCGTGTCCGGTGCCGGCATGAGCGCGATGGATTTCGATTCGACGTCCACGCGTGCTATCCCCTGGAGAAATGCGACGTACAACACGCGGCCGCCCGGCGCGCTCGTGACGCCATTGGCCGCGGAATACCGAACCGGGTCGGGTCGCAGGAAACGTTCGAGCGTGTCCTGTGACGACGCGAGTCGGAAGATCGATCCCTCGTCGGTGTCGGTGATGAAGAGCGCTCCGTCCTCGGTCACCACCAAGTCGTTGAGGAGATGTCCGGGTCGGCCGCCATCCGGCACCCACGACTTCACGATGCGTCCTGTTCCGAGGTCCGCCAGGAACAGGCGGGTGATGCTTGGCCGCTCGGTGGTGGAGTCGGCCGGTGCCGTCGAATCCGGAGCCCAGGTGGCGAACCACAGTCGATTTCTTGGCGCGTCGACGTGCACCCCGACGACGCGAAGCATGTCGGGTGCATGCGGAACCATTGTCGTGGATGTGCCGTTCTCGGCGAACGAGGCTACTGCTCCATGTACGAGGCTTCCCAGGAGGAACCGCCCCTGGGTGCTGTCGTAGGCGATGCCTTCGGGTAGGAAATCCGGGTCGGCGATCTCGAAAGCAACTTTTCCGTCCAGAATCGGCAGCCGATTGGCGAGCAGGCGATTGCGGGCGTCGGCATAGCCGGGTCGCGCGCGGATGCGTCGAAATGCGGAGTCCGCGTTCGGGTCGCGGGTGTCGCCCATCCGCCCGAGGCGATCGAGCCAGGTGAGCGCCGAATCTGGTGCGCCGGTGAGCGCGAAGGCCCGCGCCATGGCGTAAACGACGCCCGGGTGGCTTGGCGCGAGCCCGAAGGCGGCTCGGATGTGCGATGCATACTCGGCAACGTTCCCGGCGGACTCGGCCCGGGCGGCGAGGCGCGCATGGCAGAAAACGTCACAGGGCTGCTGCTGGCGCCCGGCCGCGAACAAGAGCGCGGAGACGGCCGCGAGCGTGAGATACGAACGGAGTGGCATCGCGTTAGGTGCCCGGAAGGCTTGGAGCGGCTGCGATTAGCGTCGGCGTGCGGTGATGAGCACCTGGATCTCGTCGGGGCGGGGGTTGATGAAATCCAGCCGGACGCGTCCGTCGGGCAGCGTCGTCACCGTCGCAGGAATCGAGCTGTTCGTCAGCACCCAGCCTGTCGGAAGCACGACGGCGTTTGCCGGTCGACCGAACCCTCGATCCCACACCAGCTCGTCTCCGACGAGCTTGTAGCGCGCAGTGTCGGTGTACGTCTCGGACATCCGGAGGCGAATCGACTGGCCGGCCTTCACCGCGGGGAAACGGAAGACGACAACCTCCGTTGTCGGCTTGACGCTATCGACGTCGAGCTTCGCCCGGGTAATCGCATCGCCAACGAGGACTTCCTGGGCAAGCATCTCGCCCGTGTCGAGGTTGCGGGCGGAGGGCTTCGACACCGTGCTGCCGGCGCGGACCACGTTCAGGTACGTGCTCGTCCCCGGACGTGCCTCGGTGTAATCGTGGTAGAGATCGAACGCGTGGGACTCGGGCTGCTGGAGGAAGTAGACGATCTCGCGGTTCTGGTACGCGCGTTCGTCGAGTCGATTCGCGGGAACGCTGGACGGTTTCGCCGAGACGCCCGCCGCCTTCCGTGCACGGAGTACGAGCGGCGCTTCGGCGGGCGTGGCGTTCCAGAACGAGACCTTGATCCGGCCGTCGGGTTCCTGCAGCACCTGCGAGGGGTAGTTGCAGGCGACGAGCTCGTAACCGTTAGGCAGCACGACCGCATTGCGCTTGATGCCGAGTGGCCGATTGAACACGAGCGTATCGCCCTCGAGGTGGTAGCTCTTCGCGTCCTCGTAGGTCTTGTCGATGAGCACACGGCTCTCGCCACCGTCCGGTGGGACGGGGCGAGCGAGCGTCACGCGGATGTATTCCTGCGTCGAGTCCGCGCCGCGCACCCCGCCGGCCCTGGCCACGGTGCCGTTCACGATGTCGAAGGCGAGTGGCGCGCCCGTCGCGCGGTCGGTTACGCGCTCATCGCTGGCAACGCTGCCTTTCCGGATGGGATTGAAGTAGTACCGAGCGCCAGGTGTGGTGGCGGTGACTTCGTAGACGATGCGGAACTTGGCTGACCCGGCGGCGAGGAGCTCGTATCGCGAGTACGCGTCGGCTTCCGTTTGTCGGGGAGGTTCGGTGGAGGCCTGCGCGAGGAGCGTCGTGGTGGCGAGGATCTGAGCGGCCGTCGAGCCTAACGCTGCCAGGCGCATGGTTGGACTCCGTTGTGGATGTGGGCTCCCCTTACTGCCCGAGCGTACCGATGCACGATTTCAGGCATTTCACGCTGAACAGCGCCGGGTCAGCCGTAAAGCCTATCCCTGTCAATCGTCGCGTCCCGGCTGTCGCGACGAACGCGCTGTCGCTGGAGAGCCGGTTCTGCACGACGTCGTAGCGCACGGTGTTCCCCTCGAGCCGCCGCCGCGTCGTGTCGGAGACGATCGTGACCCGGCCGTGTGCCTCGAACAGGGCGTGGCCCACGCGGTAGGTGCCCGTCCCCGACGTGAGGGTCCCGAGCGGTCTGCCTAACGGACTCGTGAACACCGCGTGGACACCGTGGAACTCGAATCTCGTGGCCGCATCGAATGTCGACACCGTATCGCCCGCCACCTCGCCGCGACGCGTGCCGCTCGAGACGAGCACGGTCCGCGCGCCGAACAACACCTGCTCGACCGAGTCGTCCGGAGTCTGCGTCCGGGTATTGGCGGAGACCTGGGGTGTGTTGCACCCCGCGGCGAACGCCACCGCGATGAACGCGATCGCGGCGAGACCAATGGCGGCCCTAACGATGATGAGCACCCGTGTCATGAATGGTCAGGCTCGGCTGGGCTGGAGCACGGCGTCCATGACGCGCTGCACCTGCTCGATCTCGTCGCCGATGACGGTGTGTCCCATGCCAGGGTAGAGTTTGCGCGTTACCGCGGCGCCGAGGCGCCGGAAGACCGCCTCGCTCTCCAGCACGCGCTCCGCCGGGATGTGGGAGTCGACGTCGCTGCAGCCCAGGAAGACCGGCGTCCCGTCGAGCGACGTCGTCACGGTGTCCCAGGACGTGCCTGGTGGGCCGATGAGGCCACCGCTCAGCACCATCACGCCACCGTAACGCCGTGGGTGCCGAATCGAGAACTCGGACGTTAGGCACGCGCCCTGGGAAAACCCGAGCAGCATGATCTGCTGCGGCGCGAACACCGTCATGAGGTCGCTCACGAGCGACTCGATCACGGCAAGGCCAGACGAGATGCCAGGCTCGTTCTGCTCGCGCGGCGCCATGAAGCTGAGCGGATACCACGTTCCTCCCGCGGCCGCCGGAGCGACGTACAGGAACTCGGGCCGATCGAGCACTGGAACGAGGTCGAGGATGTTGGCCGGGCCGGCGTTGCGGCCGTGGATCATGATCATGGCGGCCCGCGCGGCGTCGGGTGCGGCCCCGGCGCGCAGGATGGGCTGGCCAGCGTGTGGCTGCATGGTCGGGATGGCGGTCAGGAGCGAACGTTAGGCAGCTGGGCTTCGATCTCGGACCGGTGCGGCTCCTCCCACGGCGGCAGCTTGAGCGCCCGCCCGAGCTCGGGAACCGGTTCGTCGACGGGAAAGCCCGGTCGCATCGTGGCGATCTCGAACAGGACTCCGCCCGGCTCTCGAAAGTAAATCGACTTGAAATACTGGCGATCGCGAACCTCGGTCACGTGCGCACGGCCAACCAGCGCCTCGCGAATCTTGAGCTGATCGTCGTCGCTGCCGATCGCCATCGCGACGTGGTGCACGGTGCCGAGGCCGTTCCTCGCCCAACCGGTATCGTTGGCATGGACGATGTCCATCTGCTTTCCGGGGCCTTCGCCGTTCACGGCCACGCGAATGCGGCCCTCCATCTCGTCGACCACCTCGAAGCCCAGCATCTCGCGCATGAAGTCCACGGTCCGGCGCGGATCGCGAACGTCGAGCGACACGCTGTGCAGGCCGCGCACCGCCGATGCGGGGTCGACACCGCCGGACGTCCACGGACGACGCGAATCCGCGTCGTTCGCGATGAGCTCGATCACCAGCCCCGACGGGTCGGTGACGACGATCGACTCCTCGCCGAACCGCGGCGGAGCATCGGTCACGGTGTACCCGCGTTCCCGAAGTCGACGCTTCCAGGTGTCGAGTGAGCCGGCGGGAACCGAGAACGACGTCACGGTGATCTGTCCGGCTCCCTTGGTCCCGACCGGCACGCCGCGGCCCTTGTAGGGAAAGGTGGTCCAGATCGTTCCGGGTTGACCAACCTCGTCGCCATAATAGAAGTGGTAGACGAAGTGGTTGTCGAAGTTCACCGTCTTCTTCACGAGACGCAGACCGAGGGCGTCGACGCTGAAATCGAGATCGGCCTGTGCATCATCGACCGTCGCCGTGACGTGATGCAGCCCGAGAATCGGAGAGCTCATACTGTTGAAGTAGCGTCCTTCCCAGGCAGGACACAAGTCACCCTACGAGTCACCAGGTTCCTTCATGACGACGACTTTGCTGGATCGGACCGAAGCGGCCGAATACTACTACACGTATATCGACCAGGTTCCCAAGGACGAGGACATTCGCCGCATCATCGACTCGCAGCTTGGCGAGACCCTCTCGGCGCTCCGCGCGATTCCCGAGGGTAAGTCGCTCCACCGATACGCCCCGGACAAGTGGAGCATTCGCGAAGTCGTGGGACACATCAACGATACGGAGCGGATGTTCGTGTTCCGCGCGCTGTGGTTTGCGCGCAGCCTCGGAAGCGAGCTGCCGAGCTTCGATCAGGAGGTGGCGATGGCGGCGGTGCGGTTCGACGACCGGCCGTTGAGTGATCTGGTCGATGAGTTCCGCACGATCCGGGAATCGTCGGTGCGGTTTTTCCGGGGCCTGCCGGACGACGCATGGGCGAAACGTGGGATCGCGAGTGGGAAGCCGTTCACGGTTCGCGCGCTGGCGTACATCACGGCAGGACATCTGGCGCATCACATGCGGATACTGCGCGAGAAGTACTTGTAAGGGCGCGCTCGGCGTGGACTCTTCTAGCGCAACGAGCCGTGTGAGACAGCAGACGGCAGAGAACCGAAGACGGCAGACAGCAGACGGCAGGGTGCCGAGGGCAGGCGGATCCGGTTCCTCTTCTGTCTGGCATCTGCCGCCTGCCGTCTGCCGTCTTCAGTTGTCTGCTGTCTACCGTCTTCAGTGTGCCCGCTCGGAATGACAAAACCAATCGAGCACCTGTATCACCGCGCCGAACACTCGCCTAACGCGATCGCGATCGCCGGACCGGGCGAGCCGTTCACCTATCGCCGGCTGCTCGCCGCCGTCCACGCGCTCGCGGCCGCGCTGCAATCACTCGATCCGGAGCTGGGCAGCCGCGTCGGCATCTGCGCACGCAACACCGTCGAGCACCTCATCGCCGTGCTCGCCACGTACGCGGCGGGCAAAGTGTGGGTCCCACTCGCTCCGAACAACAGCCGCACCGATCTCGATCGAATGATCGGTGCCACTCGGCCGACGTTGTTCGTGGCCGACGAATCGTGTCTCGACCGTTTCACACCCACCGGCGCGCCGCTCGTCCTCGGCAAAACGACCATTCCCCCGGGTGACATGCCGAGCGTGCGTGGCCTCATTGCCGAGTTCAACGGCGGTCTTCCAACCATCATCGCTCGAGACGAACGCGACGCGCAGATCATCAAGTTCAGCGGTGGAAGTACCGGCGCGCCCAAGCCCGTCGTGCAGTCGCTGCGCTGCGTGAGCGCGCAGATCGAAGGCATCCTGGCGTGCTTCGAGCTCCGGGCCGACGACGTCAACCTCATCGCCGCACCGCTCACGCACGGCGCGTCGTGCTTCGTGCTGCCCATCCTCTCGGTGGGCGGTCGGCACGTCATGCTCGAAGAGCCAAAAGCGCCTCGCGTGCTCGACGCGATCGAGAAGTACGGCGTGACGACGCTGTACGCGCCGCCGACACTGATCTACGGCATGCTCGATGACCCGACCGTCGCGACCCGGAACTATGACAGCATGCGCCACCTCATCTACTCCGCAGCGCCCATGCGCCCAGAGCGGATCCGCGAGGCCCAGCGTGTGTTCGGCCCCGTGATCGAAACGGCCTACGGCCAGGTGGAGGCGCCGCAGATCATCACGGCCATGCGGGCACAAGAGCTCGAGCACGAGGAGAACCTGACGTCGATCGGCAGACAATCCCCTGTTGCGGAGGTCGCGATCATGGCGCCGACAGGTGAGCTGCTGCCTAACGGGGAGACCGGCGAGATCGTCGTGCGAGGGCCGCTCGTGATGAACGGCTACCTCGATCGGCCGGACCTGACGGCGCAGACCATCGTCGATGGCTGGCTCCATACCGGCGATCTCGGGATGATGGATGATCGCGGCTACGTCTACCTTCGAGCCCGGCTGCGGGAGCTGATCAACACCGGGGGGTTCAAGGTCTTTCCCGGCGACGTGGAGGCGGTGCTGGCGAAGCACCCTGCGATCGCCGAGTGCAGTGTTTTCGGTGCGCCTGACGAGAAGTGGGGCGAGGCGGTTCACGCCGCCGTGCGTCTGGCGGATGGTGCCGCGGTGAGCGCCGGGGAGCTCATTGCCTTCGTGAAAGCCGAGCTCGGGTCAGTGAAAGCGCCGAAGACGATTCACTTCGTGGCCGAGCTTCCAAGGAATGCGGCGGGGAAGGTGAGCCGCGCGGCCGTGCGCGGCATGCTGGTTACCTGACCGTCAGGTCTTCGCGCTGGTATCGGGCTGACCTTTCCGCCCAAGTCAGAACGATGGGTTAGGAGTCTGACCCCGTTCGAAGCGATTTATCGCACATCCAACCCTTTTCCCAAAGCTTCTGTCTTACCTTCAGATGATCTGAAGGAGACACAATCGATGGCCGGCGAACCGGGCGAGCTGCTGCAGGGCACCCTCGAGATGATGGTGCTCAAGACCCTCTCCCTCGAACCCATGCACGGGTGGGGGATCGCGCAGCGCATACAGCAAATGTCGAAGGACGTGTTTCTCGTGACCCAGGGGTCGCTCTATCCGGCGCTCATCCGGATGAAGCGGCGCGGGTGGCTCACGACCTCGTGGCGCGTCACCGAAAACAGTCGCCGGGCTCGGTACTACGAGCTCACCCCCGCGGGGCGGCGACAGCTTGGACTCGAGGAGGCGTCGTGGCTTCGGGCATCCGCGGCGGTGAACTGGGTCATGACTGGACGACTGCTACCGGATGGAGGCCGGGCATGAGCGCGTTGTCTGACATCATCGAGCGCGTCCGGTCGGTCATCTTCCGGCGACGCGACGAACGTGAGCTGGCCGAGGAGTTGGCGTTCCACGCCGATATGGAGGCGGCGCAGCTCGAACGGCGCGGCGTGAGCCGCGCCGAGGCGCGCCGCCGGAGCGCCCTGGCCCTCGGCGGCCTGGAACGAGTGAAGGACGACGTCCGCGACGCGCGCGGGACGCGATTCCTTCATGACGGGCAGCGCGATGTGGCGTTCGCGCTCCGGACCCTCGCGCGAAACCCGGGGTTCGCCGCCGTTGCCATCCTCACGCTGGCGGTAGGCATCGGCGGCACCACCGCGGTGTACAGCGCGGTGGACGCGGTACTGCTCCAGCCGCTGCCGTACCAGCAGCCCGGGCAGCTCGTTAGGCTCTACTACACGGACGTTCGGCGCAAGGAAGACCGCGGTGTCGTGACGCCGGTGCACTTCCTGGACTATCGCCAGAGCATGTCGTCGTTCTCGTCCGTGGCGGCACTCTTCCTATACAGTGAATCCGGCGCCGACATCGGCACCGGCGACGCCGTCAGGCGAATTCGGATCCTCCCGGTCAGTGCGGACTACTTCGATGTCGTGCGTGTGCCGCCGACGATCGGGCGGCCCTTCGGTCCTGACGAGGAGAACGATGCGCCGGTCGTCGTCCTCAGCCACGCGCTGTGGAAGCAACAGTTCGGCGGCAACCCATCGGCCGTCGGCAAGTCGCTGACGATGAACGGCCGATCGTACACCGTCGCCGGCGTGATGCCCGATGGGTTCGCCGACCCGCTCGCCGGTGCTGTTGACGCGTGGGTGCCGGGCGACCTTCGCCCGGGCCGCGATCCCAACGAAGCCGACAACCATTACCTCTCGGTCATTGCGCGGCTGCGTCCGGACGTGACGATCGCGCGAGCGCAGGCGGAGCTCGACCGATTGAGCAAGACGCTGGCGGAGCGGTATCCGAGGGCAAAGTACGCGGGTGCCAGGCTCGACCCGCTCAAGGAGGACATCGTCGGCAACTCGAGCAAGCCACTCGAGATCATGCTCGGCGCCGTGACGCTCGTCCTCGTGCTCATCTGCGTGAACCTCGCGAATCTACTTCTGGTGCGCGGGTCGGACCGCGCACGCGAGTTTGCGCTGCGAGCGGCACTCGGTGCGGAACGGCGGCGGCTCGTCAGGCAGACGCTGATCGAGAGCCTGACGCTGGCGGTCGCGGGAGACGTTGCCGGGATAGCCGTCGCCTACTTCGCGATGCGAGCGATCGTCGCGATCGGGGCGGGCTCCATCCCGCGGCTCTCTGCGCTGACACTGGAGCCTCGGCTGCTCGTATTCTCGCTAGCCGTAGCCTCACTGAGCGCGCTCGGGTTCGGGCTCTTGCCCGCGCTCCGAGCGGCGAGGACCCAGCCCGGCGACATCCTGCGCGAGCAGGGTCGCTCCGCCACGAGCGGGGGCGTGCAGATGCGACTGCGCCAGTGGCTCGTCGTGTCGCAGGTCGCGCTCGCGTTCGTGCTTCTGGTGGGGGCCGGCCTGCTGATTGCGAGCTTCCAGCGCATCCGTGAGGTCCCGTTAGGCGTGAGGCCTGACGGCGTGCTGGCGTTCGAGCTGCACTTGCCGGATGCGCGGTACGACTCGACCGCGCGAGCACGATTCTATGAGACCGTGGCGGAGCGAATCGCCGCGCTTCCGGGCGTCGTAAGCGCTGGTGGCGTGAGCAAGCTGCCGGCGACCGGCGATTT
>Ga0207689_10006725_pt1 | contig 10139 bp, 10 predicted proteins | sample KBSMisM52_FD_184312 | JGI IMG/M metagenome (GOLD analysis project Ga0207689, IMG submission 184312) | Miscanthus rhizosphere microbial communities from Kellogg Biological Station, Michigan, USA - KBS Miscanthus M5-2 (SPAdes) (version 2) | ecosystem: Host-associated > Plants > Roots >... | reverse complement strand
ATCGTGGCGCAGTTCGTGTCGCGGGACGGCGTCACCGAGGACCCCGACGGCTCCGGTGGCACCCCGTACGGCGGCTGGGCCTTCCGCAACCCCGCGGCGGTGGCGGGGGACAAGTTCCGGCTCGGCCCGGTGCTCGACACCGGCGTCATGCTGCTCGGGCGCACGACCTGGCAGCTGTTCGCCGGGCTCTTCGCCCGCCGCACCGACGACTTCTCCCGGAAGCTGACGGCGATGCAGAAGCTCGTCGCCTCCTGCTCACTCGACCACGTCGACGGCTGGGCGCACTCCACCCTCCTGACCGGTGACCTCGTGGCGGAGGTGCGGGGCCGCCGCGCGACGCAGGACGTGGTCGTCACCGGCAGCGGCAGCGTCGTCGACACGCTCGTCGCCCACGACCTCGTCGACCAGTACCGGCTACTGGTGTTCCCGACCGTGCTCGGCAAGGGCCGCAAGCTCTTCGACGCGACGAACGCACCCCTCGACCTCCGGCTCGCCGTGTCCGAGGACGTCGACGGCGGCGTGCTGCGCCAGATCTACGATCGCCACTAGGGGGGAGCCACCGTGCGCTACGCGCTGCTGATCAACGAACGACCCGGCGCCTACGACGGCCTCGACGGCGCGCAGCGGGCCGCGATCACCGCGGAGTACCTCGCGCTGCGCGACGACGACCGGGTGCTCGACGGCGCGCGGCTCGCGTCCGCCGACACCGCCACCACGGTGCGCGCGGTCGACGGCGAGCTGCTGCTCACCGACGGCCCGTTCGCCGAGACCAAGGAGGTGTTCGGCGGCTACTACCTCGTCGAGGCCGCCGACCTGGACGCCGCGCTCGCCATCGCCGCGCGGATCCCGGCCCTGCGCATGGGTGGCTCGGTCGAGGTCCGGCCGGTCGCGGGCGCCTGATGCTCGACGAGGTCTTCCGCGCGGAGTGGGCGCGCGTGGTCGCCGCGTTGGTCGGGTTCTGCCGCGACGTCGACGTCGCCGAGGACGCCGCGCAGGAGGCGTTCGCGATCGCCGCCCGCCGCTGGCCCGTCGACGGAACGCCGGACAACCCGAGGGCGTGGCTGGTGACGACCGGCCGCAACCGGGCCGTCGACCGGCTCCGCCGCGACCGCACCCTCACCGAGAAGCTGCGCCAGCTCCCGCAACCCGCGGAGGTCCCCGTGACGGTCGTCCCCGACGAACGCCTGGAGCTGATCTTCCTCTGCTGCCACCCCGCGCTGGCCCCGGAGGCGCGGGTGGCGCTCACCCTGCGCGCGCTCGGCGGGCTGTCCACCCCGGAGATCGCACGGGCGTTCCTGGTCGGCGAGGAGACCATGAAACGCAGGCTCAGCAGGGCCCGCACGAAGATCCGTGAGGCCGGGATCCCGTTCCGCGTGCCCGACGCGAACGCGCTCCCCACCCGTCTGGACGCCGTCCTCGCCGTGCTCTACCTGATCTTCAACCAGGGCTACGGGGACGGTCGGGTCGACCTCGCGGGCGAAGCCGTCCGCCTGACGCGCACCCTGGCCGAGCTGCTGCCCGGCGCCGAGCGGGTGCTCGCCCTGCTCGCCCTCATGCTGCTGCACGACTCCCGTCGCGCCGCCCGCTTCGCCGACGGCGAGCTCGTGCCGCTCGCCGAGCAGGACCGCGCCGCGTGGGACCCCGACCGGATCGCCGAAGGCCGTGCCCTGCTCGACCGCGCGCTCGCCGCGGGCGCCCGCGGCCCCTACGCCGTGCAAGCCGCGATCGCGGAGCTGCAGACCGAGGACCCGGTCGACTGGCCGACGGTCGTGGCGCTCTACGACACCCTCCTCGCGCAGACCGGATCGGCCGTGGTCGCGCTGAACCGGGCGGTGGCCGTCGCCGAGGCCGAGGGCCCGGGCCCGGCGCTGGCCCTTGTCGACGCCCTGGACCTGCCCGGCTACCGCTACTTCCACTCCACGCGCGCCGAGCTGTTGCGCCGCGTCGGTGATCCGCCTGCCGCCCGCGCCGCCTACGACCGCGCCCTCGCCCTCACCACCACCGAGGCCGAACGCCGCTTCCTCACCCGCCGCCGCGCCGAGCTGGGATAGGTTCCCGACGTGTTCGAAGGGTTCTCGACGACGCGCGTCGACACCGGCGGCGACAACGGCAGCGACAGCGGCGGAGCAACGATCAACGCCGTGCACGGCGGCTCCGGACCACCGGTCCTGCTGCTGCACGGGTTCCCGCAGACCCACGCGATGTGGCACCGGGTCGCCCCGGAGCTCGCGCGCGGGCACACCGTGGTGGCGCCCGACCTGCGCGGCTACGGCGACTCGTCCCGGCCCCCGGAGGGCGACGACCACGGCGGCTACAGCTTCCGGTCGATGGCCGCCGACCAGGTCGCCGTCATGCGCTCGTTGGGGCACGAGCGGTTCGCCGTGGTCGGCCACGACCGGGGCGCGCGCGTGGCGCACCGCATGACGCTCGACCACCCCGAGGTCGTCACCCGGCTGGCCGTGCTCGACATCGTGCCGACGCTGCACGTCTACGAGCACGTCGACAAGGCCCTGGCCACGGCCTACTACCACTGGTTCTTCTTCATCCAGCCCGCCCCGCTGCCGGAGCGGCTGATCGACGGCGACCCGATCGGCTACCTGCACGCCCTGCTCGGGGGGTGGGGCAGCGGCCTCTCGGTGTTCGCACCGGAGGCGCTGGCCGAGTACGAGCGCTGCTTCGCCGAGGCCGACGCCCGGCACGCGATGCTGGAGGACTACCGGGCGGGCGCGTCGATCGACCTGGAGCACGACCGCGCCGACGTCGACCGCAAGGTCGAGGTGCCCACCCTGGTCGTCTGGGGGGAGAACGGCGTGGTCGGCCGACGGCCGGAGAACCCGCTCGACGTCTGGCGCGAGCGCGCCTCCGACGTGCGCGGCACGGCCGTCGACGCCGGGCACTTCCTCGTAGAAGAACGGCCCACCGAGACCCTGGACCTGCTCGCAGGCTTCCTAGCTGCCGCGCGCGAGTAGGAACGCGCGGCACGCCGCGGCGGCCGGGCCGAGCGGCTCCCGGTGCAGGAGGCCGACCGGCCGCGAGATCGGTTCGGGCGAGACCGGGTGCACGACGACCCGCGGTCCCGGCGCCTCGGCCACCGAACGGGCGACGAGCGCCACCCCGAGGCCGTGGGCCACCAGGTCGCGCAGCCGCGGCAGGCTCGTCGTCTCGAACGGGACGTGCGGGGTGAAGCCCACCGCCGCGGCGTGTCGGTGCAGCACGGTGCGCAGCCCGGTGCCCACCGGCAGGCAGACGAAGGGATCGGCGCGCAGCGCGGCCAGGCCGAGCGCGCCCACGCTCGCCGTCGGGTGTTCGGGCGCCGTGACCAGCACGAGCTCGTCGTCGAACAGCGGCGCGGCGATGACACCCTCGGGGACCTGGGCGGGCACCGGACCGAGCCCCAGGTCGACGCGGTCGTGGGCGAGGTCGTCGAGCAGGGTCCGCACACCGCCGGAACGCAGTTCGAGCTCGACGTCCGGATGCCGGGCGTGGAACGCCGCGAGCGCACCCGAGAGGTCGAACGGGTCGAGCGCCTGGATCGCGCCGATGCGCACACGGCCGATGACGGCCCCGGACAGCGCGGCGAGATCGGCTCGCGCCCCGTCGAGCTCGGTGAGCACGCGGCGGGCGCGAGCCAGGAACAGCTCACCCGCGTGCGTGAGCGCGACGCGGCGGGTGCTGCGGGTGAGCAGCGTGGTGCCCAGCTCCGTCTCGAGCTTGCGGATCTGCACCGAGACCGCGGGCTGGGCGACGTGCAGGATCGCGGCGGCCCGGCCGAAACCACCCTCGCGCACCACGGCGTCGAAGTAGACGAGCTGCCGGAGTTCCATAGCGCGAGCTTATGAGTCCCAGCTCAACCATGTCTTGGACATGGGCCAATCGGTAGGCGGAGGCTGGGGAGCATGAACGCACAACACCGGCGCTGGTTGATCACCGGAGCGGCCACCGGGTTCGGCCGCGCGCTCGCCGAGGCGGTGGTGGCGGCGGGCGACGCCGTCGTGGCGACGGCCCGCAGGCCCGCCGCCCTCGCCGACCTGGCCGAGCACCCCTCGGTCACCGTGCTCGCCCTCGACGTGACCGACGGCGCGCAGGTACGCGACGTCGTCGCCCGAGCCGTCGCGTCCGGCGGCGTCGACGTGCTGGTCAACTGCGCGGGACACGGCCTGATCGGCGCCTTCGAAGAGCTGACCGACACCGAGTTCCGGGGGGTGATGGAGACGAACCTGTTCGGCGCTCTGGCCGTGACGAAGGCCGTGCTGCCGCACATGCGCGAGCGCGGCAGCGGGCACATCGTGCAGCTGAGCTCGATGGGCGGGGTGAGCGCCAATCCGGGCCACGCCGTGTACGCGACGTCCAAGTTCGCGCTCGAAGGCGCGTCCGAGGCGCTGGCGGGTGAGGTGGCGCCGTTCGGCATCCGGGTCACGATCGTCGAGCCCGGCCCGTTCCGCACCGATTTCGCGGGCCGCTCGATGCAGGCCTCCACGCCGATGGCCGCTTACGCGGGCACCCCCGCGCGGGGGGCCCGCGACCGGTTCCGCGACCAGGACGGCGTGCAGCCCGGCGACCCGGCGAGGGGTGCGGCCGCGATCATCGCCACGGTCCGCGCCCCCGCCGCGCCCTTGCGGCTCCCCCTGGGGAAGGAAGCCGTCGCACGCATCCGCACGAAGCTCGAGCGCCAGCTCGCCGACATGGAGTCGACGATGGCCCTCACGCTCTCGACGGCATACCCCTGATCAGTTGGGCACGAACACCCGCACGCCCTCGGCGTCGGCGGTGTCGTACGGCGCGATCTCGGACTCGTCGAGCGCGGCGCCGTCGGTGAGCCGGTGGAAGTCGCGCAGCGACGTGCCGAGCGCGGCGACGTCGGCTATCGGCGCGCCCGCGCCGCTCAGCACGTCGGCCCGGTCGACAGTGCGGAAGTCGATCGAGTACCGCGTGGACTTGGTCGTGTTGGGGATCGAGGCGTGCAGCTGGTCGCCGGAGAACAGCATGATGCCGCCGACCGGGGGCACCACGGTGAGGCGCTGCTCGTCGTCGGGGAGCGGGTTGACCGGCGCCGGGTGGACGCGGGTGTCCTTGCCGCCGCTGAACGCCTTGATGTTCGAGCGCCACATGTTGGCCTGGTAGTAGTTGTAGTCGCCGCTGTTGTTCTCGATCACGTTGCCGAAGCCGCGCGGGTAGAACTCCATGATGTTGTCGGCCTCGACCGGCCACACCGGCATCCACCAGTTGATCTGCTGCTTCGGAGCGCTGTACCAGGTGTCGCGGTGCACCTGGAACGCGTAGGCGATACCGGTGGACAGGCCGCCCTGCGGGAACGCCGTGCGCAGCTTGGGGACATCTGCGTAGGTCATCTTCGCGGACGCGCCGAGCGCCGTGATGATGCGCTCGACGTGCTTGATCGACTCCGGGTGGTGGATGAACTTCGGCTTGAACGACACCAGGATGTCGGCGAGCTCCTCCGGCGTGCGGGACTCGTGGACGGCGGTCGGCTCGTGCGGAGCGAACACCTCGGTGATCAGGTTGCGCGTGAACTCGGCGAAGGCCTCGATCTCGGGCACGCGTGTGTAAATGATCACATCACCCTTGAAGATGCGCTCGCGACGCTCCGCGTCGTCGAAGGTCGGGTCGATATGTACGGTCGCCATAGCGAGGACTGCCTCCGCAGTAGTCGAGAACGTTCGAGCTGCGCGCTCGGGTTCACTTCGGGCTTCACGCTGGGGAGCGCCGGTGCTTACGCCCTGGAGTCGAGATGCTCCACTCGGTGGGGAGTCGTACCGAGTAGATCACCTCTTCAGCGAGGCTACCGCTCACCTGGCGCAGCAGTTGATCCCGGGGGTCACGCGATCAGCCGCTAACAGCCTTCTTGATCATCACGAGGAGTTGACCGTGGGATTCCCTTCTTTCGAGCGTTCGGCGGCACTGCAGCAGCGCCTGCACGACCTGGTGCCCGGTGGGGCGCACACCTTCGCGCGCGGCGCCGACCAGTTCCCCGAGGGCATGGCCCCGGTGATCGTCGAAGGCCGTGGGGCGCGGGTGCTCGACGCCGACGGCAACTGGTTCGTCGAGTACGGCTCCGGCATGCGCGCCGTCACCCTCGGGCACGGCTACGAGCCGGTGGTCGAGGCGGTGCGCGCCGCGATCGGCGGCGGTATCGGGTTCTCCCGCCCCAGCGCGATGGAGCTCGACGCGGCCGAGGACTTCGTGGCCACGGTCGTCGGCGCGGAGATGGTGAAGTTCACCAAGAACGCCTCCGACGCCACCGCCGCGGCGGTACGGCTGTCCCGGGCCGCCACCGGCCGCGACCACATCGCCGCCTGCGCGCAGCCGTTCTTCAGCGGCCAGGACTGGTTCGTCGGCACCCTGCCCCTCGACGCGGGCGTGCCCGCCGCCGTGCGGGAGCTCACCCACCGCTTCCCCTACAACGACCTCGACGCGCTGCGCGCGCTGCTGGCGGAGCGTCCGATCGCCTGCGTGATCATGGAGCCCGCCAGCAGCACCGCCGAGCCCGCCCCCGGCTACCTCGAAGGCGTCCGCGCGCTCTGCGACGAGTTCGGCACCGTGCTCGTCTTCGACGAGACGATCACCGGTTTCCGCTGGTCCGAGCACGGCGCGGCGCACCTGTACGGCGTCACGCCCGACCTGTCGTCATGGGGCAAGGCGATGGGCAACGGGTTCCCGGTGTCGGCGTTGGCGGGCAAGCGGGAGCTGATGGAGCTGGGCGGCCTGCGCACCGAGCGCGAGCGCGTGTTCCTGCTCTCCAGCACGCACGGCGCCGAGGTCGGCGGCCTCGCGGCCTTCCGCGCGGTCGTGGCGGCCTACCGGGAGACCGACCCGATCGGGACGATGGAGCGCCAGGGCGCACGGCTGGCCGAGGGGGTCAACGCGGCCGCCCGCGACGCGGGCGTCGAGCAGCACGTGCGGGCGATCGGCAGGCCGTCGTGCCTGGTGTTCGAGACGCGTGACGCCGAAGGGGAGCCGTCGCAGGCCTACCGCACGCTGTTCCTGCAGGAGCTGCTGCTCGGCGGGGTGCTCGGCCAGTCGTTCGTCATCACCGCGGCGCACACCGACGCCGACCTGGAGCAGACGCTCGACGCCGTCCGCGCGGCCCTGCCCGTCTACAGCAAGGCGCTGGAGGCCGGGAGCACCGACGGCCTGCTGCACGGCAGGCCGGTGGCGCCGGGTCACCGCCGCTACGCCGAGCCCCGCCGCATCGGCTGATCGCGGCGAACCGCACGTGACGCGCGTCGGTAGCAGCGTGCGGTGCGCCTCGTGGCGATCTCGCGGGAGCGGACCGCGCCGGACGTACGCCGCAGGCGTGGTCGCGGCGATCTAGACGAGTGGGCTGGCCGCGAGCACCCGCACGGCCTCGGCCACCGCCGCGCGGCGGGCCACGCGCACGGCGGTTTCGATGGGGCGCAGCGCGTCGCGGCGGGCCGTGGCCGCCGAGGCGGAGAGCGCGCCGCCGGGCTCGTCGACGGAGGCCGCCGACAGGATGGCCTCCACCTCGTCGGCGTGCTGGAGCACCCGCAGCACCTGGGCGGGCATGCCCGCGGGCCAGAGCGTGGCGGGGCGGGCGCGCAGGGACGCCGCGATCTCCTCGCGCACCCCCGGCCGGTGCCGCGCGACCCCGAGGTCGGTGAGCACGGAGGCGGAGCGGCGCACCTGGTCGCGCAGGTCGCGCTCGGCGTGCGACAGCGCGACGAACTCCGGTGCGGGCCCCGGCTCGGGCACGCGGTAGACGCTCCACCGGACCACGCCGTCGGCCACCGGTGTGGGCACGATTCCGAGCCCGATGTCGGCGAAGAGCACACCCTCGCCCGCCGCCGTGGCCTCCCGGCTGAACTGGCCGGGCCCGGGCAGGCCGCGGACGTCGCCGGGAGCGGGCAGCACCAGCCGCGCGGGGGCGCGGGGCGCGGCCCGCCGCAGCGCCGCCAGGAGGAACGTCAGCGAGCTCACCGGCGCGCCGGGCAGCGGGAGGTTCGTCGCGGCGGCAGCGAGCTCGTCGGCCGCCTGGACGTCGTGCGCGTCGGCCCACGGCGCGAGCGCGTCGAGGACGTCATCGGGGGCCGCGGCTCCGACGAGCCATGCGGACGCCCAGACGGTGAACGTCGCGGAGGGGCAGGGCACGCCGTCAGGCTAGGCCACGGCGGCCCGCGACGGCAGCGCCTGCCCACCCCGGCGCATCGCCGCAGGTCGCGCGTCGGCGGGCGTGTCGCAGCGACGATGCGGGCCGCCGCGGCGGTAGAAACACCCGCTGTGCGAGGTCACGACTACCGCGGTGTGTTCACCGCCGAAGGCGTCCGCCGGGTCACGCGCAAGGCGATCCCGGAGGTGCCCGCCGAGGCCGGGATGGTGGTCGAGGACGCGGGCAGCGGGTTCTGCGGAGCCGTCGTCGCCGTCGACGTGCGGGAGGTCACGCTCGAAGACCGCCGCGGCGGCCGTCGGGTCTTCCCGCTGCGCCCGGCGGCGTTCCTCGTCGAGGGCGCGGTGGCCACGCTCGTCGTCCCGAAGCGGGCGCCGCAGGGGCCGAGCCGGTCGGCGTCGGGCTCGGTGAAGGTCGTCGGGCACACCGCCCGCACCGCCCGCGCGGCGCGGATCTGGGTCGAGGGCCTGCACGACGCCGAGCTCGTGGAGCGGGTGTGGGGCCACGACCTGCGGGTGGAGGGCATCGTCGTCGAGCCCATGCACGGCATGGACGACCTGGCCGCGGCGGTGGCCGCGTTCGAGCCCGGCCCGCACCGGCGCCTCGGGATCCTGGTCGACCACCTCGTCGCGGGCAGCAAGGAGACCCGGGCGGCCCGGCAGGTGATCGGGCCGAACGTGCGCGTGACCGGCCGCCCCTACGTCGACGTCTGGGAAGCGGTGAAGCCCGCCACGGTCGGCATCCGGGCGTGGCCGCGGGTGCCGCGCGGCACCGACTGGAAGACGGGCGTCTGCGCGGCCCTGCGGTGGGGTGAGCCCGCCGACGGCGCACGCCGCGTGCTGGGCGCCGTGCGCAGCTTCCGCGACCTCGAGACGCCGCTGATCGGGGCGGTCGAGCAGCTCATCGACTTCGTGACGGTCTGAAACGCGCTGCTGCGGATTCTGGCAGGATCGTGCTATGTGGGCCGCAGTGCTCTGGCTGATCGCGGGTATCGCGCTGATCGCGGCCGAGGTGCTGTCCGGTGAGTTCGTCCTCCTGATGCTCGGCGGCGGCGCGCTGGCCGCCGCGGGCGTGTCCTTCTTCGTGCCGGATTCGCCGGTGGTCGGCGGGGTCACGTTCGCGGTCGCCGCGGTGCTGCTGCTGTTCGCCGCCCGGCCTGCGCTGCGGCACCGGCTGGACAAAGGGGTCACCGACCACGCGCCGCTGCACACGGGGGCGTTGGTCGGGCGGGGCGCCGTCACCGTCAGCCGCGTCGACGGGCACGGCGGCCAGGTCCGCATCGGGGGCGAGCTGTGGTCGGCGCGGGCACTGGACGATCATGACGTGATCGAGGAGGGCACTCCGGTCACCGTCATGCAGATCAGCGGGGCGACGGCACTCGTCGTCGCCGCAGGCTAGGCAAGGGGGTGGGTTCGTTGCTGGACCCGAACATGCTGTTCGTGATCGCGGCGTTGCTGCTGGTCGTGCTGGTCGTCACGGCGATCGTGCGGGCGGTGCAGATCATCCCGCAGGCGACGGCGGCCGTCGTGGAGCGGCTCGGCCGGTTCAAGGCCGTCGAGGAGCCGGGGCTGGTGTTCCTGGTGCCGTTCGTCGACAAGATCCGCGCGCGGATCGACCTGCGCGAGCAGGTGCGCTCCTTCCCGCCGCAGCCGGTGATCACGAAGGACAACCTGACGGTCAACATCGACACCGTCGTCTACTACCAGGTGACCAACCCCAAGGCGGCGGTCTACGAGATCGCCGACTACATCAACGGCGTCGAGCAGACCACCACGACCACCCTGCGCAACGTCGTCGGCGGCCTGAGCCTCGAGGAGACGCTCACCGCGCGCGACGAGATCAACTCCCAGCTCCGCGGCGAGCTGGACAAGGTCACCGGCGGCTGGGGCATCCGCATCGCGCGCGTCGAGATCAAGGCCATCGAGCCGCCCGCCTCCATCCAGGAGTCGATGGAGCGGCAGATGAAGGCCGACCGCGAGAAGCGGGCGATGATCCTCAC
>Ga0207689_10006722_pt1 | contig 10140 bp, 10 predicted proteins | sample KBSMisM52_FD_184312 | JGI IMG/M metagenome (GOLD analysis project Ga0207689, IMG submission 184312) | Miscanthus rhizosphere microbial communities from Kellogg Biological Station, Michigan, USA - KBS Miscanthus M5-2 (SPAdes) (version 2) | ecosystem: Host-associated > Plants > Roots >... | reverse complement strand
GCCGACTACATCGGCCCGCACAAGATCCTGTGGGCCACCGACTACCCGCATCCCGACGGCTTCTTCCCCGGCGCCCCGCAGCTCATCGCGAACCGGCCGGAGCTGTCGGAGGGGACGAAGCGCGAGATCCTGGGCGGCGGCGCCCGGCGCTTCTACGGACTGACCTAGCCCGTGACCGAGCGCGCCCTGACCGGCCTGCGCATCCTCGATCTCACCCAGTTCGAGGCGGGCACCTCCTGCACCCAGCTCCTGGGCTGGCTCGGCGCCGACGTCATCAAGATCGAGCCGCCCGGGGGCGAGCAGTCGCGCCGGAACCGGCCGGAGGTGCCGGGGCTCGACGCGATGTTCTTCCTGCTCTTCAACTCCAACAAGCGCAGCGTCACCATCGACCTCAAGAAGCCGGAGGGCCACGCGCTGTTCCTCCAGCTCGCCGAGCACACCGACGTGGTGGTCGAGAACTTCGCGCCCGGCCTCATGGAGCGGCTCGGGCTCGACTTCGAGCGGCTGCGCGCGGTGAACCCGCGGATCATCCTCGCGCGCCTGAAGGGCTTCGGCCTCTCGGGCCCGTACCACGAGTTCAAGAGCTTCGATATGATCGCCCAGGCGATGGGCGGCGTGATGAGCGTCACCGGCTTCCCGGACCGCGAGCCCGTCCTCTGCGGCGCCAACATCGGCGACAGCGGCGCGGGCGTGCACATGGCGGCCGGCATCATGGCCGCGGTGATCGAGCGCCTGCGCACCGGGCAAGGTCAGGTCGTGGAAGTGTCCATGCAGGAGGCGGTGGCCAACCTCATCCGCCAGCGCTACGTCGTCCACTACCGGGACGGCAAGCCCACCCCGCGGCGGGGCAACGGCGCCCCGCCGGGCGCGGTGCCGGACGGGCTCTACCCGTGCGCGCCGGCCGGGCCCAACGACTACGTCTACATCTACGTGCAGCCGATGAACCAGGGCATGTGGCAGGACTTCGCGCGCGCGATCGGCCGCGAGGACCTGCTCGCCGATCCGCGCTGCGTGGACGCGCCGACACGCTGGAAGCACCGGGAGGAGCTCAACGGCATCGCGCGGGCCTGGACCGGGGCGCGCTCCAAGCAGGAGGTGCTCGAGACGCTTGGGAAGGCGGGGGTGCCGTGCGGCGCGATCCTGGACACGCAGGAGGTGCTCGACGACCCGCACCTGAACGCTCGCGGAGCGATCGAGACCATCGATCACGCGACGCGCGGCCGGTTCCGCGTCCCCGGCTGCCCGATCCGCCTGTCCGACTCCGAGGCGGTGACCACGCCGCCGCCGCTGGCCGGCCAGCACACCGACGAGGTGCTGGCCGAGGTGCTCGGGCTCGCGCCCGAGGCGGTCGCCGCGCTGCGGGCGCGCGCCGTCGTCTGAGCCCTCCCGCGCCGGCCGACCCCAGCGTCCGCTCCGTCGTCGTGCTCTCCCTGCCCGCCGCGGCGGCCGTCGCGGTGTTCGGAACTCTCTATGGCGCCGCGGCGAGCGTGTTCCTGGGGGCGCCGCTGACCCTGCTCTCGTCGCTCCTCGTCTACTCGGGCGCGCTCCAGTTCGCGATGGTCGCCCTGCTCGGCGCCGGCGCCACCACGCTTCCGCTGCTGCTCACCGCGGTCGTCCTCAACCTGCGACACCTGGTGCTCGGCGCCGCGCTGCGCTCCCGCTTCGAGAGCGGACCGCGGCGGCGCGCCCTGCTCGCCTTCTTCCTGGTGGACGAGACCTTCGGCTTCGCCATCGCGGCCGGCAACGCCGCGCGGCCGGGCGCGGTGGGCGCGGCCACCGAGCGCACGCTGCTCGTCTCCGGGCTGACGCTCTACGCGGCGTGGCTCGTGGGCACGCTGGTCGGCGTCCTGGGCGGCGTGCTCGCGGCCGCCGAGGGCCTGGCCGGCGCGCTCTTCCCGGTGCTGTTCATCGGCCTGGCCGCCCTCGCGACGCGGCGTCGCTCGCACGTGGTCCGCGCCCTCGCCGCCGCGGGCCTCACCGCCGCGGTGGCCGTGCTGCTGCCGGACCTGCGCATGATCGCGCCGGTCGTGGCGGGGGTGCTGGTGGCGCTGCCGGGAGGCGACTGGTGAGCGCGCTCGTCCTGCTCGTGATCGCGCTGATCACCTACGCGAGCCGGGCCGCCGCGGTGGTCCTGCTCCCCCGCCCCGGCGCGCGCTTCGAGACCATCCTGTCGCGCATTCCCGCCGCGATCTTCGCGAGCCTCGCGACCGCCACGCTCCTCGGCGAAGGGGGCGCGCCCGCGAGCGTCCCGACGCTGGCCGCCGCGGCGGGCGCCCTCGGGCTCAGCCCCGCACGATCGCTGCTCCTCTGCCTGGTCGGCGGCGCGGCCGGCTACGCGGCGGGAACCCTGCTGCGCTGACGCGCCATCACCGCTTCGCGGGCCAGGCTCCCATCACCTGGCGAAGGATCGCGAGCTCGCCGATGTGATACGTGTTGTGCTCGGAGACGATCAGCAGCTCGCGGATGTAGGTGTGCTGGCGCGCGTAGGGCAGCGGGGCGCCCAGCGCGACGCGAGCATTGGCCGCGATCTTCTCGAGCGCGGCGCGATCCTTCCGGAACTGGGCGATCGTCTTCTTCCAGGCCTTCGCGTCCGCCTCCGCGTCCACCGCGGGCCAGTAGTCCGCCGGCCAGCTCGGGTGGTGGTAGTCCTCGTCCTCGATGTACTCGAGGATGTCGCGCTGGGCGATCCGCATGTGCTCGAGCAGGTGCCACGGCGTGTACGTCACGTTCGGCGGGCGGGTATTGATGTGCTTCATCGGGAAGTCGGCCACCACGTCGTCGAAGGTCATGTACGACGGGCCGTGGACCAGGTTCCGCACCTCGGCGCGCACCGCGTCCTTCTTCATTGGACTCCTCATCTCGAGCTCCTCAGGGAGACCACGTCGGCCAGGTCGGGACGGGCGGGAACGTCTTCAGCGCCTCCTTGAACGCGGTCCACAGGAACAAGCTCCGCCCCATGCCGGGCCCGATCAGGTGCCCCTCGGAGATCCCGAGCTCGATCCGGGCCAGCTTCGATGCTTCCTGGAGGTTCTCGATCGCGCTGAAGGTGCCATCGAGCCGCCGGCGGCTGAGGATCGGGGTCGGCCGCGGCTCCGTTCTCGAGAACCCGAGCAGGTACTCGCCCCCGTCGCTTGCCTCGAAGAGAATGCCCTTCACGGTTGCTTTCATCGCGCTCCTCCCCGCAGAGAGACTACCCGCGCGGCGCCGCGGTTGACAAGGTCGGCTCCGGGTCTAGACTCCATCCCCAGGAGGTCACCGACCATGACGCCCCGGAACCCGTACGCCTTCCACGTCCGTCCCGACATGCGCCAGGGTCTGGCGTCCGAGCTGCCCTTGCCGACGCGGCTCGTCTCCAACGAGGAGTTCCCGCCGCTGCCCCAGACCGCCGCGCAGCGCCGGGTCGAGCACCGCATCCTCGCGGACGCGGCGCGGCTCGCGCCCCGGCTCGGGCTGAGCCGGCGCGACTTCCTCCGCACGAGCGGGGGGATGGCCACCTCGCTCCTGGCCATGAACGCGGTGTTCGGGCGCTTCTTCGACGTGCTGCCGGTGGAGGCCGCCGAGCCCGCCGCCTTCAAGGCGCGCGCCGGCGATGCGTTCTTCGTCTTCGACGTGCAGCTCCACTACGTGGGCGCGGGTTACGATCCCCAGAACGAGGAGGCCGCGCGCCGGGGCGTGTCGAAGACCGCGCTCCTCGGGCTCCGGCAGGGATCGAAGCGCCTGAACCCGAAGCTCGCCTCGGACCAGGGCACGCTCGCCGATCTCGCCTGGGCCAACATGGTCAAGGAGGTGTTCCTCGACAGCGAGACCGATATCGGGCTGATCTCGACGCCGCCCGGCCCCTACCCGCAGGAGGCGGTGGTGCCGCCCAGGGAGATGACCCACATCCGCGACGAGATCAACCGCGTCACCCAGTCGCGCCGGATGCTGGCCCACGGGCTCATCACACCCCAGCTCGGCCAGGCCGATCTCGACTTCATGGACCAGCAGGCCGCGACGCTCAAGGTGGACGCGTGGAAGGGCTATACCGGCGCTGCGCCCAAGGGCTTCGACCGCGGCTGGTTCGCGGACGACGAGAAGATCGCGTACCCGATGCTCGAGCGGGCGCGCAAGCTCGGGGTCAAGCGGATCTGCCTGCACAAGGGGCTGCCGCTGGGGCCGGTCGCCGACTACAACCACCCGCGCGACGTGATCAAGGCCGCGCGCGACTTCCCGGACCTCGACTTCGTGCTCTACCACGCGGGGCTGCTCACCGTCCCGCGCACTCAGTCCGCCGACGTGCCGTGGACCACCGAGTTCTGCCAGATGCGGAAGAAGGAGCCCGCGCTCACGAACATCTACATGGAGCTCGGTTCCACCTTCGGCCAGCTCGCGACCACGAACCCGACCGCGTGCGCGCATCTGCTCGGCCAGGTCGTCGACGCCTTCGGTGCCGATCACGTGCTCTGGGGCACCGACTCCATCTGGTACGGCTCACCGCAGTGGCAGATCGAGGCCTTCCGCCGCTTCGAGATCCCGCCCGCCCTCGTCGCGGCCCACGGCTACAAGCCGCTGACTCGCCCGGTCAAGGAGCAGATCTTCGGCCTCAACGCCGCGCGCCTCTTCAATGTGGACGTCGCGGCCAAGCGCAACGAGCTCCCCAAGGACTACCTCACCCGCATCAAGATGAGCTACCTCGACGAGGGCCCCACCCCCAGCAACCGCTTCTACGGCTGGGTCGCCGGCTGACCTTCCCGTTCGAGCGCCGGCTTCGCCGGCGCAACACGCTTCGGGGGAGGTCAGGAGGGGGCCGTCGAGGCCCCCTCCTGTATGTACACGCGTGGAATACGCGTGTTGAGGTTGGTCAACACCTCGTAGGGGATCGTGCCGGCCCATTCGGCCAGGTGCTCGCAGGTGATGAGCTCGTCGCCGTCGGATCCCAGGAGGGTCACCACGTCGCCGTTGTAGGCGGTCTCCCACTCGATGTTGACCATGATCTGGTCCATGCAGACGCGGCCCACCACCGGGTACTTGCGCCCGCGGATCAGCACGTGGGCCACGTTGGAGAGCGCGCGGAAGTACCCGTCCCCGTAGCCCACCGGCACCGTGACCACCCGAACCGGGTGGTCGGACTGCCACGTGGAGCCGTAGCTCACCGGGTGTCCCGGCGTGACGACCTTGAAGTACACCACGCGCGAGCGCAGTGCGAGCGCCGGCTTCACCGGAATGGTCTGACGCACCTCGATCGACGGATACACGCCGTAGAGCAGGATCCCCGGCCGCACCAGGTCGAGATGGCTCTCCCGGAGCTGGAGCACCGCACCGGAGTTGGCCATGTGGCGGACCGGCGGCGCCACCCCCTGCTTGTCGTACCACTCGAGCACCTCGAGGAAGCGCGAGAGCTGCAGCCGCGCCGACGAGAGATCGAGCGCGTCCGCGTTGGCGAAGTGCGAGTAGATCCCCTCCACCCGCACGCGTCGACAATCCGCCGCCCGCTCGAGCAGCCCGCGCGCGTTGTAGTAGTGCACGCCGATCCGCTCCATGCCGGTGTCGATCTTGAGGTGCACGGTGGCGGTGACCCCCATGCCGTTCGCGATCTCGTCGATCTGCCTGAGCTTGTCGATGGACGACGCGGTCAGGGTGAGCCCGTGACGCAGGAAGATCGGGATCTGGTCGCCGAAGATGCCGCCCATGACCAGCACGGGCACGGTGACGCCGGCCTCGCGCAGCGCCACCGCCTCTTCCAGGAAGGCCACGCCGAGCGACCGGGCCCCGAGCGACACCAGATGCCGGGCCACCGGCACGAGCCCGTGGCCGTAGGCATTGGCCTTGACGATCGGCATCACCACGGCCGGGGCGACCGCCGCCTGGATCGCGCGGAAGTTCTCGGCGAGGCGGGCCAGGCTGACCTCGACGACCGTCGGCCGCAGCGAGCCGGTGTCTTCCACCAGTCCAGGATACGCTACTTGGGCACCAGGCCCTTGAAGCGGGGCATGACCTCCTTCGCGAGCAATTCCATCGAGTGCTGCCAGGCCTTGGGGTTCTCGCTGTAGTCGAAGCAGAACACGAGCAGCGTGCCGAACCCGCCGACCTCCTCGTAGAGGGCGTTGAGCTTGTCGGCCACGGTGGCCGGCGAGCCGATGAGCCAGTTGTGCTTGGCGCAGTACTCGGGGGTCACGTCCGAGTCGGGCACCGAGGGGTCGTGCTTGAGATACTCGGTGAAGGCGAACGCCCCCAGCAGGGGCAGGAAGTACTCGGTCATCATGCGGCCCATCATGCCGCCCGCGGAGAGGCGCATCGCCTCCGCGTCGGTGTCGGCCACGAAGACCTCGCGGACCATCCGCCAGTCCGACCGCTTCGCGGTGCGCTTGCCGCGCGCCGCGCCCTCCTCCACCGCGTCCCAGTGGCTCCCCACGTAGCTCGGGTTCAGGTTGAGGCTCATCGGCCAGAACCCGCGCTCGCCCGCGAGCTTGAGGGTGTCCGAGTTCTTGCTCAGCCCGGCGACCCCGATCGGCGGGTGCGGCTTCTGGAACGGGTAGATGTGGGGCTTGAGCGTCCCGAACATGGTCCCGGTCTTGGTCACGTGCCAGAACTTGCCCTTGTAGTCGAACTCGGGCTCGTCGCTCCAGAGGCGCAGGATGATGTCGAGGGACTCGCGCGTCATGTCGCGGTTCTGCCCGGACATGCCGTCCACGTTGAACATCGACCAGTCGCTCGGCAGCCCGCTCGCGGCCACCCCGAAATTGAGCCGGCCCTGGGCCAGGTGATCGAGCATCGCGACCCGGTTCGCCAGCTCGGCCGGATGGTGATACGGCATCAGGAAGCCGCCGGGGCCGATGCGCATGCGCTTGGTCTGCATGAGGGCCTGGGCCACCAGGAGGTCCGGGGAGGGATGCGGCTCCCAGGGCGCGGTGTGGTGCTCGCCGATCCAGGCCTCGCTGAAGCCCAGCTCGTCCGCCCAGCGGAGCACCTGCAGGTCCCACTGGTGCCCGTCGAAGAGCTTCCGCTCCGGGGGGTGCGACGGCATCGTGAACAGTCCGTGGTCCATGACGTACCTCCTTGCGGCTTACAGGTCCTGCTCGAAGGGATAGAGCGGCCGCCGGCGGTTCCGGTAGGTGAAGAGCCGCAGGTCGGAGCTGGTCACGCCGTCGCCGTCGCAGAGGACGATGTGCCGGGCGATCGGCTCGAAGCCGGCCCGGAAATGCTGGCGTGACTTGATCAGCACGTACTTCTTGCGACGCGGGTCGATGCCGCAGTGGGTGAACACCCCGGTGTCGAAGGGCTCGCTGCGCCCCTCCGAGACCACGATCTGCATGGCCCCGGTATCGAGCACCGCTGTCTTGCCCATGCGCACGCGCGTGCCGGTGGCCATCGGTCCGGTGACCGTGAACTCCCCGTCGGTGATGCGCGTGACCTTGCCGGTCACGCTCAACGGCTTGCCCGGGAGATTGATCTGCGGCATGTCGATGCGCCCGCCCAGCGGCAGGGTGACGCCGGCCGCGGTGCCCGCCTCCACGAGGCGCCGCACCCCCGCGGGGTCGCAGATGGGCCCGGCCGCCACGTCGGTCAGCCCCTGGCGCATGACCTCTTCGATCACGCTCATCACGTCCTGGGTGCCGCCGGAGGCGGTGTTGTCGCCGTGGTCCACCAGGACGATTGGTCCTTCGCTCAGCGAGCGGGCGTGGGCGACCTGGCCGGCCAGGGGGGCGCCGTTGTAGAGATAGTCCGCGCGCCGCTCCCAGGCCATCGCGAGCAGCCGGTCGCGGAGGGCGCGGCCCGCGGCGGCCTGCCGATCGCACACGATGACCGCGGAGAGGGAGATGTGGGGGATGTCGGAGTGCGGGAAGCCGCCGAACACGGAGGCGTTGAGCACCGCGCCTGAGGCCTCCGCGGCCATCGCCATGTCCATCACGTCCTTCATGGGCTGACGCGACGGGGTGTGGACCAGCGTGCTCGTCATCATGGGCAGGGAGCCCCACACCATCACCGGCTCGACCTCTCCGCGCAGCGCCCGCATCATGGTGCGCCCGGCGCGCTGGCCGGTGTCGCCCATGTCCACGTGCGGATAGGTGCAGTAGCCGGCGATGACGTTCGCGTTGTCCACCATCGCCGCGGTCATGTGCGAGTGGAAGTCGAGCCCGACCGCGATCGGCACCGTCGGGGCCACCGCGCGGATGCGCCGCAGCAGCTCGCCCTCGCCGTCGTCCACGTGCTCGGCCACCATCGCCCCGTGGAGCGCCAGGAACACCGCGTCGCAGCCTCCGCGCACCGCGCCCACGATGGCCTCGACCATGTCCTCGTAGGCGGCCCGCTCCACGTAGCCGGACGGGTGCGCGCCCCCCGCCACCGGCAGGACGATCTCCGCGCCCGCCTGCTGGGCCACGTGCAGGAAGCCGCCGAGCTGGGTATTGGTGTCCTTGAACTCCGCGATCGCAGCCTCGCCCTGGAGCGGCCGGAACGACGCGAGCGGGGTGGGCACCGGCGAAAAGGTATTGGTCTCGTGCATCATCATCGCGAGGACGAGCTTGAGGCGGGCCATGCCGGGAGCATACTATCGCCCGGGAGATGACGCACCTGTACTTCACCGGCTTCGACTGTCTCGGGTGCCGCGCCGCGTACGCGCCGGACCAGGATCTCCTCCTCTGCCCCCGCTGCCACCAGCTCCTCGAGGCCCGCTACGATCTGGCCCGCTTCGGCCGCGAGGTGGACCGCGACGCGCTCGCCCGGCGCCCCGCCGGCGTGTGGCGCTGGCGGGAGCTGCTGCCCGTGCTCGCCCCGGGACGCATCGTGACGCTCGGCGAGGGCGGCACGCCCTTCCTCCGGTCGGAGCGCATCGCCCGGGCCTGCGGGGTGCGCGAGCTCTGGCTCAAGTCCGACGCGGCCAATCCCACCGGCTCGCTCAAGGACCGCTCGATCACGGTGTCGGCGACCAAGGCGATGGAGTTCGGCTACGAGGTGCTCGCCTGCGACTCCACCGGCAACAAGGCCTCGTCCACCGCGGCCTACGCGGCGCGCGCGGGCCTCCGCAGCGTGGTGTTCTGCCCGAAGGACACCCCGGTCCCCAAGATGGCGCAGGCCGTCTTCCTGGGGGCCCGGCTCATCCGCGTGGACGGCCACTACTCGCAGATCAACGCCATGTACCGGAAGCTGATCGCGAGCGGGCGCGTGAAGTGGTACGACTGCGGTACCGACAACCCGTTCCGCTACGAGGGCAAGAAGACCTACGCCTACGAGATCGCCGAGGACCTCGGCTGGCGCGTGCCCGACCGCGTGCTCCATCCGTGTGCCGGCGGCATGTCGCTCGTGAAGACCTGGAAGGGCTTCAACGAGCTGCGCACCCTCGGCTGGACCGATCGGCTGCCCAGGATGACCGCGGTCCAGGCGGCCCGCTGCGCGCCCATCGTGGAGTCGTGGAAGAAGGGCCTCCCGCGCGTGGAACCGGTGGAGCGGCAGCCCACGATCGCGAGCGCGGTGGCCGGCGCCGATCCTGGGCTGCTCGGCGATCAGTGCCTGGCCGCGGTGCGCGACTCCGACGGCGACGCGCTCGCGGTGGAGGAGGCGGAGATCATCGAGGCGGTGCGACTGCTCGCCGGGGAAGGCCTCATGATCGAGCCGAGCGGCGCGGTCACCGTCGCGGCGGTGCGTCGGGGCGTGCGGGACGGCCTCATCGACCGCGGCGAGTCGGTGGTCTGCGTGCTCACCGGCTCCGGCTTCAAGGACTTCGACCGCATCCTGGACCTGGTGGAGATTCCCCGCGACGTCGTCTCGGGCTACGAGGCCATGCTGGCCGAGGCGGAGAGGATCTGAGCATGCCGGACGCGAAGCGCATCGAGAAGAAGCTCGCCCGGCTCGGGCTCGAGCTGCCGCAGCCGCCGGTGCCGGTCGGCAACTACCTGCCCGCCGCGCGCGCCGGCCATCTCGTCTTCACCTCCGGCCAGACCGCCCGGATCAACGGGGTGCGCCGCTACGTGGGCGTGGTCGGGCAGGAGGTCAGCCAGGCGGACGCCTACCTCTCCGCCCGCGACGCGACGCTCAACTGCCTGGCCTGCGTGAAGCAGGCGGTCGGCTCGCTCGACCGGGTGAAGCGCGTGGTCAAGGTGCTCGGCTTCGTGAACGCGGGGCGCGACTTCGACGCCCAGCCCGCGGCCATCAACGGCGCCTCCG
>Ga0207689_10006719_pt1 | contig 10144 bp, 4 predicted proteins | sample KBSMisM52_FD_184312 | JGI IMG/M metagenome (GOLD analysis project Ga0207689, IMG submission 184312) | Miscanthus rhizosphere microbial communities from Kellogg Biological Station, Michigan, USA - KBS Miscanthus M5-2 (SPAdes) (version 2) | ecosystem: Host-associated > Plants > Roots > Rhizosphere... | reverse complement strand
TCATCCCGAACCATATTCCCGGATATCCGGGATCATTACTCACTCTGTTCGTAATGACTTCACCGGGTTATGGATAGACATTGAATCAGGCCTTATTGTTTATTATATTTTATTAATGTAGTTAACGCAATAATATTTAAGCCTGCAGGAATAAACACAATCAACACGACACTTTTTTCCATCCCTTATTTTTACCAAAGTACAATTCTGTTAAACCTTGAATTGAAAGGCCCGCTGTTGATGAATGTTCCCTGAAAGTACCCCAGGTAACACGACAGGACTAAGAAATCTTCAGTGTTTCCACATATTGCATAATTGGTAATGATAGGTAATTTTGTATTCCTGCCCTATAGTATCCCGGATTATTCAACTAATTATAGAAGGAGGACGGCCATTGTAATATAAGCCACGGCTTTTTTACCCGTGGCTTTGTTATTTGATTTTCCCGGCTGGTCCGTTTTGCATATAGCAACGATTTATTGGACTTGTATCAATGGCGGACAGTGGGTGTACAGTGATGATACATCAATTTATCAGCGGAGGAGGCCGAGTATTGATTATCAATTCAAATAAAATGCGGCATGTAATTCGCTGCATTTTTATGCCTCGCATGAGTAAACTACCTGGTCCCTGTAGAAGGGGCATTTTTCCCACACGCATTTTATCACAAGAGTCAACTGGTATGTAGCAGGTACAATTAGTGAGTATACCTGTTGCTGTAAGTTATTGCGCAACCCGGAGGGATAGTCTTTTTTCTATAATCATAAAAATTAAGCCATGAAAGTAAATTCATCACGTTTCGGTGCCGCTTATACAGCGGGCGCCGCCTGTTTTGCGCTCACTTTATTATTTACATCCTGTGTGAGTTCATCCGCGCTCACGTCACGACAGGATATTACCAATCCGGAGCAATCGGTCACTTTTAAATTGCAGCCCCAATTTGAAATGGAATCAGTCCGCCTCTTTATTCAAAAGCCGCCAGGCAAAATAGTTTGGGTGAAGTTTATAGATATTGACGGTACTATTCTCGAACGCTTCTGTGCAGGCAAACAGGAAAAGACCATTGATCGCAGTTATAACTTTAGAGGTGCGGAGGAAGGTGTTTACAGTTTTGAAATTTCCGATGGGGAGAAAATCACGACGAAGAAAGTGACGCTCCAGCGGGAGGATGTCAAAACGGTTACCCGGCTGGTAATTGAATAGGTTCTTTTATGTATGGGTAAAGCAATTTTGCAATCATTGTCGCATTTCATTCCGGTTGTTCTGAGTAATTGTATGATTTGTTAAGGCCACAGAACAGCCGGAATCAAATGCCGGACATTAGTGTTCGGAAATTACCAGATTCGTGAATCAGTCATTAAGATTATTAAAGGGTCTTTGTTATGCAGCTATATATAAAATCGGGCTTTTATTAAATCTTCTTCAGATGGCTGTATATTGATGTTGTGGAAATCAATGCAGGTATGTTTAAAGAAACAGTAAAACAAAGCCGGAATGTTTTCTTATCAGCCCGGAAAATATAAGAACATCTACGAAATTGAAACAATAAATGTTAGCTTTGCAGCATGAAAATTTCCGGCTTCATCATGGGTATAATAGTATTAGCGCTGAGCTGCATGCCTTGCGCTGATAATGTATTTGCCATGGCGCCTGAAAAATTCAATACGGAAATAACAAAAGCACCCTGTCAAAATGAAAGCGGGCACGCTGATGATTGTTCTCCGTTCTGTCATTGCACCTGCTGCGCGGGATTCTCCATAATCCATATTGCTGTTTCTTTTGCACATGAAAAAGTGTATGATGGCATTTCATATAATTCTTATGTTCTTTCAGGAACGGTTGAAATAGCCTACCCCATCTGGCAGCCTCCTAAATTATAATTTCTCTCGCTTTTTTTAAGAATGTGTCGTTACCTGTTGGTAATGATATGTTGCTTTACATCTATTCGTTAAAGAATAATCAGGGATTATGACTTCATTTAAAAGTCAAACTCCGCTTCAAAAGAAGTGGGGAATTGGCACAAGAGAAATTATATATATCATCGCTGGTATACTCGTCTGTATTTACATGCTGTTTTTCTTTTTCAGGGAAACCCGGAATGAAGAAAAATTCATGAAGCATATAAATAAAGAGCATAACCATGCCGGTTAAAATTAAAATATAACCGGAATATTGTTTTCTACGACCCTCTTTTTTATAAAACAATGATATCATGTTGAATAAAATCATTCATTTCAGTATAAAAAATAAACTCATTATCGGGGTAATGACACTGGCATTAATTGGTTGGGGTTTATGGAGCGCCTCCAAACTACCGGTTGATGCGTTGCCCGATGTGACGAATAACCAGGTGCAGGTTATTACCCGTGCCCCTACATTAGCGGCCCAGGAAGTAGAACAGTTTATTACCTACCCGGTTGAAAAATCTCTATCCAATATCCAGGGCATAATTGAAATGCGTTCCTTTTCCCGTTTTGGATTGAGTGTGATAACCGTAGTATTCAATGAAAATGTAAACATCTACTTTGCAAGACAGTTGATTTCCGAAAAGATAAAAGAAGCTGAAGAGCAAATTCCAAAAGGCGTGGGCAGACCTGAGTTGGCACCCGTTACTACAGGTCTTGGGGAAGTATACCAATATGTGATACATCCCAAAAAAGGCAGCGAACAAAAATATTCTGCAATGGATCTGCGTACGATGCAGGATTGGATCGTTGCAAGACAATTAACTGGAATAGCCGGTGTTGCTGAAATCACAGGCTTTGGCGGTATCAGTAAACAATATGAAGTAGCAATAAACCCTGACCGGTTGAAAGCTATGAATATAACCATACCCGAAATATTTACTGCTCTTGAAAAAAATAATGAAAACACCGGGGGCGCATACATTGACAGGAAACCAAACGCATATTTCATTCGGGGGGTTGGCCTCGTAAAATCGTTTGCAGATATTGAAAACATCGTTATAAAACATCAAAACGGTATACCGGTTCTTATCAGGGATGTCGCCATTGTAGAATTTGGTTCACCACCACGATACGGAGCAATGACCTATAATGGTGAAAAAGAAGTTGTAGGAGGTCTTGTGTTAATGATGAAAGGAGCGAACAGTGCATCCGTTGTTAACCTGGTAAAAGAGCGGATGAAAACCGTACAAAAGTCTTTGCCTGAAGATGTGGAAATAGAAGCGTTTTTAGATCGCACTAATTTAATAGATCGTGCTATCAGTACGGTAAAAACAAATTTAATTGAGGGTGCATTGATTGTAATATTGGTATTGATCCTGTTTCTTGGAAATCTTCGTGCCGGTTTAATAGTCGCCTCAGCTATTCCTTTATCGTTGCTATTTGCCTTAGCATTAATGAATCTGTTTGGCGTAAGTGCCAATCTCATGAGCCTGGGGGCAATAGACTTCGGTTTGATTGTAGATGGCGCTGTAATTATAGTGGAAGCCACCCTGCATTTTTTATCGGCAAAAAAGTTATCGGGTAATCTGGTTCAACCGCAAATGGATGAAGCGGTGGAAACCAGCGCGAAGAAAATGATGAGCTCGGCGGCTTTCGGTCAGATTATCATCCTGATTGTTTATTTACCGATTCTTTCTCTACAGGGTGTGGAAGGAAAAATGTTCCGCCCAATGGCGGAAACAGTTGCTTTTGCGATACTGGGTGCATTGCTTTTATCGCTTACTTATATACCGATGATGAGCGCTTTGTTTCTTTCTAAAAAATTGCATCATAAGAAGACTTTTTCTGACCGGATGATGGATGTCTTCCAGCGTGCATACGCACCGCTTTTAAGAAAGTCTGTTAAAATAAAATATACGGTCGTATCTGTTGCGGTAGCCTTGTTGATTATTTCCCTGATCATTTTTAAAAATATGGGTGGTGAGTTCATTCCAACACTGGAAGAAGGTGATTACGCTATTGAATTTGTATTACCACAGGGATCTTCCTTATCACAAACAACAGAAACAATAATGATGGCGGAACGGATGATTCGCGGGTTTCCTGAAGTAAAAATGGTAGTTGGTAAAACAGGTAGTGCAGATGTCGCTACTGACCCTATGCCGCCTGAAGCGTCAGATTTAATAGTGATACTGAAACCTAAAAAAGAATGGACTACTACTAAAGATTTTTATGCTCTTGCAGATTCAATGCGCGAAAAGCTAAGTGATATACCGGGAGTAATTGCTGAACCAAGTCAGCCGATACAAATGCGCTTTAATGAACTCATGACTGGGATACGACAGGACGTAGCTATTAAAATATTTGGCGAAAACCTGGATAGCCTTGTTGCTTATGCAAATAAGGTCGCCAAAATTATCCGGCCAATTGATGGAATAACACAACCGCAGGTAGAACGAATTGACGGCCTTCCACAGATCACAGTGGATTACGACAGGGCAAGGCTGGCAGGTTATGGATTAAATATCGAAGATGTTAACCATGTTATCAGTACTGCCTTTGCAGGTGAAGTGGCCGGCGCTGTTTATGAGAATGAAAGAAAGTTTGACCTCGTATTGCGCCTCGACAGCAGTCACCGCACTTCATTAGACGATGTTAGTAATTTATACATACCGATGGGTGATGGCAACCAGATTCCATTATCACAGGTGGCAACCGTTTCATTTAAGACGGGTCCGGCACAAATCAGTCGCGAAGCAGGCAAGCGGAGAATTTATGTAAGCTTTAATGTGAGTGGCCGTGATGTGGAAAGTGTGGTAAGAGAAGCACAAATGAAATTAAATGAAAAAGTAAAACTGCCGGCTGGATATTACTATACCTATGGCGGCACATTTGAAAATTTACAGAAAGCATCAGCCAGGCTGATGATCGTTGTACCTCTCGCCTTGTTACTCATTTTCTTTATGCTATACATCACTTTCAGGTCTGTGAAAGAAGCTACATTAATTTTTACGGCGATTCCTATGAGTGCAATCGGGGGAGTATTTGCGTTGCTGTTAAGAGGTATGCCTTTCAGTATTTCAGCAGGTGTAGGATTTATCGCTTTATTTGGTGTGGCTGTATTAAACGGTATTGTACTGATCAGCACATTCAATCAATTACAAAAAGACGGCATGAACAATATTTTAGAAAGAGTAATGGAAGGAACAAAAATCCGTCTGCGCCCTGTATTAATGACCGCAACGGTTGCCTCTCTTGGTTTTCTGCCAATGGCATTAAGTGGTGGTGCGGGAGCTGAAGTGCAAAAACCATTAGCGACTGTTGTTATTGGTGGCTTACTAACATCTATGTTTTTAACATTGATAGTACTGCCCTGTTTATATATTATTTTTTCAAAGCGAAATAAACCGGATATGAAACCTGTAATAATCCTTGCAGCAGGTATTTCTTTGTTCACTTTCTCCAATAATACACATGCGCAGCAGCCTGCAAAAAGAATAAGCGTCAGTGAAGCCATTAGCATTGCAAAAAACAATTTGCAATATGATATAAATAAGCTGCAGATCGATAGGAGCAAAGCGCAAATCAAAACAGCTACCGCTCTTCCTAAAACAGGGGTCTTTGCCGAAAATGAAGATATGCGGCCGGGTGACAATACAGGAATTTTAAAGATTGGCCTTTCCCAAAGTATTGCATGGCCTGGTTTGTATAAATCGCAGAAAAACCTTTACAACGAACAGTTGAAATATTCCCAGGCAAATACGGCCGCAATTGATGCGGATATCAGGAAGGAGGTCCGGACTGTTTATTATGAACTTTGGTATCTGCAGGATAAACAGCAATTATTTCAGCGCTTGGACAGTATTTATAAATCATTAAACGATGCAGCCAGGTTGAAAGTAAAAACAGGAGATAGTCCCGGCTTAGATAGCATTTCTGCCAATGTACGAATGATAGAATTGCAGGCATTGCTGCAGCAGATTGATAAGGAAATACAAATACAACAACAATCCTTAAAGCAATTGCTGAATTCAGATGAAACACTGTTACCATTAATGATCCAATTGGAAAAATTACCATTTGCAGGTATTGGCGGTGATAGTATTCACCCTGTTTTAGCGTTGCAATCACAAAATATAAATATTGCAGGTGCCAATATTGCTGTATTAAAGAATGAGAACAAACCAGAGTTTTCAGGCCGCTTTTTCAGTCAGCGGCTGTGGGGTGCTAAAGATCCCTTTAGCGGTTTTTCAGTTAGCGCCGCGTTTCCATTATTTGGTGCAGGGGCTTACCGCAATAAAGTAAAAGTTGCAGAGGCAGATAAATTGGTTCAGCAAAAACAATATGAATATGAAAAACAGGTTTTTAATACCCGCCAATTGCAATTGCAGCAAGAAGTAGAAAAAAATAAAAGCCTGTTATCATTTTATGAAACGTCAGGACTAAAGCAAGCCGAAGAAATTATAAAAGCGGCTTCATTGGCTTACCGTTCGGGAGAAATAAGTTTTGCTGAGCTCTCACAATTCTTAGCACAAGCGATAGAAATCCAGAAGAATTATCTCGAAAACCTGAATGCATATAACCAGTCAGTCATTCAATACAATTACTATATTAATCAATAAAAATATAAAGATGAAGAAGTTCTTAATCATAATTTTCGTTTCCGTAAGCCTTGTATTTCTTGCATCTTGTGGAAATAAGGATAAAAAGGATACGGCGAAAACTGAAGAAACGCCAAAAGAAGAAGAACATGATAAGCCCGGGGAAGCCTCACTTACTGCCAGTCAAATGAAAACGATTGGTGTTGAATTGGGCAGCATCGAACAAAAACAATTGACCGCTTCGCTTAAAACAAACGGCGTACTGAAAGTACCCAATCAGAATAAAGCAAGTATCAATTCTGTTTACAGCGGTGTTATAAAATCATTATTAGTACAACCGGGTAATACTGTATCAAAAGGCCAGGTTATTGCAACAATTGCCAACCCCGAGTTTATACAGGTACAGGACGAATATCTAAGTATCAATTCGAAAATAGTATTGGCAGAGCAGGAATACAACCGGCAAAAAGAATTGAATGCAGGAAATGCGGGTGCTTTAAAGAATTTACAGGCAGCGGAAACAGGATTAAAAACATTAGTGAGCCGTAAATCATCGCTGCAACAACAAATACAATTGATGGGCCTTAACAGTGCATCATTAAGCGATGGAAAATTAGTGTCTGTTTTATCAATCCGTAGCCCTATCCCTGGCGTTGTCAGTAATGTAATGGTAAAAATGGGAAGCTACGTTGATGTGACCACAGCAGTTGCTGAAGTAGTGGATAACAACCAGCTGCACCTCGATTTGTTTGTGTATGAAAAAGATTTACCCAAATTGAGAAATAATCAAACCATTCATTTTACAGTTACCAACAATCCCGGTAAAGAATATGATGCACAGATATTTTCACTGGGTTCCTCTTTTGAAAATGACAGTAAAGCGGTTTCAGTACATGCGATGGTGAAAGGAGATAAAACAGGCCTGATTGATGGCATGAATGTTACTGCAAGTATCAGCCTGGATAAAGCAACCCTGCCTGCCATTCAAACAGAATCTATTGTCAGTTACCAGGGGCAGGATTATATTTTTATAGTTGATTCAGTTGATGCAAAGAACAATACTACTGTTTTTAAAAGAATACCTGTAGCGAAAGGAACATCGGATGTAGGGTTCAGTGAAATTACCTTGTTGAAAGATGTGCCTGTTGATGCAAAGGTGGTGGTAAAGGGCGCATTTTTCATTTTAGCCAGGGAAACAAATATCGCGGAAGAGGAGTAAAACATTTTTATTTAGTTAATGGGTAAAAGGAATTCGTGAGATATTCCGGGTGTTGTATACTATTTAAGGTCTTACTAAGGTCTTAATTGAATTATATTTTTAGTCAACCACAAAATAATTCTTAAGATCAAAACTGTTTATGAGGTAATTTTTCTTTTATAGAGCCATAAACCCAGGTAATCCGGACGTGCAAACTATTGTCTATTCATACTGTCATTATTTTCTTTTACACGTTTATTCTCATCTTCCGCACCTGTCTTCCGCTGGCGCGATTCTTTCATTTGGGTATTCCCAAAGCGCCATGTAAAACTTATCTTAAACAACCGGCTCTCCCATCCGCCGGTAGCAACACTATGCTGCCCGGCAAAATCGCTGACACCTTTCCATCGCATACTTTGGAAAATATCACTTACTGCTATTTTTAAATTGCCCGCTCCTTTTAAAATCAGCTTTTGCAATCCTGCATCCATGCTCCACATTTTGCTGCTTTTTGAAAAGCCCTGCCATATAGAAGGAGAAACATACCAGCCACTGATTTCCCCTTTCCACCCCTTACCCAGGTTAAAGCTGTGCTGCATATAAATATTAAAAACATAAACATCGAGATTAATTGTTCTGCCCGGCCCGAAATCAGCTTTATAATGACTATAATACGAATTGAGATTGGCAAAAACCGTATACCATTTTAACGTGAACGGATAGTTGATATTAAAGCTTACAATATTCTGTGTGGCCATGTTTTTCTTAATTAAAAATGATTTTGACTTTTCAGTTGTGTCCGATAACTGCGCTAATACGTCTTTTACTTTACTATAATTTAAACTCGTATTGAGTTTGTATTTATAGGTATGTGTTACTCCGAAGCTATTGGTATATTGTGGCCGCAGTTCCGTATTTCCTTTTTGAAAAGTATATTCATCCAGCTTGAATTCGAACGGATTCAGATCCTGGTAAGCCGGCCGGTCAATGCGGCGGCTGAAAGTGAAGTTCAACTGGCTCATTGGATTTTTATTAAACGTGATAGCGCCGCTGGGAAAGAAATCAGTATAGTTACGGGTAAATGGCTGTTTGCTATTTTTATCGACGCTGCCATCGGCGTTCAATGGATATGAGTCGCCCTCGCTGCCGGTATTTTCCATTCGCAGGCCCGCCTGTATCATTAGTCCTTTCAACTGGCGGTTATAATTTATATAAAAAGCATTGACATTTTCCCTGTATTCAAAAAAATTACTTCTGCTTAAGTCCAGCACCTTGCTGGTTCCTTCTATATCATATCTCCCAAAATTATTTTTTGTATTGACAAAAGATATCTTGCCGCCGAAACTTAGTTTTCCTTTTTTAAAAGCTTGCTCATAATCTGTTTTCAAACTATAAATAGCAATGTCAGCAGGGCTGATCATATTATTTATTACCTGGTACAGTTCATTGCCTGCCGGATTATAATAGTAATTTGGCTGGAACTGGTTATTACGCAGACGATAAGTTCCATAATCCGCATCTATATTTAATTCCCGGCCTGAGGCCTCTGCATACCGGTAATTCATATTGAAGTTCAGGTTTCGCCTTTTTGCCGCGGTATTATTATCAGCAATCAGTATCCTGTTGATTTCCCCGGTTGGCATATACGAAATGGGTGTGCGGCTATAGTTGCTGATGGTGTTTTCTGAAGTATTGCCGTTCACAATGATGCCGGCTGTGTTTTTTTTATTGATGAAAAAATCTATTCCTGCTTTAAAATTCTGCGCATGGCCCTTATTGAGGATATCTGATCTTTGCTCAAATACTGTATCTGATAATTCACGGCGAAGGTTCATAAAGTTTGCGTTGATGCTCTGTGTATAATTATAGTTTCCGAATACGTTCATGTTGGCATTCCGGTAATTCAATGAAAAACCTCCGTTGTATTTCGAGTAAGTACCGATATTATATCCCCCGTTTAATGATCCGTTCGTTCCCACAGTTTTATTCTTTTTCAAACGGATATTGATAATACCCGCATTACCGGCTGCATCATACCGGGCAGATGGGTTGGTAATGATCTCGATGTTTTCAATCATTGCTGAAGACAATGATTTCAGATAATCAGAAAGATCTTTTCCTGTCAGCGGTGAAGGATGTCCATCTATATACACCTGCACCCCGTTTTTCCCTGCAAGGCTGAGATTATCATCACGATCAACAGTTACTCCCGGTGATTTACGCAGCAGTTCCAGTACATCTGTTCCAACAGCATTGATGGTTCCTTCCACATTTAGTATCATTTTATCTGCTTTCACTTCCACCATTGGCTTTTTCGTTGTAACTGAGACATTTTCTAAACTGGTAACATTTTTTTCCAGAACCAGGTCCTGCACTATGGCTTGACCACTTTCTTTTATTTCGAATGGGGGTGTTTTTTGGGAAGCATAACCTGCATG
>Ga0207689_10006718_pt1 | contig 10145 bp, 10 predicted proteins | sample KBSMisM52_FD_184312 | JGI IMG/M metagenome (GOLD analysis project Ga0207689, IMG submission 184312) | Miscanthus rhizosphere microbial communities from Kellogg Biological Station, Michigan, USA - KBS Miscanthus M5-2 (SPAdes) (version 2) | ecosystem: Host-associated > Plants > Roots >... | reverse complement strand
CAGAGCGTGACCGTGGTCTCGCCTCGGTCGCGCGCTTCGAGGAACTTGCGGATCATGGCCGGGATGACGTGACTGGACTCGAGATCGAAGTTGTCGCCCGGTCCGTAGAGGTTCACCGGCAGAAGAAAGATGCCGTTGAAACCGTACTCGTCGCGATAGGCCTGCAATTGGACGAGGAGCGCTTTCTTGGCGATCCCGTACGGCGCGTTGGTCTCCTCGGGGTACCCATTCCAGAGATCGTCTTCGCGAAACGGGACCGGCGCGAATTTCGGGTAGGCGCAGACCGTACCGAGGCAGACGAACTTCTCAACACCAGCAAGCCGCGCCTCTTCGATGAGGTGGATTCCCATCACCGCGTTCTCGTAGAAGTACAGACCGGGATGTTTGCGATTCGCGCCGATGCCTCCGACGACTCCGGCCGCGTGGATGATGAGATTCGGCCGGTTTTCCTTCAACCAGGAACGGACGGCGGGCACATCGCGAAGATCGAGCTCGTTGCGACGCGGCGTGAAGAGCGCGGCAGGATGCTGGCCGGCGATGCGCTCGCGGATGACGCTGCCGAGAAATCCGTTGCCGCCCGTCAGCAGGACGCGGCGATCCGGCCAGAAGCCGCTCATGCGCGCTTCCTGAGCAGCGCCTCGTTCGCGGCGAGCTCGTGATCGCTGTCGACCATGAGATTGACTAGTTCCTCAAAGGACGTCGCGGGAATCCAGCCGAGTCGTTCCTTCGCCTTCGAGGCGTCGCCCAGCAGAAGATCGACCTCGGTCGGACGGAGGTAACGGGGATCGATCTCGACGAGCATCCGATCGCTGCCGCGCTCGAAGCCTTTTTCGTCGAATCCCGAGCCGCGCCATTCGAGATCGATACCGGCGCGACGAAACGCAAGTTCGCAGAGCTCGCGCACGGTGTGCGACTGGCCGGTGGCGATGACGAAGTCTTCCGGCTGGTCCTGCTGCAGCATCCGCCACATGGCCTCGACGTAATCTTTCGCATAGCCCCAGTCGCGGGCGGCCTCCAGATTGCCGAGGTAGAGGCGATCCTGCTGGCCATGCTTGATGCGGCTTGCCGCGCGCGTCACTTTGCGCGAGACGAAGGTCTCTCCGCGCCGCGGCGACTCGTGGTTGAACAGAATGCCGTTGACGGCGAAGAGGCCGTACGCCTCGCGATAATTCACCGTCATCCAGAACGCGTAGACCTTGGCCGCTCCGTACGGGCTTCGCGGGTAGAACGGCGTCCGTTCGTTCTGCGGAGTCTCGGTCACCTTGCCGAACATCTCCGACGACGAGGCCTGGTAGATCCGCGGCCGGATCTGCAGCTCGCGAATGGCTTCGAGCAACCGCGTTGCGCCGAGTCCGGTCACCTCGCCGGTGTACTCCGGCGTATCGAACGAAACCTTGACGTGACTCTGCGCGCCGAGGTTGTAGATCTCGTCGGGATTGACGATGCGGAGAATGCGATTCAACGACGAGCTGTCGTTCAGATCGCCGTAGTGCAGGATCAGCCGGCGCTCTTCTTCCTGCGGATCCTGATAGATGGATTCGATCCGGCCGGTGTTGAACGACGAGGAGCGGCGGATGATGCCGTGCACCACGTAACCCTTGGCGATCAGGAGCTCGGCCAGATACGAGCCGTCCTGCCCGGTGATGCCGGTGATCAGGGCGGTTCGGCGTTGGCTGTCCGGCACGATCGTCCCCTCAGGCGCGAACGACGTTGATGCCGGCGTTGCGCGGAACGACGTTGCGCGTGTCGATGACCAGCTTCGCCGAGGCGTAGAGCTTCGGGTCGGCAAACTCCGCGTGCGCGGTCGAGATCAGCACCGCGTCGTAGTTCCCGAACTCTTCCGGCGTACACGGCACGGAGCTGAGATGGATGTCGTGCTTGCGTCCGCGCCGGGCCACCGGCACGTACGGATCGCAGTACGACACGATGGCGCCGCGCTCCTGCAGCAGTTCGATGAGCTCGAAGGAGGGCGACTCGCGATCGTCGTCGATGCCGGCCTTGTACGAGAGTCCGAGCACGAGCACTTTCGCTCCAACGATGCTCTTCCCAATCTGATTGACCGCTTCGGTGGTGCGATCGATGACGTAGCGCGGCATGGCGGTGTTGATCTCGCCGGCCAGCTCGATGAATCGCGCCCAGGTGCCGTACTCCGCGGCTTTCCACGTCAGGTAAAACGGGTCGAGGGGGATGCAGTGCCCGCCCAGGCCGGGGCCGGGATAGAAGGCCATGAAGCCGAACGGTTTCGTCTTCGCGGCATCGATCACTTCCCAGACGTCGATCCCCATCCGGTCGAAGACCACCTTCATCTCGTTGACCAGGGCGATGTTGACGGCGCGGAAGATGTTCTCCAGCAGCTTGGCCGACTCGGCCACTTCGGTCGACGACACGGTCACGACGCGATCGATGACCGAGGCGTAGAGCGCTCGCGCGGCGGCGAGCGACGGCTCGTCGATCGCGCCGACGATCTTCGGAATGGTTCGGGTGTTGAAGTGCTCGTTGCCGGGATCTTCGCGCTCCGGCGAAAAGGCCAGGAAGTAGTCGTGCCCGCAGACCACGCCTTTCTTCTCGAAACGCTCCAGCAGTTCCTCGCGGGTGGTGCCGGGATAGGTGGTCGATTCGAGCACGATTAGCTGGCCGGGACGCAGCCGCTCGGCGATGGCCTCCGCGGTCATGCGGATGTACTTGAGATCGGGCTCGCGGTGGACGCCGAGGGGCGTGGGGACGCAGATGATGACGGCGTCGCATTCGGCCAGACGATCGAAGTTCGTCGTGGCCACGACGCGGTCGCCGCTGAACGCGCGCTGGATCCGCTCGACGCCGATGTGCTTGATGTACGAATCGCCGCGATTCAACGCTGTCGTTTTTTTGTCGTCGACGTCGAAGCCGATGACCGGGAAGCCTTCCTCGCCAAACAGAAGCACGAGCGGAAGGCCGACGTATCCGAGTCCGATCACACCGACGACGGCGGTGCGGGCGCGGACCGCCTCAAGAAAAGCATCGAGCGTTTGAACGTCTTGCGTTACGGGGGTCACGTTGTCTCCGAAACCTGAAAGTAGTCTTTGTACCACGCCACAAATCGAGCGATTCCCTCGTCGATGGTCGTCGACGGGCGGAAGCCGGCGGCCTCTTCCAGCGCGGAGACGTCCGCCTGCGTGGAGACGACGTCGCCGGGCTGCATCGGCAGAAGATCGAGCTGGGCCTTCTTTCCGAGCGCGCGCTCGAGCGCGGTGATGAAGTCGAGGAGCAGCACCGGCCGGTTGTTGCCGATGTTGAAGATGCGATACGGCGCACTGCTGCGGGCGGGATTCGGATCGGCGCCGTTCCAGTCAGAATCGGGCTCGGCGCGGCGATCGAGGACGCGGATGACCCCTTCGACGATGTCGTCGATGTAGGTGAAGTCGCGGATCATCTTTCCCTCGTTGAAGACCGGAATGGGCTCGCCGGCCAGGATTCCTTTGGTGAAGCGGAAGAGCGCCATGTCGGGGCGGCCCCACGGCCCGTACACGGTGAAGAAGCGCAGGCCGGTGGAGGCGACGCCGAACAGGTGCGCGTAGGTGTGCGCCATCAGCTCGTTCGCCTTCTTCGTCGCCGCGTAGAGGGAAACCGGGTGATCGACGTTGTCCTGCTCCGAGAACGGCTGCCTCGTGTTTGCGCCATAGACGGAGCTCGACGAGGCATACGCCAGATGCGCGACGCCGTGATGCCGGCAGCCCTCGAGGATGTTGAGGAACCCAGTGATGTTGCTCTCCGTGTACGCGTGCGGATTGGTGAGCGAGTAGCGAACCCCAGCCTGCGCGGCCAGATGGACCACGCGCTCCGGCTTTTTCCGCGCGAACAACTCCGCGATGGCGGCGCGGTCGCCAACGTCGGCGAGGACGAATTCGAATCGCGCGAACTTGCGCAGCATCTCCAGCCGGGCGTGTTTCAGCGCGGGGTCGTAGTAGTCGTTGAGGTTATCGATCCCGACCACGTCGTCGCCGCGCTCGAGGAGGCGTTTGGCAACGTGGAAACCGATGAAGCCGGCCGTGCCGGTGACGAAGATCAAAGCGTGAATCCCGCCTTCCGGCCGTCGTCGAAGAACATCTTCACGGTGTCGAGCGAGTAATCGGCCAGATCTTTCCCGACCAGCGACAGCTTTTTGAGGATGTCGTTCGTCACGGTGATGATGTGGCAGCCGATGGCGTCGGCCTGGATGATGTTGAGCAGCTCGCGCGGGCTGGCCCAGATCAGTTCCGCCCGCGGCGCGGCTTTCAGGATGGAGACGCATTCGCTCATGATCGGAACGGGATCGCGGCCTGTGTCTGCGATGCGGCCGGCGAAGACGGAGACGCACGACGGCGCGCCCTCTTTCACGGCGTCGACGACGTTGCGCACCTGATCGATGGTCATGATGGCGGTGATGTTGAGTTTGACCCCTTCGTTGGCCAGGCGGCGCACGAGTTCGTAGGCCGGCTCGCGGCGGGTGTTCGTCACCGGGATCTTGACGTAGACGTTCTCGCCCCAGGTGGCGATCTCGCGGGCCTGCCGCTCCATGTCATCGAACTCGTCGGAGAAGACTTCGAACGAGATCGGCCGGTCGGGGATGGCTTCGACGATGTCGTGGGCGAAGGCGCGGTAGTCGGTGAGCCCGGCCTTGTGCATCAATGTGGGATTCGTGGTGAAGCCTTTGATGTACGGCTTGGCGTACATCTCCAGCATCCCGGCTTTTTCGGCGCCGTCGGCAAAGATTTTGACAGTCAGCTCTTCGACAGTTTTCATTTATTGATTCTCAAGAATCCATTCGGCCGCTGCAGCCAGCGAGTCGACGCGCACGAACGGCGCGGCCGGCTGCTGCTCGCGGTATCCATGATCGACGAAGAGGCAGCGGCATCCGGCGCGCTGTCCCGCTTCGATGTCGCGCCAGCGGTCGCCGACCATGAACGAGCGATCCAGTTCGATGTCATGCCGCCGCGCGGCGTCGAGCAGCGCTCCCGGCTTCGGCTTGCGGCAATCGCAGGCGTCGCCGTCGTGATAGCAGGCCACGATCTCGTCGACCGGCAACGCCGACGCCAATCGCGCGTGCATGGCGTCGACCGTCTCGCGCGTCTGCGCGCCGCGGGCGACGTCGGGCTGATTCGTGACCACGATCAGGCGAAAGCCGGCGTCGCGCAGCTTCGCCAGCGCGTCCGGAACGCCGTCGAGCACTTCCAGCTCGTCCAGCGTGTCGGGCGCATATGGCTTGCCGTCGCGAACGGTGGCGCGGTTGATGACGCCGTCGCGGTCGAGAAAGACGGCGCGCATGATTACCTGGTCGATTCCCATTTCGTCTCGGCGGCTTTCAGGATCGGATGCGACACCAGCAGGTGCCACACCACGGCCTGAAACGCTTCCGTGTGCGGCGTGACGTTCTGCGGATTGACGGTGGGGATGATGACGCAGGCGTCGGCCACCGTCGCCGTGTAGCCGCCGTCGCGGCCGACGATGCCGCAGATCTTTGCGCCAACCTCTTTTCCATATTCGAGCGCGGCCACGAGATTGGGGCTGACGTTCTTCTCGCGATTGCCGCCGCCGACCGAGAGGATGAAGATCAGATCGTTCGACGTGAGGCGGCTGACCTTGAGCCACTCGATGAAAACGGAAGACCATCCTTCGTCGTTCGTGCGCGCGGTCAGCTCGCTGACGTTGTCGGTCGGGGCGTAGGCCTCGATGCCGCAGATTTTGCGGAAGTCGTTGACGGCATGCGAGCAGTTGGCCGCGCTGCCGCCGACGCCGAGGAGGAAGAGGCGGCCATGTCGTTCGCGGAGGTCGGCGAGAAGCGCGGCGGTCCGCTCGATCGAGTCGACATCGAGCTTTCCGATGATCGCGGCCGCTTCGTTTAAGTGTTGTTCGGTATAGCTCATCAGCGGGCGCATTGTACTCACCACAGAGGTACAGAGGTTTTCTCTGTGCCCTCTGCGTCTCTGTGGTTTAAAAGCCTTACGACATCAGCACCTTGGTCCCCTCGAAATCGAACCGGAAGCGCACTTCCTCCAGCCCGGCATCCCTCATCGCCTGCCGCAGGCTCTTGCGATCTTCGGCATAGAACAAAAGGAACCCGCCGCCGCCTGCGCCGACCAGCTTTCCGCCGATGGCGCCGTTGCGCCGGCCGAGGTCGTACCACTCGTCGATCTTCGGATTGCTCATCCCTTTCGAGCGCCGCTTCTTGTGCTCCCAGTGCTCGTGCAGCAGCTCGCCGAATTCGTGGCAACTTCCGGCTTCGAGCGCGCGCTGGCTGCGGTACCCGAGGTCTTTGACGTAGTGCAGGTTTTCGATCATCTCCGGATCCGAGACCTCGGATCGCGTCTTCTGATCCTGCAACAGACTTCCGGCGCTGCGCGAGAAACCGGTGAAGAAGAGCAGCAGGTTGTCTTCCAGCTCGAAAAGCGTATCCATCCCGATCGACAACGGTTGCGCGGCCACCGAGCCGTCCGGATGAAACTCGAAACAGGTCACGCCGCCGTACGCGGCGATGTATTGATCCTGCTTGCCGACCGGCTCGTGAAGGCGCTCGATCTCGATCTCGCAGGCCAGGCGCGCCACTTCGCTCGAATGCAAAAGGCGCCGGCGATGCGCATAGAGCGCCTTGACCAGCGCGGTAGTGAAACTGCCGGACGATCCCAGCCCGGTACCCGAGGGGATCTCGGCAAGCGTGGTGATCTCGATCTGCGGCGTGCGCAGATTCATCATCCGCAATGCTTCCCGGAGAATGGGATGGCGCACTTCCTCGACCGTGTCGACGTTCTCGATGTCGGAGTACTTCAGCCGGATGCCGGCGCCGAAGGGGCGATTGATGGTGACGTAGACGTAGCGGTCGATGGCCGCGGCGATGAGGAATCCGCCGAACTTTTCGTAGTACGACGGCAGGTCGGTGCCGCCGCCGCCGAGACTGATCCGCAACGGGCTGCGCGTGATGATCATCGCGTCCTGCCTACGTCGCGCAGCCAGGCGAAGGTTTTCGCCAGGCCGTCGCGCAACTGCGTTCGCTCAGGGAGTGCGGCCAGTTTGCGAAGCCTGCTTCCATCGAGAACGCTGCGAAGCTGTTCCCCTTCTTTCGCCGGTCCGTGTGCCGCCGCCAGTTCGCTTCCGGCGATCGACGCCAGCGAGGCGTAGAGCTCGTTGACCGAGGTCTCCACGCCCGTTCCGACGTTGTACTGGCCTTGCCATTCAGCATCGGAAGCAGCCATGTTCGCGGCCACGACGTCATCGACGTAGACGAAGTCGCGGGTCTGCGTGCCGTCGCCGTTGATCGTCGATTGCTGGCCGTCGATCAATCGTCCCGCGAAGATGGCCACCACGCCCGCTTCGCTATGCGCGCTCTGCCGCGGGCCGTAGACGTTGGCGTACCGCAATGCAACCGACGAGAGCCCGTGTACGACGCGGTAGTAGTGCAGGTAGTGCTCGACGGCGAGCTTGGCGCAGCCATACGGCGAGAGGGGCGCGGTGGGATGCGACTCGTCCTGCAGGCCGCCGACCGGCTCGCCGTAGATGGCGCCGCCCGTCGACGCGAAAAGAAATCGCTTCACCGCGGCATCGACCGCCGCTTCCAGGATCCGCAGCGAGCCGACGACGTTGACCTCCGCGTCGGCAGCAGGGTCTTCCACCGACTTGCGAACATCCATCTGCGCGGCGTGGTGATTGATGACATCCGGCTTGATCTCGCGAATGAGATCGCCGGCCGCGGTGTCACGGATGTCGAGCTGGTGAAACTCGGCGCGCGGATTGACGTTGCGCCGGTCGCCGCCGGAGAGGTTGTCGATGATGGTCACGCGCCAGCCGCGCTCGATGTAGGCGTCGGCGATGTTGGAGCCGATGAAGCCGGCGCCACCGGTGACGACAACGTGTTTGGTCATGTCGTCGCTGCTCGCGCCGCGCGCTGCGCCTGCTCGTCGAGCAGGGTGTGCAGGTAGCGGCCGTAGGTGCTCCGCGCAAGCTTCGTGGCCAGGTCCCGCAACTGCGACGCATCGATCAGCCCGAGGTAGTACGCGACCTCCTCGGGACAGGCAATCTTCAGCCCCTGCCGCAACTCGACCGTCTCGACGAAGTTTGCCGCCTGGAGCAGCGACTCCTGCGTCCCTGTGTCGAACCAGGCGAAGCCGCGTCCGAGCTGTTCCACTCGTAATTCGCCGATCTGGAGGTAGACGCGATTGAGGTCGGTGATCTCGAGCTCTCCGCGCTTCGACGGCGTCAGGTTCGCGGCGAAGTCGCAGACGCGCTCGTCGTAAAAGTAGAGTCCCGTGACCGCGAAGTTGGAGCGCGGCTTCTCCGGCTTCTCTTCGATGCTGATGGCCCGTCCGCGATCGTCGAATTCGGCGACACCGTAGCGCTCGGGGTCAGGCACGCGGTAGACGAATACCGTGGCCCCGCTGTCGCCATCCGCGGCGCGGCGGAGCGAGTCCGGGAGGCCGTGACCGTAGAAGATGTTGTCGCCGAGAATCAGGCAGCTCGGATCGCCGGCCACGAAGTCGCGGCCGATGAGAAAGGCCTGCGCCAGCCCGCCCGGCTCCGGCTGCGCGGCGTATTCGATCCTGATGCCCCACTGCGAGCCGCTGCCGAGGAGTTTCTGGAAGCTGGCCTGGTCTTCAGGCGTGGTGATGATCAGAAACTCGGTGATGCCGGCGAGCATGAGCGTCGTCAGCGGGTAATAGATCATCGGCTTGTCGTACACCGGCAGGAGCTGCTTCGACATCGCCGACGTCATCGGATACAGCCGCGTGCCCGAGCCGCCCGCGAGAATGATTCCCTTTTTCAAACGTCCTCCGTATTGGCCTCATATGGTGTCACACGTTCCGGCGATGTTCGCCGCGCCACCGCACCAACTACGGCCCCGAAAATGAATCCGCCCACGTGCGCCCACCAGGCGATTCCGTTCACTTCCTGCGTCCGGTGCGCCGCGGCGATGGAGAGGAACCCGTTAAAGAACTGCATGGCGAACCAGAACGCCAGCAGGAGCACCGCGCGGATCTCGACCATGGCCCAGTAAACGACCAGAGGCAGCAGAGTGACGATCCGCGCCCGCGGCCTCAAGACCAGGAACGCGCCCAGAATTCCGGCGATGCTCCCCGACGCTCCGATCGACGGGACAGTCGACTGCGGAAAGAGCATCGTATGCGTGAGGCTGCCGATCACGCCGCAGAGGATGAAGAAGAGGATGTAGCGGGCGCGCCCCAGCGCGTCTTCGACCGCGCCGCCGAAGACCCAGAGGTAAATCATGTTGCCGAGGAGATGAACGAATCCGCCGTGCAGAAAGAGCGAGGTGATGAGCGTGACCGCCACCTCGAACATCGAATAGCCATACGCCGCCGGATGGGCCAGCCGCGCCGGAACGAACCCGAAGACGTTGATCAGCATCTCGGTCCGCTGCCCGAGAAAAAGCTGCGTCAGGAAGATGATCCCGTTGGCGATGACCAGAGCCCGCGTGACGACCGGCGTCCTTCGAAGCGGGATGGTGTGGCGGAGGGGGATCATTGGTTAAGGAGCACAGACAGGAGTGTCTGTGCCACATACCCGGAGCCGATGTGGCACAGACACTCTTGTCTGTGCTCTGTGACTAGTCACCAAGTCCCTTCCCAATCTCCCGCACCACCTCCGCCATCTGATCCTTCGTCAACTCCGGAAAGATCGGAGTGGCTAATGTCGTCGCTGCGGCGACATCGGAATGCGGGAACGGGTCGCCCGCCGAGGGGATGTCGGTGAAACACTCCTGCTGCGGCAGCGTGAGCGGGTAGTAGACCTCGCACCCGATGTTGACGCTCTTCAGATGATTCATCACGCGATCGCGTGTCGCGCCATCGGTGAACCGGACGATGTACTGGTTGTAAATGTGCCGCCGTCCAGCCAGCTCGCGCGGGAGGACGATGCGATCGCCGAGGTTGGCATCGGCAAAGAGCTCCGCGTAGGTGGCCGCATTCCTTCTCCGTCCCTCGGACCATCCATCCAGATACGGCAGCTTGATGTGCAGGATGGCCGCCTGCAGCGCGTCGATGCGGAAGTTGCCGCCGACGTAGCGGTGGTAGTACTTCGGCCGCATCCCGTGGACGCGGAAGTCGATCAGCTTTTCGTAGGTCGCGTCGTCCTCGCAGGTCACCGCCCCGGCATCGCCGAAGGCGCCGAGGTTCTTGGATGGGAAA
>Ga0207689_10006717_pt1 | contig 10145 bp, 8 predicted proteins | sample KBSMisM52_FD_184312 | JGI IMG/M metagenome (GOLD analysis project Ga0207689, IMG submission 184312) | Miscanthus rhizosphere microbial communities from Kellogg Biological Station, Michigan, USA - KBS Miscanthus M5-2 (SPAdes) (version 2) | ecosystem: Host-associated > Plants > Roots > Rhizosphere... | reverse complement strand
GCAGCGCCCCGCGCTGGAAGTCGGAGAAGATCAAAAAACCGGCCTGGTAGGCGCGCAGCTTGGACAACGCGAGGCCATTGGCGGCCGCCGCGGCCGCGTGCTCGCGCACGCCGAAGTGCAGGTTGCGCCCGGCCCGGTCGGTGGCGGAGAAGTCGCCGGCCCCCTCGAAGGTCAACCGGGATTTGTTGGACGGCGCCAGGTCGGCCGAACCGCCGACCAGCCACGGCACCCGAGCCGCGACCGCATTGAGCACCGTGGCGTTGGCGTCGCGGCCGGCCACGCCCTTGGCGTCGGCGGGGAAGCTGGGAACATCGGCGTCCCAGCCGTCCGGCAGGGTGCGCCGCTGCATGTGGTTGAGCTGCGCGGCCTGCTCCGGATACTCCTCGGCGTAGCGGGAAAACAGCGCCTCCCAGTCTGCGCGCAGACCACCACCGCGTTCGCGCATCCCGCCCCCGACGTGCTCGGCCACCTCGGCCGGCACCAGGAACGTCGCGTCGGCCGGCCAGCCGTAGATCCGCTTGGTCGCCTTGACCTCGTCCACACCGAGCGGCTCACCGTGCGCGGCGTGCGTGCCCGCCTTGTTCGGCGAGCCGTAGCCGATGATGCTGTCCACCACGATCAGCGTCGGATGCTCGGTCTCGGCCCGAAACGCGTCGAAGGCCACACCCAGAGCGGCCAGGTCGTTGGCGTCGGCGACGTGTTGCACCGCCCAGCCGTAGCCAGCGAACCGGGCCGGCACGTCCTCGGAGAACGCCAGGCTGGTGGCGCCCTCGATGGTGATCTTGTTGTTGTCGTAGATCCAGCACAGGTTGGACAGCTTCAGGTGCCCGGCCAACGAGGCGGCCTCGGCACCCACGCCCTCCATCAGGCAGCCGTCGCCGCACAGCGCGTAGACGTCGTAGTCGAACAGTTTGTAGCCGGGCCGGTTGAAGGTAGCGGCCTGCCAGAGTCCGGCAATGGCCATCCCGACGCTGGTGGCGATCCCGGTGCCCAGCGGACCGGTCGTGCATTCGACGCCCGAGGTCCAGCGGTACTCCGGGTGGCCGGGGCACTTGGAGTCCAGCTGCCTAAAGCGGCGCAGGTCCTCCAGCGAGACCGCCGGCTCGCCGACGATCTCGTAGTCCGGGTTGACCGACTTCACCCCGGCCAGATGCAGCATCGAATACAACAGCGCCGACGCGTGCCCGACCGAAAGCACGAACCGATCCCGGTTGGCCCACACCGGCAACTCCGGGTCGAACCGCAGGTAGTCCTGCCACAGCCGGTAGGCCACCGGGGCCAGCGCCATCGGCGTGCCGGGATGCCCCGAATTGGCCGCCTGCACCGCATCCATCGACAACGTGCGAATCGTATTGACGGCCAACTGCTCAATCGTGTCGGTGGCGGGTGAACGGTCAGGATGTGTTCCCGTTGTCATGTTGGTGCTCCTCGATACTTCGAAATCAGAGTCAGAGACGGAAGGTCTGTGAAGTCCCGGCCATGCCAGTACCGGATTACTTTCAAACGCATGCAATGAGCGTCGCACCGCCGCGGCGGAACACTCCCGGCAGCAGCGCACGCCCAGGATCCTGTGGTGGCAGCAACGGCGTGCGGAGCAGGCTGTGGTCGGGTCATCGGGCAGTGTAACCACCATCGACCAGGAGATCGGCCCCGTTGATCATGGCGGCAGCGTCGGACGCGAGAAACACTGCCGCCGCGGCGATCTCCTCCGGATAGGCGAAGCGCCCGGTCGGAATCTGGGCCTTGAGCTGGTCACCCTTCGCGCCCTCCCACGCTGTGCGGCCGAGGTCGGTGAGGACGACGGTGGGGCTGATGGTATTGGCGGTGACACCGCGACCGGCCCACTCCGAGGCAAGTACTTTGGTGAGGCCGACCAGACCGGATTTGGAGGCACAGTAGGCGGCGTGGTCGGTCAGGGCCACGCTGGCAGCCTGTGAGGCCAGGTTGATCACCCTGCCATGGCCTTGGGCCAGCATGACTGCGCCGACCTTCTGGCACATCAGGAAAGCACCTGTCAGGTTGACCGCGAGGGTCGTGTTCCAGGACGCCAGCTCAAGCTTCTCGGCGGGCGCGAGGATGGCGACGCCGGCCGAGTTGACCAGGATGTCAATGCGGCCGAACCGCTGCACAACCCGGTAAACCGCTTCTGCCACCGATGACTCGGCGCTCACGTCACAGGCGAAGGCGGCGCTGTCGTCGCCGAGCTGGCGGGCGTGTTCGGTGGCTGCGTCCAGAGACAGGTCGAGGATGGCGACTCGGGCTTCCTTGGCGGCATAGGCGGCAGCGATGGCGGCGCCGATACCGGAGGCTCCGCCGGTGATGACGGCGACCTTGCCAGCGAGCGAAAAGTCAAGGTTAGCAAGCGGGTTGATACTCATCGTGGGGAAACTCTTCCTGTGCACGGCGAACGGTTGGGTGGTCGGCATCCGCACACCGGCTCAACCGACGCCGTGCGCAGCATCGTCTTCTTCGTCGATCAAGTTGCGGTAGCTGTCGGCGGCGCCCGTGGCTGGCTCATAGCCTGTGATCGCGTTGACCTTCGCGGCCGACGCGGAGGCCGGATCGAACTGGTAGCCCAGCCATTCCTTGGCCAGGCGGCGGGCCAGCTCGACGCCTACCACGCGCTGTCCCAAGCAGAGCACTTGGGCGTTGTTCGACAGCACCGAGCGTTCGACCGAGAAGCTGTCGTGGGCGGTGACGGCGCGGATGCCGGGCACCTTATTGGCGCTGATGGCCACACCGAGCCCGGTGCCGCAGACCAGCAGGGCCCGGTCGGCCTGTCCGGTGGCGACCAGACGGGCCGCCTGGACAGCAATGTGGGGGTAGGCGATGGCCTCCTCGTCGACGCCCACGTCGACGACCGAGGTGACCCGCTCGTCGACCTCCAGGTCACGGCGCAGGACGTTCTTGTACTCCACGCCGGCGTCATCGGCGCCGACCACGATCCGCAGACCCTTCATGACGTCACTTCCCATCCTGGTTGTCGTGGGCGGGGCTGGCTCCCGTCGGGCCGGCCCAGCACGGCGCCGGCGGTCTGCGCGCAGAGGGCAAAGGAGAGCGCTCCGGCGTCGGGTGTTCCGAGGCTGCGTTCGGCGAGCGGCCGGGCGCGTCCCACCCGGGGTTTCAGCCGGGCCGTTGCCTGCGCGGCCTGGTCGGCCTCGTCGGCGGCGGCCGCCCACGCCGCGGACAGGTGCGCGCCGGCGTCGGTCTGCCGCTCGAGGGTGTCGACGAACGGCACCAGAGCATCGACCATGGTCTTATCGCCGACCTTGGCCTTACCGAGAGAGGTGATGGCGTCGAGCCCGGCACGCACCGCGGCAGCCACGGTGCTGCCAGTGATCTCGGCGGAGTCGTCGCCGAGGCGCTCCCCGACCGCAGCCAGCGCGGCGCCCCACAGCACGCCCGACGTGCCACCGGCCTTGTTCGCCCAGGCCTCGCCGGCGTGCACCAGCACCGTGGCGGCGCCCGCCCCGGCCTGGTCGGCCGCTGTTGCGGCTCGCACGGCGGCGGAGGTTCCCTTGACCATGCCCCGGCCGTGGTCACCGTCGCCGGCGACCGCGTCCACGCGGCCGAGCTCGTCTGCGGCGTCCTCGATTGCGGCCGCGACTGCGGTCAGGATCGCCGTCGCCGTGCGGGCACAGCGACGGGACGCGGGCGTGACCTCGGCGGTGACCTGGGCCGTGACGGTGGCCACGTCCACCGTCCGGCGCGGTGTGCCAGCCGTGGCGGTGGCGATGCCCTTGCGGTACGCGGGGGTGTCAGCCGGGGCGCGCCAGAGGGTCTCCAGCTCGTCGTCGAGGTAGACGAGGGTCAGCGAGCAGCCGGCCATGTCCAGGCTGGTGACCAGCTCGCCGACCTCGGGATCGACGATCGTGTAGCCTGCGTCGCGCAGCAGCCGGGCCACGGTTCGCCACACCACGAACAGTTCCTCGTACTTGGTCGCGCCGAGCCCGTTGAGGATCACACCGATGCGGTGGCTGTCGTCGGCGGGTGCCTCGGCGAGGACGCCGCCGACGAGTTGTCGGGCCAGGACGGCTGCGCGGGGCAACACGGCCTCGGCGATGCCGGGCTCGCCGTGGATGCCTAGCCCCACGCCCATCTGCCCGTCGGGCACGGTGAACAGCGGCGAGGTCGCCCCAGGCATGGTGCAGCCGGCGAAGGCCACCCCGAGGGTCCTGGTGCGGTCGTTGGCCCGCCTGGCGACCCACTCGACCCCATCGAGGTTGTAGCCGGCTTCGGCGGCAGCGCCGGCCATCTTGAACACCACGAAATCGCCCGCGATACCACGCCGCTTGTGAATTTCCTCAGCTGAGGCGCTAGCGATGTCGTCGGTGACGAAGACGACCCTCATGTCGATGCCGTCGCGCTGCAGGCGCTGCTGAGCGAGCGTGAAGTTCATGACGTCACCCGCGTAGTTGCCGGTGGAGAACAGTAGTCCGGCACCGTGGGCGGCGGCCCGGCCGACCGAGTAGGCCTCATGGGTGGAGGGCGAGGTGAAGACGTTGCCGACCACCGCCCCATCGGCGAAGCCGGGTCCGACGACGCCACAGAACGCGGGATAGTGCCCCGATCCGCCGCCGACCACCACCGCGACCTTGCCCGGCGTCTCGCTGGCCCGGATCACTCCACCCTCGACGCCGAGCACGCGGTCGCCGTAGAGATCGAGGAACCCGGCCAGTAGGTCCTCGCTGAAGGCACCCGGGTCGTCATAAAGCCTCGTCATGAAGATCCTCCGCGTCACTTGTTCAACGGGGATCGCCGAACGTGTTATAACATTTCATGTGAGATACATAACGTCAAGTGCTGGATTTTTATCACATCACACGTTATCGTTTCGTCCATCGCGGCCCGGACTGTCGGGCGAACGATCCAGCAGAGGAGAGGGTATGGCGACAGCGCTGCACGTCAGTCACGTGGCGAAAGGTTTCGGAGGCGTCCCCGTACTGCGTGATATCTCGTTCGACCTGCACCCTGGTGAGCTGACCGTGCTGGCCGGGGAGAACGGCGCCGGCAAGTCGACGTTGATGAAGATCATCACCGGGCAGCTGAAGGCCGATGCCGGTGAGGTCAGCGTCGCCGGGGTGCCGCTGCACCACGCCGACCCCAAGTTCGCTCGGAGCCTGGGCGTCGGGATCGTCCCGCAGGAGCTCGCTCCATACCCGGAGATGACGGTCTACGAGAACCTGTTCGTGGGACGCGAGCTGCGGACCAGGTTCGGCACCCTCGACCGGCGCGAAATGGCCAGGCAGGCCCGTCAGATGCTCGAGACCTTCGACGCCGATATCGACCCCCGACGCAGAATGGGCGACCTGTCGATCGCTCTGATCCAGCTGGTCGAGGTCGCCAAAGCCACGACCTGGGGCGCCAAGGTGCTCCTGCTCGACGAGCCCACCTCCGCGATCCCCGACCGCGAGGTGGAGCGGCTCTACGAGGTCGTCCGAACCCTCAAACAGCAGGGTGTCGCCATGCTCTACACGACGCACCGGATGGCGGAGATCCAGGAACTCGCCGACCACGTCGTCGTGCTTCGCGACGGAGGGCTGGTGCTGGATGCCCAACTGGCCCAGACCACACCCGATGGCATCGTGCACGCGATGATCGGCCGGGAACTGGACAACCTGTTCCCCGAGGTCCCCCCCGGCCAGGACGCGATCGGCCTGTCCGTGCGCGGCCTGCGGCTACATCACGGCGGCCCGGCCGTAGACCTCGACGTCCACAAGGGCGAGATCCTCGGCCTCGGCGGGCTGGTCGGGGCGGGACGAAGCGAGCTCGTCGAGGCCATCTTCGGAATCCGGCACTCGGTGGCCGGCACCATCGAGGTCGACGGCCGCCCCGTTCGCCGCGGTCAGGTCGGCGCCGCGATCCATGCCGGCATCGCCCTCGTCCCCGAGGACCGCAAAGGCGCCGGCCTGGTGCTGACCCAGTCGGTCCTCGACAACGGCAGCCTGCCCCATCTGGCCGCCTTCTCCACCGCAGGCTGGCTGCGCGGCGGGAAACGCTCCGCCGCAGTGGCCGACGCGACCCGCTCGGTCCAGCTCAAGTCAACCGGCCTGCGCCAGCTCGTCGGCAACTTATCCGGCGGAAACCAGCAGAAAATCGTCCTGGCCCGGTGGCTCACCCAGCGCTGCTCGGTGCTGCTGCTCGACGAGCCGACCCGCGGGGTCGACGTCGGCGCCCGCGGCGAGATCTACACCATCGTCCGCAACCTCGCCGCCAAGGGGTTGACGGTGGTCCTGGTCAGCTCCGACATGCCCGAACTCATCGGGCTGAGCCACCGCGTGCACGTGATGCGCAGTGGCGGGGTGGCCGGCGAACTGTCCCGCGACGAGCTCAACGCAGCCGACGCGCAGGAACGGATCTTCCGCTTCGCCAGCGGTCAAGAAGTCCACGCCGCCTGAGCGGCACCCGCACCAGCCACCCGACTTATCGAGAGAGAGGATCCAATGTCCACCGCCACCGTGACCGACCAACTGCCGCCCCCGGATGCCGCCCCGGCAGCAACACGTCGCTTCGACCAGACCTGGTTGATCAACTTCCTCATCCGCAACTCCATGGTGATCGTGCTTCTGCTGGTGATGGCCTACTTCAGCTACCGCAGCGTGCGCTTCGCCACCCCGGAGAACGCACTCACCATTCTGGTGGCTGCCGCCCCGTTCGCCCTGGTCGCGCTTGGCCAGACGTTCGTCATCCTCACCGGTGGCATCGATCTGTCCGTGGGCAGCGTGATCGCGGTGAGCGCGATGACCGCCGCGTCGATCGTCGTGAGGTACCCAAACCTGATCTGGCTCGGACTGCTCGCAGGAATCGCGGTCGGGCTACTGATCGGCTTGATCAACGGGCTGGTGGTCAGCCGGCTGGGCGTTGCCCCATTCGTCGCCACCCTCGGCACCCTGACCGCCGGCTCCGGCATCGCCTACGTGATCGGCGCCGGCGCCCCCATCAACGGCCTGCCCGAGGAATGGGGCAAGATCGCCAACACCGCGCTGTTCGGCGTCCAGGTTCCGGTACTGATCATGATTGCCGGGTTCATCATTTCCTATCTGGTGCTGCGCAAGACCTCCTTCGGGCTGCGGGTCTACGCAGTCGGCGGCAACCGCACCGCCGCCGACGTCGCCGGGGTCAAATCGGGCCAGATCCTCACCAGCGTCTACGTGCTCAGCGGCGCGCTCGCCGGCCTGTCCGGAGTCATCCTGTCCTCCCGGGTCATCTCCGGACCGCCCAACCTCGGCTCGGGCTACGAGCTCGCCGCGATCGCCGCCGTCGTGATCGGCGGGGCCAGCCTGCTCGGCGGCCGCGGCTCGGTGTGGGGCACCCTCCTCGGCCTGCTGCTCATCCAAACGCTGAACAACGGCCTCGACCTGTTGATCGTGCCCGCCTACTGGCAGAAGGTGATCAGCGGCATGCTCATCGTCGCCGCCGTCGCCGTCGACGTCTGGGCGACCCGCCGGCGGAGGTCCTGACCATGCATGCGATCCACACCGCACGCCCCCTGCGTCGGATGGTCGTCGCGCTCTGCGCCCTCGTGACGGTTCTCGTCACGGCCTGCGGTGCTGGCGATCAGGACGCCAAGAGCGGACGGATCCGCATCGGCGTCACCGTCTACGACATGTCGTCGTTCATCGCCCAAGGCAAGGAGGGGATGCAGTCCTATGCGAACGCGAACAACATTCGGCTGCTGTGGAACTCGGCGGGCAACGATGTCTCCACCCAGGCCAGCCAAGTCGACCAGCTGATCAACCAGCGCGTCAACGCGATCGTCATCGTTCCCGTCCAAGCCGACTCGCTCGGACCGCAACTGCGCGCCGCGAAGAAGGCCGGCATCCCGATCATCGTCGTCAACACCTCCCTCGCCAACAGTGACGCGGTCACCTCCTCGGTGCTGCCTGACGACGTCGCCGCCGGCGCCCAGGAGATGGAGATGATGGCCAAACACCTGGGCGGTCAGGGAAACATCGTGATCCTGCAGGGCCCGCTCGGCTCCTCACCGGAACTGGACCGCACCAAGGGCATCGAATCGGTGCTGGCCAAGTACCCGGGCATCAAGGTGCTCGCCAAAGACACCGCAAACTGGAAGCGCGACGAAGCGGTGAACAAGACGAAGAACTGGTTGTCCGGCTTCGGCGACCGCATCGACGGCATCGTCGCCGAGAACGACGACATGGCCCTGGGCGCGCTGCAAGCACTCTCGGAGGCCAAGAAGTCCACCCCCGTGGTCGGGATCGACGGCATCCAGGACGGCCTTGCAGCGGTGAAGGATGGACGGCTCATCGGCACCTCGCTGCAACACGGCCGCGTCGAGATGGCCGAGGGCCTCGCCGTCGCACACAAGGTCGCCAACGGGGAGCAGGTCAACAAGACCTACACCTACACCATGCCCCCGATCACCCCGCAGAACGTCGACGAGTTCTACAAGAACGTGGTCAGCGAGAAGGACGCCTTCTTGCAGCGGCTTCCCCAGCTCGTTGCACAGAACCTGGCGTCGGGCCACCTGTCCAACGAGCAGCTCAACCAATCCTAGAATCAGGGCAGCTCAGGTTCGGCAGGGGCGCCATGCGCACTCCTTCCGGCCATGCTGACCGAGCAGGAAGAGAAGAAGCCGCCATGAGTGATCCAGCCGGCGTCGGACCGCTGCGACGGGAAGCGCAAACCGAACCATCCATGGGGCCGAGCCAACGGCGCAACGCGATCATCGAAATGGTCATCGCGGCCGGCTCCGTCCGCATCGAGGATCTCCCCGACGCGTTCGGGGTGAGCCTGATGACGGTGCACCGCGACCTCGACACCCTCGCCGCCCAGGGTCTCATCCGCAAGACGCGCGGCCTGGCCACCGCGATGCCCAGCACCCTCTCCGAATCCAGCACCGAGTTCCGGTCCCGTCAGAACGTCGCCGACAAGCGGGCAGTGGCCGCCGCGGCGCTCAACATGATCGAACCCGGGCAGTCGGTCATCCTCGACGATTCCACCACCGGCCTCTACCTGGCTGCCCAGCTTCCGGAGCGGCAGCCCCTGACCGTCATCACCAACTTTCAATCCGCGCTGGACCAGCTCCTCAACCACCCCGGGCTCACCGTCATCGCGCTCGGCGGCCAGTACTACCCGTGGTGCCGCGCCTACATGGGCTCGGTCACCCTCAACGCCCTGCGCAACATCCGCGCCGACCTGTTCCTCATGTCCACCTCGGCCGTCACCGACGGCATTTGCTTCCACCAGCATCACGACACCGTGCTGGTCAAGCGGGCAATGTTCGAGTCCGCGCACACCCGGATCGCCTACCTCGACCACTCCAAGTTCGACCGCCGCGCCCTGCACGCCCTCGGCCCGCTCAGCGACTTCGACACCGTCATCGTTGACGCCCGCACCTCCGAAGACCACATTCGTAGCCTGCGCCTCGACGGCGCGAACGTCATCGTTGCACCCGAGATCGGCCCAGAACCAGCCACTCCAGTCGCGCGGTGACAGCGCACGGCAGCGACGAGTCAGAGACTGTCCAGATAATGTGTAAATCGTTGTCTCACTATTACTTTCGGCCTGCTGTGAGACGTCCCACCAAGGTCATCTCGAACGCATTGAGCGCCTCCTTCCAACGGTTGGACCAGCCAGCGAACCACCGCAGGTTCGCGGTCACCAGGCATCCGCTTCACCGAGCAGCCGATACTCCCACCCCGCCAGCGCGCAGGCCCGTGCCGTCGCCTCGAACTTCGCGACGTCCCGCGGCCTGCGCCGCTCCACCGGCCGGCAGTCGACCACCACCGCCGAGCCATCGCTTCGGCGGGCGAAGAAGTCCGGCACGTGCGAGTCCGGCTTGCCCGGCATCGATCCAGTGCAGCCAAAACGGCTGGGACGCGATGCCGACCACGGTCGGGTCGAAGTCCAGATTCAGCAGGTGCGCGTTCCAACCAAGACTCAAACCCCACATGGCCGCCGGTAGTGGCTGACCAAAATAACCCGCTGAAATGCCGCTGGCCCTTTCGGGATGTGAACCGACGAACGGGACTGCCATGCTCGAGCGGCGCCGCCCACGCCGCCTGCGTGATCGATCCTGCGCGAACGCGCCGAAACCGCCGGCCTGCGCGACGCCGACAGCTTCGCCCGGTCGTGCCACATCCTGATGAAGGGCTCCATCATCGCCGCCGCCGAAGGCGACC
>Ga0207689_10006716_pt1 | contig 10147 bp, 7 predicted proteins | sample KBSMisM52_FD_184312 | JGI IMG/M metagenome (GOLD analysis project Ga0207689, IMG submission 184312) | Miscanthus rhizosphere microbial communities from Kellogg Biological Station, Michigan, USA - KBS Miscanthus M5-2 (SPAdes) (version 2) | ecosystem: Host-associated > Plants > Roots > Rhizosphere... | reverse complement strand
TTACTTCGCCTTCGCCCGTGTCGGATTTCGCGCGTACGTGGAATTCATTTTTGCCAGCCTTCTGGACAATCAATTCCAAATCCACGTATGCGAATTGGTCGCTCATTGCGGACACCCTCCGAGGGCGGGAGTGTTAGGTTCCACGAATTTTACGAGCGAATGTGGACGAAGCGCAATGATTTTGCAGAGGTGTGGTGGCCGAATGCTTTTTTGCTCCGTGCCTCGGTGAATTCTCAGTTACTCTGTGGTTGACTGTCTTTGAAGATAATCCACCACGGAGACACGGCGGAAGCACAGAGACACAGAGATTTCTTGCAGAAGAGTTATGCGCGCGGTGCGCAGACTTGTTTCACGTCAGCATCTTTTCGATAACTTCGTAGCTCGCCTGCAAAGCCTCCGCGAGTTTCTCAGGTTGGGTGCCGCCGCCTTCGGCCATGTCGGCTTTGCCGCCGCCACGACCGCCAATAATCGGCGCGAGTTCTTTGATAACTTGTCCAGCGGGAATTTTCTTTGTGAGATCGTCGGAGGTGCGCACAATGAGCGACGCCTTGCCATCGTTCGCGCGGCCGAGCACCACGACGCCTGATTTGATGCGCGCGAGCAACGTGTCCGAGAGTTGACGCATACCACCAGCGTCGAGACCGCTTGCTTCTTTCGCTACCACTTTCACGCCGGCAACTTCGCGCGTTTCGTCGCCGTTTGAAGCGGCGCTGCCGATGGCGCCGCTGGCGATTTTTAGCTTCAGTTCCTCCGCTTCACGTCGCGCTTTCTTCAGTTCTTCCTGAAGACGACCGATGACGTGCGGCAAATCGGTGCGCGAGGTCCGCAGAGTTGCGGCGGCCTCTTCGATTACCTGCTCGTCTTCGCGAAAACGCTCGTAAGCATCGAAGCCGGTAATCGCGCGAATGCGTCGCACGCCCGACGCGATTGACTCGTCGCTCGTGATTTTGAAGACACCGATGTCCCCCGTCGCGCGCACGTGCGTGCCGCCGCAAAGTTCTCTCGAAAAACCGGGGACTGTCAGGACCCGCATCATGCCCGAATACTTTTCGCCGAACAGCGCCATCGCCCCGGAACGAATCGCCTCTTCGACCGGCATAATGTCGGTATCGACTTTTACATTCCGCAAAACCTGTTCGTTCACCAGCCGTTCGACTTCCTTCAGTTCGTCTTCGGTCATCGGCTGATAATGAGTGAAATCAAAGCGGAGATAGTTCGGCGCAACCACTGAGCCGGCCTGCTTCACGTGCATTCCGAGCACTTCGCGCAAAGCAGCATGCACCAGGTGAGTTGCCGTGTGATTGCGTCGCGTCGCATCGCGCGTGACGACGTCAACTTCAACGGTGACGACGTCGCCGACTCTCAGACTGCCCTTTTCGACTCGTGTCTTGTGAATAATCAGGCCTTGCACCGGCGCGTAGGTGTCAGCCACGCGTCCGATCGTGGCACGCGCATCCTGCGCGTGACCCACGGGCGAGACGCCCGTGCCACCTGCGACAATCGAACCGACATCACCAACCTGGCCACCACTCTCGGCATAGAACGGAGTCTGATCAAGCATGACGCCGCCATCTTCGCCTTCCTTCAACTCTGAAACTTCTTCATCGCCACGAATGAGCGCGAGCACTTTGGCATCGTCAACGCGCGTCGTTTCATAACCGCGGAATAGCGACTGAACGCGATTGGCTACGTCCGCATAAATCGGTTTCGTCCTGGTTTTCTGTTCAGTCTTGCCAACCAAACTTCCCTGTTGCAGCTCCTGAAGCGCCCGGTCGAATTGCTCGACAAATTCTTCCTCACTAATTTGTACGCCACGCTCTTCGAGACTCACGCGGATCAAATCTCGCGGCGTCCCAAAAGTGTCGTACAGTCGCGCAAGTTCCTTGTACGCCGGAGCTTTGCCTTTCGGGGTTTTCGCAAACAACTCGTCCAGCTTCTGCAACCCCACGGTCAAGGTCGATCCGAATCGTTCTTCTTCCAATCGCACCATCTTGTCGATGAAATCGCGATGGCTCTCGAGTTCCGGAAATGCCTCGCCCATCTGATCGACGACAAAGTTCGTGACCTGGTGAAAGAACAACCCATCTAAGCCCAGCGCATGTCGCCCCTGATAAATCGCGCGGCGCATGATTTTGCGAATCACATAGTTGCGGCCTTCGTTACCGGCCAGAATTCCGTCGGCAATCGAGAACGCAGTCGCGCGCGCATGATCGGCAATCACGCGCATCGCAAAACCTTCCTGCGTCTCCGCTTCGTAATTTCGATCCGCGACTTGCGCGACGAAATCGACGATGGTTTTCAGTAGATCCGTTTCATAGTTTGACTTCACGCCTTGGAGCACGACTGCCAGGCGCTCAAGTCCCATTCCTGTGTCGACTGAAGGCGCGGGCAGAGGCGTCAGTTTGTACTGCTTCGCACCCTCCCTAACGGTCGAGTTTCCGCCTTCGACCTCGCTGCGATCGAACTGCATGAAGACGAGATTCCAGATCTCAGTGATCGTGTCGCCCGGGCCGTTAACGTTCGCCGCGCAGTTCTCCGCATCGTTCGGATCGTCGCCCATGTAGTAATGAATCTCGCTGCACGGACCGCACGGTCCGGTCTCGCCCATCTGCCAGAAATTATCTTTGCGACCGAACCGCAGGATTCTCTCTTTCGGCGCACCGACTGCTTCCCAAAACTTCTCGGCGTCCTCATCGGGACCGACTTCGTCATCGCCTGCGAAGACGGTGAACCACATCCGCGCGGGATCGAGCTTGAATTCGTTGACGAGCAGGTCCCACGCGAACTTGGTCGCATCCTGTTTGAAGTAGTCGCCGAAGCTGAAATTCCCGAGCATCTCGAAAAAGGTCTGGTGCCGCGCGGTCTTACCGACTTCGTCCAGGTCGTTGTGCTTTCCACCCGCGCGGAGACATTTCTGCGACGAACACGCGCGCACATAATCGCGCTTGTCGTTTCCGAGAAACGTGTCCTTAAACTGATTCATGCCCGCGTTCGTGAAGAGCAAAGTCGGATCGTTGGCGGGCAGAAGCGGACTGGAGCGCACACGTGTATGGCCGTGCCGCTCGAAGTATTCGAGGAATTTCTCGCGAATTTCGTTACCAGTCATAAAGGCAGAGATCAGGGTTAGAGGTCAGCGGTCAGCAAGAGACCACAACACAATAACAACCGATTAGTGAGTTTAACATGCAGAAAGTGGGCCGCGAAATTTGTCATGATTCTACGCTTGATGTATTGATTACTCATCGTGGCTAGAAACAGAATGCTGGCAGGGATTGCCGCAGTCGCTTGCGCGCTGCTCGCCAGCTGCTCTTCTGAACCGCCCAAACGCACCGGTCCGAAGTTTACCGGCCGCGTGTTACTTCTCACCGGCGATGCTTCCAAAGGCGCGGCGCTGGCCGAGCTTACGCAGTCAGGTGATGCCTTTAATCTCGCGACCATCACGCCGGGCGTGACTGAGGCGGTCGCGACGGTGGACGAAACGCGCCTGCTGTACGCCACCAAAGACGAAATCAGTTCGCGCGATTTAAAAAGCGGCGCAGTGAAGTCGTTAGTAAAGGGCGAGAGCGTTTGCCTGGCGTGGGCGCCCGACGGAAATCACTTCAGCTATCAACAGCGATCCAGCGGCGCTACGAAATTTTACGTGAGCGATCTCGACGGAAAAACCAGACTAATTCTGGATGACCCGAACGGTTCGACGGAATGCCCTCACTGGATTTCGAAAGATCGACTGGTACTGGATCGATTCGTGGGCGCGCGTACGGTCAAAGGGGCCGAACTCAAACCCAACACTTCGACGGTCGTCACTATTGAACCGCTAGCGCTGAAAGACACGCCAAAGAAATGGACTATCGAAAGTGTCTGCGCGAAATCGAATAACGGCTTCGTGCGGTCTGATCAGGGACGGTTGCTGATCGCGAAGAACATCGATCACTTTGAAACGGTCGATCCGTCGCCGGCGCCGTGCAGCGATTGTCGCTTCGTCGGCTATGCGGCGCAGAGCTGTTACCCGTTTTTCATCGAACAACCGCTCAGCACGACGACCGAATTGTTTTCTATCAATCCAATGGATTGGCAGAAGCAAAAGCCGGCATCGATCAGTTGGACTTTTTCTGCGAACGCGCGGTTCGTCATCAAGTCTTCAGCGCGACTGGCGGTTGTTGGGGACACACCGGACAAATTGCTTTTGATCGACGCGGAGAGTGGCGATGTAACGCCGTTCTTTCGCAACGAAGCAGACAGAAAGACCATGCTTATTTCGCCCGCGCCAATCGTTTGGATTGAGAATTAGATCTTCCATTGACAACGGGCGTTCGCCCGCGCGTAGGCAAGGGCTCTTTTTGAACCCCTTCCCTCGGGCTACTGCCCCGATTCCTCGGCGTCGTGTTTTGAGATCGATCTTATTTTTTCGCTAACCAATTCAAACTCAAACCCCTGGCGCAGCAAATGGTCAAAGAGCTTCTTGGCTTCTTCGCGCGTGTTAGGTTTTCCGCGCAGCCGGATCCGTTTGGCAATCGCGCGATCAATCAAGTGTTCTTCAGGTGTTGATTCAAAAACTTCATCAAGCGCAGTCTCGGCAGTCTTCTTATCAACCTTCTTCAACCAAAGATCGCGCTCCAAACGCCGACGCCCAATCGGCCGCTCGCGCAATCGCAGGCTCGCGTAGCTGTGCGCGAACTTCGCGTCGTCGAGGTAGCCGTATTCGCGCAACCGCCCGATTGCCTCGTCGACCAGGGCCTTTGTTGCGCCGCGTGTCGTCGAAAGTTTCTCGCGCAGCTCTTCGACGGAACGTTGCTTTGCGGCCAGCAACTTCGCGGCGCGCTGAAAGACACGCTCGCGCGCTTTGGCCGGATCGAGCGGGCCCTCTTCGTCGCCCCGTTTTGCTCCTCCTCTGTGTCCTCTGTGGTTAATAAGTCGTATTTAACCACGGAGTGCAGAGAGGAACACAGAGACAATCGCACATCAAAAATCTAGAATGTCAGCAATGGATGGCGTCCTAATCATCGACAAGCCCGCCGGCATGACTTCACATGACGTGGTTGCGCGCGTGCGGAAAATGATCGGCGAGCGAAGAATTGGACACACCGGCACGCTCGATCCATTCGCGACGGGGGTTTTGGTTTTACTCGTGGGACGCGCGACGCGCACTGCGCAATTTCTCAGCACCGCCGAAAAGGAATATGAAGGTGTGATCCGGCTCGGCTATTCGACTGACACTGGCGACGTCACTGGCGAACGCGTTGAAACGCCATCCCATGCGAAGTCGCAAAGTCCGCAAGGCTTCCGCAAAGACGCAATCGAATCAGCAATCGCGTCGCTCCGCGGCGAGATCGAACAGCTCCCCCCTATGTATTCGGCAAAAAAAATCGCTGGTCGCAAACTGTACGAGCACGCGCGCCGCGGCGAAGAGGTCGCGCGACAATCAATGCGCGTGACAATTCATGAGTTCGAATTGATAAAGGATCAGGAAGGCTTTTCCTCAAACGACGATGGTTTACTGGAAATCCGCGTGCGTGTCGTCTGCTCGGCCGGCACTTACATTCGAACGCTTGCGGAAGATCTCGGACAGAAGTTGGGGGTCGGCGCACATTTGGCTGAACTGCGTCGAACGCGCGCGGGGCGATTCGAAATTTATGCGGCACTTACGCTGGAGAGACTGGCAGAGAATTGTGAACGCCACACGGTCAGCGACGTGTTGATTTCGCCTTACCAATCACTTTCACATCTTCCGTCGGTTGACTTGGACGACCAGCAATTAGCGCGAACATCGCACGGTCTTGATTTGCCGGTGGGTCCTGACGAGCAATTGACTGACGGCGATCCAGTCCGCTTGTCGAAAGACAATCAACTAATTGCCGTGGGGAAATTCGATGCTCAGCAACGCACAATTCACCCCTCGGTGGTACTTACGAGCGCTTAACCGTCGTGTGCTACCATCCAGCTCCTGATGAAAAAGCGTTACATGCTTGCCGGATTGTCAGGCATCGTCGCGGGTGCAGTGGCGACGAAGTTAATGACGCGGCCACGCGATGTCAGTTGGCCGGAGAGCCTGGATTTCATTTACAACGCGGAGTATTCGTGGTTCACGCGCGTCAACGGCGTGCGCATTCATTACCAGGAAGCGGGCGAGGAATCCGCGCCGCCGATCATTCTGATTCACGGCTTCATCTCGTCGAATTTAATTTGGAGTCACGTTTTGCAGCCGCTCGCGCAGGCGGGCTTTCGCGCCATCGCGCCTGACTTGCCCGGTTACGGCTACTCGGACAAGCCCGCGGATGCGCAGTACACGATCGACGAGCAAGCGCGCGCCGTGATTGGGCTGATGGACCGGCTCGGGATCGATAAAGCCGTGATTGCCGGCGCGTCGTACGGAGGGGCAGTCGCGTCGATCATCGCGCTGGATTATCCCGACCGCGTCAAGAAGCTGATTCTGGTGGGCGCCGTGACGAACGATGACGCGAAACAGAAATTGCTTCTGCGAATTTCATGTCTGCCGTTGATTGGTGACGTTGCCACACCCCTGTTTCTCGGCTCGCGCTGGATTCTGCGCAAGCGAATGGAAGACATGTATCGCCGGATGGGTCGACCGATCAACGAAAAGATGGTGGCGTCGCGTCACCACCTACTTGCTACATCGAACACGCATCGCGCAATGATTCGCACGGCGCGGGGTTGGAGCGCCAATCGCATTGAGCGCGAAGCATCATTGATTCGTCAGCCAACGCTGCTCGTGTGGGGCGATCACGATGACCACATTCCCATCGAGAACGCCCTACGAATGCGTGACACACTTGCGAATGCGAGATTGATCGTGTTTCGCAACTGTGGCCACTTGCCGCCGGCAGAACAGCCACAGAAGTTTGTCGAGCTGGTCGCGAAATTTTGCGACTAGTCCAGCGTCCCAACTCCAATGTCCAATGTTTCGGTCTTTCAACTTGGACGTTGGACTTTGGACCGGCTAAGCCATCTTTAGCGCTGCGCCAACCGAAGGATCTCTGCGCACCCGCCAAATTTTTGAATCAAGGTAGTAGTGAATGAAGGCGTAACCCCAAAGAAAAGCAATGCAGAGTTGAATGGGCGTCGAGAGTGCCACGGGTGAATCACCCGTATGCAAATTCAGGTAGCCAAGATACTGCCGCGGACCCTGATAGATAATGCCAAAAATAATTCCGAACGCGATGTAGTAAATCAACCGGCGGCTGATGAAGGCGGCCGAGCCGAAAGTGGCACGCGCATCCTGCGCGTGACCCACGGGCGAGACGCCCGTGCCACCATACTTCCTATTATGAAACCAAATTAGCCGGTGATATTGCAGGTTGTGATAGATCGTCAGAATCGCGACTAGGGCAATTGGCTTTGCCGGCATCGGCGTGAAGAGCGCCACCCAATGCAGCGGAATCGCGGCAGCCAGCAGCAAATACTTCGGTACATTGAGCGGCTCTCGCAGAACCGCGCGTTGAACCTGGCGCACCAGCCACGCGATGGCGAAGCCAATCGTCCCAATGAGCATCAGCATCGCCGCCGCGTTCACGCCGCCACGCAAAATCGGCGGCACCCGCGCCATTGCGATCGGATCGCTGGCGATGAATTGCACGAATGGGTAATTGAACGCGAACATCAGCAACCAGCGATCGAGCGCGTTATCGACCGGCGCGAGATCGTTGTTCTTCTTTTTGTACAGCACCATGAAGCCGTAGTGCTGCTTCACCAGGTGGTAATAGGCCCAAAGCGCTGCTACGAAAAAGAAAGTGAAGCCCGCGCCGAGCAAAACCAGCGTCGGCCCGATCACAAAGAAGAGCAACGAGCCGAGCATTAGACGCTTGCGCGTTTTCCATTCCGATTTGTCGAAGTAAGTTCGCGAGAACGTCCCGAAGACGTGCGGCGCGTCGATCAGGATCGCCCAGCCGGCCACCATTGGAATGAGCGGCAGAACGCCGGTCACGTAGAGAACCAGGAGCGCATAGCTGGACGTGACTGAGCCGATAAACCAGATGAGATCTTCCCGCGCGCCGATGATCCAGTGGAGAGAGATGACCTGTGCGCGCGGTTGTTCAATTGTTTCAGCAGCAGCGGACATTTTCTGTAGCCCAGGCGTTTACGCCTGGGTAACGAAACGGCTGAAATTTTCAAAGCCCATTTATGGGCTTACGATATCGCAACGATCACAGCCCTGAAGGGGCTGATCAATTATCCGGCTTTTGAGTCCCAGCCATAAGTGACGGGACTACATAAAACTAACCCTCTCGCAAATCTCTTCCCGTCATCTCAACCGGTTGGTCGATTCCCAGCAACGAGAGCATCGTCGGTGCAACGTCCTCGAGCGCGCCTTCGGTGCGCAGCTTGACTCCGATTGAACCTTCATCGATTAAGACAAACGGCACCGGATTCGTCGTGTGCGCGGTATGCGGCTCGCCGGTCTTTGGATCGATCATCAATTCCGCATTGCCGTGATCAGCGGTAATGAGCGTTGTGCCTTTTGCCGAGCGCATCGCTTTCGTAACCCACCCGAGACACGTATCGACGTGCTGGCAGGCCTCGATCGCCTTGTCGAGTTTTCCCGTGTGCCCAACCATGTCCGGATTCGCAAAGTTGACGATAAGGACATCCGTCTCGCGCTCTTCGATCGCGCGCAGAAACTTATCGGTGATCTTGAACGCAGACATTTCTGGCGCGAGGTCGTAAGTCGCGACTTTAGGTGAAGGCACCAGCAGACGCTTCTCGTGCGGAAACTCGCGCTCTGTGCCGCCGTTGAAGAAGTAAGTGACGTGTGCGTACTTCTCGGTTTCCGCCAAGCGAAAGTTATCAACTTCGTGCGCCGCAAAGACGCCGGCCAGAATGTTGCGTGGCAATTCAGGCGGAAATGCCACGGGCAGCGGATAGGTCTTGTCGTAAACCGCAAAGCAAACAAAGTGTGTGTGCGGCCGGTTCGCGGTCGGAAAATCATCGAAGCCCGGGACCGCCAGCGCGCTGGTGATTTGGCGCGCACGATCCGCGCGAAAATTGAAGAAGACGATTGAGTCGCCATTCTGAATCGTCGCGATTGGCGCGCCGTTGTCTCGCGTCATGACGATCGGTTCGACAAATTCATCGGTGACGCCGCGTTCATAACTTGCCTTCACTGCCGCCACCGGATCAGTCGCGCGCTCGCCCTCACCATTGACGAGCATTTTGTACGCGCGCTCGATCCGATCCCAGCGTTTGTCGCGATCCATCGCGTAGTAACGTCCACACAACGTTGTGATTTCGCCGATGCCGATCTCTGCGCATTTCTCCTGCATCATCCGCACGTACTTATCGGCTGATTCCGGTGGCGTGTCACGGCCATCGAGAAAGCAATGCACGTAGACGCGACGCACTTCGCAATCCTTCGCCATCTTCAAAAGCCCGTAGGCATGCTCCTGCGACGAATGGACAAGGCCATCTGAAACCAAACCCATAATGTGCAGGGCGCGGTCGTGTTTGACTGCATTGTCCATTGCCGCGTTCAACGCCAGGTTGTGAAAGAAAGCACCCGCCTGAATCTCGTGATTGATGTGCTCGATGTCCGTGCGCACGACGCGGCCCGCGCCCATCACCAGATGCCCGACGTTTGAATTCCCCATCACGCCTTTCGGCAAACCGACGCACTCGCCTGAAGCTTGAATCAAGGTGTGTGGATATTTTTCGAGCAGCTCGTTGTAGAAGGGCATTTCGGCCTGGGCGATCGCGTTGCCTTCGCGTTCCGCGCGATAGCCAAACCCGTCGAGAATGATGAGTGCGAGTGGTGTTTTTCTCTTATTCAAAATCTCTCTCGTCGTTTAGAGGCGGCTACCGCCCCACCATTCGAAGCATAAAAGAGGGCAGTTAGCCGCCTCTAAACAATCCTTATTGCTTCCAATAGTCCGGGCTCTCCTGCATCTTTGGATCGAACCGTTCCATCCAACGTTCCGGCCGTTTCAGCGGCATAAAGCCAAAACGTTCGTAAAGTCCCTGCGCGTCTCTGGTCGAAAGCACCCAACGGCGAAAGCCCTGCAACTGCGGATGTGCGAGAATCACTTCCATTAACCACTTCGATAAGCCCCGGCCGCGATGTTCCGGCAAGACGAACACATCCGCAACCCAGGCATACGTCGCAAAGTCAGTCACGATCCGTGCAAACCCGACTTGCTCG
>Ga0207689_10006710_pt1 | contig 10154 bp, 7 predicted proteins | sample KBSMisM52_FD_184312 | JGI IMG/M metagenome (GOLD analysis project Ga0207689, IMG submission 184312) | Miscanthus rhizosphere microbial communities from Kellogg Biological Station, Michigan, USA - KBS Miscanthus M5-2 (SPAdes) (version 2) | ecosystem: Host-associated > Plants > Roots > Rhizosphere... | reverse complement strand
ACCAGCCGAACCTCGATGCCATTGGTTGCGAGTATTTCCCGGTAGCGAGCTCCGAGTTCGGCCGAGACACTGCCCTCAGGATCGGTCGCCATGGCGATGCTACGTGGCGGCGGCGGACCGATGAGAACCACGGCCAACCAGATCGCTGCGCCGGTGAGGATGAGAGTTATGGCCAACGCGACGATCAAGAAACGTCGCGTCCCTCGGGAGTAGTCTCGACGGAGCATGCGGGTTTCTAGCGCCATCATGCCTTCCGCTGAAAAAACAGCTCGACCAATTTTCCTTCGCCCAGCACTCTGTCAGTTTCCCAGAAAGCGAAGAACGGAACAAATGTGACGATCACCATGAGCGTCCGGGCGAAGATCTCGTCCTTGCCGAGGCCGACCAACTCCTGCCATGCCATCGCCAGATTCTTTCCGTGTATCAGTCCACCGATGAGATGCTCGAGGATCGCGAAGAGCGCGACGAAAACTCCGTACAGCCCCGCCTTGAAGAGGGCCGCCATGATCAACGGACCCTGCTCGAATCGTTTCCCAAGGCCGAATGCCTGCCCGATGAGGATGATTTTGGCGATGATCATCGCTTCGATCAGCCCAGCTCCATAGTGAAAATAGCTGACGCCCACCTCTGTCAGGATGAGCCTTCTGTACAACGTGAACGCGCAGAACAGAAAGGCCAGGAACAAGGTGACCAGCCAGAACACCTTGAATTCCGCGATGGCCTTTTCCTTCAGCCCGGCGTGTTTGTTGTTCTCGTTTGGCATCTCGCGGCCCTCCCGCCCGTTGATTGCCATGAAGGAATTGTTCGCCAGTCTACATGGCTAGACGCGAGCCGGGTGTAGTGCTTCTCAAATACCGACAGACGGGATGCCGACATCGTTGCGATCGATAACAACGCGACGAAGAGAAAGTGCCCTTCAAGTAAGGCGGGAGCTCGATAGAGCCCGACAACCATCGACTCGGACTAGAATCGCATTCGACGTACAGGGGGAGGGAGAATGGACAAGACGAAGTACCTGAATCGCGTGGAAGGTCACGCGTTGGTGTTGGGAGGCTCCGGTGGCCTTGGCTCCGAGATCGTACGGGCTCTCGTCGTCAGCGGCGCCGCCGCGCTTACGCTCGCCTATGGACGCAACAAGACCGCAGCAGACGATCTGGTCAGCGAATTGAAAGCGTTCGGCGTGAAAGCACTCGCCGCATCGGTCGATCAATCCGACGAACGTGCGTTCAAGCAGTTACTCCATGATGCCGCGGCCGCGCACGGTCAGGAGATTTCGGTGATGGTCAATTCCATCGGGATCTCGCCCAACGTTCCGATCGAGGAGCAAACCCTCGATGGCAAAGACGGCTGGCGGAATGTCTTCGACGTCAATGTATTCGGCTGCTTTCTCTCGACTCGTGCAGTTGCTGAACGCATGAAAGCCAAAGGTGTGCGCGGGTCGATCGTCCTCATCAGTTCCACCAACGGCATCAATGCGCAGTCGCAGATCTCCACGCACTACGACTCGTCCAAGGCGGCACAAGGGCACATGATGAAGATATTCGCGGAGCACTACGCTCCCGCTGGTATCCGCATCAATGCGGTTGCACCGGGCTGGATAGACACCAGCATGAATGACACGCTTCCGGAAGATGAGAGAGCGAACGAGATGAGCAAGATCTGGGTAGGCCGGTTTGCGCACCCGTACGAGATCGCCGCCTTCGTTGCATTCGTCGCAGGAAGCGGTGGTTCGTACGCCTATGGGCAGAACTTCATGGTCGATGGAGGCTATCGATAGCAGGCGTTCTGCAAATCGCGAGGCAATATCACAGGAGGAAGCGGAGGTAGAGGAGAGACAAGTCTTTCTCTGCTTCCTCTGCTAACTCCTGTTCCAATGGGTTTCCGACCTGAAGCAGCGCGCACTAACGCCGCCGCCCGCCACCACCACCTCGATAGCCGCCGCCCCCTTGGAAACCTCCCGACGGTCGTGATTGTTGGAAACTGTTGGCGCGCTGATTTCCCAAATCTCTTGCTTGCTGCTGACGATTGAGATCCTGATAGTTGCCTTGAGGTATGGTGGAGCCACCGCCAGGGAGCTGCGATGGTGTTGCCGGCCGGTTGCTGAGATTGGAACCCTGCGATGGCAAATCCGGACGATTGCCGCTCGAATAGGGCGTCGGCCTGTTGCCACCTACCTGCTCCCACTGGCCACTGTCCGAGCGCTTGTACACTTCGCCGTCTTTGGTGCCATAGACCTGCTTGTCTCCGGGCCCGCCGACTGCGATGACTCCACCGTTGTCGCCCTTCACGCCGACCGCGGAGCGAGTCGGTCCTCCTGGTGTGCTCCCGCTGATCGCACCGACCGTGGCCGAACTTCCGGTATACGCATTGCCAACGGTAACCTTACCGCCCTTAACGGATGCGCCCGTATTTGTGTTGGTGGCCGTTCCACTCTTACCGTACGCGTAGTTTCCCGTATAGACATTCTTCACCGCACCTTTTTGACCGGTGATCAGTGTGCCGGTGGTGGAGTTATATGCGCTACCGTAGCGTGTCGCCCACTGATTGCCGGTGAATGCGTTATATCCGGTCGCGCCGCGCTGCACGGTCGAGAAGCCACCTCGATGGCCGTAGATGTTGCCGCTTGTCGTAGCCCAGCCGCCGGGACCCCACGCCGTCATTCCGCCCCGGGGATAGTATGCGTAACCGTAGTACGGACCCCACCACGGCGCCGGCGGCCGATACCAAACCGGTCCGTAGTACGGCCATCCATAACCGAAACCAAAGGCCCACCCGGTCCATGGCGTCCACGCCATGCCCACGCCCATTCCATAGGTCATCGGACAGCCGTACCAATAGTGTCCGACCCATGGTGAACAGTAGTAGCCCGTCCCGTACACCACCACTCCGCTGGAGACAACCGCACCCATGTATCCCGGCGTGTAACCGACATACACATACGTCGGCGTCGCTTGGTATACACGGACATATGTGACGTAGTACACAGGAGACGAAGGAGGAATGCTGTAGATCACGGCGGGTACGGAGTCGGCAACTTGCCACGGTCCGTTCATCGACATAGCGACGAACCACACGCCATCCTGGCACGCATACCAACTCTTCTCGTCCACCCGGATGACGGGAGTCGAAGCGTTCAGCACATACTGCAGGGTAGTACCGGTGATCGGCGCGAGCTTGGGTTCGCCATCGGTCTGCAAAGTGAACTTGGTGCTATTGCGATCCACTCGCGCCGTGGTGGGAATCTGATTGGCGACCAGGGCCTCTTGTGCCTGCCGGGTGCCGGGCACCGCGGCCTTGACGTTCTCTTTCGGACTGCTGTCCGGAATCTGCGCGAAGTCTTTGGGCAGCGATGTCGGCTGCACAAATTCCCATGGGCCCTCGGTAGTCTTGGCGCTGAACCACCGTCCGCCAATGAGCACATACGTCAGCTGATCGGTCATCAGTTTGAACACGTTGGCGGACGTGTTCTTGATGAAGAGTAGCGATGTGCCGTCGATGGGAACGTAGTTGGGTTTCCCCTCGGTAACGATCAACTCGGTCGGTGTGGTCGCGACGATGATGGTCGGCGTCGATCCAGTCTTCAGTGAAGGTTTGCGCTTAGTGTCGGGATTTTCCTGCCCTTCGAGCAGATCCACCTGGCGCAATTCGCGGGCCGCGGCCTCGGCTTTCGCAGCGTCCTTCGGCGGCTTCTTGGCGATGCTCCATGGTCCGGTCAACGCACTCGCCTGCATGTAACCATCCAGCAGATGTAGATAGAACTTGTCCTTGGAATCCTTGAGCAGAAGCACGCGGGTGTTTAGCACGCGTGCGAGTTTGGTGCCTTCCACCGGGACGTATTTCGGTTCACCGTCGATGAACACCAACACCGTTGGAGTCTGCATGAACACGATGCGCGGCGGTGCGTTTTGCAGCGGCAACGCTTCGCTCTTGCTTTGCTCCGCTTGGATGTCCAATTGCGATTCGAGACGGTCGAGGGATACCGATTTGATGCTTTTGGGCAACACGTCACGCAGCGCTTGCGTGTACGCCTGCTCCTGCTCGGGCGCGGAGGGAAACTTAGCATCGACCACTTGCAGATCTTCGAAGCTTACCAAGCGGTCGGTCTTGTCGACGAGTGTGCGTACCTTGAGATTCACCACGCCGAAGATGGACGGCTGGTCGGCTCCAGTTGCCAAGGCGACGGCGGCGTGAGCCTCGAGTGTGAAGCCGTCCCACGAATCCAGTTGCGGTTGGTAGATGGTAAAGGATTGGCCGTTGCCGGATAAGATCCGCGGCCAACCCAGATCCGGTGTCGGTTCCTCGAAGAGGTTGCGATCGTTGACGTTCGTGTCCGCAGCATTGGTCAGCCCGGTCGCGAAGGCACCGGAAAATAGCGCAAGCGCGAACAACACTACGATGCGCAATTTACTATCGTTATGCATATGGAGTATGTAGTTTTATCGCCGAAACCCACCGCCACCACCGAACCCGCGGAAGCCACCGCCGCCAAAGCGATCCGAGAAACTTCCGCCGCCACCTCCGCCGAAGCCACCATCACCGCCTCCGCCGAAACCACCGAGGCCACCACCGCCGCCTCCGCCACCACCACCGAAGTTACCCAGGCCGCCCCCACCACCACCCCCGCCGCCAAAGCCTCCGCCTCCGTCACCGCCAAACCCACCGAAGCCGCCGCCTCCTCCGCCAAAGCTCGACGCACGACTGTCGCCCGCATTCTGAAACGACTGTTGTCGATCCAGCGCCGAACTGGTTCCAGCGTCTGCGCTCTGCCATCCGCCGCCGCTCTGCTTCTCCCATCCGCTGCCACTGTTCTTGTAGAGATTGCCGTTGTTGATCGTGTAGTTGGTGCTCTGACCGGTCCGGGTGTTTGTAACTGTGCCTGCTGCGGCGCTCGTGGATCCACCGAGGCCACCCACCGTAGCTCGCTCAGAGGACACCTGCTCTCCACCGGGGCCCGTTGCTTCTCGCGACGAACCGTACGCGTAGTCGCCGGTCTCGCGGTTGTAGCTTCCACCCGCCGCTTCTCTGCTGCTGACGCCCGTGTTTGGGTTGTAAGTCTCGCGTGCGGCACCTGCCTGCGAAGTCCCTGTCGCAGCGTCGTAGTTGCGACCGCCTTGCACCGCACCCTCCTGCCCAGTGCGCTCGTTTACATAGGTGCCACTGCTTCGTGCTTCCGCTCCCCCGGGGCCGGCATAGACCGACCGCGCGCCCGAGTATACGTCGTTACCCCAGCGTCCACACACACCTACGCCCACAGTTGCCGGGCCATAGTGCGGACCATAGTAGGCCGGTCCCCAGTAATACGGATGTGGTGCGAGCGCGGCGCCCATCGCAAATCCGAACGCGAATCCCACCGCGGGCGAGTAATACGGCACCGCAAGCACGCCATAGGTCATGGGTGGTGCATAGAACACTGTGGCGCCCACCCAAGGGCTGTAGTAGTAGCCCGTGCCATACACGACCACGCCGCCGGGTGTGATGACGGTCCCGTAATAGCCGGGCGTGTAGCCGACGTACACATATTGAGGAGAAGCGCCATAGACGCGCACGAACGTCACGTAGTAGATCGGCGAGCTTGGCGGGATCGAATAGATCACGACGGGGACGGAGGCCGCTGGTGTCCATGGACCGGTCGGTGCCGTGGCAATGAACCAGACGCCGGTCTGACACGCATACCATGTCTTGTTATCGACCTTGATGATCGGTGCCTCGCTGTTGACCACATAGGACAATGGCGTCCCAGAGATGGGCTCGACCTTTGGTGCGCCATCGATCGGAATGGTCGTCTGCGTGGTGCGGTTCACCCATGCAGTGTGCGGAATGCTGTTGGCGATCGCCGCTTCCTTGGCTTGCGGCGTACCTGGAACAGACACTTTCACCACCGCCTTCGGGCTGCTGTCTGGAATGTTCTTGAAATCCTCCGGCAGTTTCGTGCCGGGCACAAATTGCCAGGGTCCGTACTCCGACGCCGCTGTGAACCAGCGGCCGGAGATCAGCACATACAGGTTGTCGTTGAGCATGTAACGGAACACGTCGGCATCGGTGTTCTTTGCATACAGCAATTGCGTGCCTTCGATCTGCGCGTAATCCGGCGCCCCCTGCGTAACGATCAATTCGGTGGGCTTGATGGCTACGTAGATCAGCGGTAGCCCGTCGCTCAGCACGGGCCGCTCACCCGTCGTGGGATTTTTCGGACCCTCGAGCAGGTCGAGCGGGCCGGCGGCACGTGCTTCCGCCTCCGCAGCGCTAGCACCTGCTGGTGCCTGCGCGCCAAATGACCAAGGTCCATAGACCCCGGTGGATTGCACATAGCCGTTGTACAGATGCAGATAATAGATTCCTTTGACGTCTTTGAGGATCAAGGCCCGCGTGTTGATCACGCGTTCGAGCGTGGTGTTCTTGACTGGAGCGTAGTGCGGTTGACCATAGATGTAGACGAGCACAGCAGGCTGGACCGAGAAAATGATCGCAGGCGGGCTGTTTACCAGAGGGGTGGCCGATACCGCCGTCTGTTTCTGCACGATGGCGAGGTCAGCTTCGAGACGGTCCAAAGAGATGGAACTCACCTGATTGGCAACTGCCTCCATAAGAATTCCAAGAAACTCCTGTTGCTTCTGTGGTGCCGAGGGGAAGCTGGCCTTGGTGAGTTTGACCTCGTCTAGTTTTACCGTACGCGTCGAATAGTCCACTGTCGTGCGAGCAGTAAGGTGCACGACACCAAATACAGGCTCCGCGCCGGTTTGATCCACCTCGACGGCCGCGGTCCCCTTCAGCGTGAACCCGTCCCAGGATTCGAGCTGCGGCTGATAGATTTTGCTGGTGGTGCCACCGTTAACGAACGTGCGTGGCCAGCCTTGATCGGGCGGCGGCGGAGCGGGGGATTGCGCTGCTGAAGGCGCAGCAGTCGGTGTCGTGGTCGAAGTGTCAGTTGACGACGACGCTTCTTTGCCCTTCTGCGCGCAGCCAGACAACATGGCCAGCGTAATCGCGAGGAGAATTATGTATCTCATGGGTCCTCCTGATAGCTCGATGCACGTCGACCCCTTGGACCGATGCAAGCACATCAGGGTCGATCGAGATTGGTTGACGCAACGATGAAGTATCGCGGATTCTAGCAGCCTATAGGGCCGGCCCCAGGGCCGTCGCTCGTATCGACCCGCATGTGGATGCGCGACTGCACCCGAAGCGCCCGAGGTCGCAGATGGCATCAGCACCGGCATGGCGGGTCAAGGCAGCAGCTTCCCCGCAATACCAGGGTCGTATTGCTTGTCCTGGTTAGGCGGGGAATACCGGCGCTGTGCCGACAAGGGAAACGGCCGACAAGGGAACGGACGGCATCTTGCGTCGACGAGCAGCGCTCTGGTCATCCAGCCATCACCTGTGGATCCCGGGCGCGCAGTAACTCGCAACGATTGTTATTGGATCTGCATCAAAGTTGGCATTCGCGAACCGAGCAACATGAAATCCTATAGGTCGGCGGTACCCCCAAGGAGGCTTGCACCTTTGATGCGCCAGCTCGCGTTCGTCGGCGTCGTTATCCTGTGCGCGCCCCGCATCCAGGCTGCATGCGCGACCGAGACAGATCAATTCACGCTTCCCGACGCGCCCCTAAAGGATATCGGGCCCGATATCAGCGCTAAGACGCTCGAGATCCTGGGTGCGGAAATCGCCAAGGTCAACAAAAAGATCGCGAAGAGCCGGCGCAAGGATCCGCGCGCGGTGACCGACGAGAAACGCATCGCCGAAGACATCTACGACCGTGTCGGCATCGGCATCCCGGAATCGACTATGGAGCTCTACGCTCGCCATGGCGAATTTCGCGGGAAAAGCGTGCGATTCCAACCGTCATATTTCAACTCCGTCTATTCCGGGGTCATGTCGCCACTCCCCTTCGCGCTGATCTTCATCATGTCGCCCACGATCCGGGTTCACGGCGTCGACATGGGCACCGACAAGATCGGTCACCTGTTTCAGCAAGGGTTCGAGTATTTCCACAGGTATCAAGACGCCCGTGGCAGAGGTGCCGATGAGGCCGCCGCCATCGACTTGGCAGTTCAGTATGGGGTGGCGACCGAAGATGGGTTGTATGGAGTGGTGCTTGCTGCGGTGTACTCGAATGGCGATCTTGCGGCCAACTACGCTGGCTTCAAGTTTTACTGTAACCTCTTCAACCCGGTAAAGATCGGCGATGAGTGGCTGGCGCCGATCATCTTACGTGATGGCGTGTACCTGAGGCTCAATCCGGAGCGGGCCAACTCCGATCTATTAAAACCGTATATCAGCGAGCATTTGAACGAAGCGTACAACCCTTCCGAGTATGTTTGGGGAGTAGACCTGATCCGAAGGCATGTGCGCGACCGGTGCGAGCGCTGGTTCAAAGAGGTTGCGGAGTTCAACGAAGCCACTTATCGAGATCACCTGGAACACGTGAAGACTTGGCATGGTGAAGCGTACGGATGGGAATTACCCGAGCACTACGCCGCTACCCTTCTGGAGTGCTTCACGCCGCGCGAGGCGCGCAATCGTGGCCTCAACCCCCGGCGTCCCGGGCGCGCGGAAATGCGCCTTCCAGCGTCACGATCGATGTCGAGTTAAAAGGACGCAGACACGATGAAAAAGAGGAGAAATTCGATGCGAACCGAAGCAATCATGTGCTACTGGAACAATCTCAGCGACGACAACTCTGAGCGGGAGGTTGGAGTGAAACTGACCGCAAAGTCACTCTGCAATTCGTTGACGGCACGAGCGACATGGTGACGGTCGGCAAGGCCGTCGACCTGACTAAAGTGAATCCAGGCGACACTGTGACCGCGCGGCTGACGGAATCCATCGCGACTGCAGTTGAAAAGACTTAGCACGGTATGTGTAGCTAACGAGAGCGGGTGCGCAGTGCGAAGGGGACTGTCACCATCTGAGGAGGAACTGGAATTGGAATACCACCGCTGGCCCAGCGTCCGGGTTGAACGCGGGATTCCACACGATCTGCAAGTCCGGTTGCAGCTGGCTGGTGGGCGTCAGTTGCAGTGTGTAGAACGTCTCGAACACGTACTCGTCGTTGTGATACACCGTCTTGGTCGTCGCGGATGGCTGGCTCCAAACGAAGCCCACGCCCAGTAGGTCGTTGCTCAACTGCGGTACCCAGCCGGCATACTTGAGAGGCGCTTGCATGACGAACCCGGTGCCGACCTGTGCCTTGGCGCCGCCCGACACTTGAGAGCCACCGTAGCCGAAACGGCCGAACCAGCCGAACGGCGAGTTCTTGCCAAGCTGCTGCTGGAGGTTGACGCCCAGACCGCCCTGCACGGCTCCATCCCTGCGTGCAGCAAACGGCTGGATGCGATAGATGCCGGGGCCCATCCCCATCACGTCGCTCGGCGCATAACCGAGCTCCCACTCCACCGACCAAGTCTCCCAGCTGAAATCCGTCTTTGGCTTGTCGGCTGCGCTGGAACTACCGACCGAGTAACCGAGCAACGTGTACCAGTCGGAACTCGGCTGCCACTGCAGGTTTACACCGTAACCATACGCAGGCAGTGGGAGCACCATGCTGTTGATCAATCCCGAGTTGAGAAACTGCCCGCGGCCACTGTTGGCGTATGCGTTCGCGTCGAGGTAGTTGCCCTGGTTGATCACCCCTGCTAGCGCCACCATATGACCGGCGTCGAAGGACTGCTGCCAGGCTAGTTCCGGCAGGCGGAAACCGCTGTGGGTGGACCAGAACCCGGTCGGATTGGTGAGCGTGCCGAGGTTGGTCTCGGGAGTCTGCGTGGGGCCTGTGTTGTCGATGGAGGTCTGGTATTCGATCTGCGCGCTGATCCAGCCTGCCGTGCCCGCGTCGCGCCCTTCGAACAGGGTCCACTTGATGGGGAGATCGAGGTTGTAATTACCCAGGCTGCTATCGCCCTGCTTCACGTCACTCATGCCGGCATAGGTGAAGGTCTGCTCGAGCTTGTAGCGGAAGCCGTAGTTGGACAACCAGTACTTCGCTCCCTGCACTTGGGGCTCGAGCGGCGCGACATCGATTCGGCCGGCCTGCTGTTGCATGGCTCCGCCTTCCTCGGTCTCGATTCGCCGCTCGGCCCGATCTACTTCGGCGCCGGGCTTGGCGAGCATCGGGAGAGCGCGTTCTTCTTCTTCCTCGGGCGCTCCTTCTAGGG
>Ga0207689_10006704_pt1 | contig 10157 bp, 8 predicted proteins | sample KBSMisM52_FD_184312 | JGI IMG/M metagenome (GOLD analysis project Ga0207689, IMG submission 184312) | Miscanthus rhizosphere microbial communities from Kellogg Biological Station, Michigan, USA - KBS Miscanthus M5-2 (SPAdes) (version 2) | ecosystem: Host-associated > Plants > Roots > Rhizosphere... | reverse complement strand
GGGCGGTCGGCGATGGGCGGTCGACGAATCGACTCGTGACTCACCAATAACGCCCATCGCCCATCGCCCATCGCCTTACTTCTTGTTCTCGTCGACGATCTCGTAATCGGCTTCGACGACGTCCTCGTTCGGCGCTTGCCCGGTGCCGGTAGAACCCGGCTGGCCGGCGGTGGGTTCGGTCGGGCCGGCATCGCCTGTTGGCCCGGTCGAGCCCTGACTCTGCGCGTAGAAGGACTGACCTGCCTCGCTGAAGGTACGGTTCAGGTCTTCCTGCGCCGCCTTGATCTCGTTCATGTCGTCGCCGCGAAGCGCCTTCCGGGCGCGCTCCACAGCCGCGTCGAGCTTCGCCTTGAGGTCAGGCGACAGCTTGTCCGACCACTCCTTGGCGTTTTTCTCGACCTCGTAGGTCATGCTGTCGAGACGGTTCCGCGTGTCGATTTCCTCACGGCGGGCCTTGTCGGCCGTCGCGTTCTTCTCGGCGTCCTTCACCATGCGATCGATGTCGGAATCCGAGAGACCGCTCGACGCCTCGATGCGGATCTTCTGTTCCTTGCTCGTCGCCTTGTCTTTCGCGGAAACGTGCAGGATGCCGTTGGCGTCGATGTCGAAGGTCACCTCGATCTGCGGCATGCCGCGCGGAGCGGGCGGAATGCCCGTGAGCTGGAACTTGCCGATCGTGCGGTTGTCCCTGGCCAGCTCACGTTCACCCTGCAACACATGGATCTCGACGGTCGTCTGGTTGTCGTCGGCCGTGGAGAACGTCTCCGACTTCTTGGTCGGGATCGTCGTGTTGCGCGGGATGAGCACAGTCGTGACGCCGCCAAGCGTCTCGATGCCGAGCGACAGCGGCGTGACGTCGAGCAACAGTACGTCCTTCTGCTCGCCGGTGAGCACCGCGCCCTGGATCGCGGCGCCGATCGCCACGACTTCGTCCGGGTTCACGGACCGATTGGGCTCCTTGCCGAAGTAGTCCTTGACGATCGTCTGGATTTTCGGGATGCGCGTCGAGCCGCCGACGAGAATGACTTCGTCGATGTCCTTGGGCTCGAGCCCCGCGTCCTTGAGCGCTTTCTTCATCGGCTCGAGCGTGCGCTGGATGAGGTCATCCACGAGCTGCTCGAATTTCGCGCGACTGAGATTGTAGTTGAGGTGCTTTGGGCCGCTCTGGTCCGCGGTGATAAAGGGGAGGTTGATGTCGGTCGACATCGTGCTCGACAGCTCCATCTTGGCCTTCTCAGCGGCTTCCTTGAGGCGCTGGAGCGCCATCGGGTCCTTGGAGAGGTCGATGCCCTGATCGCGCTTGAACTCGCCGACGATCCAGTCGATGACGCGCTGATCGAAGTCGTCGCCGCCCAGGTGGGTATCGCCGTTCGTGGATTTCACCTCGAACTGGCGCGAGCCCTCGACATCATAGAGTTCGAGGACGGAGATGTCGTATGTACCACCCCCGAGATCGAACACTGCCACCTTTTCATCTTTCTTCTTGTCGAGGCCGTAGGCGAGTGCCGCGGCGGTCGGCTCGTTGATGATGCGGAGGACGTCGAGGCCGGCAATTTTGCCAGCATCCTTTGTGGCCTGGCGCTGGGCATCATTGAAGTACGCCGGAACGGTGACGACGGCCTTGGTCACCGAGTGGCCGAGGTAGTCCTCGGCGGTCTGCTTCATCTTCTGAAGGATCATCGCCGAGATCTCCGGGGCCGTATAGCGCTTGCCCTGAACCTCGACGGTGGCCAAGTCGCCCTGCCCGGACACCACTTTATAAGGAACGCGCTTGATCTCGTCGGGGACCTCGCTCATGCGGCGCCCCATGAAGCGCTTGATCGAAAAAACGGTGTTCTGGGGGTTGGTGACCGCCTGACGCTTGGCGACCTGGCCGACGAGCCGCTCGCCGTCCCGGGTAAAGCCAACGACAGATGGGGTCGTCCGCCCGCCCTCGGCGTTCGGGATCACGACCGGATCGCCGCCTTCCATGACAGCGACGACGGAGTTCGTGGTTCCGAGATCGATACCGATGACTTTGTCGGCCATTGCTTCCTCTGTGAGTCCGTGTTGGGCGCGCCGGTTTCGGGCGGCGCGAGTTCGGAGGGGAGGGAGGCAAGACGGGGACCTTCCTTTTGCGCCAACTTGGCAGGAAAACGGTGTGGCGGATTGGGGCTCTCTGCCGGGATGCGCTGCTGAACTACCTAAACGCAGAGACGCGAAGCCGCGGAGGCGCAGAGGGATTCCGCGTGCCGTTACGGTGCCTCACGCTACGAGCCGGGATTCTCTTGGGAACAGACGCTCAGTACGCCGCTATTCGCCTCCCGAGCGGCAGTTCCCAAGAAAAGTTCGTCCGGGCGCGCGGTGAGCGGAGGCGTGAGTGTCCCGGATACGCTCTGCGCCTCCGCGGCTCAGCGTCTCTGCGTTTAGGTAGTTCAGCAGCGCGTCGCGGTAGAGTGGCCGCCGACGCCGCCCCGGAACATGGCGCGACAAACCCGGACCGATTACCTCTCATCGCGCGGCACCAACCTTGATCACTCCGCTGAGCACGTGATCCCGCTCTCCGACGAAAATCCGACGCTCCGCACGCCGATCATGACCTGGCTCATCCTCGGGGCCATGTTCGCGGTTTGGTTTGCCGTGCAAGGGGGCGGCTTGCCGGGAACCGACATCCAGCTCGCGACCAGCGTGTGCAACCTCGGCATGGTTCCGGGCGAATTGACGCACAAAGCGCGAGTTGGCGAGGGCTTCTGGATTATCCCCGGACAGTTGGCCTGCACGGTCGACGACTACCGGATCAACTACTTCACGCCGCTCACGTCGATGTTTCTCCACGGCGGCTGGGGACACATTCTCGGCAACGCGCTCTTCTTCTGGGTCTTTGGGAACAACATCGAAGACAGTATGGGTCCCGGGCGCTTTCTCGTTTTCTACCTGCTTTGTGGACTGATCGCCGCCGCGACGCACGTGCTGACGCAGCCGGCGTCGCCGATTCCAACGGTGGGGGCGTCGGGAGCGATATCGGGCATCCTCGGAGCGTACCTCGTGCTCTATCCGAAGGTGCGCGTCAACATGCTGTTCATCTTCATCATCTTCTTCCGCGTGTTCGCGATCCCGGCGTGGATCGTGTTGATCTATTGGTTCGGGCTGCAGTTGCTCAGCGCATACGCGACGCCGCTCAACCCCGAGGTTTCCAGCGGCGTCGCGGTGTGGGCGCACATCGGCGGGTTTGTCGCCGGCATGTTGTTGATCAAGGTGTTCGCGAATCCGCGACTCGTCGCGGAGCGAAAAGCACTCGGCGAGCAGCGTCAGTGGGCGCAAGTCGGCGCGTAATTCGCGCCTTTGCCGCGCCGACACGGGTGCGGTAGGTTTGACGCGTTACACGACGTGTAACGGACCCACCCGAGAACTGGAGCTTTATGCTCGGCCGTCTTCTCCCGCGCGACGACCAGTTTTTCACGCTCTTCGACCAGCTGGCCGGTCATCTCGCCACGACCGCGAAGATGCTCGACAACTTGTTCGGCGACGCCAGTCACGTCACGGAACACGTGCGCGCGATCAAGGACATCGAGCACAAAGCGGATCTGCTCACGACAACGGTCAATCAGCGGATCGACAAAAGCTTCATCACACCGATCGACCGCGAGGACATTCACACGCTGGCGTCGCGTCTCGACGACGTCATCGACCTCCTCGACGGCACGGCCCGCCGTTTCGAGATGCTGCACATCACCGAAGTCCTCCCGCCGGCCAAGCAGCTCAGCAATGTTCTCTGCCGCGCCGCCAACGAGATTCAGGCGGCGGTCGCGGAGATGCGCCAGCCGCGCGAGGTGAACGAGCACGTCGCGCTGATCAAGCACCTCGAGGAAGAGGGGGACGCGATCTATCACGAGGCCGTCGGCGCGCTCTTCGCCGGCAAGCCCGATCCACTCGAGGTGATGAAATGGAAGGAGATGTACGACACGCTCGAGCGCGCGATCGATAGCTGCATGGGTGTGGCCCAGGTGCTGCAGAGCATCTCGCTCAAGAACGCGTGACCGGCGCGACTCGGTGATCGGATACGTCGTCGCGATCGTCTTGATCGCGTTCATTTTCGATTTCAGCAACGGTTTCCACGATTCAGCGAACTCCATCGCGACGATCGTTGGAACTCGAGTTCTCAGCCCGCTCGCTGCAGTGATCTGGGCGGCCGTGTTCAACTTCGCGGCCGCGTTCACCGGCTCGCTCGCGGTCGCCAAAGCAGTCGGCGGCGGCATGATCGAGCAGAGCATCGTCAATCCGAACGTCATTCTCGGTGGACTGCTCGGCGCGATCGCCTGGAACATCATCACGTGGTTTTTCGGAATTCCATCGAGCTCGTCGCACGCGTTGATCGGCGGCTACGCCGGCGCGGCGGTGGCGCGCGGCGGACTGGCGGCGATCACGTGGGGCACGAAGTGGATTCAGATGCTGACGTTCATCGTCGTATCGCCGCTCATCGGGATGCTCGCCGGCTACATCCTGATGCTGACGGTATTTTGGCTCTTCCACAGGACGTCGTCGGCGCGCGTCGATCGATTCTTCCGGCCGGCGCAGCTTGCCAGCTCGGCGTTGCTCTCGTATTCGCACGGCGGTAACGATGCGCAGAAGACGATGGGCGTGGTTGTCGGTCTTCTCGTTTCGGTGCAGGGACTGTTCGCGAACGAGCAGGGATGGCTGCACGCGCTCTACCTGCCCGACAACAAGACGGTGCCCTATTGGCTCGAGATCGGCGCGTACTCGGCCATCTCGCTCGGAACGCTGTTCGGCGGGTGGCGGATCGTGCACACGATGGGACAGCGCATCACAAAGCTTCGTCCAGTCGGCGGGTTCTGCGCCGAGACCGGCGGTGCCGCCGCGATCTTGATCGCGACGCACTTCGGGATTCCCGTCAGCACGACGCACACGATCACCGGCTCGATCGTCGGCGTCGGCGCGACGCAGCGCGCGTCGGCGGTTCGGTGGGGGATCGCCGGTCGGATTGTTTGGGCATGGATCCTCACGATTCCGGCCGCGGCGGCGATGTCGGCGATCGCCTACTTCATTCTTTCGATGGCCGTTCGGATGTGAGCCGATACCGGCGCCAATGATCGTCAGTCGGCCGCGCTTTCGCTCGACGGTGATGGAGGTCGTCCCGCGCCTGCGATTTCTCCGACGAAGTGAACCACGAAGAAATCTTCGCGCAGCAAATGAAGGTTAGCCGGGTCGAGTTGGAACGATCGGAGCTGCCACCGTTGCTCTACCCAGACCGGTCCGTAATAGACGAGCGCCGCGCGTTCGTCGATGAGACGGCGGAGCCGGTTTGCGTTGGCGGCGCTCAGGCGGATCTTGCCACGATGCTCGTTCGCGTCGTGATCCGACGGCTCCGCGAATCCAACACCTGAAATGCCGTTGATCGATGCAAAGATCATTGCCCCGTCCAGCAGGCCGGCCGCAAAAAATCCTGTTCTCCGCGAGGGGCGTCTTTGCAACACGCGTGCCCCGGGCTGAGCTGGGCTTTACACGATCTTGAGCCCGACGATCGCCGCGGCGACGGCAAGCAACGCGGAGACGAGCATCGCAGCGCGAAATGCGCCGGTAAACGACGAATCCACCGCGGCGCGCACCTCGACCTTCTGCGCAGCCGTGAGCGATGGAAGCGCGGCAACCTCGGCGCCGGCGAGTTTCGGCAGCTGTTGCCGAACTTCGGCGCTGGCTTCGGCCGAGAGCGAGAGGCGAGCGATCTTGGTCGTCGCCCGAGCGTTGAACATGCCCGAGATCATGACCCCGAACACGGCGATCGCAATGAGACCGGCGACGCGCGCCACCGCGTTGTTCACGCCGCTCGCGACGCCTGAATGCTCGCTCGACACCGATTCCATCACGGTCGTGGTGAGCGGCGCGACCGTGATCGCCATCCCGATTCCGAAAATGACGATCGCGAGCAACGTCATCGAGACGACGAACGTGTCGCGCAGCGGGATCGCGAAAGTCGCCAGGCCGATCGCCGCGATGAGCGGACCGACGGTGAGCGGTAACCGATGTCCCACGCGTCGAATCAATCCCCCCGACCAGCGTGACATCGCGAACATGATGATTGGAAAGGGAAGCAGCATGGCGCCGGCGGCGGTGGCCGTATACCGCTGCACTTGAATCAGCTCGAGCGGAACGAGAAAGACCATTTCCGTGAGGGCCGCGTATAAGAACAGGGTGAGCACGTTAGCGGGAGCGAAACAGCGCGACCGGAAGAGCTCGAGCGGCAGCATGGGATTCGTCACCCGGCCCTCGACGACGACGAGACCGACGAGCGCTGCGACACCAATGACGAGCGTCGACAGGACGAGCGGGTGCCGCGGCCCGAGCGGCGGCCATTCCAGCAATCCGAACACAAGCCCGCTCAACCCGACTACAGCTAGGGACGCTCCAGCCCAATCGATCGCGCCCTGTCGCGACGGATCCTTTGTCTCCTCGATCGCGCGCAGCGAGAGGACAACGACGATCGCCGCGAGCGGAATGTTCATGAAGAAGACCGCACGCCACGATGCATGCTCGACGAGCCACCCGCCGAGCACGGGGCCGACCGCGGTCATGATGGCGGTGAACCCGGACCAGGTGCCGATCGCCCGCCCGCGTTCTTCGTCGTCGAAGGTCGTCGTGATGATTGCCAGGCTGCCCGGCACGAGGAAGGCCGCGCCAATGCCCTGAACGGCGCGGCCGGCGATGAGCGTGAGCGACGTCGGCGCGAATCCGCAGAGCACCGATGCGATCGTGAAGACGATCACTCCCGACAGAAATACGCGCCGTCGCCCCAGCTGGTCGCCGAGCGACCCGCCGACGAGGATCAGCGAGCCAAGAAAGAGCGCGTATGCCTCGATGACCCACTGAATGTCGGTGATGGTCGCGCCGAAATCGCGCTGGAGCGCGGGGAGCGCGACGTTCACGACGGTGCCGTCGATGAAGGTCATGCTCGACGCGACGATCGTGGCGATCAGCGTCCACCGTTTGCTCGCGCTCGTCGCGCTCTGAGCTACCGAGGTGCTCGTCGTCATGGGCCGACCGAATAAACGTCGATCCGGCCGGGGCAGCTAGCCGACAGCGGTCGTTACAGGGGATGTCACGTTCAAGGGACCGCGGCTTCCGGCCGGCCGCCTATGCAGCAAATTGGCCGGCCCGCCAGGTCTCCGACGATCTTTACGTATGGCCACGTCCACCCCACCCGTCACCGATCCCGCGAAACGCGCCGCGCGCCTCGTGGCGCTGGGGCTGTTGCGCGACGTCACCGCCGCGCGCGACCGGCTCGACGATCCGTCGGACGACGAGGCACTGCACGACTTCCGCGTCGCGCTGCGGCGTCTGCGCTCCTGGGTGCGGGCATTTCGTCCGGTGCTCCGCGACACCCTTCGTGGAAAGGTCGTGCGGCGGCTCGGGGACATCGCCGACGCCACCGGCGCGAGTCGCGACCTGGAGGTTCGAATCGAGTGGATCGATCGGGCGCGCCGCCAACTGCACGGCGACGAGCGGAAGGGAGCGACGTGGCTGATCAAGCGTCTCAGACAGGAAAAGCTCACCTGCGACGCCGAACTGCGGCGCGTGCTCGACGACGATTTCGACAAAGCGGTTCGGCGCGTCGAGAAGGCGATGTCCCGCTACGAGGCGCGCGTCGAGGGCGAGCCGTCGTACGAGGAGGTCTCGAGCGAGATCGTCGCGCGACACCTCGAAGCGCTTGCCACGGCGATGGCCGGCGTGTCGAGCGTCAACGACCGAGCCCAGGCCCACGCCGCGCGCATTGCGGCAAAGCGTCTTCGCTACGTGCTGGAGATCGTTGCGCCGAGCGATTCGGACCAGGCGCGGGCGATGGTGTCGCTCAAGGATCTGCAGGATCGGCTGGGCGAGCTTCACGACGCGCAGACGTTGGGTAGCCAGCTGGCGTCGCTCGCCGCCGAACATGCTGCGGCGACGGCCGAAAACGGAAAGCCGGCGACGAATGGCGTCGTGTCGCGCGTCGATCCAGTGCCCGGCTTGCAGGCGCTGTTGCGGCGGCTCCGCCAGCGCGAAAAGGAATCGTTCAGGCTGATGCTTCCAGTCTGGCATGCGACGGCGAGCGGGCTGCACTTGGAGAAGTGAGCGCGCGCGGTGTCGATCGGGCGGGAAACGCGCAGCGTTTCTAGAGGCGCGCTCACTCGGGCGGAAGGGAACGCGCCGCCTCGAGGAGCCGATCCAAATCGGATAGCGTGTAACAAGACCGCAACGCGTCCAAAAAAGCGGCGAACTAAAAATTCACGACCCAGTGGACGAAGAAAACGCTCGACTTGGGCGTCGGCCTCACGTTGGTCCCAACCGGTGCGGGAAAGTCCGTCGGCGATTGATTCTGCCAGTCCGCGGTCATCGTCATGCGCTGATTCAAGTCGAAAGAGGTCCCGAGTACCCAGAAGTTGTAGGCGGGCGTGTTGCCGGCGTAGTTGACAGCGCCGGGCACGCTCGAGCTCGGGTCGGTCTGCGGAGTGAAGTGGTCGTAGCGCGCGACAAGGCTGAACCCCGACTTGTGCGATTCGTTGAACACCTCGAGCGGCCGGAAGATGATGAAGCCGTCGAACAGCCGTCCCGTCGAGTCATGCACCACGCGCGGGCTGGCCAGGGTGTTGCCGCCGTTGTCGCTCTCGTCAGCGCGCTGCGCGTAATCGAAGCCGGCGCTGAGACGACACCGGCCGCCATTTCGATAGTCGCAGGTGTTCGTGTCGCGGACAGCCACGAACACGCCGACGCGGTTGCGCTTCATCCCGTCCGTGATCGCGCCGTTTGTCCCCGACCCTATTTGCCCGGCGCCGCCCGACTGGAACGCGCTGCCGTTGAATCCGAGGTAGCCCCAGGGCGAGATCGATAGGTAGCGGATGTAGTGGTTCTTCGACGGGTCGTTCGCGAACGGGGTGAGTGATACGCGGAGCCCAAGATCCTTGAAGCGGTTGGAGGTCACGGGCTGTCCGGTGGTTCCCGGATTATCGTACGACGTGTAGCCGCTGCCGTTGTCGATCAGACCATAGATCTCGCCCCATCGATTCCCGAGCGTCGCGAGGCCCGCGATGCCGACGTCGGAGGAGGAGAAGAATCCGTTCTTCTCGAGACCGACTTGTTGCAGGTAGCGCGGCCAGTAGAGCTCTTCGTAGTCGATCGTGACGGTGTGCAGCATTCCGAGACGGCCGATGAGGTTCGAGCCGGGTCCCATGGAGTTGCGCGCACCCGTGTACTGCAGATAGCCGTACTTGAGTCGAACGACCCACCCTTGGTAGTAGGCGTTCTGCGCCGGGTTGGTGTTCTGGAAAATGTCTGTGGTGACGCGAATGGCGCCGTTGTCGCCGGCCGGCATCCTGAAGGTGAGGTATGCGCGGCCAAGGTCGAAGATGTTCGGACTCTTTCCGCCGAGATTCGCCTTCGAGGCCGAATCCGTCTTGACCTGCCAGTTGCCGAACATTTGCCCCGAGAACTCGAAAGCGGGGACGACTGGCGGCGTAGCTTGAGCGCCGGCGATCGAGGTGGTGAGGATAAGGCAGGACGCGAGGGTGACACAGACGTGTCGTGTGGTCACGGGCGATGTCCGATGAGGTGGGTCGTGCAACGGCCGTAAAGTCAGCCGTCGTGGTTTTGTTACATCCGCTCTGCGCGGGCAAAGGCTGCCGGAATCGCGTTTCCAGAATTTCACGGATGCGTAACGTCGAGGTAACGTGTTACATGGACTGTCACAAAGAAACATGAACGCCGCCCGCAACTCGCGAGCGGCGTTCTGGTTTACGTGTGGTAACACGTGCGCTACTTCGACGCGACCATCTTCACGGTGGCCAATCGCTTGTCGAGCATCGCCACGACGTTCTTCGGCAATGGGGCGTAGTCCAGCGCGGCGGCCGATGCCTGCCCGTCGTGAATCGCCCACTTCAGGAAGTCGATCAGCTTCTTGCCCTTGGCCGGATCAGACTGGTTTTGATAGATCAGAACGAAGGTCATGGCGGAGATCGGATAAGCGTCCTTGCCCGGCGCGTTCACGAGCGATACGCGAAGATCCGAAGTTGGTGGAAGCTTCGACGCGATGCCGGCGCCGGCGGCGGTGATCGATTCGATCGACGGCAGAACCAGGCTACCCGACGAGTTCTTGACCGCCGCGAACGGAAGCTTGTTTTGCCGCGCAAACGCCA
>Ga0207689_10006703_pt1 | contig 10158 bp, 10 predicted proteins | sample KBSMisM52_FD_184312 | JGI IMG/M metagenome (GOLD analysis project Ga0207689, IMG submission 184312) | Miscanthus rhizosphere microbial communities from Kellogg Biological Station, Michigan, USA - KBS Miscanthus M5-2 (SPAdes) (version 2) | ecosystem: Host-associated > Plants > Roots >... | reverse complement strand
GTCGAGCTCGCTGATCGAGACGCTCGCCAGTTCGTGCCCCACAGTCTCCTTCGCCTGGTCGACGGCGGCGGCGATGTCGAAGCCCCGGTAGGAGTCGGCGTGGATGACGACGGCAGCCCGTGACTGGGACAAGACGTACTCGAGCTCGGCGTGCCGGTAGGCGGGGTTCACCGGCACGAGCACCATCCCCGCGAGGCTCACGCCGTGCTGGACGATCAGCCACTCGGCGCAGTTCGGCGCGTATATCGCCACGCGGTCGCCGCGGGAGTACCGCGACTGGAGCGCTCGCGCCACCCGCTCGGCGGCGGCGAGGAACTCCGCGTAGGTCCACGTCCGCCGTCGCGCCGGGTCGGGCACGGCGTCGATCAGCGCGAGCCGGTCGGGCACGGCGGCAGCGGCGTCGCGCAACAGCTGCGCCACCGAGGTGTCGAGGAGCGGGGTCCCGCTGTCGGCGGCCCAGTACGACTCGGTGAGCGGTGCCGGCATTCTTCGGTCTCCTGCGTCGTCGCGGGGTGGCCTGAGTCGCGCGTCCGACTGACAATCTACAGGCGAAGTGTCTCAGGATCTAGATGTGTCGACTATGAAACTGCTGTTCGCGGGTTATGGTCGACGGCATGCGCGACGCAGTTGCCGACCGTGTCGGCGGATCTGTCCCGGTTCTGCTCACTCCGTACGGCGGCCCGGAGGCGCTGTTCCGGCTCGGGCGGATCGCGGTCGACGATACCGGCGCCTCTGCAGCCACGATGGCTGTCGGGCCCTGGCTCGTCGTCGACGGGCGGCCTGCGGCGGGATCGCTCGGCGTGCTGATGGACGACGTCCTCGGCCAGGCCGTGATCGTCGGGCGGCCCGAAGGGCACTGGGCGGTGACCACGGAGCTCACGGTCGACGTCTGCTCTCCACTGCCGTCCACCGGTCGTCTGCATGCGGCGGGTGAGCTCGTCTCCGTCGACGGTGCGGGCGGGATCGCGCGGGGCACCGTCCGCGACGACACCGGGCACCTCGTGGCCGTCGGGACGACGTGGTCGCGCTACATCCCCTTCCTCCCCGAGGGGGTCCGTTCCGGGACGCGCGCCGTTCCGCCGACGGCGGGTGACCCGGCACCGCATGAGCTGCTCCACCGCACCACCGACGGCGTCGTGATCGGCGCGCGTCCCGAATTCGGCAATCCCGGCGGTGTGGTGCACGGTGGCGTGCTGACCTGGGTGGCCGAACTGGCCAGCCGATGGCTCGTCGAGCCCAGCGCGTTGCACACCGCATCAATCCGCACGACGTACGTACGGCCCGCCATCGCGCCGGTGGCGGTGGCGGCGCGGATCGTGCACGGCGGCCGGTCGTTCACCGTGATCGAGGCGGTGGCCCGCGCCCGCGACGGCAGGCCGTGCACCCTCGCCACGGTGACCCTGCGCGCCGCATCCCTAGGCTGATCGGCGTGTCAGCGGCCCCCACGGAGAACGGCACCCGGCGTCCCCTGGTCAGCGCGGGCAGCGCCCGGTCGTTGTTGCTCACGGTGCTGGGCGAGCTCGTGCTGCCCTCCGGAGAGCCCGTGTGGACCTCGGCGCTGCTGTACGTGCTGCGCGGGGTGGGCGTCGAGGAGCAGACGGCCCGGCAGGCGATCGCGCGCGGCGCCGCTGCGGGTTGGATCGAGGGCACCAGGCGCGGCCGCGAGGTGCGCTGGGAGATCACGCCTGCGGGCCGCCAGCTCATCGAGGAGGGCACCCGGCGCGTGTACTCCCTCAGCGCGGGCGCGCCCGCGTGGGACGGCCGCTGGCTCATCCTGCTGATCACCATCCCGCACGAGCTGCGAGCGGTGCGCAAGAAGCTCTACGGCGCGCTGAGCTGGGCGGGCTTCGGCAATCCCGCGACCAGTGTCTGGCTCACTCCGCATCCGGAGCGGGTCGCGGAGGCCGAGCGCGTGGTCGACGACCTCGGGCTGCGCGCCTCGACGCTGTCCTTCGTCGGGCCTTCGTCGGCCGCGGGTCTGACCGATGCCGAGATCGTCGAACGCGCCTGGGACCTCGATGCGCTCCTTGCGATGTACAGGGAGTTGCTGCGCACCCACACCGGTCTGCGGCCGGCGCCCGGTGACCCGGTGCTGTTCACGCACGTGGAGTTGGTGAGCCAGTACCAGCGCTTCCCGTTCGTCGATCCGCAGCTGCCCGAGGAACTGCTGCCCGACTGGGTCGGGCGGCGCGCGGCGGCGATGTTCAAGGAGCAGCGCGAGGAGTGGTCCGCCGCCGCGCACGCGCGGTGGCGCGAGGTCGTCACCGAGACCTCACCGATGTAGGTTCGCCGTCAGCCCCTCAAGTACTTTCGCCGCTTCCTCGGCCATGTTCGGGATGAACTCGGCGACGCGGATGACGTCGTCGATGGCGCCTGCGACCTGCCCGGTCATCACCAGGCTGTGCTCGACGTCGCCTTCGGTCTGGGCCCGGGCCATCGATGCGATCTTGTGTCGGATCAGCTCGACGGGGTCGGCGTCGGGGTCGGACTGCGCCACCAGCAGTTCCTCGGACGCGGCGTTGCGCAACCCGCGGCACGGCCCGTACACGCCGTTGAACGCGACGTCGTCGCCCTCCTTCGCATCGAGCAGCGCCTGCAGGTAGGCGGGGTGCCAGTCGGAGTTCTCCTCGGCGAGGATGAACCGGGTGCCCAGGGCCACGGCGTCGGCGCCCATGCACAGGGCTGCGGCCAGCGTCCGTCCGTCGCGAGCGCCGCCGGTCAGCACGACGGGGACGTCCACGCTCTCGGTCACCCGCGGGACGAGCACGAACGTGTGCACTCCCGCCGCGGGCGCGTGGCCGCCCATCTCGAAGCCTGCCGCAATGACGACGTCGACGCCTGCGTCGGCGGCCTTCACGGCCTGGCGGGTCGAGCCCACCTTGTGCTGGTGGACCAGGCCCGCGTCCTTGATCATGCCGACGTAGGCGCCGGGGAATCCTGCCGAGGTCGTCAGGACGGTGAGCTGGGCGGCGAGTGCGCTGTCCGCGCGGCGTGCGTCGAGCACCGCGCGGATGTAGACGTCGGTGAACTCGACGACCTGGCCGTGCGCGTCCACGCCGACGGGGATGTTCACCGCGAACGGCTTGTCGGTCAGCGATGCGCACTCGTCGATGTGCGCGCGGAAGGTGCGGGCGCCTTCCCGCAGGTCCTCGGGCATGCCGGGCATGCTCACGGTGCCCAGGCCGCCCGCCTGCGAGACGGCCGCGGCCAGTTTCGAGGTGCGGTAGGGCCCGAGCCCCTCCTGGACGATCGGGTGCTCGATGCCGACGAGGCGGGTGTAGCGGTTGCTGATCGGGCCCATGCGTTGACACTCTACATCTGAGGAAACAGAATGGCCTCAAATGTAGGAGGTTGTCGTGACGGGTGGGCGGGTCGCAGGCAAGGTCGCTCTCGTGACGGGTGCCGCCCGCGGGCAGGGCCGCAGCCATGCGGTCGTGCTGGCGGAGGAGGGCGCGGCCGTCATCGCGGTCGACGTCTGCGCCGACAACCCGGTCGCGGAGTACCCGCTCGCTACCGCGGAGGATCTGGAACAGACCGTCAAGGCCGTGGAGGCGCTGGACCAGCGCATCGTCGCCGTGCAGGCGGACGTCCGCGATCCCGAGGCGCTCACGGCGGCGGTCGCGCAGGGCGTCGCGAGGCTGGGCAGGCTCGACGTCGTCGTCGCCAACGCCGGGATCTGCGTGCTCAAGACGTGGGACGAGGTCACGCCCGCGATCTGGCAGGAGATCCTGGACGTCAACCTGACGGGCGTCTGGAACACGATGACGGCCACCGTGCCCCATCTGATCGCGGCGGGCGGCGGCTCGATCATCTGCACGGGTTCGACGACGGCACTCAAGGGCGTGCCGTTATTCGCGCCCTACGTCGCGGCCAAGCACGGCGTGGTCGGGCTGGCCGAGATGATGGCCAACGAGCTCGGTCAGCACAGCATCCGCGTCAACACGGTGCACCCGACGGGTGTGCGCACGACGCTCACCGACGGGCTGGCCGATCTCGACCGGCTCATCGCCGCCAACCCGTCCGTCGGCGGGATCTTCCTCAACACGATGCCGGTGAAGTTCGTGGCTCCGCGCGACGTCAGCAACGCCGTGGTCTACCTGGCCTCGGACGAGTCGCGCTACGTCACGGGCCTGTCCCTCACGGTCGACGCGGGCAACACCATCCGTTAAGTGAGTTCGGCGATCTCCGCATCGGTCAACCCGGCCTCGCCCAGCACCTCCGCCGTGTGCTGGCCCGCGCGGGGGGGAGGGGCGACCGTGGCCCGGACTTCCCCGTCCCAGCGGATCGGCGCGTCGACCGACTCCACCCCGGCACCCGCGACCTCGACCCACGCCCCGGTCGCGCGGGCCTGGGGGTCCTCGCGCACCTCGGCCGGCGTCTGGATCGGGGCCCAGAACACGTCGTGGGCGTCGAACACCGTCGCCCAGTGCCCCAGCGGCTGCGCGGCGAAGGCGGCGTCGAGGATCGCGATGACGTCACCGCGGTTCTTCGTGAGCGCCCGGGCGCCCGCGAAGCGCTCGTCGTCGCCGAGGTCCTTGCGGTCGATCGCGGCGAGCACCTTCGGCAGCTGCCGCTTCGCGTCGACGCCGACGAGGTAGAACCAGCGGTCGTCGGCCGTGCAGTAGGAGTTGTACATCGGGGTCGGGCAGTTCTCCCGCGGGTACGGAGCACGGACGCGCCCGCCCATCGCGGTGGTGCCGTGCTCCCCGGCCAGCGCCCACATCCCGGTCCGCAGCAGCGACGCCTCCACGTGCCGTCCACGTCCGCTGGTAGCCCGCTCGACCAGCGCCGCCGAGATCCCGGCCACGGCGGTCATCGCGGTGAAGGTGTCGCCGAACCCCGACCACATCGCCGGTGGCGGCGTGCCCTGCGTGGTGACGGCCGCGGCGACGCCCGCCCTCCCGAAGAACCCCGCCAGGTCATAGCCCGCGCGTTCCTGGTCGGGCCCACCCCAGCCGTACGCGGTGACCGTGCAGAGCACGAGCTTCGGCCAGCGCTCGCGGACGTCGGCGGGGGAGAGGCCGAGCCGCTCCAGCGCGGAGGGCCGCAGGTTCGACAGCAGGACGTCGGCGGTCTCGAGCAGGCGCCCGAGCGCCGCCCGGCCGCCCTCGCTGCGCACGTCCAGCTCGACAGAGCGCTTCCCACGGTTCGCCGAAGTGAACGCGCCGTTGGGGGCGTCGGGGTTGGCCCCGGCGGCGCCCCAGATCGTGCGCATCGGCTCACCGCCGGGCGGTTCGATCTTGACGACGTCGGCGCCCCAGTCGGCGAGCACCCCGCCCGCGGCGGGGCCGGCCATCCAGTGACCCAGCTCGACCACGCGGACGCCCTGCAGCGGTGCCGCCGTCACGTCTGCTCCTCGCTGACGCTCGTCCCCGACGTGCCCGGCCGTGCTGTGTCCGATGGTGACCTCGCAAGCTCGGTCACGCGATCACCTCGACGTCGACGCGCTCGGGGCCGCGGGTCTGTCCGCCGCTCCATTCGACGCCGTCGGGATCGGTGAGCCGGAAGTGCGGCATCACCGCGAGCCACTCCTCCAGCGCGATCCGCAGCTCCAGCCGGGCCAGGTTCGAGCCGAGGCAGCGGTGGGCACCGGTGCCGAAGGTGAGGTGGCGGTTGCGCCTGCGGTCGATGCGAACCTCCTCGGGGTCGTCGAACACCTCCGGGTCGCGGTTGGCCGCGCCGAACGGGAGGATCACGCGTTTCCCGGCGTGCACGCAGCGGCCGTGCAGCTCGACGTCCTCGGTGGTGATGCGGCCGACCGACACCGGTGCGTAGGCGCGCAGCAGCTCCTCGACCGCGGTCGACATGAGCGTGGGCTCGGCGAGCAGCCGTCGCCGGTCCTCGTCGTGGGTGGCGAGGTGCCAGATGCTCGCGCCGATCGCGCTCCACGTGGTGTCGGCGCCCGCGATGAGGACCAGGAACGCCGCGCCCAGCTTGTGCTTGCGGGTGAGCGGCTCGCCTTCCATCTCGGCGTCGACGAGGTAGCTCATGAGATCGGTACCGCCCGTCGGGTGCGCGGTGCGCTCCACGAGGATGCCGTCGAGGTAAGCGAGGATCTCTTGCACGGCCTCGGCCCGCACGGCCTGGTCACGCGGCCCGATCCGGATCATGCGCACCATCCACTCGCCGAACCGGCCGCCCGGCGGCACCCCGAGCAGCTCCGACAGGACGGCGAGCGTGAGGTGCTGGGCGTAGTCGCCGACGGCGTCACCCCGTCCGCGGTCGGCGATCTCGGCGGCCAGGCTCCGCGAACGCTCCCGGATGAAGCCCTCGTGCGCCGCGGTGCGCGCGGGCAGGAAGTAGGGCATCAGCACGTCGCGCTGCGGCTTGTGGTGCGGGGGGTCGGCCGTGAGCGGCGGCAGGAACAGCCCGCCCGCGTTCTCCAAGGGGCCTGCCACCTCCACGGCCCGAGAGGAGAATCGGGCGGGATCGCGGGCGGCGTCGCGGATGTCGTCGAAACGGGTGAGCATGTGCGACCCGCCCCAGAGATCGGTGTGCGCGACCGGGCAGCCGCTCTCGCGGACCGACTTCCACGTCGGTGCCGGATCCGCCCGGTACTCGGGCGAGAAGATGTCGTAGCCGTCGCCGATGTGGGCGGGCAGCGCCTCGGTCATGGCTGATCCTCTACGTCTGGGGTTGGTGCGGACATCCACGCGGCGCGCACCTCGCGCCGCAGCACCTTTCCGCTGGGGTTGGTCGGCAGCGGACCCGGGTGCAGCCACCACCGGGCGGGCACCTCGTGCCGGGCGAGGGTCCCGGCGGCGTGAGCGCGCAGCGCGGCTGCGTCGGTCGTTGCCCCGCCCCGGAGCACCACCGCGGCGCCGACCTCCTCGCCAAGGTCGGCGTGGGGGAGAGCCACCACCGCGACCTCGACGACGTCGGGGTGGCTCGCCACCGCCCGCTCGACGGTTGCCGCGGCGATGTTCTCGCCCCCGCGGATGATGACGTCCTTGCTGCGCCCGGTGACGTAGAGCCAGCCCTCGTCGTCGATGCGCCCGAGGTCGCCGGTGCGGATCCAGCCCTCGGCGTCGGTCACCGGCTCGGGGTCGCGGAGGTAGCCACCCGTCATCGTCGGGGTGCGCGCGGCGATCTCACCGACACCGTCCGGGCCGGGGTCCTGGATCGCCAGCTCGACGACCGGCAACGCCCGGCCGACCGCACCCGGCCGGGACGTGATGTCCGGTCCCGAGCCCGCCGCGAGCACGCCACCGGCCTCGGTCAGCCCGTAAAGGCTGCCGACGCGGGCCTTGACGCCGGTGAACGCCCCGGTCACGCGCTCCCGTAGCTCCGGCGAGATCGCCGCGCCACCCATCGGCACCGATCGCACGCTGGAGGTGTCGAACCTCGAGAACTCCGGATGGTCGAGCACCCGGGAGACCATGGTCGGGATGGAACCCCAGACCCGCACCCGTTCGGTCTCGATCAGGCGGAGCACCTCGCCGGGGTCGTACCGGCCCTCCAGGAAGACGAGGCGCCCGCCCGACAGCAACGTCGTGATGCTGGTTTGAATGCCGGCCAGGTGGAACAACGGCACCGAGAGCAGGCTGACGGTGCCCGGGTGGGTGTCGGGCAGCTCGTCGGGCAGCCTGCCGGTGAGCACCAGCAGGTTGTGGATGTTGGCGACCACGGAGCGGTGCGACATCAGCACGGCCTTCGCGGTACCCGACGTGCCGGAGCTGAACATGATGAGCGCGATGTCGTCCTCGGTCACCGGTGCGAGCCGTAGCGACCCGGTCGGTAGGTCGCGCAGGGCATCGAGTCCGAGGGCGGGAACGGCGACCTCGCGGTCGGTCAGGGCCAGCGCGGGCTCGACGAGCTCGACGGCCTCGGTGACCTCGGCGTCGCTCCACCAGGCGTTGCCCAGCGCTGCGACGGCGCCGAGCGCCTGCAGCGCCCAGAACGCGACGACCCATTCGATGCTGTTGAACCCGAGCAGCAGCACGGTGTCACCGGGCCGCACCCCGCGCTCGCGCAGGTGGGCGGCCGCCGCGGCGACCGCCCGCTCGTGCTCCGCGCCGGTCATCCGCCGCGTGCCCTGTACGAGCAGCTCGCGCCCGTGCCAGCGCCTGCCCGCTTCCAGCAGCTCGGCGACCGAGTGCGGCCGCTGTGCGTAGACCAGGCAGGGGTGACCCGCCACGGTGGCGCGCTGGACCTCGCGGCCCCAGCTAGCCATCGAGCGTGATCGCCTGTTCGGGGCAGTTGTCGCGGGCCAACGCGGCGTCCTCGCGGTCGGCCTCGTCGACGACGCCGTCACCCGCGGCGGAAGCGAAGCCCTCGTCGTCGATGTCGAACAGGTGCGGCGCGACGGAGACGCAGCGGTTGTGGCCCGCGCACAGCTGCGGATCGACGGTGATCTTCATTGCGGACTCCTCACGTGAACCTCGGTGGGCGCTTCTCGAGGAACGCGGCGACGCCCTCGGCGTAGTCGGGCTGCTTCATGGCCACACCGATCAGGCGCTTGCTCTCCACGACGGCGGCGGCGGGGTCGTTGTGCAGCAGGTCGGCCCACAGCTGGCGTTTGGTGGTGGCGACCGAGGACGGCGACACGGCGGCGATGCGGTGGGCGTACTCGTCCACGTGAGCGGCAAACGCCTCGGCCGGGAGCACCCGGTTGAAGAAGCCCATGCGCTCCATCTCCTCCGCGAGCACGACGCGCCCCGACAACAGGATGTCGGCGGCGTGGGTCATGCCGACCAGCCTCGGGAGCATCCACGACAACCCGTACTCGGCCGGCAGGCCGAGCTTCGTCGCGCCGGTGGTCAGCTTCGCCCCCGCGACGGCGAACCGGATGTCGCAGAACGCGGCGAGCGCCATCGCGATGCCCGCGCACGCCCCGTTGACCGCCGCGATCATCGGCACCCGCATGCCCAGCTGCCAGGTCATGTCCGCGTCGAACTCGGGTCGGACCCCATAGCCGGGGTTCTCCGCGTCGGCCGCGAGCGCGGGGTCGTAGTGCTCCGCCGCGACGTAACCCGACAATGCCTTCGGGTCGGCGCCGATGCAGAACGTGTGCCCGCTCCCGGTCAGGACGATGACGCGGACCGCGGGATCATCGTCGAGCTGCTTGCAGATCCAGCGGTACTCGTCGTGCATCCGGCCGGTCCAGGAGTTCCGGCGCTCGGGCCGGTGCAGCCACACGGTCGCGACGCCCGCGTCGTCGACGGTGTAGCGGGTGACCTTCAGCTCCACGACGAAAGTATGACACAGATGGATACTGAGTTGGAGTAGCTGTAGATTGTCGTGCATGGACGATGCCGTGCTGCTGGAGACCGACGGACCCGTCGCGCGCCTCGTGCTCAACCGACCGGGCAAGCACAACGCGTTGCGGTTCGACGACCTCGACCGGCTCGTCGACCTCCTGCACGCCGCGGAGGACGACGACGACGTCCGGGTCATCGTCCTCAAGGGCAACGGCCCGTCGTTCTGCTCCGGGCACGACTACGACGACGCGGTGCGCTCGTACGGTCTCGAGCCCGGTGTGGACGGCGCGCCGCCGCGCCGCCCCAGCCAGCGGTCCCGGCTGCGGCGCGACCGCCGCCTCGGCGAGGCGTACATGGCCTTCCACTACGCGGCCAAGCCGGTGATCGCGCAGGTGCACGGCACCTGCACCGGGGCCGGGCTCTACCTGGTCGAGCTCGTCGACCTCGCGATCGCCGCGGAGGACACCCGGTTCAGCCACGTCGAGCAGCGGTTCGGCCTGGCGGGCAACACCTGGCACCTCAACACCCAGATCCTCATGTACGGGGCCAAGAAGGCGCGCGAGCTGCTCCTGCTCGGCGACACCTTCGACGGGCGCGAGGCCGTGGCGCTAGGGCTGGTCAACCGGGCGGTGCCCGTGGCCGAACTCGACGCGACCGTGGAGGACTGGGCGGGGCGGATCGCACGGCACCCCCGCGACGCTCTCGTCACCGGGCGCGCGCTGCACCAGATGGCCCTCGACAGCCTCGGCGGCACCCAGCAGTTCCTGCGCGGCGCCGTCGGCCACACCCTCGGCACCAACCTGCGGTTCGAGGACGACGAGTTCAACTTCCTGCGCGAGCGTGCCCGCCGCGGAACCCGCGCGACCTTCGGCGAGCGCGACGAGCACTACCAACCGAGCCCCGACTGAGCGAAGAAGCGGTATCGGTCATGAGGCTACGCCGATCGTCCGTTCGTTCT
>Ga0207689_10006700_pt1 | contig 10162 bp, 10 predicted proteins | sample KBSMisM52_FD_184312 | JGI IMG/M metagenome (GOLD analysis project Ga0207689, IMG submission 184312) | Miscanthus rhizosphere microbial communities from Kellogg Biological Station, Michigan, USA - KBS Miscanthus M5-2 (SPAdes) (version 2) | ecosystem: Host-associated > Plants > Roots >... | reverse complement strand
GCCTTCAACGACAGGGGCGAGCCGTCGAAGCGGGAGATCACGCCCCCGGCTTCCGTGATGAGCAGCGCGCCCGCCATCACGTCCCAGGGATGGAGGCGTTCCTCCCAGAAGCCGTCCGCGCGGCCGGCGGCCACGTACGACAGGTCCAGCGCGGCCGCGCCGTCGCGCCGGATCGCCCGCGCCACGCCCATGAAGCGATTGAACAGCCGCAGGGCGGCGTCGAGATCCAGCCGCATGTCGTACGGAAACCCAGTCATCAGGAGGCTGCGCAGGAGATCGCGACGGTCCGTCACCTGCAGCCGCCGCCCGTTCAGATGCGCGCCCCCGCCCTGCTCCGCCGTGAACAGCTCTTCCTTGATGCAGTCGTAGACGGCGCCCGCCACGGGCTTGCCGTCCAGGGTCAGCGCGACCGAGCAGCAGAAGAACGGATAGCTGTGCGCGTAGTTCGTGGTGCCGTCGAGAGGATCGATGAACCAGACGTAGCGTGAGCCCGTCTGCGCGAGGTGCGTCTCTTCCGTGACGATGTCGTGCGAGGGAAACCGCGAGCGGAGGAGCTCGACGACGGCCTTCTCGCAGGCCTTGTCCACCTCGGTGACGAGATCGATCTCGCCCTTGAAGCCGATCTCGAGGTCCTTGGCCCCGTAGCGTCCCTTCTGGATGGCGCCGGCCATGAGGACGGCCTCGGCGGCGACGGCGGCCTCTCTCGTGCCCAAGTTGTTGCTCCTCCGAAACAGGCGATTGTAGGATGCCCTCGCGCATGACACCAAACGCGGCCCTGCCGCCCCGCGGGACCGCCCTCCTCCTGGCCCTCGTCACCGGGCTCCTGCTCTTCCGTCTCGGCGACGCGCCCCTCGTCGGTCCCGACGAGCCGCGCTACACGCGCGTAGCCGTCGAGATGCACCGTCGGGGCGACTGGATCGTGCCGACCCTGCAGGGCCAGCCCTGGCTCGAGAAGCCGGCCCTGTACTACTGGATGGCGGGCGCGGCGTTCTCCCTGTTCGGCGAAACGGAGACGGCGGCGCGTCTTCCTTCCGTGATCGCGGCCGTCGTGCTGACCGGACTGACCGCGCTCGTCGGCGCCCGGCTTTACGGCGCCGGCGCGGGATTGCATGCCGGGTTCATCGCGGGCACGTGCCTCCTCACGTTCGCCTACGGCCGCGCCGCGGCCATGGACATGCTGCTGGCCGCGACGGTCACGGCTGCGATCGGCCTCGTCGGCCTACGCCTCCTCGGCATCGCGGGGCCGATGGCGGTGACCGCCGCCGGCGCGTGCGCGGGGGTCGCCTTGCTGGCCAAGGGACCGCTCGGCGCCCTGCTGCCGACGCTCGTGGCCCTGGCCTATCTCGCCGCCGCGCGCGACCGCGCGGACGCCTGGCGGCGCATCGCGAGCCGCGTGCCGTTCGCCGTAGTCGCCCTGCTGATCGTCGCGGGCCCCTGGTACGCGGCGATCCTCCGCGCCCAGGGACGCGCGTTCGTGGACACGTTCCTGCTGAACCACAACGTCGCGCGCTTCACCTCGACCGTCCACAACCATCCGGGGCCCATCATCTATTACGTACCCGTCCTGCTGGCCGGGCTCTACATGTGGTCGGGCCTGACCCTGCCCGGGCTGGCCTCCCTCCGGCCGCGTGCAAACAGCGATCTCTTCATCCTGTGCTGGCTGGCCGCGCCGCTCGTCTTCTTCTCCGCCGCTGCCGCCAAGCTGCCCGGTTACATCCTGCCCTGCGTGCCGCCTCTGGCGATCGCCGCCGGACGCGCGGCGGATCGTCTCGTCCAGGGCGACCGGCCAGGGATCGCCGGGCGCGCGGTCGGCCTTCTCACCGTGGCCCTGGGCGCGGTGGCGGCCGCGTCGCCGCTGGCCTTGCGCCAGATGGGCGAGCCGCTCTGGACCGTGGTCATTCCGCCGGCGGTGTGGGCCCTCGTCGCGTCGATGGCGGTGTCGCGGCGCATCGGCGTCGATCCTGCGGGCGCCCTGCGCATCCTGCGCATCGGCGCCGCCGGATTCCTGCTGCTCCTGACCAGCGCCGCGCCGCCTCTCCTCGCCCGCCGCGAATCGGGGCGCGACCTGTTCCGCCACACCGGCGGCCAGGAAGTGCTGGCCTGGCACGCCTGGCGCACGGCCTGGATGGCGGGGTACTTCTACAACGACGGCAAGGTGCGCGAGGTCTCGACTCTCGCGGAGATCACCGCCGCCACCGCGCAGGGCCCGGCGCTCGTGTTGTGTGGGCCGGCCGAGCTGCGCATCTTGCGCCGCCTGCCCGGTTACGCCGCCACCGTCGTGGACGAAGGCCCGCGCGAGCAGGCCCTCGTGCGGCTGGTCAGGCCTTCTTCTTGAGCATGCGGACGACGCACCCGCCGCGCGCGGGGAACGAGTAGGACACCTCGTCCATGAAGTTCCGCATGAAGAAGATCCCGCGGCCGTAGGCTTTCAGCAGGTTCTCCTCCGCGATCGGATTGGGGACGGTCTCCGGATCGAAGCCGGAGCCCTGATCCTGGACCTTCACCTCGAGGGCCGCGGGGTGGATCGTGAAGACGACGGCGACGCGCTTGCCCTCGTCGTGCTGGTTGCCGTGTTTGATCGCGTTCACGACGGACTCGCGCACGGCCACGCTCATGTTGTGGGCGGCGTCTTCGTCGAACTGCAGCATGCGCGCGAGGTGCGCGAGCACCGTGTCCACCATCTCCAGCATCTCGAATCGGCTGGCGATATCCAGCTTCACCGTGCGGCTCTGGGAGTTCTTGCGGCTCGCACCGGTTGGTGTCACGGGGCGGCCACCGTAGCATGGCCCGCAAAGCTCGGTCAACACAAGGCAGGCCCGACACTTGCGGCGGGAGATGGTACGATGCTCCCCCTCCGCGGCACCCCATGCGACTCTCCCAGGCACGTCATTTCCGAGGCCGCTTCACCCTCCCCGGGGACAAATCGCTCTCCCACCGGCTCGCCATCATGGGCGCCCTCGCCACCGGCGAGAGCGTTTTCACGAACTTCTCGAGCGCGGACGACTGCGCGGCCACGCTGCGCTGCCTGGAAGCGCTGGGGGTCGAGTCGCGGCGGAAGGACCGGAGGGTCGAGGTCGTGGGCCGCGGGGCCGAGAGCCTGAAAGCGGCCGCGGGCCCGCTCGACGCCGCCAACTCGGGATCGACGCTGCGCATGCTCGCGGGCGTGGTGGCGGGCCGTCCCTTCCGCACGACCATCACCGGAGACGCTTCGCTCCGCCGGCGGCCCGTGGAGCGCGTGGCCGAGCCCTTGCGCCGGATGGGGGCGCGCACGTCATCGTCCGACGGCAAGCCGCCCCTCGTGATCGACGGCGGCCCGTTGAAAGCGATGCACTGGGCCATGACGACCCCGAGCGCCCAAGTAAAGTCCGCGGTCCTGCTGGCCGCCCTCCAGGCCGAGGGACGCACGACCGTGGTCGAGCCCGCGGCCACGCGCGATCACACGGAGCGCCTGCTGCCCGCCTTCGGCGTCCCCGTCGAAGTGCAAGGATCCGCGGTGTCGGTCTCGGGAGGCGCGCGCCTGCGTCCCCTCACCCTCGACGTGCCGGGCGACGTCTCCAGCGCGGCGTTCCTGGTCGTGGCCGGACTCGTCCTGCCCGAGGCCTTCGTGCGCATCGACAAGGTCCTGCTCAACCCGCGGCGCACGGCCTTCCTCGACGTCTTGCGGCGCATGGGCGCGCAGATCGAGACGGGGCTCGACACCACGGACCCGGAGCCGGTGGGATGGATCGAGGCGCGCGCGTCGCGGCTCGGGAGCGCCGTCGTCACCGCGGCCGAAGTGCCTGCGCTCATCGACGAGGTGCCGATCCTCGCCGTGGCCGCGGCCCTGGGCGACGGCGAGCTGGTCGTGCGCGACGCGGCCGAGCTGCGGGTCAAGGAGAGCGATCGCATCGCCACCCTCGCCGAAGGCCTGCGGCGCATGGGCGGCGCGGTGGACGAACACGCGGACGGCCTCACCATCCACGGCCGGGGCAAGCTCAGCGGCGCCACCGTGCGGTCGCACGGCGACCATCGCATCGCGATGGCGATGGCGGTGGCGGCCCTGGCCGCGGACGGCGAGACGGAGATCGAAGAGGCCGAGTGCATCGCGGTCTCGTTCCCCGAGTTCCCGTCCCTGCTCGAGCACGGCCGGAAGGCCGAACGTTGACCGCGGTCCCACCCACGCGCGTCGTGCTGGTCGGATTCATGGGCGCGGGCAAGAGCACGGTGGGCCCGCTGCTCGCACGCCGGCTGGGCTGGGCCTTCCTCGACCTCGACGACGACATCGAGGCCGCCGCCGGCCGCCCTGTACCCGAGATATTCGCGAAGGACGGCGAGGCGGCGTTCCGCGCCGCGGAGCGCGCGGCCGCCGAGCGCGCCGCGACGCGGGAGCGCCTGGTGCTGGCGACAGGCGGCGGCGCCTTCACCATTCCGGAGACGCGCAAAGTGTTGCAGCAAGGCGCCCTGACGGTGTGGCTGCGCTGCACGCTGGACGCGCTGCTGGCGCGCATCCCCGCCGACGGCAGTCGACCCCTGGCCGCCAATCGTGCGACAATCGCCCCGCTTCTGGTGGGTCGCGAGCCGAGTTATGCGCTCGCGGACCTGACCGTCGACACTACGCGCACCGCGCCGGCGGAAGTGGCGCGCATCATCGCGGAGGCCGCCACGAGCGGCCGCAGAGAGGGCGGAGGGACGGCGTCGGGATGAAGTACCTGATCCTCTCGGACATCCACTCGAACAAGGAGGCACTCACCGCCGTCCTCTCGTTCGTGCGCCGCAAGCCCTGGGACAAGTGCGTCTTCCTCGGCGACCTCGTGGGCTACGGCGCCAACCCGAATCAGACCGTCGACATGGTGCGCGCCCTCAAGCCGCTCATCGCCATCCGGGGCAATCACGACAAGGTGTGCTCGGGCATCGAAGAGGGCGAGCTCTTCAACCGCATGGCCCTCGAGGCCGCCCTCTGGACCCGGCGCAAGCTCACGAAGTCGAACCTGCAGTGGCTGAAGAAGCTGCCCGAAGGGCCGGCCATGGTGGACGACACCTTCGCCATCTGCCACGGCACGCCCATCGACGAAGACGCCTACATCTTCGGCGAGATCGAGGCGTTGAACGTCTTCCGCCACACCGACTTCCCCATCACCTTCTTCGGCCACTCGCACTTCCCCGTGATCTTCGCGCTCTCGCCCGACGCGATCACGACCATCCTCACCGTGGCCCCGTCGTTCCGCTTCAAGCTGCGGCCGGGCGTGCGCTATCTGGTGAACCCGGGATCCGTGGGCCAGCCCCGCGACGGCAACCCGCTGGCGTCCTTCGCGATGTTCGACAGCGCGACGCGGATGGTGTCGATCCATCGCATCCCGTATCAGGTGAAGGCGACGCAGAAGAAGATCATGGACGCGGGCCTGCCCCGACCCCTCGCGGATCGGCTAGCGATCGGGCGCTAGAAAGGCCGAGCGCAGAGCGCTGCAGCACCGCGTAGCGGTGGTGCAACGCGAGGGGGGGTTCAGGGGGGGTCGCGAGTGCCCATCTCGCGATGCACGAGTGCCCCCCCTGACTAAATAAGCTCGCTGCCCACCGCGCGGCCAACCGCGATTCGCGAGATACGTTACGGCTTCATTATCGCGACCAACAACCCCGCCAGCGCCAACACGCGCGCCAGCGCGCGCAGATGCGTCGTCTCCGACGCGGCGAAAGCGACCAGGGCGGCCGCGAGCAGGCGCGCGGTGAGCGGCGTCAGGTACGTTCCCGTGCGCAGCCAGCCTTCGGCGGCGGCGGCCACGACCGCCACCAGCGCGACGACCACGACCAGGCGGCTGATCACGTTCCCGGCCTGATCTTCGTCGACGGCATCGCCGCTGGCGCGCTCCGCCAGCAGCGGCGGCACCGCGCAGGCGAGAAGGCCCGCCGCGGCCATCAGGGCGCCGAGGTCCCTGGCGGCGTCGAGCGGAATCAGATCGCCGCCAGCGGAGACGCGGAAGACGAGGCCGGCGCCAATGAGCGACAGTCCGGCCGCGAGCAGCAAGGCGCGGCGGCCGAGCATCCGCGCCAGGGGTGAAGCGGCCGTCTCCGGCCCCCCCGCCGAGGCCGGGACCGCGAGGGCGTCGGCGCCGAGCAGCAGGGTTCCCGCCAGGCTCGCGAGCAGGGCCACGCCCAGGACGAGGCCCGCGTCGGGCGCTTCGATCCGGGACGGCCCCGATACCACGCCGTAGCCCCAACGGAGCGCGCGCCCTCCGTCCAGGGCCACGAAAGCGCCGGTCGCCGCCGCGCCCGCCGCGCTCGCGGGCCACGCCACGTCGCGGCCCTTCGCGAGGAAGGCGGACAGCAGGCGGCCGAGCGCATGCGCCGCCATCGCCGCGGCCACGCCCGCCAGGACCAGCGCGATCGAGGCGAGCCCGGAAGGCGGCACCAGGCCCGCCATGACCGCGGCCCCCGCGGCCAGGGCCAGCGCCAGGGGCTGGGGTGACGGCAGCGCCGCCACCACCGCGAAGGCCACGAGAGGCTGCGCCGAAGGCCGCGCGGCGAGCAGGACCAGCGGCAACGTGGACACGATCCCGATGCCGCGCGCGATCGGACGCAAACTGGGACGCGCGGCCGCGCGGCCCACCGTGGCCACGATGGCGGCGGCGAGGAGTCCGATCGCCGCCGCGATGGCCGCGATGCCGAACGGGCTCGCGCCGCTCACCATCGGCTCCAGGCCACGCCGATCGCCGCCACCAGGAGACCGAGCCCGGCCAGCAGCGCCGCGGGCTCGCGATGGACGGAGAACCTCACGCCCTCGTCGGCCACGACGTCGACGAGCGCGAGCGTGCGGTCGAGGCCTTCGGGACGATGGATGCCCGGCATCGCGCGGATCACGAACACGCGCCAGGATGCCGTGCCGCGCGTGACCCCGAGAAGCGCGGCCGGGTTGCGGGGCTCGTCCGACCGGGAGAACGGTTGTTGCTTCTCGTCCAGGGCGAAGTCGGGGAAATACTGCGTCAGGGTGATGTCGAGGTCGCCCGCGCGGCCCTTCTCGCCCTCGCGCAGCGTGACGTCTCCCTCGGCCCCGCCGGAGACGCGGACGACGAGGCGCGCCCCGCCGGTGGCCACGCGCTGCGGCGCACCGACGCGGTATCCCGCCACCGCGGCCGCACCGCGCGGCGAGACACGCGCGCGACGCTTGGCGTCCGTCTCCGCCAGCACGACGGTGCCGTCCGGCTCGATTGCCTCCAGGACCACCGCATCACCCAGCGGATGGAAGCCGAGGGCGCGTCCCCCCGCGTCTTCTTCGTCGAACGTGCGCGTGCCCTGTCCCTGGGCGAGGGTCATCGTGCCCTCCTCGCCGCGCACGGAGTCGTAGGCCACGGCCAGCGCGAAGGTGGCCGCGCCCACCGCCACCAGGCGTCGCGGCGCGCGCCGGTCCAGCAAGGCGACGACGAAGAGGGCGGTCAGTCCGGCCACCACCCCGCCGACCGTGGGTTGCCACTCCTGGAAGGGCAGGTCCGGGGACACGGCCAGGCCCAGGGCCAGAGCCATGAGCGCGACGGCGGCCGACGTCCCGAGCCGGGTCAGCCCTGACCTCCGCCGTCCGGGAACCCGAGGTCGACTTTCGCCTCACGGGCCAGCCGGCGCAACAGTCCCACCGGCAGGCCGGCCACGTTCGAGGGCGAGCCGTCGATGCGCGTGATGAACAGCGAGCCGCGCCCGTCGACGTGATACGCGCCGGCCTTGTCGCGAGGCTCGCCGGTGGCGACGTACCACGCGATGTCGGCGTCGCTCAGGGCCGCGAAGGTGACCGTGGTGCGCTCGATTCCGCTGTGCACGTGGCGGCCGTTGATCAGGCACACGCCGGTGATCACCTGGTGGGTGCGGCCGGAGAGGGTCCGCAGCATCGCCGCCGCGTCCGCGTCCGACGCCGGCTTGCCCAGGATCGCCTCCCCGCACACGACGATGGTGTCGGCGCCGAGCACGGGCAGGTCCTCACGGGCGGCGACCGCGGCGGCCTTGGCCCGCCCCAGCCGCTCCGCCGCGGCCGCGGCCCCTTCCCCGGGCCGGAGGTCCTCCGCCACCTGCGAGACCGAGATGCGATGCGGCACGCCCAGCGTCTGCAGGATGTGCGCGCGGCGGGGAGAAGCGGAGGCGAGGACGACCCGTGGCGTCAGGCGCGCCTACCCGCGGCGGAACTGGGTCACGACGCGGGCCAGCACCGGCTCCGGGCCGTCCTGCTTGGAGACGAAGTCGTCGGCGCCGTGCACCGTACGCGCTTCGCGCTGGCTGGTGATGGGCGCGCGCGTGTACAGCACGATGGGCACGTCCACCCACTGCATGGTGGCCTTGATCAGGTTGATGACGTCTTTCCCCGCCATCGCTCCCGCGATGTCCAGCTCCATCACGATCACGTCCGGCTTGTCGTCCGCGATGGCGGCCAGGGCGGCCCGCCCGTCGGCGACGCTGCGGAACGGGATTTCCGCGCTGTCGAGAGCGGCTTCGGTCTGCAGGCGCGATTCGGGGTCGTCGTCGATGATCAGGACGGTCTTGCGCTGGCGCGCCCGCACCGCCGGCGGCACCGGCAAGCCGAGCTCGTGCGCGACGTCGAAGCCCGGCTGCACTCCTCCGCTGCTGACGCCGCCCGCGCGCAGCAGGGCGAGGATCTCGTCCTGCGAGCGGCGCATGGCCTGGACCTCCGCCATCAGCGCCTCGAGGGTGGGTCCGTCGCTGACCCCCACGCGCGCCGTGTCGTCGGACGCGCGCGACACCTCGCGGGGCGAGCGCATCACCCGGTGCGCCTCTTCCGCCACCGGCCGCGGCGCCGGGCGCGGGCCGGGAACCTCGGCCAGGGCGGCCCGCGCTTCCGGCGAGCCGGGCCGGGGAATGCGCGGGAGCGGAGTGCCCGGGGGGAGCGTCGCGTTCGGGTTCGTCGCGTCCGGGAAGCGCTCGGCGTCGGGATCGAGGCGCGTGAGCACGCCGCGGATCTCGTCGTGCGAGCCCTCGGCGAGCGGCGTCGGACGCGCCGTGCGCGCGTTGAGCGCTCCGACCGTCGCCGGAGCGGAGCGGCTGCGCAGGCGGGCACTGCACCCGGGACAGATGAGGAATCCCTCGGGGTCGGGACTGGCGGTGATCGAGCTCTGGCAGCGCGGGCACTTCATGTGTTGGGAGCCTGGATCTCCGGCTCTCCCGAGGGTTCGGGCGCCGTGATCAGAGTATACGCCGAAGCTCCGGTTGGCCGGGGCGGTCTCCTGCCTTAGAGTGGGATCAGGCTCGGCATGGAACGGATCTCCGGCCGCTCGCTGGCGGCGCGACTCTTCGGCGCCTCCCCCGCTCGCACGCTCGCCCTGCTCGAGGCCGCCTGGCCGCTGGCCGTGGGCCCGGAGCTGGCGCGGCGCACGGAGGTGCTCGGCATCGAGGGCGGGACTCTGCGCGTTCGCGTCCCCGACGCGGGCTGGCGCAAGGTCCTGCACCGCATGCAGCCCCAGATCCTGGCCCACCTCCGCGAAATCGCCGGCGACCTCGCGCCCAAGCGCATGGGCTTCGTGGATGGCGGCCTTGCGAACCAAACGCAGAGCGCGGCGGCGTCGCGTAGCGGCGGCGACGCGCGAGGGGGGTTTCAGGGGGGGTCGCGAACGCCCATCTCGCCGGGCGTGAGTGCCCCCCCTGAGATAAAAGCCGTTGCCGCAACCATCGACGATACGGAGATTCGAACCCGGTTCCTCGAAACCATGTCCCGTTACCTCGAGCGATCGAAAGGACGACGCGATGCGTGAGGCCGTGATCCTGTCCGCGGTGCGGCTGCCCACCGGAAAGTTCATGGGCGCCCTGAAGGGCTTCCGCGCGCCCGAGCTGGGAGCGATGGTCGTCCGCGAAGCCATCCAGCGCGCCGGAGTCGATCCCGAGCGCGTGGACGAAGTCATCATGGGCAACGTCCTCTCCGCCGGCCTCGGACAAGCCCCGGCGCGGCAGGCGGCCCTGAAAGGCGGCCTGCCCCCCAAGGTCGCCGCGCTCACGATCAACAAGGTCTGCGGCTCCGGACTGAAGGCGGTGATGCTGGCCGCCCAGGGCATCGCCACCGGCGACACCGACATCGTGGTCGCGGGCGGGATGGAGTCGATGTCCAACGCGCCGTACCTGCTGCCCAAGGCGCGCGAAGGGATGCGCCTCGGACATGGCGAGCTGATCGACTCGATGGTGCACGACGGCCTGTGGGAAGCGT
>Ga0207689_10006699_pt1 | contig 10162 bp, 9 predicted proteins | sample KBSMisM52_FD_184312 | JGI IMG/M metagenome (GOLD analysis project Ga0207689, IMG submission 184312) | Miscanthus rhizosphere microbial communities from Kellogg Biological Station, Michigan, USA - KBS Miscanthus M5-2 (SPAdes) (version 2) | ecosystem: Host-associated > Plants > Roots > Rhizosphere... | reverse complement strand
CTCCAGAGCCACGGCGCGGCGGGTGGGCAGATACGACGCCGCCACAATGACGGTGACGATGAGAAGAACGACGGACAGCGTCGCCAGTACCACTCGGGCAAAGATATTGGTAATGGCGGCACTGAGGGCCGGCATCACCATGATCCCCAGGCCGACACTGACGATGGCCACGGCGAGATAGATGGCACCCTGGCGCAGAAACATCGACGTTGCGCGCCACGGCGTCGCGCCCAATGCCCGGCGGATGCCCACTTCCTGCGTGCGTTGCGCGACCGAGCGGCTGATCAGTCCGAACAGGCCGGATGCCGCGAGCAGGGCCGTGATCAGCGAGATCACCACCATGACCGGCACCAGGGCTCCGGCGTTCATCCAGAGCGCGGCCAGGTAGAAGTCCAGCGTTTGCAGGTTGTGTAATGGCAAATCCCGATCGACCGCGAAGGCTCCAGCGCGGAGAGCGGCGCGACTACCGGTAGTGTCCCCGTTCGGCAATCGGACCAGCAGTTGGAATGCCGGCGGAACCGCCTGCCGCAAGGGCTGGTAAAGAACCCCATCGTCGGGCTCATACGGCAGCCCCACAACCGACGAGACGACGCCGACGATCGTGAGCCAGGGACCGTTGTCCAGGGGATTCAACCGGACGCGCTTGCCGAGGACGTCATGATCGGGCCAATAACGCGCGGCCATCTTTTCATCGACGACGGCTACCTTGAGTGAATCACTATTGTCGGTGCTGTCGAGCAGACGTCCCGAGCGCAGGGCCAGCCCAAGCAGCTTGAAATAGTTCTCCGAGACGGCGGCGACCGGTACCGTCAGCGTTCCGCGGTTGTCCGCGCCCTGCCGCGATTCGATGACCACTGGGACCTTCACCGGCTTCGTGGGTGTGGCCGTGGCGAAGGCCACTTCGGCACCCGGGATCGTGCTCTGGATCGCCGAGGTAAGGTCTTCCCAATAACGAAGACGCCGAACCGGCTCAGAGTAACGCTCGCCAAAAACGGTAGGAGCCGTCGAGAGGACGACCTGAGACGTATTCAAACCGATCGGTTTATTCACTTCCTGTTCGATGGCCGTGATGACATTCGCACAGACCACCAGCACTACACAGGAAATCATCACCTGCAATCCGACGAGCAGGGCCACGCTCTTGTTGCTGCCGCGAATCGACGTCCCTTTGCCGCTGCCCGCCAGCACCACGGCCGCATCCTGTCTGGTAATGCGCCACGCAGGAATGAGCGTACTGAGCATCCAGATCACGATGGCGAAGAGGACGGCCACCCCGAAGTCGCCCGCCCGCAATTCCGGCAGATACCCCGGGCGTCCGGTTGCAAAGGCCTGCGCCAGAAAGCCGGCGATGCCGCGAGCCCAATGAACGCCGATGGCCGCGAATCCATACCCGGCCAGAAGCCCGAGCAGGATGACCAGCGCGGTCTCGAGCAGACATTGCCGCAGCAGGCGCGAACGCGATGCGCCGAGGGCCGTCCGCAGAGCAAGCTCGCGGCTGCGCTCGAGCAGGCGCGCGAGAAACACCATACTGATGTTCACACAGCCCAACAGCAGCACTCCCGCGGCCATGATCCCGAGCATGCCTACGAGCAGCGCGTCGTTATGGGTGTACATCCTGGCCACGGGAAAGAGCGCCACACGCCGCGTCGCGCCGAAGAGGTTCGGATAATCATGGTTGACCTGCTCGACCGCGGTTTTCATTTCATTGAGAACACTGTCGGCGTTCTGACCCGAGCCCAAGGCGATCATCGGCGTTACCTTCATCGCCGAATCGCCTGGCCGCGCGAGATGCGGAATGTGCAGGGGCATCCACAGCTCGAAATCCTGAAAGGCGAAGAAGCCTTTCGGCATCACTCCGATAATCTGCACCGGTCTCGCGTCGATACGGGCCGTCTTGCCGATGATGGCCGGGTCGGCAGCGAAGTAGCTCCGCCACGAGTCGTCACTGAGGATCGCCACGGGCGCCGCCTCGGCCTGACCATCGCTCTCCTGGAACGTGCGGCCGAGTTGGGGCGCCACGCCGGTGGCCGCGAACAGGCGCGGGCTGCTGACCGCGGCCCGCAGGCTCGTAGTGGCTTCGCCTTCGCTGAGAATGGCCACCCGGCCCTCGAACGCGCCGAGATGGTCGGCCAGCCGCTTGTGCGCGAGCAGTTCCTGATACGTAAACGCGTCGACGATGGGCCGGGCTTTTGCGGTGGCGTCGGGCGCGATCTGCACGCTGTACCAGCGCGAGGAACCGGCAAAGCCGAGGCCTTTCCAGAGGGAGCTGTAGGCCAGCGTGAAAATCCAGACCGCGAGCCCCACACTGAGTGCAACGACGCTCGCGCACATGAGCGAATAGCCCCACGACTTCTTCAGCAGGCGCCACGCGTATTTGAGATCGAATAAGAGGTTCATGAGCCGTCCCAGCAATGAGAAAAACGTCGTTTGTGGATGGAGAGGGCGCGCGGGAGCGCTACTTCAACAGGATGCGGTCTTTACCCTGCCACTCGCCGATTTCCGAGGTGATGATGCGATCGCCCGCTTGCAGACCCTCTAGTACCTGCATGTAATTCAGCGATACTTTGCCCGTCTTGATCGTGGTTTTCGTCGCATAGTGACCAGCCGCATCCAGCTTGTACACGGTGATCGTTGCTTCGTTCTTGACGTAAGAAGGTCTGCCGACATACAGGGTGTTCGGCAATTGGCTGACATAGACCACCCCTTCGACCTGCAACTGCGGCCGGGCACCCGCGGGCAGCGCACCCTCCAGTTCGACGTCCACTACGACGGTGCCGTCGGTGACGCCCGGGTCAACGCGGGTGACAATCCCGTTCACCGTCCCATTGTGGGTATCGACGAGCGCCTTCTGTCCGGCCTGTACCAGCGTGGCCTCGCGCGCGGGAACCTTGAGCTCCGCGTAGAGTTGATCCTGCCGGGCGATGCGGCCGATGGGACTTCCCGGTTGCAGTTGCTGCCCGACCTCGACGGTAATGGCCTGCACGATTCCGCTGATCGTGGCCACGACTTTCAAATCAGCGGCCTGGGTCCTGGCGCGATCCAGCGCGCGCGCCAGCTCGGTGACGCGGGCTTTCTGGACGGAAAGCTGCACGGGAATGTTGTCGCGAAGCTTTTTCAGACGGCTCGCTTCAATCGGGTAGGTCTTTTTCAGCTGGCTCAGATCGAGCTCGGAGCGCTTCAGCTCAATTGCCGAGAGAAGGCCCTGATGAGCCAGCGCTTCATCCGATTCGGTTTTCACCCGCGCTTTTTCCAGACTGAATTGCACGCCGGTGAGCACAACTTCCTGGGTCAACATGGTGTTTTGCAGCCCGGCCTCTTCGGATTGCAGTTCCGCCACCGCCCCTTCCCACGCCGATTGAGCTTCTTCCACGCCGGCGATGAGCTGCGGATTGGCGAGCTCCACCAGGACCTGCCCGACCTGCACGACCGCGCCCGGCTTGATATCCGCCTTTGCCACCCGGCCGGAAACCTGGGCGGCGAGCTGCTCGATGTGTTTCGACGCCAACTGCCCGTTGGCTCCGACTTTGATTTCCATCGTGCCCTGCCGAACGGTTTCGATGCTGAGCGTCGTCCGATCGATCCGTTGCGTACTGAAGTCGATATTGGCGAGCACCACCCCGCCGCCGATCAAAACGGCCGCAATTCCGGCGATGAGCGCGACGCGTTTGATCGAGGATGCTTTGGATTTTGTTTTTACGCGATCCATTCGGAACCACCCGTCACTCGTTGGTGCGCTGCCGGCCTCGGTTTCATATTTCTATGCTTCGCCCTCTCGGTTACATCGTCCGGAGGACTCGAAAAAGCCGTTAAACACTTCCACAGGGACTCAAAGAAACAACGCCGTCCAACGACGCTACTCGTCCTCGCGTGGCAGATCTGTGCAAAAACGGACATATCGATCAAAATAACCCTAATCGCAAACGTGAGATTCTCGAGAGGGCCTGTGCGCACTGCGCGCAGCATCGCCACAGGTAGCAGCGGACTGAGCGGCCGATCACAGACTCCATGCGCACGGACGCATCGGGGAGCGATCATCCGCGGATGAGAGAAACTGTTGGCGAACCTCGGTCAGCCAACACCGGCGGCCTCGGCCGGCTAGTTTGTCCCGCTCCCGAACAAAACCTTCTCCGCTACGAGAACCGCGTTCAGAGCGGAGCTGCGCCGGAGATTGTCGCAGGCGGCCCACACCCAGAAGCCTCCCGGGATGGACTCATCCGGGCGGACTTCCGCGATCAGCACCTGGTCTTTGCCAACCGCGTCGGCAGCACCGACCGGCGTATCGCCCTCGGCGAGGGCAATAGCCATGCTGGCGCGCAGCGCGGCGTTGATCCGATCCACGTCGATCACTTCCTTCGTCTTCACAAAAAGCGTGAACGTATGGCTGTGAAAGACCGTCCCCTGCGTCACGAGAAGCGCCAGCTGCGTGTTGGCGTCGGTCAGCGCGCGGATGTGTTGCTTGATGAGATCTTCGTTCCGCTCGCGTGCCGGAAAGAGGTTGGATGCCAGGGACCGGTCGAGGACCTCGTGCAGCACATTCTGGATCTTCGGTACATTGACCGGCTCGTGGGCCAACCCCTCTACGCCGAGCTCCTCGAAGACCGCCGCCGGTTGCACGATGGTGGCGGTGCACAGTTCCACCGGTACGACGCGCTCGACCTGCTTGAGGATGATGGCAATCGGAATCGCGGCCGGATGCGGCGAGACCAGCAGCCGGTCGGCAGCACTGAACTCCTCGGCATTGACACCGGCAACGGCCAGCTTGCCTTCTGTCGCCGGCACCGGCTGGGACAGATCGATGGCCACGAACTTGTTCTGCACGTCGCGCTTGATCCATTTGCGGTTTCCTTCGGTGGGTCCGCAGAAGAAAACGACGTCGCAGTCTTCGAGGACGCCGTCGGAAATCGGAACGACCGTGGCCGACTCCTCGCCCACCGGCGCCAGCGATCCCGCTGCCGCGCCGGTGCTGTCCATCAGGATGACTTTCGCCAACGGAAACGCTCGCTCGCGCAGGATGAACCGGAGCTCGGTGCCGACGAGGGTGAGGGGGTTGACGATGCCTACCGCAGCGGGTTTTGCATCGATCATTCAGCACTTATAGCACGTCGCAGGATTTGTGCGAAGGACCGGCGATCGGCCGGAGGCGGCGAGCAGGCGCTCGGTTTCCGCGCATCAAACCAGGTCAGCTTCCTCGCTGATCGCGGCCGGTCTCGCCTGTTTTCAACTGCGCAAGGACCTCGCGCGGAAACTCCACGGCCACCGATTTTCTGAGGATCGACACCGACACGATCAGCCGCAGCGCTCCCCGCTCCTTCGTCACCACACCGGTATACCCGCTGAATGCCCCTTCCTCGACGCGCACCGCGTCGCCCGGGACGAGATCCGTGAGCGGCGTGAGAAAGGCGCCGTTGATCTGAAGCTGCCGGATCTGCAGCAGCTCGGCGGTGAGCTGTGCCTGATCCGAGACCTCGATCATGTTGGCCACTGCGCTCGTGCGCCAGAGCGTTTGCCGAAGACCCTCCACGCGGCGCAGAAAGATATAGCCCGGGAACAGCGGCAGATGCGAAACGAACGTTCTTCCCGAGCTCTTCTTCGTCTGTTTGACTTGCGGGAGATAGAACGGCATTCCGCCGTCGAGGAGAAGCCGTGCCACCAACTTCTCCTGCCGGCTGCGCAGCTGCGCGATCTCCCACGGCGCCTCCGCGACCGGCATTTCGAACAGGTCGTCAGGAAAGATCTCGCACTCTTTGCTCAGAATCGGCATCGCGCCATTCTAAGGCAGCAGGCCTCCGTAACTCCGTAGCTCCAGAGGTTACGTTTCCCGAGCCGTTCCGAAGTTCCATCAAGCACTTGCGAACGAGTCGCGGGGCTGATTCCAGGTTGGTAGCGCATGCGGGATTCGAACCCCTGTGCGAGCCGATCAACGCAGATGACCCCTTGCTGACGGAGGCAGAAGCCACGCGAGTCTTTCCGCCGCGAGGGCATCGCCAAACGAACTCTGATCAGATATCGGACTGACCGCAAGATCGCATACGTCCGAATTGCCGGTCGGATCTACTACCGCACTTCGGACATTCGAGACTGCATCGAACTGTTTCGCGTTCCACCAATATCCCTCCCGATTTCCCCCAATTCTGGCGTCGATCTCGCACTGGTTATTTGCAGTGCGATTGAAACCACGAGTTCTTCTCGCAGCGAGCTTGATTCTGGGAGTCTCTCTTTCCGCGCAGACCACGCAGCAGCCGCAGAAAGCAGAGAAGAAGTGCCATTGGTGGCAGTTCACGTGCGAAGAAGCACGCGAAGGATTGCCCGCCGAGGCGCCGCGGAGCGGGATGGTGGTCACGATCGACGTGGCCAGGAACCGGCTCTACCTCTTCAAAGACGGTGAACTGGTCGACCAATCGCTGGCCGCGACAGGCAGCGAGAAGGTGCTGAAGTCGGGTCGTCGAATCTGGCTTTTCCGCACGCCGCATGGACATCTGAAAGTGCTGCGGAAGATCGTCAATCCCATCTGGAACAAGCCCGACTGGGCATTCGTCGAGGCGGGTGATCCGATCCCGCCGCCCAACTCGCCGAAGCGCCAGGTCAAAGGGCATCTCGGCAAGTACGCTCTCGACCTCGGCGACGGCATCATGATCCACGGCACCGACGAGTTCGACTCGATCGGCCGCAAGGTCTCGCACGGCTGCATCCGTCTGCCGAACGACATGCTGGAGACCGTCTACAAAAGCGTCGCGGTGGGAACGGACGTGTACATCTTCGAGAGCGAGAGATCGCAGTCAGCGACGAAACGCGAGCGGCACAGCGATCTGGATTTCTAAGGCTTCTTCATCCGCGCATACAACGTCGATGGACTGATCTGCAGCTGCCGCGCAGCCTTGCGGACGTTGCCGCCGGCGGCGGCGACCGAGGCGGTGACGTAATCGGCGACCATATCTTCGAGCGGACGAATCTCCCAGTCGGCGGAGGGGAGTCCGCCATCCGTTTTGGCCAATGATTTCGAATCGGATTCGAGGAGCAGGTCCTCGCTGGCGATTTCTTTTCCGGTCATGGTCAGCATGGCCCGCTCGAGGACGTTGCGGAGCTCGCGGACATTGCCGGGCCAGGGATAGCTGGCCAGGCGCTTCAGAGCACGCGCGCTGACCGACGGCGCGGGGCGGCCCATCTCTTTCGCCAGAGGACGGAGGATCACGTCGACGAGCAGTGGGATGTCTTCCAGCCGCTCGCGCAGCGGCGGCATGCGGACGCGGACGACATTCAGGCGGTAGTAGAGATCGCCGCGGAAGCGGCCGGCGGCGACGTCCGCGCCGAGGTCGCGATTGGTGGCGGCGATGAGCCGGAGGTTCGTGGTCAGATCGCGGATTCCGCCGACGCGGCGAAAGCGCTTCTCCTCGATCGCCTTCAGCAGGCGCGCCTGGACCGTGACATCCATGTCGCCGATCTCATCGAGAAACAGAGTCCCGTCCGAGGCGATCTCAAACAGCCCCTGCTTCGTGTTCATGGCATTCGTGAACGCGCCGCGCTCGTGGCCGAAGAGCTCCGATTCCAGCAGCTCTTTCGACAGCCCAGCGCAATTGAGATCGACGAACGGTGCCCGCGCGCGCGGCGACCGATTGTGGATGAGCCGCGCGAAGACGCCCTTGCCCGTCCCCGAGTCCCCTTCGATCAAAACCGGCGACGGCGCGCGAGCGATCTGGGCCAGGAGCTGGTTCAGATTCTGGATGGCGGGAGAAAGGCCGGGAAGACGATCGAGATCGCTGGAGTCTCCGCGGCGCAGCGCGATCAGTTCCCGGCGGGTGCTGACGATGCGCGAGACCTGATCGAGGGTCAGCGACAGCAGACTGTAGTCGAACGGCTTCTGCAGGAAGGTCTCCGCGCCAAGCTTCATCGATTCGACGACGCTGTCGATCTTGCCCACCCCCGACATCATGATCACGGACACAGCTTCGGAGTACATCTTGAGGTCGTGCAGAACATCGACGCCGTTGCCGTCCGGAAGCATCATGTCGAGCAGGACCACGTCCGGCGAGAACTCGGCAAAGACCGCACGGGCCTCGCGCGCCGTTCCGGCGGTCTTGACGTCCCATTCATCGGCCAGAAGCGCTTCCAGGCCGGCCACAACGTTGGGATCGTCATCAACGATGAGAAGACGCTGGCTGACCGCGGGCTCAGTCATGTCCAGAAATCATACAGCCGTACGGTTCCGAAACAGACATTAATCCGTCTGACGCATCTAAGTTACTGATTCTAAAGAGAGTCTTGCGTGGTACCGGCCTTGGAGTATGTCCCGGCCATGAACATCCTGCACGCAATCACGCTCGCCGCCCTGCTCCACGGTTCGCCTGCTTCTCCGGCGGTCACCTGCCACAAGGGAACGATCTCGTACAAATTCGTCGGGAGTCCCGGCTCCACGTTCACGTACGCAGGGGCGAAGTACTCGGTGCCCAACAGCGGCTGGATCGAGCTGCTGAGCGAGAGCACGGATAAAGGCTACCTCGCCGCCAGCGGCCGGACGCTGCCGCTCGACGTCTGGCCGATCGATGCCTTCGGCACACGCACGGTGCCTCTGCAGGAAACATCACTGCCACAAACTCACAGCGATACCGAACCGATTCGCACGATCAACAACTAGTCAATTCACAGAAAGAGAAGGAGACACTCCATGTCGCAGATCAAGCACTTCGTACTCGAAACAACGTCAGACCTTCGCGGCGGACGCCAGTCGTGGCGCGTGCTGGGGATGCTCTGGTCCGTTGCACTCGTCATCGCCGTCACCGCCGCCGTGTTCCCTCACTGAGGAGGCGACGATGCGCGATACACGACGCATTACCCTGGTCGTTCGGGGAACCGGAACCCTGTCACGTCCATGGGATTCTTCCCCCGAGGCGACGAACCGGGTTCTCTTCGTCAAGGCCCTTTCGATGCTCAGTTTCGTGCTGGATCACCGGTCTGAAGATGTCGACCGGCTCCTCATCGACGGGGCAACGGGGGACGAATTTCTGGATCTGCTCGCGAACCTGCCGAAAGAGTTCCTGGGTGACATCATCCTCATGCGCGGCGACCAGTCATTCATCAGCGTGGTCGGACGTACCGGAGCACGTTTTCTGTATGCGTTGAAGGAAGCGGATCTGCAGTTCTACCTGGAGACGACCGGCCTGGTTTCAAAAAAAGCGATCGCGGCGTAGGCCGGCACGGCCGGTGGCGCTGTTAGAAGACGCCTCCCGCCCCGCCGTGCTACCTTTACCCGAGTGCAACTCTGGACGTCGTTTCAGCATACGGGGTGGGTGGGGAAGGCCGTCCTGGGGGTGCTGTTGCTCTTCTCCATCGGCTCGTGGGCGGTGATGTTCGTCATCGCGGTCCGCTTCCGGCAGTCGGCCGCGGCCTCGCGGCGGTTCATGTTCGCCTTCCGCCGCGCTAAGAAGCTCGCAGACGTCAATGCCGTCACGGCGCAGTCGGCGCACTCCTCGCTGGTCGGACTCTTCAAGGCCGGTTACGCGGAGATCGAAGCGCAGATCGCGCACGCCAACTCGGCCATGATCCGATCGCTCGACAGCGTGGAACGATCGCTCCTACGTGCGTCCCGCATCGAAGCCGCGCGCCTCTCGCGCTATCTCCCCTTCCTGGCCACGACCGCGGCCGCCTCGCCCTTCATCGGCCTGTTCGGCACGGTGTGGGGAATCATGGACGCCTTCGCCACCATCGGGACGATGCAGACCTCATCCATCACCGCCGTCGCCCCCGGCATCAGCGAAGCGCTCATCAACACCGCCGCCGGCCTCTTCGCCGCCATCCCAGCCCTGCTCGCCTACAACCATTTCGTCCAGCGCATGCGTCAGGCCCGCGGCGAGATGGAGGATTTCACGCTGGAGTTTTTGAATTTGACGGAGAGGAACTTTATGTAGCGCGGTCACGCGGTCTCGGGGTTGCGCGGTCTCGCGGTGTTGAAATCTGAACCCCGCCGCCAGACCGCGAAACCGCGAGACTCCGCAACCAAGGCAACCATAACCGGTTACCACGCGCGAAACACAGACGTCTAACACCCAACACACATGTCCTTCCGATTCGATCACGGCGATGACTATGGCGACATGGCGGAGATCAATGTCACGCCGCTGGTCGACGTCATGCTGGTGCTGCTGATCATCTTCATGGTCACGGCGCCGAT
>Ga0207689_10006696_pt1 | contig 10164 bp, 7 predicted proteins | sample KBSMisM52_FD_184312 | JGI IMG/M metagenome (GOLD analysis project Ga0207689, IMG submission 184312) | Miscanthus rhizosphere microbial communities from Kellogg Biological Station, Michigan, USA - KBS Miscanthus M5-2 (SPAdes) (version 2) | ecosystem: Host-associated > Plants > Roots > Rhizosphere... | reverse complement strand
TGGACGTCACGCCGGCGGAGGTGATGATGGTCGCGGCCCATCTGCGAGACCTGCGCGCCGCGAAGGCCGAAGGGCTGCGGACGGCGTTCGTCGTTAGGCACGACGAGTTTGGCCCGCACGGCCACCCCGACCTCGCGGCGGACGACTCCGTGGATATCATGGCGAGGAGCTTCGATGATCTCGCCAACCGGTTAAGTGCGTGATCCGAGACTGGCTCCCTCCGCCGCTCACGCCGTTTGTCGTGCATCCAGAACGGAGGGGTCGACCGCATGAGCGGCATGAGCAGCATACTTTGCATCCCGCTCTACCGGGACGTCGCCTCTCGCCACGAGCCGAAAATGAAAAGGGAACGGCCGCTCGGGACGCTCCCATCCCGAAAAGCTGTTCCTCTTTCATTCAGCTCGTTGCGCGAGGGGTCCTGCCCGTTCTGGATGGATCCTCAGTATGCTGCTCATGCCGCTCATGCGGTCGACCCCTCCGTTCTGGATGTGTCCTCCGTACTGGATGCCGGCCCGACCCTCCCTCCGTGAGTCCCATCCGGCTTCGACGTAGGTCCCACCGCGTGTTACCGTTATTTCGACCACGACGGAGACACCATGGGTTTCAACCCAGCCGCGCTGCGCTTCCTTCGCGGGCTCGCGAAGAACAACAACAAGGAATGGTTCGAGGCGCATCGCGAGGAGTACGAGACCGAGGTGCGTGAGCCCATGCGCGACCTCATCGGGGAAATGAACGAACGGTTCAAGAAGATCGCGCCCGAGATCGGCGGCGACCCGAAGCGATCGATGTTCCGCATCAATCGCGACATTCGATTCTCGAAGGACAAGTCACCCTACAAGACCCACGCGGCGTGCTGGTTCAATCACCGGCGCGCGTCGACGCGCGTCGGCAGCGAGGCCGACACCGGCAGCGCCGGCTTCTACTTCCACCTCCAGCCAGGCAAGTCGTTCGTCGGTGGCGGGGTCTGGATGCCTCCACGACCATCGCTCAACAAGCTGCGCGATGCGATCGCCGACGATCCGACCGGCTTCGATCGCATCGCGCGCGGCCTCACGAAACGATTCGGCGGACTCGATGACGAGGCGGTGCTCAAGAGGATGCCGCGCGGGTTTTCGGAGGATCACCCCGCGGCGAAGTGGCTCCGCTACCAGTCGTTCGTGACCGGCCGCGAGATCACCGACGCGACGGTCACCGACCCCAAGCTTCCCGCCATTCTCGCGAAGGAGTTCGCCGGGCTTCTGCCGCTCGTCCGCTGGCTCAATGCCGCGCTGGGTCTTCCGCAGTGATGCCAAGCAGCATCAGCACCGTTCGCAAGCCGGCTTCGGCCCGCGCCTGATCGAACTCGAGATCACCGGGAGACGTTAGGCGACCGGAACCGCCCGGCTGGCGTGCGCGCTGCCCAAGCTGGCGACGCTCCGGAGCGGTGAAAGTGGAGAACGCACGGCGCAGCAAAGGCAGCAACGCGACGAACGTCTCCTCGCGAAGGGACGAGAGCCAGTCGTCCACGAGACGCCAGAGCGTGTCGTCGTGGAGGAGGAGCTGACCGCTGCCCGCCAGAAACCCTTCGACCCATGCCGCCGCTCGCGGTGGATCCTCTGCAACCGATAGCGTCCGAGACAGGTAACACGCCGCGTCGTCGGGTGTGAGCGCGCCCGCGTCGAGCAGCAACCGCGCACTTCGCCCCGATACGACGCCGTGCGCCTGCTCCGAATCGGCCAGCCGGCGAAGCGCCTCGTGCCAGGCGGCAGTGTGCTCAGCGCGCTCGAGCAGACTGATCGCCCCATGCACTGCCTCGATGGGCATCCGAACGGCCGTCGCGGCGTCATCGTCCAGCGAGCTGCAGGCAACCGGAAGCCCGACGCAGATGCGCACGACGAACCCATCCACGACATCGCCCACGAGCCCGAGGTCGGTGCGCCGGACATCGCTGTAGCGCAGCACGCGCGCGAGCGGCGGAAGCCCCATCATGAGATGCGCGATGTCCGGAGCGCGTGCCGACTCTTCCTGCAGGCGGTCCATGATGGAGCCGACGCTGTCACCCAGGTCCGCGAGGATGACCTGCTCGAGCAGACCGGTGAGCGCGGTGAGCTCCGTCGCCTGCCGAGCGACATCGGTGGCTCGCGCCGCGGCGGCCGAGGCGACGGTGTTCCCCCACGCAGCCGCTTCGATCAGGGAGACGGCGAGCTCGGGTCGCCACTGGAGCGTCCACAGCTCGTGAAACGTCCCTCGCTGGCCGGTGCCCCGTTGCGCGCGTCCCCATGGGATGTCGAGCAGCGTTAGGCGATGCAGCAGGTGACTGCGGGCGAGATCAGTGTCTTTCCGAAGATCCAGGTCGAGCAGGCGCTCCACCGCTTCCGCCGGAAGCCGAAGCCGTTTCTGCTCGCGCACGAGGTCCTGGTGCAGCGGGACCATCGGCGCCGCCTCGGGAACCTGACCGAGCGCCTCGCCAACCACGAGCTTGCGACCGATGAGCGCGAGCGGTGCGTCGGAGCCGCCGCACAGCACGGAGCGCGTGGCCTCCATGAGCTCGGAGAGGCCGGCGATCGAGCGGCCGCGCAGCGCCGCGAGCGATTCCGCCAACCGCGCCGTGTCGATGATCTGTGCGGAGGACGCGTCGAGGTCTTCCTCACGAAGCAGCGCGGCGACGCGTGCGAGCCATCGCTCGGTGATGCGGTCCGGTGCGGTCCAGAGGTGATGGTACCAGCCCGGTGACTCGATGCCCGCCCCGTAGCCGCTCGCGGCGCAGAGGCGACTGTTCGTCCACGGCACCCAGGTTGCCTCGACCTTCACCTTCGGAAGCCCCTTGAGTAGGGCGGTGTCGTGCGCAGCCGGAGGCATGTCGCTGAGCGCCGGCGCATGCCACGCACCGCAGATGACCGCAATCTCCTTGAACCCCTCTTTTTGCGCGGCGCGAATTGAGCGGCGCATGTGGGCTTCACGTTGATCCTCGTGACGGCGATCGGGTTCCACGTGCTCGGTCCGAAGCTCGGTCATCACGGACGCCACGGATGCGAAGAGCTGCTCGTCGTCGCCTCGGCGATGCTCGACGAGCTGTTCCCAGAACCGCTCGCCGTCGTCGTAGCCGGCGACCGTCGCGAGCCAGGCGAGGGGATCGCGACGCATGGGCCCACTCTGGGGCGGCGCGCCCGTGGCGTCATCGTTAGGCTCGGCGTCCGGCGGCTCGGGAACGGCCGGCTCGTCGATCAGTTGATGCGCCTGCGGCAGGTCAATGAACCGGGCGGGGATGCCGCGTCCCACCGCAAACTGCATTGCTCGCCACTCCGGCGAGAACTCCGCGAACGGGTAATACACCGCGCGTCGCGGTGCGTCGGGCCGATAAACGAGCAGCGCAACCGGCGGGCGCATCGCTTCGTCCGCGGCAAACGCGATCAGCGCATCGGCCTCCGGTGGCCCCTCGATCAGCACGATATCCGGTGCGACGCGCTCGAGCGCGCGCTCGACGCTTCGCGCCGAGCCCGGGCCGTGATGACGGATGCCGAAGACGTGAATCAACGCTAACTCACCGCCCGACAGGCACGATACAGATCCTTCCACCCATCGCGCTCCTTCACGACCGCCTCGAGATACTCGAGCCACACGATGCGGTCCTGCACCGGATCCTTCACGACCGCTCCCAACAGTCCCGACGCGAGGTCATTCGACCGCAACTGCCCATCCCCGAAGTGTGCGGCGAGCGCCAGGCCACCATTGATGACCGAGATCGCCTCCGCGGTGCTCAGCGTCCCACTTGGCGATTTCACTTTTGTCTTGCCGTCCTCGGTCACACCTCCGCGCAACTCCCGGAAGATCGTCACCACTCTCCGAATCTCCTCGGCCGCCGGCGTCTCGGCCGGAAGCTCCAGAGCCTTGCCTAACGCATCCACTCGCCGCGTGACGATATCGACCTCTTCATCGACCGAGGCGGGAACCGGCAGCACCACGACGTTGAACCGGCGTTTGAGCGCGCTCGAGAGCTCGTTGACGCCCTTGTCGCGGTCATTCGCGGTGGCCACGAGGTTGAAGCCCTTGACCGCCTGAACCTCCTTCCCCAGCTCCGCGATCGGCAGCGTCTTCTCCGAGAGGATCGTGATGAGAGCATCCTGGACATCGGCTGGGATGCGCGTGAGCTCCTCGATCCGTGCGATTCGCCCCTCGCTCATCGCGCGCATGATCGGGCTTGGCACGAGGGCAGCGAGCGACGGACCGTCTGCGAGAAGACGGGCGTAGTTCCATCCATAACGAACGGCCTCTTCGCTCGTCCCGGCGGTGCCTTGCACGAGCAAAGTCGAGTCGCCGGAGATCGCCGCCGCGAGATGCTCCGCGACCCAGGTCTTTGCCGTCCCCGGCACACCGAGCAGTAGCAGAGCGCGGTCGGTTGCGAGCGTGGCAATCGCGATCTCGATCAGGCGCCGATTGCCGATGTACTTCGGCGTGATCTCGGCCCCACTGTCCGTGCGGCCGCCTAACAGGTACGTCGCGACGGCCCAGGGTGACAACCGCCAGCTCGGCGGCCGCGGGCGAGTGTCCGTTCGAGTGAGCTCCTCGAGCTCGCCGGCGAACTGCTGTTCGGCGTGGGCTCGCAGGATCGCGACGCCGTTTCCGGACGCCGGGGTCGGCGCGGAGGACATGGTCATGCCTGGGAATCCTCGTTGAACGCGAGGTGAAGATCGATGCGGAATCGGAGGACGGATGAAAGCCTGTCCACGGCCGAAGCCCACGTGGGCCAGACGTCGGATTGCTCCGGCCAGCCGTCGAGGAATGCATGTGCAGCGGAGACCGGCACGGCATGCGCACAGCGCTCGAGCAGCGCTCGCATACTGAACTCGCCCGTGAAAGACACGCCACCGCTGCCGGCGTAGATCTTGAGTCGTTTGGCGACTGCGTGGGCGAGCGCGTCACTCCAGTCGTTAGGCCAGCGGAGGAGAGCGACGGTCACGCGATGGGCGCCGCGCAGGGCGTCCGGGCGAGCGTCGACTTCGCGCCGCAGCTCCGCATCAACGACGTCGGCTGAGGCGGCGCGCGTGAAGACGTGCTCGAGGGGTGGAGCGCCCCATTTGGGCTCGATTCGAGAAATGCCCTCGTTGTCCCAGAGCGCCCGTGCCCACGTGGCATCGCGGAATCGTTCGGTGGCGATGAGCCAGCCGGCCATCAGCGGCTCGCGCCACTCGTGTCCGTCAGCGGCACGAATCAGCTTGGCGGGCTCGGTCGACCATGCAGCGCTCCACGTGGCTGGCGGGACTCCGCCAATGATCTGCGCGAGCACCCACGCCTTCTCGCCCAGACCTGTACCTGCTGGAGGTTTTGGATTGACGCCGTCGCGTACCATGGAGGCGTCCGCCTCGTCAGGCGGCGTCACATCGATCCGTGGCCGTTGGAGAATCGCCGACTTACCTAACGTCACCAACTGCCTGGCTCGTTCGACCATCCTGGTCGACAACGCCGACGACGGCAGCCGTACCAGTAACCCGGCCGCCTGCTGTCTTACCTCTTTGCGGCGGTCATCGAGTGCACGCTCGAGGAAGGGCTCGTCTGCCAGACTCAGTCCGAGCGCGAGCATGGCGAGAAAGAAAACTCGGTTGTTGGGATCTTCCTGCGCCCATGACGCCTCGAGCAGCGTGCGGGCGCGCCCGGGGTCGAGCTGCCGCAACCACTGCAGCGCCTCCATGCGTGCCATGCCAGTGCCAGTCTCCCAGATGGTCGCCAGTGCATCCGGATTCTCGCCCGAAATCGCAAATGCCCAGTCCTCGTTGAGCGCGGCGAGCCACGTTGCACGCGTACCGCCGGCCGCTCGCACGAGCGCTCGCAGCTTCGGATCCTTGCCCGCGAGATCGAGCATCGCTGGGAGCGTATCGGCCGGGGCTCTCACGTCGTGCCGAGTCGCCAGCATGAGCCAAGTTCGCAGGAGGCTCTCGTGCTCGCCTTGAAGGATTCGCCGCAGCAACGCAGCAGCGGCCGGCGTGCACGTCGGCCGATCATCAAGTGGACACGGCGCGGGCGGCGGTTCCTGAGTACGACCGGGCGTGCGGCCGCAGCGCTGATAGGCGCTCGCCGCGGCGGCGACGCGCAGGAGGTTCGATGCGGCGTCGGACTCGGGGCGCACGAGCGCAACAGAGGCAGCGCCTAACGCGCCGTCCGACGCGGGCGCGGTCGGCGGCGCACGGTCGGTGCCGAGCAATGCCGTGTTCACGGCTGCCGACCAGATCGCGAGGTCAGAAGGCGCCGATGTCATGCCAGCGAGACGACTCCGTGCTCACCCCACACCGTAAGCGGCAACAGTGTCTCGCCGTCCCACTCGCCGAACAACGGCACCGCTGCGCCGCCGCTCACCGCGAGCAATTGCCAGCGATCGCGGAAGCGCGTGGAGAGCGGCATTCCACGGCCAGTAGCGTCTCTCACCTGGGCCGGCGTTAGGGTCGTCGGCGTTGCTTCGCGAAGGAGAACGGGATGGCCCTCGAGCCACGGCATTCGCGCGTCGGCGCTCGCAGTGGCGGCCACGGCTTCGGACACGTCCGCGTAGCCTAACCCCAAGGGCCAATCGACGGCGGCGGTTCGCTCCTTGACGATCGCGCGCAGTGGTGCAGCGCTCGGGAAGAACACCAGCGTGCCGTCGAACGCGGTGCCCGGCACGAACGTCGGATCGACAGGCTTGGTCTCGCTACGCACGGCGCCCGCGGGTGCGAAGTGCAGGAGCAGCGCGCCGCGGCGCGTCTCCCGTCCCCACAGCCATGTCCGCTGCATGCGCAGTCGGTCGTCTTCCGTCAGGCGGCGCCCCACGATCGCCCAGTGGTCGCGCACACCGTCGAGCTCGAACAGTGTCTCCTGAGCCGTTGTCCAACCGAGGCCAGCCCGCACATCGGCCGCAAGGTCCGGCGGCAGCGAGTCGATCCGACTGTAACCCTCGAGCAGGAGGTGCAGGCGCGCCATGCGGTCCAGCAGCCGCTCGGGCCATCCGTCGCCGCTGGCGGGAATCGTTGCCATCTGCCTGACGAGTCTCGCCGCACCGGGCGCCTGGGCGTCGACGAGTCGCGCCGCCATGCTTTCCCAACTCGAGGCGGGCCGCAGTGGCGCCGTGCTCAGCCCCTGTCGAACCAGGTCACGCAGCCAAAGACTGAGCTCCGCAATTCCCGCAGCGACACGTCGCTCTCGCTCCGCCGCACGGCTGGCCGCTTGCTTCGCGGCCCTCTCGGCCTGTGCAGGATCGGCCGGTGTGCCGTCGCCCTCGGATTCCGCGGCGCGCGCCTCGCGTTCCGCACGTTTCGTGGCCCGCGCCGACCGGCTCTCGAGCCATTCCGCCACCCACTCGGGCGGCGCACCCGACGCGAATTCGCCAGGTGACTGAACGAAGAGGAGAAACAGGCCTAACGAGTGCTTGCACGGGAACTTGCGGCTCGGGCACGTGCACTTGAACGCCGGCTCGCTCGTGTCCGCGCGCGTGAGGTACGGATCCTTGCCGCTTCCCTGGCAGGCGCCCCAGAGCACCGGGGCACCGTCGCCGGTCTGGCTGACGCCTAACGTCGTCCATTTGCGACGCACCGCCAGGTCGCGTCCGGCCTTTGCAGACGCTGGGTCGGGCGCCAGGGCCACGACCGTATCCGCCGTCCACGTCACCGCGGCGCACCTCCGCCCATCGCGATGCCGCGCGCCGACGCCCACTGCCCAAGGTCGTGGCGACCGATGGCGGCTGCCATGAGATCGGGGAAGAGGTCCGGCGTGCACGCGAACGCCGGGATGCCGAGGGCCGCGAACGCTGCCGCATTCGCGTGGTCGAACGCAGGCGCGCCGGTGTCCGCCAGCGCGAGCAGGGCGACCACGCGCACGCCGGACGCGGCAAGTGACGCCGCTCGTTTGAGCATCTCGTCGCGCTGACCCCCCTCGAACAGATCGCTGATCAGCACGAGAATCGTTTCGCCGGGTCGCCGGACGAGCGACTCGCAGTAACCGAGCGCGCGGTTGATGTCGGTGCCGCCGCCGAGCTGCGTGCCGAACAGGAGCTCGACGGGATCCGTCATCGTCTCGGTGAGATCTACCACCGCGGTGTCGAACACGACGAAGCGTGTCGAGACGGCTGGCAGTGACGCGAGCACGGCACCGAACACGCTCGAGTAGACGACCGACGCAGCCATTGACCCGCTCTGGTCGACGCAGAGAATGATGTCCCTGAGCGAGCTGCGCTTGCGTCCCCAGCCGATGCGCCGTTCGGGGATGATCGTGCGGTACTCCGGCTGGTAGTGCTTGAGGTTCGCGCGAATCGTGCGGTGCCAGTCGATCTCCGAGTACCGGGGACGGTTGTTGCGGGCCGAGCGATTGAGGGCACCGATGATGGCCTGGCGCGTGGCGTTCGCGAGCCGACGCTGCAGGTCGTCGACGACGCGTCGCACGACGAGTCGCGCCGTGTCGCGCGTTTTGTTCGGGATGACATTCTTGAGCGCGATCAGTGTCGTGACGAGGTGGACGTCGGGCTCGACGGCCTCGAGCATCTCGGGCTCGAGGAGCATCCGCTTAAGATCGAGCCGCTCGAGGGCGTCTTTCTGCATAACGCGAACGACGGACGACGGGAAGTACGATCGGATGTCGCCCAACCATCGCGCGACGGATGGCGCGGAGCTTCCGAGTCCGCCGCGCCGGTCCGTTCCGGCCGTGCCGGGCATGCCGCCGCCTCCGCCCCCAGCGCCGTACAGTGCCTCGAGCGCGCGATCCATTCCCGCATCCGCGCCACTCAGCGACGCGCCGGTCGACTGCTCGGCGTCGTTGCCGAGCACGAGACGCCAGCGGCGTGCGCGCTCGGCGGAGTGTGGGTCGGTGGAACCAGTGGTTGAGGCCGGTGGAGACATGGTTCCTGCATGATGCTGGTCCACGCGCCGTGCGTCCAGCGCCGGTAAGATTGCGTCGGTTGCCGCCGCTAACCATTACGCCCCAGGCTAGGCATCGCGTTAGGTACAGCTTAAGAGCAAGGAGACGCTGAATACGCAGACCGCCCGCTGGCGCGGGCGGACGCTGACGACGCAGAATGCTCCTCGTGATGGCTGGTCCTCTCACAACGAGCCGATTTTGAGTGAACTGCCTCGGTCAGCTCATAGCTTCCCGAGGTTGTTCCCCTTAGAAACGGCCCGGTGCGATGAACGGTGGATGGCCGGGGGCCTTCTGCGTCAATCTGCGTCCGGCGCGAAGCGCCGGTCAGCGTATTCTGCGTCCTCCTTCGTTTTTGGCGTCCGGGTCGCGATGCCAGTCGGTCGGGGACGAGGTTCTCCCAGTTAGAAGCTGTTCGTCAGGTTATGTTTGCCGACAAGAGATAACCACTCGCGGAGATGGTTCATGTCTCGCTCCCTCCTCGCAGCCCTCGCGCTCCTGGCGCCCGCGCTCGCTGCCCAGACTCCGGGCCACGACGCCTCGCACTTGGGGACGGTGCACTTCGAGACGTCGTGCGCATCCGCCACACGGCCGGCATTCGAGAAGGGTGTCGCCCTGCTCCACTCGTTCGGGTTCGCCGGTGCCGTCCAGGCGTTCAATGACGTGCTCTCCGCCGACTCCACCTGCGTCGCCGCGTACTGGGGCCTCGCGTTGAGCGCCTGGGGGAACCCGTTCGCCGCCGGAATCAAGCCCAACGCACAGCTCGAGCGCGGACTCCAGATAGTCCAGCGAGGCCGCGCACTCACCGGAGGCACGGAGCGCGAGCAGAGCTACCTTGCCGCCGCCGCCAAACTCTACGAGAACTACCAGAGCACCGACCAGCGCACACGCATCCTCGCCTACCGTGACGCCATGGCCGACGTGGCCCGCCGAAACCCAAGCGATGAGGAAGCAGCCATCTTCTACGCCGCCGCGCTCGCCTTTTCAGCCGACCCTAACGACAAGTCGTACGAGAGCCAGACCAAGGCGGCCGCGATCCTCGAGCCGCTTGCGGTGCGTCTTCCCGACCACCCGGGCATCGCACACTACCTGATCCACGCGTACGACGTTCCGGCGCTCGCCTCGAAGGGCATTCCCGCCGCAAACCGCTACGCGGCCATCGCCCCGTCATCGGCGCACGCCCTCCACATGCCGTCGCACACCTATACCCGCGTGGGCGAATGGCAAGAGTCCATCGCCACGAACATCCGCTCTCCGTCGAGTGCAGCGAAGTGCGTCGTGTGCCCGCCGCCTCCCGCCCCGACGGCACGGCCCGCC
>Ga0207689_10006695_pt1 | contig 10164 bp, 7 predicted proteins | sample KBSMisM52_FD_184312 | JGI IMG/M metagenome (GOLD analysis project Ga0207689, IMG submission 184312) | Miscanthus rhizosphere microbial communities from Kellogg Biological Station, Michigan, USA - KBS Miscanthus M5-2 (SPAdes) (version 2) | ecosystem: Host-associated > Plants > Roots > Rhizosphere... | reverse complement strand
CTCGCTAGCACTCCCGGTTCCGTATTTGTGAGTTCATAAACTCACACTCTCCCTCGCTAGTCCAACTGAACCATTACGATTTCTCGTATTTGTTTACGAAATACTGACAACCACCAAACACCTCGGCTGCATCTCACCCGCAATCTGCAGGCTCCTCCCCAGGTCAACGATTAACTTCGCCCATTCGAGCAAAATTCTGAGTCCCGAACCTCCGTTCGGGCTCGTGGCCCAACTCTGCGCGGACCCGGCTTGAGCTTCTCTCCCCAGGGCTCTCCGACAAGCTTGCAACTTGATAAGGAGACCTACCATGGCACCGAAAACCTTCCTGAAGAATCTGACTGTTGCTTCACCATGTGCTGCTGATTGGAACTCAATGACGGGAAACGATCAGGTGCGCTTCTGCGAACACTGCAGTTTTGACGTGCACAATCTCTCCTCGATGACGCGCACCCAGGCGGAACGTCTGGTGGCTCGATCAAATGGCCGCTTGTGCATTCGTTATCATCACAACTCATCTGGCGAACCTCAGACCTTGCCGGCCGGTCACAAACTTCATCGCATCGGCCGCCGCGTCTCCCGGATTGCTGCCGGCGCCTTCACCGCAACTTTGAGTGTAACGAGTGCGATCGCTCAACAATCGGGAAGTTCCCAATCAGTTGTTGCTAGTCTGCCGACTGTGGAGCGAACGAACGCGTATTCGGTTCCCGGGTCGAGCGTCGCCGGGATTATCACCGACCAGAACGGAGCGGTAATACCCGGCGCCACCATCGCTGTTTGGAACGAGGAATCGAAGGGCGCACTGTATGCAAGTACCGACTTTACAGGGCAATTCAGGATCGACAGTCTGCAACCCGGCTCTTATACGCTCCGAGTTGAAGCGCCGGGCTTTGCTGCTCAGGAAAATATCGGACTCTATCTTCAGCCAAAAAGTGAGGTTCGCATCGATCGAACACTGAGCGTTGCGACAATCGAAGAAACTGTGGTTGTCGAATCCGAAGCGCCGGTTAGTTTCGTCACTGGTGGCGCGGTGTCAATCATTGCGCCTGAGGATGCCTTTATTCGGGCGGCTCAGGAAGACGACCTGGAGGCTCTAACCGCGTTGATTGCAGGTAAGGATGTGAATGCGCGTGACAAGTCGACGCGGACAACCGCATTGGAACACGCGGCGCGTAATGCGAATCGCGAGATGGTACAACTCCTGATCTCGGCAGGCGCAACTGTCAACGGCAAGAACGAGTCAGGAGAAACGGTGTTGATGATGCTGGACGATGACGCGACCAGTGATCTCGCCTGGGATCTGATCAATGCCGGGGCCGCCGTGAACCGTCAGGACGAAGGCGGTAATACCGCGGTAATGCAGGCAGCGACTCAGAACAATCTCGAGGTGTTGAAGGCCTTGATTGATGCAGGCGCGGAAGTTGATACCAGGAACAAAGCAGGACGCACAGCCCTGATGCTCGCAGCCTCCGAAGGTCATATAAACATCGTACGAGCATTGGTTCTGGCAGGCGCGAATATCAACGCCACAGACGAAGACGAAATGAATCCGCTGGCTCATGCTAAGGACAACGATCACTTGCCGGTAGTTAGATTCCTGAAATCAAAAGGAGCTTTCGAAACCGTGAAGAAGGTTAAGGAGGAGGAGTAAACTCGACTAAATGGATAAGGCTGCGCTTTCCGGGATCAGATCGGCTTTGAGTTAGCGCCGCATTTGCTTAACGCTCTGAAGCAGTTTTCGCGCGAGAGCCGGGTCTTCGCCGGCAGCGATAGCGGCGCGCAACTCCTGTTCGGCATCGTCAAGGAGTCCTTCATTAGCATAAACGATACCGAGCTTTAGATGAGAACCCGCTAACTCAGTAGTCACCGGTGCCAGCGTCGCCGCTTTTCCGGCCGACAGTATTTTGAAACGAGCCTCCCTGGCTGGTGCTGCCGGCGCAATGACCTCTCGCCCATCTTTCAAGGCTGTCACTTGCCAGATGTAGACCACGTTACGTTTAAGTGGTTGAAGTGGAGTCCAGTTCGCTTTTCCGGTCGGGCTGCCCTGTTCTACAACATTAAGCTGTGAATCGAGGATCGCTACACTATAACTGCTCGCTCCGGGTAAACTTTGCCAACGAAATGTCGGGCGAGCGCTCCTGATGACTGTGCCCACGGGTGAGACTAAGGCGAAACGATCCTGTTCCTCGCTAGAGCCCAGGAGCTTACTCTCCTTACCGATCAAATCACGGATAGCTGACGACGTGTTTACCTTCTGAGCGTCCATTGCTTGCTGTATCAAGCTTTGATACGGCGCCGCAACCGCTGAATTGCCGGACCCGTCAGGCGTTGGTTGATCGCCATTCGCATTGGGATTGACGCCGGCAACCTGACTATTCTGATTCGCTTCATTGCTGTTTGGCGGTTCGGAATTCTTGTTGGTGACTAATGGAGTCGTTGGCCGCTTGAACAGCAAGACGGCAATGACGGCAATAAGCGTTACGGCCACTGCTAACAGGGCAAACTGCGGAGCTCTCAGCCGTAAGAATGAGCTGGTTCGCTGCCAAAAACTTTCCCGCTCTTTCTTCAAGGTCGCTGTTGAGCCGGCAAGTACCGGATAGGTTCTCAGATTGTCTCTGAGGGCTTCCAGCTCGTGCACTTCCTTCAAGCACGCAGCGCAGGAGTCGAGATGTCGCTTCAGACTCTCCCGATCGGTAAAGGAAAGAGAATCATCAAGGTATCCCTCGAGCTGTTCGTAATCAGGGTGTGAGATTTCTGTAGATAAAGGTTGCAGGTCGGTATGTAGTTGCTGGGTTCTACCTGGGACATCTGCCCTTTCACTCGCCTTTTGCCGGCACTCAACGCACGTGGCCAGGTGACTGGTCGCCGTCAGCAGTTGCGCCGGCGACAGCCCGCCTCCACTTAGAAGTTCTATTGTGTTTGACGACAGATGCTCGTTTATCAAGTTGATCTCTACCTTCGGTCGATGGACCTCACCGCCCTAAGAAGATGTGAAGTCGGCCGGCATATTGCTCCGCCGGATGGTTTTTGCTCAACCCCCAATTTCGTTCAAACGCTTCGCCAGCCGGAGGCGCGCCGTCTTTCTTAGATTGATTACCTGCTGGCGAATCAAGCCCAGTCGCTCAGCTATCTTCGTATCTTCAAGCGGCAATTGATTCCAGATCTCAGCAAGCCATTCATCGGTTTCTCCTAGTACGGCTGCTATCTGTGAGAATGAAGCCACACCCGTGAGCAGAAACAAGTCGAGTGCGCTACCGCCGCGATTGTCCTTCAAGTTCAACAACAGTGCGGCGCAATGTCGTTCGGACATGTTAACAATTTCACTCCAGACATTTCCCAACAGTGCGCGCTCGGAAATCGCATTATCGAAACTGCGAGAATCGCGAAGGTCCTCAGGTGCAGACCTTGGTTGGTCCGCTTCCTCCCTGGCCGGTTGATCTTTTATTTTCCATGCCTCTGCTACGATTCCTACCAGATCATCGAGCTCAATGGCTGCACCGGTCCAGTTGAAAATACCGGTAAGTAAATCATTCATACTTTTGCCTGCAGCCGTGCCACCGGCAAAAATCTCGCGCTCTAAGTCCGTTAAATGATCTCGCAACTGATTGAGCCGGCGCGAGTCAGCGCCTGGTTTGTCCTGCCATTTTGAAAACCCGCCGAGCCAGCCGCTTTCGTCATTCTCCCAAAGCGCAAATTCCGGTTGATGCCTCAGAAAGTAGCGCAGCTTGTTCTTCAAGCTGAAGCGCTGCGGATACTTGCGCCTCAAGTGCTCGTAACACGCACGAAAACTCGTAACCGCAACGTAACTGCGGAAGTCGCGAATGCCTTCCAGTTCCGAATTGTTTCTAAGTTCGGTCAGGCGGGACAGGAGATCCAGTACGGTTTCACTGTGGACGTCTTCGGCATCTTCATTCTGAGCACGGTTGTTTTCTCTGAAGAAGACGTGAAACTTGTAGCCAACTATTTTTTTAACTACCGGATCTGCGTGCTGCGAGATAAGTTGCGCCAGAATAGTATCTGCTTCTTCATCGCTGGGCGCTTGAAGAAATGGCAGCAGCAACGGATCTACGTTCACGTTAGCTGGCTTGCTCATAGGCAGCCGATCAGTTTGCATCTCCGATGACTACGAAAGGGGCCCAGTAAAATGGGTGTTTGTACTGATTGCTGCCGAGCATTTTCAGCATCGCCTTGCGTAGCGACTGGGCTTTGGAATTCGCCGCCAGGCGATTACGGTGAAACTCCAGCATTAACTCCGTGGTGCTCGCTGAATCGACTTTCCACTGACTCACTACAGTGGTAGGAGTGCCCGCGACAAAGAGCGCCCAACTCAACCCGATCATTCCTTCCCCCGCACCCACCCGACCGCGCGCCGTCTCACAAGCTGAGAGCACCACCAGGTCAGCTTGCAAATCCATGTTGAGCAGTTCCCAGGCTTCCAGCAACCCGTCTTCTTTAGAATCACCCTGAGACAGTACCAGGTGGGAATACATGGGCGAGGCATTGTTAACGATCCCGTGGGTGGCGAAGTGCAGCACCCGAAATTTGCCGGCTTCATTCTTGGCGCGGTCTTCGCGAGCTTCGGGGCCGATGAAGACCTCACTTTTCGAAGCGCCGTAGAGTTTAGCCAGTGTCTTCACTTCGCGTTCGGCTTCGGGAAGTGGCTCGAGCTTTTCATCGCCGCGGCTGAACTGGGTGCGTTCGATGGTTTCCTGACCCAGGGCTGGATTTCCCAGCGCCAACAGGGAGGCGCCCACGTCACCCGTAGGCGAGCGTTGCTTGCGTTTGGCGATCATCTCGCGCAAGACGGTCAACGACGGCGAATAAGAGATGGCAGTCTGTTCGATCAGGTAATGGTTCGTGTTGGTCAAGAGCGCCTGGAATGGCAGTTCCCAAAGCACATCGTCGGGCACAATAATGAGGTTGGTTTTGTTTCGCAAAAGTGCCTGAGCCGGCTTGAGCAGTAGATCATATGCCTGCCTGGCCGGCGCACGAATCAAAAGATTGTGGGATGCCAGCATTTCTCGAAAGCTCTCGACCTGCGTCGCAAGTACAGAGCGCTTGACGGGAATCGGAAAGACCTTCACTTCCGCTGAGGCGCCGTTTCCTCGGGTCAGCACGAATAAGTAGGTCTGATCGTCGGTTACTACATACTCAAGAAACGCCGTGCTGGAATCGGTGCTGAGCGTCGCAGCGTCGTTGGTAGTGAAGCGTGCCGACTCGCCCCGCTGGATTCGCAGTTCCTGATGCGCGGCGTAGAGTTGGGTTTGAAAATCTTCATTCCCAAGGCGTGCTTTTTCCAGATCAGCTTTTATTTGAGACAGACGAGCCGGATCAGGTTTTGGGCGTTGAGTTTCGCGTGCCAGCTGGTTGTTGAGCGAAGCCAGCGTGGTTCTGATCTGTTGTTCCTGGCCTTTTTCCTGAACGGTCATTGCTTTTGTGATATTGACCCGGCCACTGCGCAGCACGTCCAGTAAGACGCGTGACTTAGCGCGTTCGGCATAGGCGAGGGCTTCCCCGGCATTTCCCTGCTCGGCCAGCAACTCAACCATCCGGTAGTAAGGCGACACTTTTTTCTCGAACGATTGTTGTTGCTCCTGTTCTCCCCCGCTCGCGTCCGCTCGCAACGCTTCAATGGTTGAGATTGCCTCACGAAACGCATCTGTTGCTCGGGATGGCTGGCCCAGTCTGCGATATGCGCTGCCGGCCGTGCTTAGTGAGCGCCATAATTCCTCTCGATAACCGGATTGTTTGGCGAGGCTTGCGCCACGATCTGCATACTCGGCGGCTCTTTGCTGATCGCCTTTTGCCAGGTAAGCCATCGCCATGTTTCCAAGAATCGGAACCGTCAGTTCCTTCGCTCCAAGTTCCTCGCCCAACTGCAATGCCTTTTGGTACTGGACCAGCGCCGCGTCGTAATCTCCCTGTAACTGATAAATGTCACCGATATTGTTGAGTGCGTGCGCGATACCGGGCTTGGCCCCTAACTTCTCCCAGACGCCCAAACTTTTCTCGTGCTCCGCCAAAGCTCGAGGGTAATTTCCCTGATCGCTGTAAACAGTTCCGAGGTCATTGAGGGTGCTGGCCACTCCGGCTTTGTCTCCAACCGACTCTCTCAACGCCAGACTTTTTTGATGGTATTCGAGGGCCAGGCCCAGGTTGCCTTGAAGGCGATAGAGTGTGCCAATGTTTGTGTAGCCGTTAGCGATGCCCGCCTTGTTGCCCAGTGTCTCGTTCGCACTCAGACTCTTCTGATAATACTTGACCGCTGAGCCGTAGTCTCCGCGCATCTTTTGTACGACGCCGATATTATTGAACCCGTTAGCGACACCGGCCTTGTTACCGATACCCTCAAACAAAGCAACTGTCTTTTCAAAATACTGCATGGCCACATCGAGATCGCCGCGCATCACATTGATATTGCCGATCCGATTTAGCACTGCGGGCAGGGTTGTCTTGTCGCCGATCGATTCGAGAATACTTAACGACTTTTGATGATATTCCAGGGCTTGAGAATAGTTCCCCTGATTCTGTTGGGTCACGCCCAGATTTGTCAGCGAAACGGCTATGCGGCCCTTGTTGCCCCACGCTTCGCTAACCGCTAACTGTTTGCGAAAATACTCGGTGGCCCTGGAGTAATCACCGCGCCAGAGGTTGACGTTTCCAATTCCCGCCAGCGACGACGTGAGACAGTCGTTCTCTTCAAGTGCCTGGCAAATCACCATGGCCTTTTCATAGCGCTGCATGGCGGAGTCGTAGTCCCCCTGAAGGAAGCGCACTAATCCGGATTGATTCCAGACCACAGCGAGCCCCACCTGATCATGATTGCGCTGGGCCAACTGCTCGGCGATCTCAAAGACGGCCAGGGCTTTCGGGTAATTACTCCTGATTCTTAGGGTCTCGGCCTGCTTTACCAATTCTTTCCGCAATTCGACTGTTTGCAGTTCCGGGTCGGCAGAGGCGAGCAGCGCCTCACGCTCTTCTTTGGTACCAATGGCCGCCAGCTCAGTGGCCAGAGTTGCTTCAGCCGATACATCACTTTGGACTCTCCACTCGCCACCCTCTTTAACAAAACTCAGGTTCTGGGTGCGTTTGCCCAAACTCAAAACTGGCTTATCGGTCAGGGTGTCGACTGCGGCAACTTCGAGGGTAACCAACGCGGTGGCGTGGTCTGGTTTGATTTGTAGTTGTCGAACGCGGCGATTGCTGGTTTCGATTTGCTTGTTAAGCCTAAAGAACTCCTGCAGCCGGTCTTTCGTCGCTTTCAGGTCGGGCGCTGTTTGACTCCAGAGGCTGACGTGTCCCTCGATGTCTTTGGCGGCGTAGGTTTCAAAGTAACGATCGATCACGGCACGCAGGGCGGTTTCGTCAAGTGAACTCTGCGCCAAAACAGAGTTTCGGTTCGTTGTTGACGTGGCGAGCCCGCAGGCGATCACCAGGAGCGCAACATACAGGATCCGCGGAGTTCGATGGGTCATAACTTCTCTGTGGCTTAGCGGACGGAAGATCGTGTTGGCAGGCTTTGGTCGCCGGCAAGGATTCCGAATACCCCACGCTTGGCGGGTTTTACCACCACCCTCCCGTTTCCCGATCCTTCACACTTATTCTGACGACTGTCGCCTCAATCAGTAAAGGCCTTCAGCTCACTGGCGTTTCGCCGAACCGCTTTGTTCTGTTTTTTTTGGCTTCAAAAGAATATCGGGCGTTCTTCACCATCATCTTCTTACGAATGGCACTGAGCGCTGTTGATTCGCTATCGGGGAAGCGAATTGTAGCACGCGAAAATCAGCCGTGCCCTGAACAATCAGGGGGTTTCTGATGCGAAAGATAACACTTCTCCTGGTCTCAATCTTCATGGTTGGTGGCAGTTCCGCGTTCGCTCAATATCAGCGCACTGGAAAGCTGAACAGCTGGACGAACCACCGAGTGTCCCGACTCAATGCTCCCGACGGGCAGATGCGCATTGTACGCGTGGCCAGGAACGACGGATTCGATCGCGTGGTATTCGAGTTTGCCGACGGCGTGCCCAGTTTCCTTGTGAGTTATGCCAGTCCTCCGATTTTGGAGGAAACGACAATGGCTCCGGTTGAGATCAGCGGGACAGCGGTGCTGGTAGTGACCTTCAGTTTCTACTACGGCGAGCACACGAGCATCTACCAGGGTTTCCCCAAGGGCAAACTGGACCTCCCGGTCCTTAACGAAATCAAGAACATCGACAGTTCTGAAGGGGTTATGTCGTATGCGCTGGATCTGCAAGTTCGACGTCCGTTTCGCGTGAGCACGCTCGCAAATCCGGCGCGGTTGGTAGTGGATATCAAACAGTAAAGGCGCTGCCTATGCTTCAGACGAAAAGCATCGTTATCGGTTGTATCGCCATAGTCCTGCTGGCGGGGGTTTTGGCAGCTTGCGGAGTCGGCGGAATTTTCGTCCTGGGAATCTATGGAGTAGCAAACAAAGCCGAGCAGGAGGGCGTGGAATTCGGCAAGAGCACAGATCAGCAAGGTTGTCAGGATGAAGCGCTACGACATCTGCGAGCGGCAATTAAGAGTCATAACCCGCTAAAAGCCCATGAGGCTCCAGTGTTCATTGACGGCTGCTTTCAATCGTGCAAGCCCTCAATCGGGTATTGCACGAATGCTCCGAAAGAAGACGCCTTCTTTCCGACACTGGAATGGTCCAAATCACAGTGTGTGAAAGAAGGTTTCGGTGACGACGATGACTGCCCAAGTGTGTTCATAGGAGTTTCGAACGCGTGTCTTGGCAAGACACCGAGATTACAGAAGTAGACATTGGGCCATGACGGAGCGCCGCATCAAGTTGCCTCAAACGCTGTGCTTCAACAGCTGACGGTTTTCAATCTCGACAGGAGTGTGAAGAACATGAAGAAATCAATTCGCGGCCTGGTCCGATGGATGTTGCTGATGATCCTGGTTCCGGCGTTTTGGGTCTGCCTACCCGCAGCGCGCCGGATGGTAGAAGTGCCCGCGCTGGCAGCGCCTATGACCTTCGTCGTTAACGCTAATGACGATTCAGACGATGGCGTGTGCAACGCCGCGCACTGCAGCTTGCGCGAGGCTATAAAAGCCGCCAACGCAAACAGCGGGGCTGACACGATCAATTTCAACATTCCCGGCGCCGGAGTCCACCGGATCTCGCCCGTTGCTACTCTGCCCGCTATCACGGATGAAGTAACGATCAACGGGTACTCGCAGCCGGGGTCGAGCCCGAACACTCTTCCTCTTTCAGACAACGCTGTCCTGCTTGTCGAACTCAACGGTGCGGCTATTCCGAATTGCTGCCAGCCTGGACTTAAGTTCGAGGATGACAGTTCCGGCAGCGCTGTGAAAGGTCTCGTCATCAATGGCTTCAAAGGTAGCGCAATCCACGTCTCGAGCGAGGAGGTCGTCATCGAGGGCTACTACCGGCTGGAGAACGGCAGCCGCATCGAGATCGATCGCGCGACGCCGAAGCCGGCCGTGCCGGCCGTGCCAAGCGCGCAGAATGTGACCTTGGAACCCGGCTAGGGCCGTCGATGTCAGCGCCCTTCATCCTGCGCCCGATTGCCACCACGCTGATGATCGTCGCCATCATGCTGCTCGGCATTTTGGGCTATCGCGTGCTGCCGATCGCGCCATTGCCGAGCGTCGACTTTCCCACCATCCAGGTCGTGACGCCGTACCCCGGCGCATCCGCCAGCGTGGTCGCGACCTCGATTACCGCGCCGCTCGAGCATTATTTCGGCACCATCTCCGGCCTGGTCTCGATGAGCTCGACCAGTTCCTACGGCAACAGCCAGATCACGCTGCAATTCGATCTCTCGCGAAAGATCGATTCCGCCGCGCAGGACGTGCAGGGCAAGATCAACGCCGCGGCGGGGTGGATTCCGATCGGCCAGTTGCCGAGCCCGCCGACCTATCATCTGGTCAATCCCGCCGACACGCCGGTGCTGATCCTCGCGCTGACCTCGGACACGTTGCCGCTGCACGAGGTCAACGATTACGCCGTCACCGTGATCGTGCCGAAGCTGTCGCAGATCGCGGGGGTCGGCGCGGTCGCGGTCCAGGGCGGCCAGACCCGCGCGGTGCGGCTGCAGGTCAATCCGGCCCGCCTCGCAGGGCTCGGCATGTCGCTGGACGATGTCCGCCGCGGCATCGCCGCCACCACCGCGGC
>Ga0207689_10006694_pt1 | contig 10166 bp, 9 predicted proteins | sample KBSMisM52_FD_184312 | JGI IMG/M metagenome (GOLD analysis project Ga0207689, IMG submission 184312) | Miscanthus rhizosphere microbial communities from Kellogg Biological Station, Michigan, USA - KBS Miscanthus M5-2 (SPAdes) (version 2) | ecosystem: Host-associated > Plants > Roots > Rhizosphere... | reverse complement strand
AGGTTAAACCAGATTGAACTCGTAGTGCATAAGGTCATTAAGGCCCGCAGCTGGCCGACATCACGACCCGATCTCTACGAGTTCCCCCCCGTCGTAACGGACCAGCACAGGAAGCCGCGATCCGTCCACCCCGTGATCTGCGAGCAGACGTCGTCCGCACAGCCTGCGGATGCATCTTGTGGGCGTGGCCGAGGAAGGCGACCCCGCTCATCCCGTTCAGGTCCTGGCCGACGATGAGCAGCGCCACCGGCACCCGGCGGACGGCCAGCTCGCGGAGCGCCGCCAGCCCGGCATCCGCCGACGACTCGCAGACGATGCGGAATTCCCGGCCGAACCGGTGCGACAGGTCGTCCCGCAGCGCATGCGCCACCCGGGGTCGCCGTCGATGACGAACAGGACCGGCATCGGCGCCGGCAACCGCCCTCGGCCCACTGGCGAAGCCCTCATCCGATCCCCCTCGGCTCTGATGGCTGAGCACCGCGAACCTAGGGCCGGCACCGTTCGCGCAGCGTTCGCCGGTGAACTCGGGGCCCGGTTCTAGGCGGCTATGCCTTCAGGCAGCGCACGGTCGGCACGTCCGGCCGGCTCACGGGGAGCGTTGCCGACTGGGCGCCGGGTTCGGACGGGGTGAACCAGGAAGTTGCGCAGGCAGATGCCGATGGACAGGGCGCAGTTGCCGACGGCGGTCCACTGGCCGCCGGTCGTGAGCGCGGGCAGCCACAGGACAGTCGATGCGATGCACAGCAGCCAGCCCTCGCGGCTGCGTGCCGCGAACCAGGTGCCGACTAGGCCGACGACGATCGCCACGGCGCCGAGAAGCTGGTAAGCCATCATGGTCCCCCTTGATTCCGGTCCTGGTCATGAACCGGACCCCGTCCTAATTAGCACGATCGGTCGTGCTAACTCTAGAAGAGTACGACCGGTCGTGCTAAGATGCAACTGTGATATCGAACGAACCAGTCCAGCGGCGTCCCCGGGCGCACCGCAGTGACGGGGACCGGAGCCGGAGCGCGATCCTTGATGCGGCCGCTCGCCTGGCGACGACCGAGGGCATCGGCGGGTTGTCGATGTCGCGGCTGGCGGACGCGGTGGGGATGAGCAAGAGCGGCTTGTTCGCGCACTTCGGCTCGAAGGAAGAACTCCAGCTCGCGACCATCGAGAAAGCCGATTCGGTCTTTTCCGCCCACGTGATCGAGCCCGCGCTGGCCGCCGGCGGAGGCCTCGGGCAACTGCGCACGCTCGTGAGCAGCTATCTTGCCTATCTCGAAGCCGACATCTACCCGGGCGGCTGCTTCTTCGCCTCGGTCCTGGCCGAGGTCGACACGCAGCCCGGCGCCGTTCGTGACCGGCTCGTCCGCTTCCTGGCCGACTGGCTGGGCCGGCTCGAGACCGCGGTCCGGGACGCTCAGGCTGACGGTGCGATCGACCCAGCCGAAGATCCCGCCCAGATCTCGTTCGAGATCGAGGCAGCGCTACTGCTGGCCAACGCCCAGTACATCGTCAGCCGGACACCAGAACCGATCGAGCGTGCCCGCCGCGCCATAGACCGGCGCCTCGCCGCCGCGGGCGCCCCGACCCCAGCCCCAGCCCGCGACGCCAGCCCGCCAGCGCCCGGCTAGCCATCGCGCTAGCGCGGGTGGTCACAGGTCGAGGACCATATCGTCGCGTGGCTGCGAGCAGCAGATGAGTACGTCGCCGTCACCGGGGTCATCGACCGGGGCGGGGGAATAGCGGACTGTACCGGACATGACGGCTGTCTCGCAGGTGTGGCACACCCCGATCCGGCATGACCAGCGCACCGGTACGTCGCAGGCTTCGGCGAACTCGAGCAGGCTGGCGTATCCGGGGTCCCAGCGCACGTTCAGGTCGCTGCGCGCGAACCCGACCAGCGGGCCGCGGCCTGGCTGGCCGGCGGGCGGGTGCGGGCGGCGGGCGGCCGCGGGCGCGATGCCCGGTGTCAGCGCGGGCCCGGCGCCGAACACCTCGGTGCGGATGCGGGCCGCCTGGATACCCGCCGCGGCCAGGGCTGCGGATACGTCGGCCATGAACGCCGGGGGGCCGCACAGGTAGGCATCGGCGTCGCGGGGCAGGTCCAGCGGGGCCAGGACCGGCGCCGACAGGCGTCCCGCCGTGTCGTAGTCGCGGCCCTGGACGTCGTCAGGGCCCGGGCTGCTGTAGCAGATGTGCCGGTGCGCGCTGGGAAGCGCGGCCAGCAGGGCGCGGGATTCGGCCGCGAACGGCTCATCGGCGCGGCGGCGCGCGCCGTGCAGCCACCAGATGTCCCGGGTGGACCGGGCGGCGGCCAGCGCGTGCAGCATCGCCAGCACCGGTGTCGCGCCGACACCCGCGCTGATCAGCAGAACCGGCGTCTGGCCCGGGCGCAGGGTAAAGATGCCACGCGGCGCGGCTGCCTCCAGCAGGTCACCGGCCCGCACCCGGGTGTGCAGGAATTCGCTGGCCGCGCCGTGTTCCTCCCGTTTGACGCTGACGCGGTAGTCGGGGGCACCTGGGGGTCCCGACAGCGAATAGCTGCGCAGCAGCGGCGGCCCGGCGGGATCAGGGTGCAGGCGCAGGGTCAGGAACTGCCCGGGCAGGGCGGCGGGCACGCTTCCGCCTCCGGGATCGGCCAGGCGCACCGAGATCACGGTCTCGCTCTCCCGGTCGATTCGGGTCACGGCGAGCGGCCGGAACCCGGGCCACGCCGGCGGCGGGCTCGCTTCGGTCAGGCCCGCGTTGCCGGAAGCCTTCCCGGACTGGTCGATCATCTCCTGGAACGAGGACTTCCACCCGGCGCTGAGCGCCGGGATCCGCAACGCGCGCAGCACCTGCTGCCGGGGATGCCCGGGCAGGTACAGCAGGGCGTCCGTCTCCGCGACCGTCATGCCTTCCGGGCCCGAGGCAACCTTGATAATCTCCTGCCCGGCCTCCACCGTGCCCTCGGTCAGCACGCGGAAATAGAACCCGGGCCGGTGGTGGGAAACCAGCAGCGCGGGCATCCGGGGATCATCCATCCGGATTCCCACCCGGAAGCAGGTGACCCGCGGCTGGGTTACCTCGAAAATCGCGCCGCCGATCCGGTAACGGTCGCCGATGCACACCTGGTCGTCGGCCAGGCCCTGCACGGTGAAGTTCTCCCCGAACTGCCCGTACTCGAAGTCATCCCGGCCCAGTTGTTCCTTCCAGTACTGGTAGGACTCGATCTGGTAGACGAACACCGCCCGCTGCTCGCCGCCGTGCCCGGCCAGATCACCTTGCCCGTCGCCGTCGATGTTGATCCGCCGCACCATCCGCGGCCCGGTGACCGGCTTCTTCCAGACCGCCGTGTGCACCGTCCTGCCGTGCCAGGTCACGTCCTGCGGCAGCCCCACATTGACCGAGAGCAGAACCCCGGCCTGCTGCACCGAGGTCACCGAGGCAGTCCCGGTGCCTTCACGGTCCGTATCGCCCGGGTGGCCGCATCCGATCCCGCCTCCTCACGATGAGCTGTGCCGACCGAAGCTTAACCCGCTTACCGCTCACATCCGCGCCCGCGCCCCCTGCGACCGATGCTCAATCTTGACAATATAGATCGACTTACTAGAAAATCGGCCGAGACATGAAAGTTTCGCCACGGGAGGCCCGATGTCACTCGACACGCTCATCGCTGACACCCGCAAGGCCATCGTCGGCGACGCGGCGAACGCGCACGCGGTGTTCACCGCGCAGGGGACGCTGGTCGGGGTCACCGAGGTCGACATCAGCACCGGTTCGCACACCTTCAAGGTGGATGAGCCCCCCGCGCTGGGCGGCGCCGACGCCGCGGCGAACCCGGTGCAGTACGCGCTGGCGTCGCTCGGGTCCTGCCAGGCCATCACGTACCGGTTCTGGGCCGCGCAACTCGGCGTCGAACTGGACTCGATCACGGTGCGGGTCGAAGGCGACCTAGATCTCCGCGGCTTCTTTGGCGTCGACGACGCGGTGCGGCCGGGCCTTACCGCAGTTCGCGTCGAGGTTACCGTGGCCGGCCCGGAGAGTCAGCAGAGGTACGCCGAACTGGCCGCGGCCGTGGACGAGCACTGCCCAGTCCTCGACCTGTTCAAGAACCCTGTGCCGGTCTCCCGCGCGCTCACCACCGCGGGCTGATGTCGCCGCTCCAGCCGGACGAATCCCTCGCAGACCGCTGACGGGACCGCGGACCGGAACGGAGGTCATGGTGCCCACCCCGGCTCCCTTGCACCTGGCGGTCGCCCTCGACGGCGCCGGCTGGCATCCCGCCGCGTGGCGCGAGCCCGACGCGCAACCGCAGCGGTTGTTCACCGCCGGCTACTGGACCGAGCTGGCTCGCCACGCCGAGCGCGGCCTGCTGGACTTCCTCACCATCGAGGACGGGCTGGACCTGCAGTCCGACGACCGCTTCCAGGCCGACTCCCGCACCGACCGGGTCCGGGGCCGTCTGGACGCGGTGCTGATCGCGGCGCGGGTCGCGCCCGCCACCCGGCACATCGGGTTCGTGCCGACGGCGATCACCACCCACACCGAGCCGTTCCACCTGTCCAAGGCCATCGCCACCCTGGACTACGTGAGCGCGGGCCGGGCCGGGATCCGGGTCCAGGTCGCCGTCCGGGCCGGTACCACGGCCCACTTCGGACGCCGCGAGATCCCGCCGCTGGAGCCGGACCGCCTCGCGGACCCGGACACGCAGCGGCTGATCGCCGACCACTTCGACGAGGCGGCCGACTACGTGGAGGTGCTGCGACGGCTCTGGGACAGCTGGGAAGACGACGCGGAGATCCGGGACGTCGCCACCGGCCGCTTCATCGACCGGGACAAGCTGCACTACATCGACTTCGAGGGCCGCTGGTTCTCCGTGAAGGGACCGTCGATCACCCCGCGGCCGCCGCAGGGCCAGCCCATCATCGCCGCGCTGGGGCACGCCAGCGTGCCGTACCAGCTGATCGCGCGCTCGGCCGACGTCGGGTTCGTGACCCCTCGTGACGCGGCCCACGCCGCCGAGATCGTTGCGGAGATCCGGACCGAGCAGGCCCGTGCCGGGCGCCCAGAGCAGGCCAGCACAGGGAAGACGGTGCACGTCTTCGGTGATCTGGTGGTCTTCCTCGACGAGACCAAAGCCGCCGCCGTCGCCCGCCGGCAGCGCCTGGACGAGCGGGCCGGCACCGAATACCACAGCGACGCCCACATCTTTACCGGCACCGCCATCGGCCTGGCCGACCTGCTGCAGGAGTGGCAGGCGGCCGGGCTGTCCGGCTTCCGGCTGCGCCCGGCCGCGCTGCCGTGCGACCTGACGCAGCTCACCGAGCGTCTGGTCCCCGAGTTGCGGCGCCGATGCCTGTTCCGGGCCCGCTACGAGGCGGACACGCCGCGGGGGCTGCTCGGCCTGGGCCGCCCCGCCAACCGCTACGCCGCTGCATGACAGCGGCTCCTCGAGGACATTGACCATGACCAAGCAGATTCATCTGGCCGCGCATTTTCCCGGCGTGAACAACACGACCGTGTGGAGCGACCCCGCCGCCGGCAGCCACATCGAGTTCGACTCGTTCCGCCAGTTCGCCCAGACCGCCGAACGTGGCCGGCTCGACTTCCTGTTTCTCGCCGAAGGGCTGCGGCTGCGCGAGCAGAACGGGCTGATCTACGACCTGGATGTGGTCGGCCGGCCCGATACCTTCACGGTCCTGGCCGCCCTGGCCGCGGTGACCGAGCACATCGGGCTGACCGGCACGATCAACTCCACGTTCAACGAGCCGTACGAGGTAGCGCGCCAGTTCGCCAGCCTCGACCACCTGTCCGGCGGCCGTTCGGCGTGGAACGTGGTCACGTCCTGGGACGCCTTCACCGGGGAGAACTTCCGGCGCGGCGGCTACCTGGCCCAGGGCGACCGCTACGAGCGGGCCAGGACGTTCCTGGCCACCGCGCTCGAGCTGTGGGACTCCTGGCGCGGCGACGAGATCCTGGCCGACTCCGGCACCGGCCAGTTCCTGGCCACGGCGGCGCCGGGGACCTTCCGTCACCGGGACGCCTTCTTCGACATCGCCGGGCAGTTCAACGTGCCACGTTCCCCGCAGGGACGCCCGGTCATCTTCCAGGCGGGTGACTCCGACGAGGGCCGCGACTTCGCCGCGGCGTCGGCGGATGCGATCTTCTCCCGCTATTCCACGCTGGAGGCCGGGCAGGCTTTCTACGCCGACGTGAAGGGCCGGCTGCCCCGGTTCGGCCGGACCCGTGGCGAGCTGCTGATCCTGCCCGCGGCCACGTTCGTGCTCGGCGACACCAACGCCGAGGCGGCCGAGATCGCCCGCGACGTGCGACGGGCCCAGGTCTCGCCGCAGACCGCGCTGATGTTCATCGAGCAGCTGTGGAACACCGAGCTGTCCGGCTTCGACGTCGACGGCCCCCTGCCTTCCTTCGACCCGGTGGTCAGCGACACCCTGATCTCCCAGGGCCGGGCCAGCGTCCGGCAGTTCGCCAAGGACCCGGTCGCGCTGGCCGCCGAGTGGCGGGCCCGGGCCGAAGCCGGGAACCTGTCCGCCCGGGAGGTCGTCATCGAGGTGACCGGCCGGCAGTCGTTCGTCGGCTCGGCGGAGACGGTCGCGACGGCGATCAACGAACTCGTGCAGGCTGACGCCGCCGATGGCTACATCATGGTCCCGCACATCACCCCCGGCGGGCTGGCGCCGTTCGTCGACCAGGTCGTCCCGCTGCTGCAGGAGCGCGGCGTGTTCCGCGCCGACTACACCGGTACCACGCTGCGCGACCATCTCGGCCTCGCTCCGCTGCGCCGCGCCGAACAGACCACGGCCGCCCGGGCTGTCGCCGCCGGCTGAGGAGGAAGCCCGTATGACCACGACCCCGCTGACCGTCCTGGACCTCGTCCCGATCTCGTCCGGGTCGAACGCGACCCAGGCGCTACGCAACAGCATCGACCTAGCCCAGCAGACCGAACGGCTCGGCTACACCCGCTACTGGTTCGCCGAGCACCATCTCAACCCCGGTGTCGCCGGCACCTCCCCGGCCGTGGTGCTGGGACTGACCGCCGCCGCGACGTCGACGATCCGGCTCGGCTCCGGGGCGGTGCAGATGGGGCATCGCACCGCCCTGGCCACGGTCGAGGAGTTCGGGCTGCTCGACGCGCTGCACCCGGGACGCTTCGACCTCGGCCTGGGCCGCTCGGGCGGCCGGCCTCGCGAGCCGAAGGCGCCCGCGCTGGCGGGCGGCGGCACCGCGGCGGCCGTCGTGGACGGGAGGACGCCGAACGGGCTGCTCATCCCGCCCCGGTTCAACATCCAGCCGTTGCTTGGCTCGCCCCGGTTCGCGATGCAGAAGAGGCTGCTGCAGTTGCCCCACGCGGAGCCGCAGAACTACACCGAGCAGGTCGGCGACGTTCTCGCCCTGATCGCCGGAACCTACCGCTCCCCGGAGGGCGAGGAGGCTCACGTCGTGCCCGGGGAAGGCGCGGCGCTGCAGGTCTGGATCCTCGGTAGCAGCGGCGGTGAAAGCGCCGAGGTCGCCGGCCGCAACGGCCTGCGTTTCGCCGCGAACTATCATGTCAGCCCGGCCACCGTGCTCGAGGCGGTAGACGGCTACCGGGCCGCGTTCCAGTCCTCCGCCGAACTCGGCCGGCCCTACGTGAGCGTGTCGGCCGACGTCGTGGTGGCCGGCACCGAGGCCGCGGCCCGCGAACTGGCCACCGGTTACGGCCTGTGGGTGCGCAGTATCCGTACCGCTGAAGGCGCCATCCAGTTCCCGACCCCCGGGCAAGCCCGCCGCCACGTGTGGAGCGAGGCTGACCGCGAGCTGGTCGCCGACCGCATCGACACCCAGTTCACCGGCACGCCGAGCCAGGTCGCGGACCAGCTGGAACGTCTCCGCGACGCCACCGAAGCCGACGAGCTGATTATCACGACCATCACCCACGACCACGCCGACCGCGTCCGTTCTTACCAGTTGCTCGCCGAGGAATGGGCCCGGCGCTGATATACCGGGAACGACACCGAGGGAGCAGCCGCTATGCAGACCTGGGACGCCATCCGCGCCCGACGCAACGTCCGCAACTACCAGACCACTCCGGTGCCGGACGCCGACCTCAACCGGATCGCGGAGGCGGCCTGGCGGGCACCGTCGGCGTCCAACCGGCAGCACTGGGATTTCGTCATCGTCACCGACCCTGACCGGCTCCGCGCGCTATCCGCCGTCTGGCGCGGCGCCGGGCACATCGCGGGAGCGGCCGCCGCCATCGCGCTGGTCGTCCCCAGGACCGACGACGACCGCACCCGCCTCCTTGACTACTACGACCTCGGGCAGGCCACCTACGCGATGGCCCTCGCCGCCGCCGATCTTGGCATCGGCACCGGCCACGCATCGGTCGGCGACCAGGACCAGGCCCGCGAGATCCTCGGCGTACCCGGCGATCACGACGTGGCCTTCATGCTCGGCGTGGGCTACCCGGCCGATCGGTCCCTGCGCCCGATCGCCAAGCCGAACCGCCGTCCGATCGGCGAGGTCATCCATCGCGGCAGGTGGTAGCTCGACCCCTGTAAGCGGAGATATCCCACCCCGAAGACCAGCATGAACGCGATCGCGTACGCGGGCCGGGGCTAAACCGAGTTTTTCAATTGATTTAATAGGAATATGTACGAGCACCACGTGACCGAGGCCGGGCCGGACGGCCCGATCGTCAAGCCGCTGCCCGCGGACGAGTTCCGCGTGTACGGCTCCAACGCCGAGATGCGCTGGGAGGTCATGGGAGAACACGGATACGTCGTGCCGAATGCCAACTTCTTCGTCCGCAATCACACCTCCACGCCCCTGATCGACGCGCAAACCTGGAACCTGCGCGTGTTCGGCACCGGGCTGCGGGGCCCGGCGACACCGGGCAACCCGGTCCGGTTCTCCTACCAGGACCTGCTGGATCTGCCGGCCCGCACGGTTGTCTCATCCATCGAGTGCGCCGGCAACGGCCGGAGTTTCTTCACCACCCAGCAGGACCAGACCATGACCGATACGCCCTGGCAGCTCGGCGCCATCGGGGTGGCGGCCTGGCGCGGCGTCCCGCTGTCCCTCGTCCTGGAGCGGGCCGGGATCACCCGCCAGGCCGTGGACGTCATGCCGTACGGGCTCGATCCGGCCTACATCGTCGACGGGATCGACTACGGGCGGGTCCGGCGGCCGATCCCCGTGAGCAAGGCCCTGGACGACGTGATCCTGGCCTACGAGATGAACGGGGTACCGCTGCCGCCCGACAGCGGGTACCCGGTCCGGGTCATCGTGCCGTACTGGGCCGGGATCGCCAGCATCAAGTGGGTCGGCCAGATCGAGGTCTCGGCCACCCCGCTGGTCTCCTACTGGAACACCCACGCCTACCGCCTGTTCGGCCCGGCCTACCCGCCGCAGGGAACCCCGATCACCACCCAGGTGACCAGGAGCGCGTTCGAGCTCGCGCCGAACGCGCGGCTGCCCGCGCACCGGGACTACCTGCTCACCGGCCGGTCCTGGTCCGGCAACGGCCCCATCATCCGGACCGAGATCAGCACCGATGGCGGGCGCCGCTGGCACGAGGCCATCCCCCGCGACCGCGGCGCCCCGGCCGCCTGGCAGCGGTGGGAGTTCCCGTGGCGGACCCCAGGCCCGGGGTCCCATACGCTACGGGCCCGCGCTACCGACGTCACGGGCGCCACCCAGCCGGCCGCCGTTACCGCCAACACGTTCGGATACCTCTTCGACGGCATCGTCAGGCACCCGGTCACCACCGCCTGACAGCGGCGCCCGCTACCTGCGGCGCCCGCTACCTGTCCGAGCAACAGGTCGCCGATCACGTCATCGCGTGTACGCGGGCCGGACTGCAGGCCGGCTTTCACTGCATCGGAGACGACGCCGTTGCGGCCGCCATGGCCGGACTCCGTCGCGCGGCGGAAACGGTGGGCGCGTCACGGATCCGCGCAGCCCGGCATCGCCTCGAGCACGTCGAGATGATCTCCGAGGCGGATATCGCGACCTTGGCCGCGCTTGGTGTGGTGGTCAGCGCACAGCCTGCCTTCGACGCCACCTGGGGTAAACCGGGTGAACTCTATGAACAGCGTCTCGGCCGGAGACGGGCCCACGACATGAACCGATTTGGCAGCATGCAGCGGTCAGGCGTCCCGCTCGCCTTCGGAACCGACTCCCCGGTCACCCCG
>Ga0207689_10006690_pt1 | contig 10169 bp, 9 predicted proteins | sample KBSMisM52_FD_184312 | JGI IMG/M metagenome (GOLD analysis project Ga0207689, IMG submission 184312) | Miscanthus rhizosphere microbial communities from Kellogg Biological Station, Michigan, USA - KBS Miscanthus M5-2 (SPAdes) (version 2) | ecosystem: Host-associated > Plants > Roots > Rhizosphere... | reverse complement strand
GGCGTTGACCGGCACCGCACGGTAGCCGTCGAGCAACACGAGGTTTCGGTTGGGACCGAGACCGCGCAAGCTGATCGTCGACGCCCCGGAGGTCTTGTCGGGGAAGTTGTCGGTCATCTGACTTTGATCCTGCAGCTGGGTCAGGCCCTGCGCCGCGGGAACGAACTGCGGGAGCTGGTTCAGCGCCGTTTCGAGCGCAATCGAGTTCTGCTGCTCGAACGAATTCTTATCGATCGTCTGAATCGGGCTGTTGGCGTCGTAGTCGCGTCGCACGATGCGCGAACCCGTGACCGTGATCTCTTCCGGCTGCTGCTGCGCCTGCGGCGCCTGTTGCTGCGCCTGCGCCGACTGCAAGCCAATGGCTGGCATGGCGAGAGCGGTGGCGACGGCGACAGCGAGCTTCTTGCGCTCGAGAGAGACAATGAACCCGGATGGGCGCCGTACGGCGCCGCGAGTATGACGTGGCATGCTGAATCCCCCAGAATTGATTGAGAGGCTGGTGCGCTGAAAAACGCTTCGAATTCTCCCTGAGTATTCTTCTGCGCGATTTGCGACGCCTGAGTCCGCCATGGAGCGCGTCGCTGCGAAATTTTTTTTCGAAGCGGCGACCGTATTCCCTTCCTCGATGGCAGTCAACACGCAGAACACATTGAAGTTACACTTGTGACAGAGCAGCGCCCCCGTCGCGATACGCGATTCGCGAGTCACAAATTCGTCTGGTCAACCTTTCAATTTAGCCACGCGTAAACTTCTCCTCTTGCTCAAATCCGAAGTGCCAGTCACCCGTCTATGCAAAAGAACATCGTCGCCGCGCCAGAGCTCGCTACCGAAGGGCGACGCAGAATCGAATGGGTACGCCGCAACATGCCGATCCTGAATCAGCTCGAAAAGCAATTCGCCGCCGAGCTCCCGTTTGCGGGCAAACGCGTAGCGGTTTTTGGCCTCAGTTTCAAGCCGGAAACGGACGATATGCGCGATGCCCCGTCGGTTGATATTATTCGTGGGCTACTAGAAGCTGGGGCGAGCGTGGTCGCCTATGATCCTGTTGCGCAAGCGGAGGCTGAAAAGCACCTGCCAAAAATTGAATACGCGGACGATGAATACGCCGCGGCGACAGGCGCAGATGTCCTCGTCTTTATCACTGAATGGAATCAGTTTCGCGCCCTCGACATGGAACGTATTCACAAACTAATGCGGAAACCAAACATCGCCGACCTGCGGAATATCTATGAACCCGCCGACATGCGCGAATTAGGCTTCAACTACGTCGGTGTTGGAAGATAACGATGGCACTCTCAGGAATAGTCCTTGTTACAGGTGGTGCCGGCTTTATCGGTTCGCATATTGCGAGCGCGCTGGTCGAGAGCGGGGCCAGAGTTCGAGTTGTTGATAACCTTTCGACAGGCTACGAGAAAAATGTTGAGGCAATCGGCTCAGACGTTGATTTTGTGAAGGCCGATGTCGCCGACGACCAGGCGCTGAACAAAGTTTTACGTGATGTTGAGCTGATATTTCACGAAGCCGCGATTCCTTCGGTTCCTCGCTCAGTAGACAAGCCAACCGAAACTCATAAGGCCTCTGTCGATGCTACCTTCAAACTCCTGCTGGCGGCGCGCGATCACAAAGTTCGACGCGTGATCTACGCCGCTTCGAGCTCGGCCTACGGCGATCAGCCGGAATTGCCAAAGCGCGAAGACATGAGGCCCGCTCCCTTGTCGCCTTATGCGGTCGCAAAGCTGGTAGGGGAATACTACTGCCAGGTGTTCACTCGCGTATATGGCCTGGAAACGGTTTCATTGCGTTATTTCAATGTCTTTGGTCCCCGTCAGGATCCGACCTCGCAGTATTCCGGGGTGATTTCGCGATTTATGAGCGCACTCATGAATGGTGCCGAACCGGTGATTTATGGTGACGGTGAGCATTCACGCGACTTCACCTATATTTCGAATGTGGTTGACGCGAACCTGCGCGCGGCAGAATCCCCCGATGCCGTCGGCGAAATCATCAACATCGCCAACGGACATCGAACGACACTAAATGAGTTGCTTGAGACTATGAAGAGAGTCACCGGCAAATCTCAAGTGACAGCACGATACGAACCTCCGCGCGCCGGTGATGTGCGTGACAGCCTGGCGGACCTCACACAGGCGCGCACATTGCTCGGTTACAAGCCGCGCGTCAATCTCGAAGATGGCATTAGACTCACCTTCGACTGGTGGCAAAAGAATAATTAGGACTTCTTAACTGATCGAAATTCTTTCTGATCAGTGACCCTGCGATAGTTTGCCGATCAGCGTGAACATTGGCAGGTACATCGCGACAACGATGCTGCCGATCGTCACTCCGAGAAATCCAATCAACGCCGGTTCAATCAGCGTCATCAAGTTCGCGATGGCTGAGTCGACTTCCTGTTCGTAAAAATCGGCAATCTTTCCAAGCATCGCATCCAACGCACCTGTTTGCTCGCCGATGCCGACCATCTGCGCAACCATGTGCGGGAAAATCTCCGATGCTCGTAGCGGCTCAACAAAGCTCTTACCTTGTTCGACAGCACCGCGAATCGCGAGAATAGCCTCTTCAATGACCACGTTGCCGGCCGTCTTAGCTGTGATGTCAAGTGATTGAAGAATCGGAACGCCGGAAGATAGCAACGTGGAAAGCGTTCGCGAGAATCGCGCCATTCCTATCTTTAAGAAGATCGGGCCAAGGATTGGAACCTTCAACAGAATTGTGTCGATCACTTTTCTGCCTTTTGGCGTCTTGTAATAGATCTTCAAGCCCACCGCAGCGGCGATGATTCCGACTAAGATGCCAAGGCCGCCCCAGCCTGCCAGGAAATTACTGATGCCGACGACGATGCGTGTCGGTAACGGCAGAGGCTCTCCTGGACCTAACAATCCAAGAAAGATATTTTGGAATTGCGGGATCACCACGATCATGATCACGGCAATTGCCGCAATTGCCAACAGGATGACCGCGGCTGGATAAATCAAGGCGGAGACCACATCGCGTTTCAACTTCACAATTTTCTCGATGAAGGTCGAAAGACGCTGCAGAATCAGATCGAGAATACCGCCGGTTTCGCCTGCCTCGACCATGTTAGCGTACAACTGATCGAAGACTTTCGGATGGCGACTCATGGCGTTGGCGAGGGTTGAACCCTCCTCGACGTCCTGGCGCACCTGGGCCAGAACTTGTTGGAAATACTTGTTCTGTTGCTGCTGCGAAAGAATATCGAGACACTGTACCAGCGGAAGACCGGCATCGATCATCACAGAAAACTGCCGCGTGAAAATAGCGAGGTCTTTCGACTTCACTTTCCTCTTGCCGGCGAGTTTGGGAATTCCGATCTCGCGACCTTTTTCCTTGACGGACATCAGCGTGATCTGCTCGCGTCGCAACGCTTGCCGCAATGCCTCGCGATTGTCGGCAACGCGTTCGCCGGAAACGATCTCATTCAGCCGGTTCTGTCCTTTGAATACGTAAGTTGGCATTTTCGTGCTCCGTTGTGCTGGTGGTGACGTCGTGGTGCGCTATGATCGCTGCATCACTCGTTGCGAGTTGTAATTTGGCGGCATCGATGGTCTCGGCATCGCGCCGTTGCCTGTGTTTAAGCCTGCGCCGCGATCGATAAGATCGCGCAACTCATTTGCGTTCGACGTGCTTTGGAAGGCCTGCTCACGCGAAATGGCGCGTTTGTGGAAGAGCGTCGCGAGACTCTGGTTGAACGTCTGCATGCCGTGCACGTCCTGGCCCGTCTGCATCATTGAGTAAATCTGATGGACTTTGTCTTCGCGGATCAGGTTGCGAATTGCGGAATTGGGAATCAGGATCTCCATCGCGAGTGCGCGCCCGGCGCTGTCTGCGCGGGGGAGGAGGGATTGACAAAGAATCCCTTCGAGTGTCAACGACAACTGCGCGCGTACCTGCGCCTGCTGCACAGCCGGGAACACGTCGATGATACGGTTAATCGTCGATGCCGCGGAGTTTGTGTGCAGCGTGGCGAAGGTTAGGTGACCAGTTTCAGCGATGCGCAAGGCTGATTCGATTGTCTCGAGGTCGCGCATTTCGCCCACCAGAACGACGTCAGGATCCTGACGCAGTGCGGTTCTTAGCGCATCCGGGAAACCTTTCGTATCAGCGTTCACCTCGCGCTGGTTCACGATGCAGTTTTTGTGATTGTGGAGAAACTCGATCGGGTCCTCGATTGTGAGAATGTGTTCATGCCGCTCGCGATTGATTTTGTCGATCATCGCGGCCAGTGTCGTCGACTTGCCTGAGCCGGTCGGACCTGTAACTAACACCAGTCCGCGAGGCTTGGCGCAAAGATCCTTGACAACTTTTGGCAGACCAAGGTCTTCGAAGGTCTTGATCTCATACGGAATCGCACGAAAGACTGCACCGACGGCGCCACGTTGGTTGAAGAGGTTCGCGCGGAAACGTGACAGCCCCTTAACGCCAAAGCTGAAATCGAGCTCGAGGTTTTCTTCGAATCGATGCTTTTGCGCGTCCGTGAGTACTGAGTAAGCGAGTTGCTTTGTCTCAGCCGAGGTCAGAGCGCGATATCCGTCCAGAGGACGAATGGTGCCGTGGACACGGACGAGTGGCGGGGTTCCGGTCGTGACGTGCAAGTCGGAACCACCCAGCTCAGAGAGCTTGCGCAGAAGTTCCGAGAGAGAGATTTGCGGAGGATTTTCCATGATCTTGTTTCCTTACTTAAGTATTTAAACGTCCTTACTTTTGTTTGGGCTGGGAATCGCCCGACATCGTGCTAATGAGTTTCTCGGCATCAGCCACGACGGCGGTATTGCTGCCGGCCGTGCGAGTTGTCAGTGAATAAACCCGCCCGGAAATTTCGGTGAAGTAGAAGTTCCACACCTGTTCGGGCTTGCCATTTTCTGACGGTGTTTGGGCGATCACTTCGAACACTTTGCGACCGCCAATTTCACGTTGCCGATCGTTTACCACCCAACCACCGGCGCTAATCATTCGATCGATGACGGTTCGTCTTAAATCCGAAAACGACGCGCCACCAACCATGTTTCGCTGTTCGCGACCAAAGGGTTGCGGCCCGGTTGTCGGGGCAACCACGCTGAGCGTTGCACGGCCCTCGACGCCGTTGACCGGTGCGATGCGGAATGTCGTTGCGCCGTCCGTGGAACCAGCGGAAGACCATCCATTCGGCAGGCCAGGCGCATTTGACGCTTCGACAGCCATTGCCGGAGCGACGGGAGCAGTGGTGTGATTTCCGACGGTTCTTTGCGAGTACGACGGAAGCGTGCCGTTGCGGCGGGCCATCAATAGCGCACGACGTCGCGCCAGCAGAGCCTGACGGCGTCGCATCATGCGACGGTGGCGGCGCCACCACGCGCGCGAGTGCCGCCGGTGATGGGAACTCGCAGCAAAGTGTGAACGAAGGTTGTGCGCGGTCGAGTTGACCAACGGAACGATCACGACCAGCGATGCCAACAGACAAAGTGCTAATGCAAATCGACGTACCATTTTCCCTACTCCTTTCACGCCACGGTTTCGCGGAGAACCTCCTCGATCGTGGTAACCCCATTTCGAATTTTTTGAAGACCGGATTCCCGCAACGAGATCATCCCGTCCTCAATAGATTTCTTGCGCAGCTCAAGTGCTGACGCGCCGATGAGGATTAGTTCGCGGATTTCATCGGTGATTTCCATAACTTCGTACAAGCCGATGCGGCCTTTGTAGCCCGTGTCGTTGCAGCTTGGGCATCCGCGGCCCTTATAGCTTTTGAGCGTCTTGGCTTCTTCGGCCGAAAAGCCGATTTCCATCAAGGCCTCATGGGGCGTCGGATGTTCTTTCTTGCAGTCTTTGCAGATGCGGCGAATTAGGCGCTGGGCCTGAATCAGGTTCACGCTCGTCGCCACGAGGAAGGGTTCGATGCCCATGTTCATGAGACGTGAGATGGTCGAGGGAGCATCGTTGGTGTGGAGGGTCGAAAGGACTAAGTGACCAGTAAGAGCCGCCTTGATCGCGATCTCCGCAGTTTCGAAGTCGCGGATTTCGCCGACGAGAACGATGTTTGGATCTTGACGGAGAAAAGATCGGAGCGCAGCAGCAAAGTTCAATCCAATCTGCTCTTTCATCTGCACTTGATTGATACCGGGCAGATTGAATTCGACGGGATCCTCGGCCGTCATGATGTTCGTGTCGACCGTGTTCAACGATTGCAGCGCGGAATAAAGCGTGTTCGTTTTACCGCTACCGGTCGGACCGGTGACGAGTACCATGCCGTAGGGTTTCGCGATGTTGCGCTGGAACTTGACGAGCGAGTCGGGCTCGAAACCGAGATTCGTCATGTCAAGCATCAACTTCTCTTTGTCGAGCAGACGAAGCACTACTTTCTCGCCGAAAAGGGTGGGGAGAGTAGAGACGCGGAAGTCGAGTTCACGGGAACGTGAATCGACTTTCACACGAATCTTAATGCGGCCGTCCTGAGGCAGACGCTTTTCCGATATGTCGAGTTTCGACAAGATCTTGATGCGAGAGATCAATGCGTCACGCATCTTCAAAGGCGGATGCATGACGTCGTACAGAACACCATCAATGCGGAAGCGAATGCGCAATTCCTTTTCATAGGGCTCAACGTGAATATCAGAAGCGCCGCGGCGAAGGGCATCGACCAGCAAGACGTTGACGAGACGCACGACAGGTGCGTCTTCGCTCATGCGGGTGAGACTGGAAAGATCGATTTCGTCGTTGTCCTCGAACACCTCGACGTCTTCAGCATTCACGCTGTGATCGAGATCGAGATTATCGAGCGAAACTAAATCAGCATCAGAAAAACCGTTGCCGTTGGAAACAACTTCGGGCGCAACCGATGCAAGTTCAATTTCACGGCTGGTGCTGTAGTACTTCGAGATGGCTTGTTGGACGCTGGCTTCAGCAACCACAACCGGCTCGACATTCAGCCCTGTCATGAACTTGATGTCGTCCATGGCAAAGACATTGGTCGGATCGACCATCGCCAAAGTCAGGGTTGCGCCAACACGCGACAGCGGCAGCACCGAGTATTTTTGTGCGACTTCTTGAGGAATTAGACGAAGGACTGAGTCTTCAATATCGAATAGTTCGAGATTTACGGACGGAATACCGTATTGCCGCGACAGAATCGCGGTGATTGTATCGTCCGAGACCAGGCCCAGCTTGACCAGGTTAAAACCCAGTCGTCCGCCGTGCTCGCGCTGGTAATCGAGAGCTTGGCGAAGGTGCTGCGGGCTGATCAGATTCTCGCGGACGAGAATTTCGCCGAGTTTCGCTGACATTTTGAGCGTCTATTTCAGATGCTTCTTAACCGTAAAGGTCTTGAATTTGGTGGGTTTAGCCCAATAACGGAGCACAGGCTAGGGCGGAAGTGCACTGGCGACGGTATGCCAAACACCGTTGCAACTGCAATATACTGGTTCAACCTTTGGGTGTCAACGGATATTGTGAACGGCGCTCATAACCACCACCGCCATCAGGAGACAGTATTCGCTGGACAAATATTCGCGGATATTCGACAATATTCGCGTTCATTCGGAAGGAGGAGATGCCAAATGGCAATCACCGCACGCCAGCGAAGAGTCCTTGATTACATCACAAATTACTTCGCGGCTAATCACGAGCCGCCGACTATGGCTGAGATCGGGCGGCAGTTTGGCATGACCTCACTGGCCAGCGTTCACAACGTCTTATCGATACTTGAACGGGAAGGTTTGATCCGTCGCATTCCAAATGTGAGTCGCGGAATAGAATTACTAAACGAAACACCTGATGAAAATTTTGAAATCCCTTTGCTGGGTGTGGTGGCTGCGGGCGCGCCTATCGAAGCAATTTTGAATTACGAAACCGTGTGTATTCCCCGCGATATGATCCAGAAAGGTCGGTTGTTTGCCTTGCGAGTACGCGGTGACTCAATGATTGATGAACAAATTCGTGAAGACGACCTAATTATTTTGCAGTCACAGCAAACTGCGGAAAATGGCCAAACAGTGGTGGCGTTGATCGACGGCAACGAGGCTACCGTCAAGCGGTTTTATCGAGGGCGGAATCACGTGCGACTCGAGGCGGCGAATCCGCGATACAAGCCAATCATCGTCAGGCCTCCCGATCGTTTACAAGTTCAAGGTGTGGTTGTGGGGGTGATACGCAAATACGCGTAACAGGAATTATTTGGTCTTTGAGAGAACGGTGGCGACACGATTTAAGTCGTCAATGAACTGACGTTTTTCCAAATGGCGAGTTTCGTCGTCGGGTGCGCGCAGAATGGAAGAGGGATGAACCGTGGCCATGATGTACGGCGCTAAGCTTGACTCGATAAATTGACCGCGCTGCTTGGTGACTTTGAACTGCGCGCCAAGCAATGCCTGCGCGGCTGTCGCCCCCAGGCAAACGACGACTTTTGGTCTTACGAGAGCAATCTCAGCTTCAAGCCATGGACGGCAAGCAGTAATCTCGCGCGCATTCGGCTTTTTGTGGATGCGACGTTTGCCGCGCGGCTCCCATTTAAAATGTTTGACGACGTTCGTGACGTAAGTTTCACTGCGATCGATGCCCGCTTCGGCCAGCGCATCGTCCAATAAACGCCCCGCAGGTCCCACGAATGGGTGTCCCGACAGATCCTCTTCGTTACCGGGTTGTTCGCCGACGAAGAGGATTTCAGCGCGCCGCGCACCTTCGCCAAACACGGTTTGCGTGCCGCGCTCCCAAAGATCGCAGCCTTTGCAGTCGGCCGCGGCTTTGCGAAACGCTTTCAAGCTTTTGCGCCCGGGGAAAAAATCTGCCGCCGAGGTTTCAGCTTTGTCTTTAGCCACAAAAATAATTCTGCTGTGCGAATCTGTTTAGTACAAACATGAGCGCGCTTACAAAAAAAGAAGTCGAGTTGGCTCTTGCCGATCGTTTTGGCGCCATTTTTGAACGCCATGAGCGTCGTCCCCTGGAGGTTTTTCCGACCGGTGTTCGTGAAATCGATGAACTGTTGTTCGGCTTGCCACGCGGCGCCATCACTGAACTCCACGGACCGGCTTCCTCAGGCCGAACCAGCATCATGCTTTCCGCGTTAGCGAACGCGACGGCACATGAAGAGATCTGTGCGATTGTTGATTGTGATGACACATTCGATCTTGCTTCCGCAGCGCACGCCGGCGTCGATTTTAGACGCACATTATGGGTGCGTTGTGGTCACAGCCTCGAGCGCGCTTTCAAAGCGGTCGATCTGATTTTGCACGCGGGCGGATTTGGTTTTATCGCCCTCAATCTCTGCAATGTCCCGGCACAAGTTGTGCACCGAGTAATTTCCTCATGGTGGTTTCGTTTTCGGCGTGCAATCGAAGACACGCCTACCGCTTTAGTCGTGCTCACCCCGGTGGCTGCGGTTCGTTCATGCGCTGCGCTCATTTTAGAACTGAAAAATGAAGGTTCAGTTTGGCCCAGCACTTTGTCGTTAGTTTCTGAAAACCGTAACGGTCGGGTCACATCACCCGATACCACAGCCAGACATCTTTCGTTAGTGCCACTAACTGACGCAAAAGAGCATCCTGCCCAACCACACACACATTTTCTGCAGGCGATGAAGATAGTTGTTAATCGCCAACGACCAGTCGAACTTCGACCAGGAAAAGTGAAATTCAATCCTCAGCTCCCTGTTCGCTGATTTGCGATATTCGGAGATATTCGATAATATTCGCAGCTAGCCGAGTAAAGACAAACTCCATCAATTCCCAGCATACGACGCAACATGTTTGCCTCTATTTACAGCCGAACTGTCCCGAAATCCCGGCAAAAGGTGGGAAATCATGATGCTGAGGCACCCTCGCCGCTGGTTGATTTGGCATTCACTTTTTCGCCGTTGGTTGAGCAAACTTCGCCAGATACAGTCGTACTTGATGTCTCTGGACAGGATCTGTTGTTTGGGCCGGTTGCCGAAGATGGGTCTTCTGCGGAAGTTGAGTGTGGGCGCAACATAGCGACAGACATCATTCGCCAGAGCAAGACCCTCGGTCTGACGGTGAACGTCGCCATCGCCGCAAACGTAGACGTTGCGATTCATGCAGCACGATTTATTAAAGGCGTCACAATAATTTCACCCGGCGACGAGCTGCTGAAAACTCGCGATTTCTCAATTAAGCACATTGATTATTCGTTGGTTGCGATTGACG
>Ga0207689_10006689_pt1 | contig 10169 bp, 10 predicted proteins | sample KBSMisM52_FD_184312 | JGI IMG/M metagenome (GOLD analysis project Ga0207689, IMG submission 184312) | Miscanthus rhizosphere microbial communities from Kellogg Biological Station, Michigan, USA - KBS Miscanthus M5-2 (SPAdes) (version 2) | ecosystem: Host-associated > Plants > Roots >... | reverse complement strand
CCAGAAAGGCCCGCTCTATCTACCTGAGGCGCCGACCGACGTAGTCACGCGGCCTGCGGCCACGCCACCGTCGTCGGAGAACACCTCCGCGCCAAATTCACCGCAGAGTCCGGATTCACCACCGGCACCGACATCGCCCGCACCGGAGGTGACCGCGCCCAAGGAAACGCCGCCGGCCGATCAACCTGACGAACCCGCCAAAGACAAGAAGTCGGCGCCTCCGCCGCCGAAATAGCGCATGAATTCCCGCCCCGATCTCGTACTGGTCGATGGTTCGTCGTACCTGTACCGCGCCTTCAATGCGCTGCCACCGTTCAGCAATTCGCGCGGTGAACCCACCGGCGCCGTGTTTGGCGTGCTGAACATGCTCTCGAAGTTCCTGAAGGACTACGATCCCGAGCGCATCGCGGTGGTGTTCGATGCTCCCGGCAAGACGTTCCGCGACGAGCTGTTCGCCGAATACAAGGCACAGCGCCCGCCCATGCCCGACGATCTGCGTTCGCAGATCGAGCCGCTGTTCGAAGCGGTGCGCGGCATGGGATTGCCCATCCTGCGTGAGCAAGGCGTGGAAGCCGACGATGTGATCGGTACGCTGGCGTGCGCGGCCGCGAAAGAAAGTCTCAGCGTGCTCATCTCCACTGGCGACAAGGATATGTGCCAACTGGTGTCGCCACACATCACGCTGATCAACACCATGAGTGGAACGGTGCTCGATCGAGCCGGCGTCAAGGCGAAGTTCGACGTGTTTCCCGAGCAGATCATCGACTACCTGGCATTGGTGGGCGACAGCTCCGACAACATTCCCGGCATCGACAAAGTGGGTCCCAAAACCGCGGCCAAGTGGCTGGGCAAGTATTCGACGCTCGATGCGCTGGTCGCCGATGCCGCCAACGTCGAAGGCAAGGTGGGCGAGAACCTGCGCGCGGGTCTTGCGACTCTCGAGCTCGCGCGCAAGCTCGCGACCATTCGCACCGATGTGACGCTGCCGGTCTCACTGCTGCAGCTCAAGCGCCAGCCTCCGGACACCGAAGTCCTGCGCGCGCTGTTCACGCGACTCGAGTTGCGTTCATTGCTCAAACAGCTCGACGGCGCATCGGCCACGCCGACCGCACCGGACGCGCCCGCTGCCAGCGGTCAGCCGGTCGTTGTCGGCACGCCATCCGCAGCCGGCATCAGCGATGGCGCGCAGATCATCGCGGCCGCGCCACGCCACTACGAAACGATCACCACCGAGGGCCAACTCGCCGACTGGCTGAAGAAGCTCGAGAGCGCCGAGCTGTTCGCCTTCGATACCGAGACCACCAGCCTGGAATACATGAAGGCGGAAATCGTGGGGGTCTCGTTCGCCGTCGCGCCTGGCGCCGCGGCCTATCTACCGCTGCGGCATGATTACGCCGGCGCACCCGATCAGCTCGACCGCGACGCGAGCCTCGCGAAGCTCAAGCCGCTGCTCGAATCGGAAAAGCACGCCAAGGTTGGGCATCACCTCAAGTACGACGCGCACGTGCTCGCGAACCACGGCATCCGGCTGCGCGGCATGCGCTACGACTCGATGCTGGAGTCATACATCTGGAACAGCACCGCGACTCGCCACGACATGGATTCGGTGGCGGAGCGTTATCTCGGCATTCGCACCATTCATTACGAAGACGTCGCCGGCAAGGGTGCCAAGCAGATCGCCTTCAGCCAGGTTCCGGTCGACAAGGCCGCGGAATATTCCTCGGAGGATTCGGACGTCACGCTGCGCCTGCACCAGGTGCTGTGGCCGCAGATTTCCACCGTTCCGCTGCTCAAGACTCTCTATGAAGAGTGTGAACAGCCGCTGGTGCCGGTGCTGGTGCGAATGGAAGAGCATGGCGTACTGCTCGACCGGCAGATGCTGCGCACGCAGAGCACCGAGCTCGGCAAGCGGCTCATGGAGCTGCTCGCTGAAGCGCACAAGGAAGCGGGCGCGCCCTTCAATCTCGATTCGCCCAAGCAGCTCGGCAATATCCTGTTCGAGAAGATGCAGCTGCCCGTGGTCCGCAAAACCCCAACGGGGCAGCCCTCGACCGCGGAGGACGTGCTCGAGGAGCTCGCGGAAACTTACGCGCTTCCCAAGCTCATCCTCGAGCACCGTAACCTTTCCAAGCTCAAGTCGACCTACACGGACAAACTACCCGAGCAGATCAACGCCCGCACCGGGCGCGTACACACCAGCTATCACCAGGCCGTCGCCGCCACCGGGCGGTTGTCTTCGCAGGATCCCAATCTGCAGAACATTCCGATCCGCACGCCGGAGGGACGGCGCATCCGCCAGGCATTCGTCGCGCCGCAGGGCCACGTACTGCTGGCGGCTGACTATTCACAGATCGAGTTGCGAATCATGGCGCACCTCTCGCAGGACGATGGACTGCTCGGCGCGTTCGCCAGCGACAAGGACATTCACCAGGCGACCGCCGCGGAGGTTTTCGGAATGCCGCTCGATGCGGTCACATCCGACCAGCGCCGCTCGGCCAAGGCCATCAACTTCGGCCTCATCTATGGAATGAGCGCCTTCGGACTCGCGAAGCAGTTAGGCATACCGCGCAACGCGGCACAGGAATATATCGACCTGTACTTCGCGCGTTATCCCGGCGTGAAGCGCTACATGGAAGAGACGCGCGCCCAGGCCAAGGCGCAAGGCTACGTCGAAACCGTGTTCGGGCGCCGGCTCTATCTTCCGGATATCAATGCACGCAACAAGCAGTTCCAGCAGGCCGCCGAGCGCGCGGCGATCAATGCACCCATGCAGGGAACGGCGGCAGACATCATCAAGCGGGCGATGATTGCGGTGGATGCATGGTGTGCGGCGTCACGCGGCGCGCGCATCATCATGCAGGTGCACGACGAACTGGTGCTGGAAGTCGAGACCGCGAAGCTCGCAGAAGTAACCGATGCCGTTCGCGAACACATGATGGCCGCCGCCGACCTGCGCGTGCCGCTCAAGGTCGACGCTGGCAGTGGGCCTAACTGGGACGAAGCCCACTAGTTGGGCGCTAACAGGCCCCGGGGTGGATAGGCGGAGCGTGTGCCGATCCGGGCGGGGGCATGCGAATGTGGACCGCGTCACAGTGACGCGTTAGATTCAGGGACGGTTAAGTAAAACTGCGCTCTAATCCGACGTCCTAAAACTTTGGAGAGGTCTCTCATGAACACGAAGTTCGCGCTCGTCGCCGCGCTCGGTGCGCTCTCACTCGCCGCCTTGGCTCCGCAGGCAGCCGCAGCCGACAACGGCTTCTATCTCGGCGCGGGCATCACGCAATCCGAATTCGACGCCGGCAATCTTGGCAGTGATTCGCTCGACGACAACAGTTACAAGATCATCGCGGGCTTCAGGCCGTTCAATTGGCTTGCCGTCGAAGGCAATTTCATAGATCTCGGCGGCGAATCCGACGGCGCCGGCACCTCGCTTGACGCGCAGGCATTTACGGTGTCGGGCCTGCTCATCGCAGAATTCGCCGTGATCGACCTGTACGCGCGCCTTGGCATGGCGAACTGGAAACTTGATGCGAGTCTCTCCGGCTTCGGCAGTGAGTCGGACAATGGCTGGGAACCGACCTACGGCGTGGGCATCGGCGCGCACTTCGGCAGCTTCGGCATTCGTGCCGAGTACGAAAGCTTTCAGGTCAGTGACTTCGACTTCGATGTCAACACGGTTTCGCTGAGCTTCCTCTATACGTTCCTGTAGCGTGGGCGCGACAGGTCGCGTTGTAACCACATGATTTAACGGCAGTACTTTTTCAAAAAAGTTGGAACCTTTCCGAGGGCTCGCGTGTCTCATTACCTGAGCGCGTAAAACCGCTCCACGCTTCCCTCCCTGAGCGTGTAGCCCGGTTCACGAGACCTGTGCCGGGTTAGTCTGGCCCCGGTGGTTTACCACCGGGGCTTTCTTTTTCAGGGCTCCGCCCACGGCGGAAAACGCCGCCGAAGCGGCGGCGTACATCAGATGGCTTAAGAAGAAGAAGCCTTCGCTCGGAGCAGCATCTGGTCGAGGCGCTTCTGGGCGGCCTGAACTCCAATCTTGTCAGTCGCCGAAAACACCTGCGCGGTCATCTCTTCACCCAGCCATTCCTGCGCATCCTTGAGCGCCGCCGCGCGGTCGCGCTGATTGAGCTTGTCGGCCTTGGTCAGCAAAACGTGCACGGGCCAGCCAGAGGCGCCTGCCCAATCCAGCAGCTGTTCGTCCTGATCTGTGAGTCCACGCCGGATATCTACAATCAGGAACAACCCGCTGATGCAGGCTCGCCCCGGCAGTTTTGCGATGAGCGCGATCCATTGCTTTTTTTCCACCGGGCTCGCTTCCGCGTAGCCGTAGCCGGGCAGGTCGAGGATGCGGCGTCCTTCTTCGACTTCGAAAAAATTCAGCAATCGAGTGCGGCCCGGAGTCTTGCTCGCGCGCGCGAGCCCGTTGCGAACCATGATTGCGTTGATGGCGCTCGACTTGCCTGAATTGGAACGCCCAGCGAACGCAACTTCGGCGCCGACGTCTTCGGGAAACTGCTCCTCACTCGCCGCCGAAAGCAGGAAACGGACTTTGGGATATTGGCTCATGGGACGTCTGGCTCAAGTCGACACACGCTAGTGTACAATTCGCCGCCTTCCAGGGAGCCCGCAAGACCATGATTGAGAGCAGATTTTCGTTGAGCCTGGCCGCTGCGTTCGTTTTCGCCGGCTTGGGTTTCGCTTCGACCACCAGTGCCGAGGACGCCGTAAAGGGCTCTGCCGACTCTGGCGCAACCAAGGCCGCGGTGTGCACTGCATGCCACGGCGTCAACGGCAACAGTAACAATCCCGAGTGGCCGAATCTCGCTGGCCAGAACGCCGTCTACATCCGCGAGCAGCTGGCGATGTTCAAGGCGCGCAAGCGCGTCAACGAGATCATGTACCCGATCATCGCGCAGATGACCGACCAGGATTTCGCCGACCTCGCCGCCTACTTCTCGGCGCAGACTCCCGCCGGACTCGAAGCCGATCCTTCCTACTGGAAGGCCGGCGAAGCGTTGTTCATCTCCGGCGACTCGGCACGAAAGATTCCGTCATGCATGGCGTGCCACGGCCCCGCGGGCCAGGGCAATTCGGGTGCGGGATACCCGGCGCTACGCGCGCAGCAATCCGCATACACCGTCAAGCAGTTGCAGAATTACCTCACGAAGAACCGCTACCGGGACGCCACCGATCCCGCCACCATTCATCAGACTCGCAATAGCGCCATGATGACCACCATCGCTGCGCGGTTGACGCCGGAAGACATTCGCAACCTCGCGTCGTACCTGCAGGGCCTGCGTTAATAACAGGACAGCCGTTAGTGACGCACCGCGCACTCCCTCTGCTCGCCGCGTTGCTGGCCGTCTCGTGGAGCCTGACCGCATGCGCTCGCGACCCGCAGCCGGCACTTTCCCAGTGGAAAGCGGGGACTAACTACCAGCTCCTGGCAGCACCACAGCCCACCAGCGTGGCTGCTGGCCGGGTCGAGGTCGACGAAGTCTTCTGGTATGGCTGCGGTCACTGCTACGCACTCGATCCGGCGCTGGAAACCTGGAAGACCCAAAAACCTGCGTACATCGATTTCGTCCGTATTCCGGTCATCTGGGGACAGGCCCACCGCCAGCACGCCAAGCTGTACTACACGCTCCAGGCGCTGCACCGGCCCGACCTGCACACCCAGGTATTCGACGCAATTCACCAGCACGGAACTCCTCTCAGTTCGCGGGATGACCTGGAAGCACGCGCCCAGCAGCTCGCTTTTCTGGAGTCGAAAGGTGTGACGGAGAAGGAATTCAACGCGGCCTACGATTCGATGACCGTCGCGGTCAACATGCAGCGCGCCGAACAACTCACCAAGAATTACGCGATCGCAAACGTGCCGACGTTGATCGTCAGCGGGAAATACTCCACCAGCGTGGGCGAAGCCGGCGGCACCGAGCAGCTGCTTTCGCTGATCAACGATCTCGCGGCCAGCGAGAAGAATCGCTAGCGCACGCCACCAGCATGCTGAGCGCCTTCGTACCGCAACCCCAAGGCCTGGCGCGTCTCGATTTGCGTTCCGGTGCGGCGATTCCGGCGGAATCGATCTGGCTCGATCTGGTCGAGCCCACGCCCAGCGAAGAAAAGCAGGTCGAGAGTTTCCTCAGCATCGACGTCCCGACACGCGACGAGATGCGCGAGATCGAAGCATCGAATCGGCTGTACGAAGAAGACGGCGCGCTCTACATGACCGCCACCGTGGTCACCAAGCTCGATTCGGATCTCCCCGAGAGCACACAGATCACATTCATTCTTTCGGCGGCCAAACTGGTCACGAATCGTTACGTGGATCCGCTGCCTTTCCGGCGCTTCATCGCTTATGCCGAGCGCCACCCGAATTCCTGCAACTCGCCTCCCGCAGTGCTGGCGGGTCTGGTGGAATCCATCGTCAATCGCGTCGCCGACGTGATCGAACGAGTGGCGACGGACCTTGATGGCGCGTCGGTCGAGGTATTCAGCGCATCGCGGCGCAAGCGCGGTGTGATGCGCGACTTCAGAATGATCCTCGAGCGCCTGGGGCAGAACGGTGAACTCATCTCCAAGGCGCGCGAGAGCCTCGTGAGCCTGGGACGCCTTTTGACCTTCGTTCAGCAGAGCACCGTCGTACCGATGTCCCAGGACGTGCGGGGACGCTTCCGCACCCTGACGCGAGACGTCATGGCGATGAGCGATCACGCCTCGTTCCTCGGCACGAAGGTGTCGTTCATCCTCGATGCGACACTCGGCCTGATCAATATCGACCAGAACAACATCCTCAAGATCTTCTCGGTGGTGACGGTGTTCCTGCTGCCGCCCTCGGTAATCGGCGCCGTTTTTGGCATGAATTTCTCGCAAATGCCCTGGTTGCACGAGTCCTGGGGGTTTTGGGCGGCCATGGGAATCATGGTGGTGTCCGCCATCGGGCCTTTTCTATGGTTCAAGCGGAAAGGCTGGCTCTGAACGGCTAGAATTCCGCCCCCCGCGCCCGTAGCTCAGCTGGATAGAGTGACGGTTTCCGAAACCGTAGGTCACAGGTTCGAATCCTGTCGGGCGCGCCAGTTTTTCATTTATTGCACAGATATACTTCGCCGCCATGAGCAAACAAGACTCCCATTTCTTCAACAATTTCAGTCTGGTTCTCGGCATTTTGTTTGCCGTAACGATTGGCCTGTTCGCATTCGCGCGCCACGTCGGCGCGAACAATCAGGGCAAGCAGGTCACCACCGATCCGCGTTTCGTCGGGAGCGTCGAACAGCGCCTGCAGCCCGCGGCGCACGTCGCGGTGGCGGGTCAGGACAATTCGGCGCTGAAGATTGAAAGCGTAGGACCGGCGATGCCGGTCGCGGCGCTTCCTGCGGACGGTACCGCCGCGTACGAAACCGCCTGCTTCGCCTGTCACGGAGCCGGGATCGCGGGAGCTCCCAAGGTGGGCGACAAGGCCGCCTGGGGTCCACGCATTGCCCAGGGCAAGGAGACGCTCTACAACCACGCCCTGCACGGCTTCAACGGAAAGACCGGCGTGATGCCTCCCAAGGGCGGCCGTGCCGACTGGCCGGACGATCTGATCAAACAGGCCGTCGATCACATCGTCGAGTTGAACAAGTAAGCCGCGCGTTCGCAGGGCAGCTGCAACTGCGGCGAGAACGGGCTCTGTGGGTTTCCACGGGGCCCGTTGCGTTTTGGATGGTCCTCAAACGCGATCCGCCAGACGCAGTTGCACAGCTTCGGCAAGATGCGTCAATGCGAGGTGGGACGACGCCGCGCTTTGGGCGGTGTCGAGATCCGCGATCGTGCGGGCCACACGCAACACGCGGTGTACCCCGCGCGCCGATAACGCGAGACTGGCGCGTGCCTGCGCAAGTAGACGGCGACTCGGCCGGTCGAGGCGACAAAAGCCCTGCAGTTCGTCCACGGTGAGATCGACATTCAGTTTCCCGGCACGTGCGCGCTGCAGGCCTTGCGCCGCGCGCACGCGTTCGGCGGCCTGGGCAGTGGTGAACAAATTGCCCGGCGCACCTTCGCCAAACAACTCCTCACTCGTCACCGCCGGAACTGCGACACGCAAGTCGATGCGATCGAGCAGCGGCCCGGAAATGCGCGCGCGATAGCGCGCGATCTCCGGCGGCGCGCAGCGACAGTTTCCTGAGGGCTCTCCCAGATAGCCACAGGGACACGGATTCATCGCCGCGACCAGTTGGAAGCGCGCCGGATATTCCACCTGCAACGCGGCGCGCGAGATCGCCACCACGCCGCTTTCGAGCGGCTCGCGCAGGCTCTCGAGCACTCTGCGATTGAATTCGGGCAGTTCATCGAGGAACAACACCCCGCGATGCGCGAGGCTCACCTCGCCCGGGCGCGCCTGCGAACCGCCGCCGATGATGGCGCCGGCGGATGCAGTGTGGTGTGGCGCGCGGAAGGGTCGCTTGCCGTAGTCGCAGGCATTGAAGCCACGCGCGCTCACTGACGCGATCGACGCCACATCGAGAGCCTCGGTGCCTTCGAGCGCGGGCAGAAGGCCGGGGAGTCGCTGCGCCAGCATGCTCTTGCCCGTACCCGGCGGTCCGACCAGCAGAAGACTGTGGCCGCCTGCGGCGGCGACCAGCAACGCGCGCTTCGGCGCGGCCTGACCGCGTACGTCGGCAATATCGAGGTGACCGTTGACGGATACGAAGGAGATTTCCTCGCCGGCTTCATCGTCACGCGGCGCGTCGAACCCATTGCCGCGCACGAGTGCGCAGACTCCAAGCAGCGTGTCCGCGCCGCGGGCGCGACTCGGCTCGGCGAAGCGCGCCTCGTGCAGGTTCGCTGCTGGCACCACGACATTGCGGCCTTCGCGCGCGGCGTGCGCGGCTGCCAGCAACACGCCTTTGACCGGCTTGAGCTCGCCCGCCAGACCCAGCTCACCGTAGAACTCGCAGGTGGCGAGACGCTGGTCAGGGACTTCGAGCTGTACAGACGCCAGCAAAATGCCGAGCGCAATGGGAAGGTCGTAGCGGCAGCCTTCCTTGGGCAGATCAGCGGGCGAAAGATTGACGGTGATGCGACCGGCGGGGAAATCGAATCCTGAAGTCTGGAGCGCCGCGCGCACGCGATCCTTGCTCTCTTTGACCGCAGTGGCGGGCAAACCCACGATCGAGAACGTGGGCAATCCCTGCCCGAGGTGAATTTCGACTTCGACTCGCGGCGCCGACAGACCCAGCTGCGCGCGACTCGCGACCCGTGCGATTCCCATGACCCCTCCTTGGGTCTATTGAAGGCTCGCCGAGCGGCGGCCTATCGAGTTATGGAAAGGGCTGCTTTGGCTTCGAGCTCCGCCACGCGCTGCTCCAATGCCTCGAGCCGTGCGCGTGTGCGTTCCAGCACCTTGCGCTGAGCATCGAATTCGTCGCGGCCAGCCAGATCGAGCTTGCCGAGATTGGCTCGAAGCACGGCCCGGAAATTGTTTTCCAGGTCTTCGCGCAATCCGCTGGCACCGGATGCGAGCCCGGGCGGCAAGCCCTGCATCAGGCTACGAAGCAACTCCTCGACTCTGGGTATCTCCACTGGCGGCTCTCCTAACAAGTTGCAGTCACGATGCCCTGTTTTGTTGCGCGCTGAATTCCATCGCCCCAATTTTGGGCGCGAAGGAGATATGGGTGCCTTCTTTCGCGCCGCAGCGGCCCCTTCTTCGCTGGCTTAGGGGCTGGCATGGAACCTGCACTTTGAACACAGGCTTTGCTGATTGACAGATAGGGAGCATACGCGCGGGCAAACCGGGCGATCCATCGGATAACGATGCCAAAGCGATGAAAATGATCACTGCAATCATTCGCCCGTGGAAACTCGACGACCTTCAAATGGCCGTCGCGCGTCTGGGCGTGCAGGGGATCACCGTAACCGAGGTCACGGGTTACGGAAGGCAGCGGGGCCACACGGAGCACTTCCGCGGCGCCGAATACAGCATCGAGTTCGTACCGAAGCTGCGGGTGGAGATCGTGCTCGACGAAGCCTCCGCAGAGGCCGTGATCGAAGCAATCAGCAATGTGTGTCGTACCGGCAAGACCGGTGACGGCAAGATTTTCCTGGCGCCAGTCGGAGAAGCGGTGCGGATACGTACCCGTGAATCCGGCGCGGCGGCAGCCTGAGATGTCGTTGAGGAGCTTTTA
>Ga0207689_10006685_pt1 | contig 10172 bp, 5 predicted proteins | sample KBSMisM52_FD_184312 | JGI IMG/M metagenome (GOLD analysis project Ga0207689, IMG submission 184312) | Miscanthus rhizosphere microbial communities from Kellogg Biological Station, Michigan, USA - KBS Miscanthus M5-2 (SPAdes) (version 2) | ecosystem: Host-associated > Plants > Roots > Rhizosphere... | reverse complement strand
GCTACAAGCTGGACGCCAACGGGAAGATCCAGCTGGGCACGCGCACGATCCGGGACGTGAACGACCCCTTCGCGGGAGCCATCCTGGCGGCGCCGTCCAACGATCCGACCTCCTTGATCTGGAACGCCGGCCAGAACCTCGCGCAGACGCCGGGGACAGGGGCAACGAACTCCGGGACAGTGCTGGCTCCGAATGCGGCGAAGACCAACGGGAGCTACTCCGACGACTCGAACGACACGATCTCGACGATCGCCACGACCCGTTACCCCGGCCGCAAGATCGTGTTCTCGCTGCCGCAGGGGTACGCCGATCCTCCGACGTTTCTCCCGATTCCTCCGGGCGCCTCGATGCCGGAGGTCCGCTACGACATGACGGCTTCGACCGGCGCGGCGTGGTGGCCGGCCCTCAAGCTGCTCATGTCCCCGCAGACGCTTCATCCGGGGGCGCCGGCCGCCGCTTTGAGCGACACCGACGCGACGGACTCTCTGCGATTCATCTGGGGGGACCGGGACGCCGTGATGGGCGCCGCCGCCGACAACATCATCAAGAAATACACTCCGCCCAACAGCAGCTCTCAGCTGAAGCTCGGCGACATCTTCCACGCGAACCCCGTACTCGTCGGATCGCCGAGCAACTTCGCCTACTTCTCGGCGAACCTGAACGGCTATCAGACGTTCCGGAACACGTATCGGGGACGGCGGCGCGTTCTCTTCTTCGGAGCGAACGACGGCCTCTTCCACGGGATCGACGCCGGCGGCTGGAACCGGGTTCCCTCGCTGTGCGTCAACCCGGACGGAACGCAGGGCACCTGCTATGACCTGGGCACCGGCGCCGAGGTGTTCGCCTATGCGCCGCGCGCCACGATGCAGGCCTTCAAGCCGTTGAAGGATGCGGTCGGGCCTCAGTCGAAACGCGACGAGTGGACGGTCGACGGCGCTCCGGCGGCCGCCGACGTCTTCATCGACTCGGTGAACTCGGGCACCGGAACCCCGGCCGAGCGGGCCTGGCACACCGTCATCGTCGCCGGAGTTCGGGAAGGATCCCCCGCCGAAGGGACGTCCGGCGCGGCTCCCTTCGCCTCGCTCGGTAGCTACTTCGCGCTCGACGTGACGCAGCCGGACGAGCTCGTCGACGACGGAGCCGGTGGCGTGACGGCGCCGAATCCCACGAGCTTCAACTCGCCGAAATGCCTGAATTCCCCGTCCGGCTCTCCCGCCGGGGACGACACCTGCGCGCGGGAGTATCCCCAGGTTCTCTGGGAGATCACGGATGTCGGGGACCTCGACGCCTCCGGATCGCCGGGGCTCGGGTTCGGCGACATGGGCGAGACCTGGTCCAAGCCGGCCCTCGGCCGCGTGCGGATCTGCACCGCGAACTGCGACACCACCACGCCCACGCAGGAGGATCGGTACGTCGCGATCGTCGGCGGCGGCTTCGACCGGGAGCGCCTCAACCGCCGCGGCAACTGGCTCTACATGATCGACGTCGAAACCGGCCACGTGCTCTACCGCGCCAACTCGAGTTGCGGGATCAACTCCGGGAGCGCCGGATGTTCGCCCACCTGGTTCGCGTCGATTCCGTCGGAGCCGGCGGCGATCGACGCGACCGGCGACGGTTACATCGACCTCATCTACTTCGGCGATCAGAAGGGTCAGCTCTGGCGGATCGACACCTCTGACCTGCGGATGGGGTCGGCGCCGGCCAACCGGTGGCAGACCCAGATCGATCCTTCCGCCGGCTCCGCGAAGCCGTTCCTCGTCTTCCAGGCGCCCCAGCCGGTCGCACCCGCCGTCGATCCTTTCTACCCCGTTTACTACCGGCCGACCGCGGTTGCCCTCGGTTACAACGTCAACGGCAAGCCGGCCCTGGGGCTGGCGTTCGGGACCGGCGACCGCGACGACATCCTCTCGAAGACGTTCAGCGGAAGCCTCAACTTCAAGCAGCGCTTCTACTACGTGGTCGACAAGGCGAACACCACGACGCGGACCGAAAGCGATCTCCTGGACATCGCGTCCTCCACGGCCCCGAGCGCGACCACCGTTCCGGACAACGGCTGGTTCCTGGAACTGGCGAAGGGCGAACGCATCATCACCGACTCGATTTCGATCAACGGCGTCATTTTCTTCACGTCTTTCAACCCGAACAACGCCATCTCCGGCCCGAACACGTGCGGCAACTCGTCGAAGTGCGCGCTCGGACCGGGCACCGCGAGGCTCTACCGCGTGCTGTACTCGACGGGCAACCCGTACATCGGGTCGGACCGCGGCGAGTCGCAGCAGCAGGGGGGATTCCTCTCCGAGCCGGTCTACTTCCAGTCGAAGGACCAGCAGGGCAACGTGTTCTACACGACCGAGAACACGGTGAAGACGGAGAACGCGCCCGGCGGAAAGAAGACCTCCGTGAAGGGGTGGAAGGAGCGCTCCCGCCGACCCTAGCGGGGAGCGCGGAAGAGGCGAAAGGGCGGCTTCGGCCGCCCTTTTTTTGGTTTGGGGCAACGCTGAATCGCTGAATTGGGGTCAGGCCTGAATCGCTGAATGCAGCCATTCAGCGTTGACCCCTGGGGCTACTGGGGTTACGCGCTCTCGGCCGTCTTCCTCTTGCTGTGGTCCAGGATGCGCTTGCGCACCCGGACGGCCGCGGGAGTCACCTCGACTAACTCGTCGTCGTTGATCCACTCGATCGCCTGCTCGATGGTGAGGAGACGCGGCTGGTTGAGCCTCACGGCGATGTCGGCGGTCGAGGCGCGCATGTTGGTGAGCTGCTTCTTCCGGCAGGGCTGCACGACCAGGTCGTTGTCCTTGACCTGCTCCCCCACGATCTGTCCCCCGTAGACCGCCTCTCCCGGCTTGACGAAGAAGGTTCCCCGGTCCGCGAGCTGGTCGAGCGCGTACGCCGTGACGTCCCCGCCCTCCTTGGCGATCATCGCGCCCCGCTTGCGGTTCGGGAGCGGACCGCGGTGAGGACCGTATTCGTCGAAGAGGTGGTTCAGGAGTCCCGTGCCCCGCGTCAACGAGAGGAACTCCAGCCGGAAGCCGAGGAGGCCCCGCGACGGCACGGTGAACTCGATGCGCGTGCGGTCCCCGTGGCGACCGATGTGGCGGAGCTCGCCCCGCCGTTCTCCGACCGCGGCGATCAGGGGACCCGTGTACTCCTCGGCGCAGTCGATGACGAGCTCCTCGTAGGGCTCGAGCAGCTCTCCGTTCTCTCCCGTGTGCAGGATGACCTGGGGACGGCCGAGCGCGAACTCGTAGCCCTCGCGCCGCATGGTCTCCGCCAGGATCGAGAGGGACAGCTCACCGCGCGCCAGCACCAGGAACGCGTCGGCCTCCGGCGCTTTCTGAAGGCGCACGCCGACGTTGCGTTCGAGCTCCTTCTCCAGCCGCTCGAGCAGGTGCCGGCCGGTCACGAATTTCCCGGACCTGCCGGACATGGGAGAGTCGTTGGTGCGGAACTCCATGGAGAGCGTCGGCTCGTCGACGCGGATTCCGGGAAGCGGCGCGGGATCCGCCGGGTCGAGCAGCGTGTCGCCGATCTCGATGTCGGGAAGCCCCGAGATCATGCAGATGTCGCCGGCGGAGACCTCGTCGACCTCGACCTTTTCGATGCCCTGGAAGAGCTGGATCTTGCCCACGCGCCCGCGATGGCCGACGGTGCCGTCGGGACGGACGGCCGCGAGATCGTCGGCCCGGTGAAGGGTGCCGGAGAAGACGCGTCCGACCGCCTGCCGGCCGACGTAGTCGGAGTACTCCGTGTTGGCGACGATCATCTTGAACGGACCCTCCCCGATCGCCGGCGCCGGGATGTGCTCCAGGATCGCGTCGAGGAGCGGCCGCAGGTCCCCGGAGGTCGCCGTGGGATCCGTGCTCGCGAAACCGAGGCGCCCGGCGCCGTAGAGCACCGGGAAATCGAGGTGATGCTCGAGAGTCGCGAGAGACAGAAAGAGGTCGCGGATCTCCTCCTCCACTTCCAGCACGCGGGCGTCCGCCCGGTCGATCTTGTTGATCAGGACGATCGGCCGCTTCTCCCCTTCGATCGACTTCTTGAGGACGAACCGCGTCTGGGGCAGCGGCCCCTCGGAGGCGTCCACGAGCAGCAACACTCCCTCGACCATCGTCAGGATGCGCTCGACCTCCGACCCGAAGTCCCTGTGCCCCGGAGTGTCGACGATGTTGATGATGGTGTCGCGATAGCGCACCGCCGTGTTCTTCGCAAGGATCGTGATGCCGCGCTCCCGTTCGAGGTCGCCGGAATCCATGATCAGCTCGGAGACCTGCTGCCCCGCGCGGAACGTCCCGCACTGTTTGAGAAGCGCGTCGACGAGCGTCGTCTTACCGTGGTCGACGTGCGCCACGATCGCCAGGCCGCGCCGGTCGGCGCGGACGCGGGTCGGAGGAACGGTCAGCGACGTCATCGTTTCGGTCATATTCTCCCGGGAATGGCCGGTGCCCGAGAAACGCCGGGGGGACCCGATCTCTTCCCGCCGGTCGGGAGGAGCGGTGGCTGACCCGCCGGACCGGCCCCGAGTCGTCTACTCGACGGGGTCCGGACGGACGTGTCCGAAGTGCGGCTGGCCCGCGGCGGACTGCCGCTGCTCGTCACGACTGGCGGCGCCGGACGAAGCGGTGCCCGCGAAGATCACGGTGCGCCTGCGCGTCGAAAAGCGGGGCTCCGGCAAGGTGGTCACCGTGATCGACGGCCTGCCGGCCAACCGCGATTTTCTCGAAACGCTCGCGCGGGATCTCAAGAAGTCCTGCGGGACCGGAGGTCGCGTGCGGGATCCGTTCGACGACGGGAACTCGTTCCCCTCCTCCGTCGAGATCCAGGGCGATCACCGGGAGAGGCTGCGGGATCTCCTCCAGCGCCGTGGCTGGGTCGTGAAGGGATGACGGCGCGGCGACCCGACTTGCGCTGCCGGGGGGAACGTGACATCGTGCATCTCTCCGCGCCGCTTTCGGCGCGACGATAACGGCGGTCCGCCGGCGACCCTCCCCGTTTTTTCCCACGATCAATCGCCGGATTTTGACGGGCGCTTGCCCGCAGAAAGACTGCCCTCATGCCCTTTACGAAATTTGGTCTGCACCCCGACATCTTGAAGGGTGTCCGGGAAATGGGGTTCACGCGTCCCACGCCGATCCAGATGGACGCGATTCCTCCGGCCCTGGCCGGCCGCGATCTCCTGGCCAGCGCGGCCACCGGTAGCGGGAAGACCGCCGCGTTCGTCCTGCCGATCCTGCAGCGCCTCCTGCCCAAGCCGCGGCGGGCCACGCGGGCCCTGATCCTCACACCGACCCGCGAGCTCGCGGCGCAGATCGAGGAGCACGCGCGCCAGCTCGCCGTGCATACCCCGATCCAGACGGCGGCGGTCTTCGGCGGGGTCGGGATGGCGCCGCAGGAGCACGCCTTCCGCGCCGGCGTCGACGTGATCGTCGCCACGCCCGGGCGGCTGCTCGACCACTTCCGCCACCCCTACGCAAAACTGGAAGGGCTCGAGGTCCTCGTCGTCGACGAGGCCGACCGCATGCTCGACATGGGCTTCCTGCCGGACGTGCGTCGCGTCCTGAAGCACCTGCCGGCCCGGCGCCAGACCCTGTTCTTCTCGGCGACGATGCCCCCGCCGATCACGGTCCTGGCCCGCGAGATCCTCCACGACCCCGTTCCGGTCAACGTGGAGCGCGTCTCGGCGCCCGCGGTCGGCATCACGCAGGCCGTTTACCCGGTTTCCGGAAATCTGAAGACTCCCCTCTTAGCCGAGCTGCTCCGGCGCGGCGACCTGCAGAACGTGCTCGTCTTCACCCGGACCAAACACCGCGCGAATCGGCTCTTCGAGGCGCTCTCGAGAAAGGGCGTTTCGTGCGAGCGCATCCACGGGAACCGCAGCCAGCCGCAGCGCACACAGGCGCTCGCCGGATTCAAGGCGGGCCGCTACCGCGTCCTGGTGGCGACCGACATCGCCGCCCGCGGCATCGACGTCGAGGCGCTGCCGCACGTCGTGAACTTCGACGTTCCGCACGTCCCGGACGACTACATCCACCGCGTCGGGCGGACCGCCCGGGCGGAAAGGACCGGCGACGCTTACACGTTCGTCTCGCCCGAGGAGGAGAGCGACCTGCGCGCGATCGAGAAGACGCTCGGACGCCGGCTGCCGCGGATCACCGTGCCGGGATTCGACTACTCGGCGGCTCCGATCGAACGGCTCGAGATCCCGCTGGCCGAGCGAATCGCCTCCATCCGCGCGCGGAAGGCGGCCGACCGCGAGCGCGCGAAGATGAAGGGAGAGCGCCGGGTGGCCGCCGCGGCGCCGGCTCCGCCGAGGCGCGGGGGGCCCGTGGCCTCCCGACCGCCCGGGCCGTCGGGTCCCGCGGGCGCGCCCCCGTCGTGGTCGAGCCGGCGGAATCGCCGCGCGGGCGGCCGGCCCCCTGTCCGGACGCGAACCGGCCGGCCGTGACGACCCGCGTCTACCTCGCCCGGCGCGGGGCGACCGTCTCGAGCGCGGAAGACAGCTTCAACGGGTTCGGTTCATAATGCTTTTTCATTCCTGATTCATCGAAGGACTGAGCGCCATTCGTACCTTGCGCCGGCTCTTCCCGGCACCCTATGAGATCGCCGCCTATTCGTGGTCTCTCTGGGCTTACATAATCCTGGCGAATCTCCCGGTTTCTTATCCGATTCTCGAGACTGTCAGACAATCGTTCCAGGTCTTCTGGCGCTTTCTCCTTCTGGCCATCGTCACGGTGGTTCTCTCCGTGATACTCCGACCCCTTCTATCGCGAAAGCGGCGCGGAGAGTGGAGCGCCCTCGTCCGAAACTCCAAGCTGACCGATTTTCAATTCTGGTCGGACCTGGTGCGAATCACGCTGGCTTTGATCACTGCATCTCTTTTTCACTTTCTGTTGAAGAGCTCCATTTACCTGATCAATCCCCGGACCTGGGATCCGCAGCTCATGCGGCTCGACCGTGCGGTCCACTTCGGCATCTCACCCAGCCTCTTTCTTCTGGAGCTCTTCAAATCACCGGTCGCCTACCGGGCCATCGACTTCTACTATGCGACGCTCTACGGGGTCATCGTGGTTACATATCCTTCGATCTTTGCGGCTGTTGCGGGAAAGCAGCTGCGCCGCGCTTTCGCAACGGCTTTCGTCCTCGTGATGATTCTGGGATGGATCGGCTACGCAACGCTTCCCAGTTGGGGGCCTGTCTTCATACAGCCACAGGAGTTCCAGACATCTCTCCGGTATATGCCGATGACTGTCCGTATCCAGAGCCAGTTGTTCGAAGAAACCTCGAGCCTGGTTCGGAATCCGCTCGGTGGCCGAAGGATTGTCTATGGAGGGATCGCCGCGTTTCCGAGTCTCCACGTTGCGATTCTGACCCTCTTCGCGCTGGTGAGCCGCCGGATTTCCAGAGGCTGGTTCAAGGTCAATGTCCTGCTCATCCTGTTCATGATCCTCGGATCGGTGGTGACCGGCTATCACTACCTGATCGATGCGTATGCAGGATTGGTTCTCGGATGGGGCGCGTATCGAATCGGAGATTTCTGGGTGAAGCGATGGGAAAGAGACGTGAATGACGAGGAGCCAACCGAAACGACAGTTCCGGGCCAGGCATAGGTCCGCCGACGGCGGCCGAGGCCACTTCGGCGTTCGGCCCCCTGTGCGGACGCGAACCGGCCGGCCGTGACGACCCGCGTCTACCTCGTCCGGCACGGGGCGACCGTCTCGAGCGCGGAAGACAGCTTCAACGGGGAGACGGACATCGCGCTTTCGGAGGCCGGCCGGGAGCAGGCGCGCGCCCTCGGCCGGCGCCTCGCCGGAGAACGGATCGACGCGTTCTATTCCTCGCCGCTTTCGCGCGCGATGGAGACGGCCCGCCTCGTCGCTTCGCCCCATGGAAAAGAGGTGACGGCGGTCCCGGCGATTCGCGAAGTGTCGCACGGCCGCTGGGAGGGCAAGCGGCGCGCGGAGGTCGCGAGCCAGTATCCCGAGGAGTACCGCCGCTGGGAGGCGGATCCCTGGTCTTTCGCGCCGGAGGAAGGCGAAACCGGCCTCGCGGTTACCGCCCGGGCGCTGCCTGCGCTCCTCGAGATCGTCGAAGCGCATCCGGGCGAGACGGTGCTCGCCGTCTCGCATAAGGCAACCATCCGGTTGCTCGTTGCGGCGCTCGTGGGATTCGACCCGAGGCGTTACCGGGATCGGCTGGAAGCGAAACCGGCGGGACTGACCGCCCTCGACTTCCGGGAGACGTCGGGGCCGCGTCTCGCTTTCTTCAACGACACGTCGCACCTGACGGAGACGCCGGGAGCCGGTAGCCCGTAGCCGGTAGCCCAGGAAGAAGCCGGCGATTTACCTCGCGCCGCCCCCATGGACCGGCAGGGCGGAGCGGCCCGCCGCGAATGCCGGCCGCGCCGGCGCGGTGATCGGAACCGGTACGGTCTGTCCGGGCAGCGACGGCAGCGGCACGCTGCGTCCGCGCGCGAACACCTCGTGCCTTCCCTGCGTCTTGTACCAGTCGGCGAGCGAGGCCGTCTGGAACATCTCCTCGATGATCTTCCGCCACCCCACACCCGTGTTGTAGGCGCAGAACGAGATCTCGCCCATCTGCGTCGCGTAGGGAATGATGCACATCTCGGTGCGCCGGAAGTCGTAGTTGAAGAGATCCTGGAACCACATGCCGCCGATGAAGAAGACGCGCCAGTCGTAGCGCTTCTCTTTCGCCAGCCCGAGTTTGCCGCCCGTGTGGCCGTCCATGATCTTGATGACGCTCCACGGCGTGAGACCGTCCGGGATCCCGCTCGCGCGGAGGTTGCGGAGGATCGACAGCGCGACCTGCGCCGCCGTCCAGATCTTGCGCCGGCCGGAATCCGTGATGCTCTTGACGTCGGTCAAGAGCCGGTCCACGTTCAGGACGGAAGGAACCGTCACCGACTTCTTCGTCTTGGCGTTGACCAGCAGCATCGTGCCGATTCCGCAGTTGGGGTGGCATCCGCACTTCAACGATCCCCACTCCGCCTCGAGGCCTCCGAGAAGGTCCTTCAGGTCCGAGAAGGGGCCGGAAGCCGAGAGCGGATACCAGTCGCGCAGCGGCTCGCCGATTCCCGCCTGCGCCTTCGCGTCGTGGGCGAGGTGGGAAAGCGTGTAGCGCTGACTCTTGCGCGTTTCGTCGTCGATGTCCTCGTCCCGTCCCGTGAACGAGACCGGCTGGAACGACACCGTGTTGACCTTGTCGATGTTCCGGATCGCGAACTGGAGGATGTCCCCCACCTGGTCGTTGTTGACGCCGTTGATGATCGTGGTCACGAGCGTGATGTCGACGCCGTGCTTGTGGAGGTTCTCGATCGCGCGGAGCTTCACGTCGTAGAGGTTCCCGACCTTGCGGTGCTGGTTGTGCTCGTTGCCGACCCCGTCGAACTGCAGGTAGGCGAAGCGGAGACCCGCTTCCGCCGCCTCGCGCGCGAAGTCCTCGTCCTGGGCGAACCGGATCCCGTTGGTGGCGCACTGGACCGAGAAGTACCCGATTTCGCGGGCGTAGCGGATGGCCGGGAGGAAGTGCGGGGAAAGCGTCGGCTCACCCCCCGAGAACTGCACGGAGAGCTGGCGGCGCGGCTTGATCGAGGCGGCGTCGTCCAGGAGCTTCTTGACCTCGTCCCAGTCGAGCTCGTGGACGTAGCCCACCTGGTTCGCATCCATGAAGCACGGGTTGCACATCATGTTGCAGCGGTTCGTGAGGTCGATCGTGAGAACGGCGCCCCGGCCGTACTTGATCGAGGAGGTCCCGTGCTCGTGCAGGCCGTCCTTCGGAATGGCGAAGTCCCGGCCGGGGTAGAGCGACTCGATGCGCTTGAAGAACTCGGAGTCGATCGACATCACGTCCTCGAAGAGGCCGTGCTTCGAGCAGGTTTTCCGCATGAGGATCCGGCCGTCTTCCTCGACGATCGAAGCCTTGATTTCTCCGGGGCTTCCGTCGACGAGGACCTTCCAGTTCGCCTCGCCCGACAGGATCTGGGAGCGGACCTCGGTGACGCAGCGCGGGCAGAGCGAGTCGGTCTCCCGTGGAAATCCCAGGTTCGGGAAAGAGCGCTCCTTCTGCTTCAGGAGCGGTCCGGGGGCCCACTTCGGGTGAAACGACCGCTCCGGAAACCGCCGGTCGATGGCGCGCGCCGCCTTCCACAGGGCGTC
>Ga0207689_10006683_pt1 | contig 10173 bp, 5 predicted proteins | sample KBSMisM52_FD_184312 | JGI IMG/M metagenome (GOLD analysis project Ga0207689, IMG submission 184312) | Miscanthus rhizosphere microbial communities from Kellogg Biological Station, Michigan, USA - KBS Miscanthus M5-2 (SPAdes) (version 2) | ecosystem: Host-associated > Plants > Roots > Rhizosphere... | reverse complement strand
CAGAAAAATATGGGACCGAGCGGCGTCACGCTTGTTATCATGCGCGACGATCTCGTGAAACAGATACCGGACGGTCTGCACACAATGCTCGACTATCGCACCCACGTGGAGAATAAGTCGCTTTACAATACGCCGAACACCTGGGGCATTTACATCATCAGTCTGGTTTGCAAGTGGTTGCTTGAAAAGGGCGGACTAACCGCGATGCATCGCGAGAATGAAAAAAAGGCACAACTCATTTACGATGCTATCGACGCATCCGACTTTTATCGCGGACACGCTGATCACGATTCGCGTTCTATCATGAACGTAACCTTCCGCCTTCCCTCTGAAGACCTCGAGAAGAAGTTCACCGCCGAAGCAACCGCACAAGGCCTGGACGGCTTAAAAGGGCATCGATCGGTTGGCGGTATTCGGGCTTCAATCTATAACGCGTTTCCTCTTGAAGGCGTCGCCGCTTTGGTTGGCTTCATGAAAGAATTCGAAAGTAAAAACGGATAGAAACGATCATCAGAAATTCCGTTCAACCGCCGCTAAGCTCCGAAGGGCCGCGAGGATTCTTACCTGTTCACGTAAGATCTTGGCGGCCTTTGCACTTTCGGGCCCCGCTTGCGGTTAGAATCTCACGTTATGGATTCGAATAATCAGAAGGTTCAGGCCTCGGCTGACAACGAAACGGTTTCGCTTGAAGTCAGTGAAGCTGATGCCGGCGCGCGCCTGGACGCTTACCTGGCCCAGAATATCGATGGCTGGAGCCGGGCCCGATTACAACGCTTGATTGAGGCGGGCGACGTTCTGGTTAACAGTAAACTTGCGAAGGCTTCTCACAAGCTATCCGCTAACGACGAAATAGAGGTTGAACTAACGCCTCCGCCGGAAAGCAACTTCACTCCCGAAGACATTCCGCTCGACGTTGTTTTTGAAGACGATCAAATTATCGTGATCAATAAACCGGCTGGACTGGTAGTTCATCCAGCTGCGGGGATTAATTCCGGCACGCTGGCGAATGCCCTGGCCTATCATTTTCAACAACTCTCAAACGCCGATTCCGTCCGTCCCGGTATTGTGCATCGCCTCGACAAAGACACTTCCGGACTGCTCGTCGCTGCCAAGACCGAAGCCGCTCACGAAAGTCTCGGTGATCAGTTTCGCGCGCGGGAAGTTTTCAAAAGTTACGTTGCCCTGGTTTATGGAGTGGTCAAACAGGAAAGCGGGCGCATCGAACAACCCATTGCGCGTGACCCTCGTAATCGAACACGAATGGCAATTGTACCGGGTGGGCGTGGAGCTTTGTCCCTATACAAGGTTCGACGCAGTTACGATTCATTTACACTTCTCGATGTCGAACTGAAAACCGGGCGCACTCATCAGATTCGAGTACACTTGGCATCGCTTAAGCACCCGGTGGTGGCGGATGAGCTTTACGGTGGCGGACGTGAGAACAGTATTCGGGATGTTCAACTGCGAGCCAGGATTCGCAAACTGAAGCGACAGTTTCTTCATGCACAACAGTTAGGTTTTCGGCACCCTCAGACGGACGAGTTGATGAAGTTTGTTGCCCCGTTGCCTATAGAGCTAACTGAGTTTCTGGAGTCGCTCGAGAACGCTCAAAGTTGATGGGCTCTCGGGCCGACGTAAGTTAAGTCAGGTTTGGATTGTTGATTAGATGTATGGTCTTATAATCGCCTGGTAGTAGCGGCTGCTCGCATAGATGGAGAAGGGCAACGGACCCGAGTCTGCGGGGCATCAAAGCGCAGTCTCCGACAGATAGAACACTGTAAAAATCACCTGTTAAATCACATGAAGCTTAATTTCCCCAGTCTTTTGACCCGGTTATTGTTGCTTGCCTGTTTCGTCATTCCTGCAATTGTGCAGGCGCAGCAGCAAGCGCCGAAACCCAGCCCGACGCCACCGGCCGCCGGTGATGAACAGTCTGAGACAATATTCATCCGACGCGTGCGGCTGCCTATCACTGTCGTGGACAAGAAAGGGCAGTTCGTTCCGGGCCTTACCAAAAGTGATTTTGTGATTCTCGAAGATAAGGTTCCGCAGCAGATCGAAACTTTCTCTGATGACCTGGGGCAGTCTTTGCCCGTATTCGTTGCCGTGTTAATGGACACGTCTCCTTCGACCGCAGGCAAGCTCAAGTTTGAACAAGAGTCCGCAATGAATTTCATTTACACGGTGACCCGCGCGCGCAAGGATCAGGTTCTATTTGCCACGTTTGACCACGAGATAAATCTGCGCCAGGACTTTACCAACAAACAGGAGCTTCTGGATCGCGCCGTCTCAGCCGTGAAGCAAACGGGAACGCAAACGGCTCTCTACGATGCTGTTTGGCAGTTCTGCGACGAGAAGTTAAGAACAGCAGCCGGGCGACGCGTGATGGTTGTAATCACAGACGGCGAAGACACCTTCAGCCATGCCGACATTCGTGATGCTATTAGTATTGCCCAGCGCACCGAGACCACGATTTTCGCCATCTCTACGAAGGCCGGATTTATTTCAACTGTGCCTGGAGTTGAAGCCGGTACGGTGAAGGACAAAAAAGATCGCGACCTGGCGACGCTGGCTGAAGAGACTGGCGGAGTAGCGTTTTTTACCGGCGACATGCTTTCTCTGGAGCGCGCATTTAACAAGATTTCGAAGGAGCTACGCGCTCAATACCTGGTCACTTATAAACCGATTAACGATCGCTACGATGGTAACTTTCGCAAGATTGACGTCAAGCTTGCTGAGAACCGTAAAGACTTAAAAGTCAGAACGAAGAATGGCTATACCGCAATCGCAGATAGTGTTAGGCCTTAAAGATGTCGAATCAAGCAAGAAGAAAACTGGTGTTGGGATGTTGTCTGTTTGTCCTTTTAGCGGCTGGCGCCTCGCTGCCGAACCGCATGTTTGCGCAAACAGACGTTACGGAGAAATCGCGGACCAGACGAGTGTCCAATCCCCCGTCATCCGCCGCCTCCCCGACGCCTACGCCAACTCCTGCTGCAAAGGAAGAAACGCTGCAAGACTCGGATGAAGTTGTTCGTGTCGAGACTAACCTGACAAGTATTTTCTTCACCGCCGCAGATAGCAACAAACGCTTCATTAACAACCTGACGAAGGAAGATATCCGGATACTTGAAGATGGTCAGGCGCAGGAAATCTTCACGTTTCAAAAGAATCTCGAGCTTCCGCTTTCAATTGCAATTCTGATTGACACCAGTCGCTCAGAAGAACGTACCTTACCCGACGAGAAAGCAGCAGCGCGCGCCTTCGTCGAAGCAGTGATGCGTCCCGATAAAGACGAAGCCGCGATCGTCTCGTTTACGGGCGAAGTTACGCTTGAACAGGGGTTCACCGGAAACCTGGATCGGCTTCGTCGGGCGATTGACCGGGTCGAATTCGTACCGCCTTCTGGCTATATCGGTGGAGGGGTAGTTGTTGGAGGAACACCGCCAATATCAGATACTAACCAGATGCTGGCTGGTTCGACCGCCATTTGGGATGCGGTGTGGGCGTCATCCAACGATCTTCTGTCAATCTCGGCTGACAACACTCGCCGTACGATCATCCTGCTCACCGACGGTGAGAACACGAGCGGTCAAATGAAGATACATGAGGCGATTGAACGCGCTCAAAAGGCGGACGCCCTAATCTATGCGGTCGGAATCGGTGATAGCTATCAAGGCGGCGTCGATGAGGGATCGCTCCGAAGAATTACTGAGCAAACAGGAGGCCGGGCCTATTTTCCGCACAACGAACGCGAGTTAAGAAGTGCATTTGATCAGATCCAGCGTGACCTCCGCGAGCAATACCTGGTCGCCTATTCACCTTCAAACAAGGCCCGGGATGGCTCCTATCGCCGCATTCAGATTGAGGTCGTCAACCCGGAATTGCGTCCTCAGAAGCTGAAACTCAACTATCGTCCGGGCTATTTCGCCAAGACCGCCGACTCGGATTTGCCTAACCGACGGCGTTCCTCCCCTTAAGAAAAGCAGAAAAAGCGACCATTTGTGGGATAAAGGGGGCTTTCTGCCCCATTCTTATTCCATGACAAACCAGCGCCAACTTTGTTATACTCCCCAGCGGTTTGCCGAACCCGGCTCAGCTGAAATTTCCTTGCAAAGTCTCTGAAAAACAAGACAAAGGGCTACCAAGCAAACTTCCTTGCTCAATTGCTGGCGGCTTCCGTCTCAACCCACCCTGTCTCTACAAGTCAATTAGATAAATGATCAAAGCTTCCCCAGAAAAGTGTCGAGTGCTGATCGTTGATGACGATCAGAAGCTTTGTGCTCTCCTTACTGAAATTATTGAGAATGAAGGTTATGAAGTTGCGTCTGCGGCGGATGGCGGTAGCGGCCGGGAACGCGTGCTCTCATTTGAACCCGACGTCGTGATCAGCGACGTGGTGATGCCGGTCCTTGATGGTATAGAACTTTGTCGTCTTATCAAGAAGGATCCTCGCACCTCAGATATCCCGGTTATTCTGATAAGCGGGCTGCGCAATGCCGTGGAAGACAGTATCCGCGGTTTGACGGCGGGCGCCGACGATTATCTTCAAGTTCCCTTTCGCAATGAAGAGTTGTTGGTGAAGGTTGCGAGGCTGGCGGAGCGGCGTCGTGTAGAGAAACATTACCGGGAAATTGTCGAAGATGCGGCCGACATAATTTACACGCGTGATATGGACGGGTATATCACCAGTATCAACGCCGCCGGAGCCAGGTTTTTCGACAAACCCGCTGAAGTCATCATTGGCGGCTATTTGGGAAACTTTATTGGTGATGAGGCGGCGGCGCGAGACATAGAGGAAACTCGCAAAGCAGCTTCAGATTCGCCATTCAGATCGACTTACCATCTTAAGGACGCACAAGAACAAGGGAAGTATCTCGAGGGTGTGATAACGATCGAGCGCGACCGTCAGGGGCGCCCGACCGGAATCCGCGGGGTCGTTCGCGACATCACAGAGCGGAAGCTGGCCGAAGAAGCGTTAAAAGAGAGTGAGGAACGCTATCGCCGTCTCGTTGAACTTTCGCCCGAGGCAATTGTAGTTCACTGCGAAGGGAAATTTGTTTACGTCAATCCTGCGGCCGAACGCCTTTGGGGTGCATCATGTCCGGAAGACTTGATCGGCCGCAACATACTTGATGTTGTTCATCCTGACTACCGAGACCTGGTTAAAAGGCGTGTTCGAGACATTGAGGAATTAGGTTCGTCGACCGCCCTCCATGAACAGAAGCACCTTAAGCTTAATGGTGAAGTGATCGATGTAGAAGTCGCCGGCATACCGTTCCTTTTTCGCGGGCAACCCGCAGTTCAAGCGGTAATGCGCGATATCACTGAGCGCCGGCGCGGCCGGGAAGCTTTACGCCAGACTGAAGCCAAACTGCGCACCGTGGTCAGCAGCGTCTCGCTCATAATATTCGCGCTCGACAGAAACGGGGTTTTCACTTTATCCGAAGGCGAAGGTCTCAGGCTGCTTGGTTTGAAATCCGGCGAAGTAGTTGGGCAGTCGGTTTTTGAAGTCTATCGCGACAATCCTCATGTGCTTGGCAACGTTCGTCGCGCTCTTGCCGGTGAAGCATTTTCTTCAGCTGTCGAAATCGGCGAACTAACTTTTGAGACCCGGTTCACTCCGCTTACTGATGATTCCGGAGCGTTCGTCGGAGTAATCGGCGTAGCTACGGACACCACTGAAAATCGAAAGGCCCAACAGGCGTTACTGGAAAACGAAGAGCGTTATCGTGAGTTGTTCGAAAATGCCAACGACATTATTTATACGCACACCCTCCAGGGAAACTTTACTTCGTTGAACCGAACTGGCCAGGAAATAACCGGCTATTCTCGCGAAGAAGCCATGCGGATGAATATCGTGGATGTGTTGGCGCCGGAGTATGTCAGCATTGCTCGTCAGATGATTGCGCAAAAGACGGATGAAAAACTGCCGACGGTATATGAACTCGAAATCATCGCGAAGGATGGACGACGCGTTCGACTCGAGGTTAGCACGCGGCTGACCTATCAGGATGGGAAGCCAGCAGGCGTGCAGGGTGTTGGCCGCGATTTGACGGATCGCAAGCGTTCTGAAGAAGTGCTGGCCCAGCAATCTCAGCGCGAGGCGATGACTCACCGTATCTCACAAGCCATTCGTTGCTCTTTGGATAGTACAGAGATTTTCCGGACGGCCGTTCAGGAGTTGGGATCCTATTTGAACGCCGATCGCTGTTCATTATTCATCAAGGAACAAACCGGAAGCCAGGCAGTAAACGCCGCTGAATATCATGCGGAAGGGATACTTCCAGCCGGCTCGACATTTGAGCTGGAGGACTTGCAGGTTCTAATCAAATCACTAGAGGAGAACGGTGTTCTCTTCTTCAATGACGTGGCTAACGAGCCGCGCATAGCGGATGTATATGAACGGATACTGGCTCCTGCAGGAGTGCGGTCGATCATGTACGTGGCGATTCGCGTTGGCGACGACGTAATCGCAGCTTTTGCCTTGTCAACGACGCGTGTAGTGCGCGAATGGAGCGACTCGGACATTGCGCTGGCGAAAGCCGTGGCAGATCAAACCGGCATTGCCATTCGACAGGCCCAGCTTTATCAAAGAGCGGAAGAGACTTCGAAACGCGAAGTCATGGTTAACAACGTCACCATGGCCATACGCGCTTCGCTTAGTCTGCCGGAGGTCCTGAACACGGCGACGCACGAACTTGGTCTCGCGTTAGCTGCCTCACGCGTGCACCTGCACCTTTACGATCCGGAGAACCCACTCTCTCCGGTTGAGCACGAGTATCTGGCGCCAGGTTGCAACAGCATCGGGCCTTTTGTGGCTAACTATGACGATCCGGTTGGCAGGCAGCTGTTGGCCATGACAAAACCCCTGGTGATAAGCGACACCCTGAATTTCCAGCATGGATCGCCGGAAGTCAGCGACGCTGTTAGAAGGCACGCGCAATTGGTGAACGTCCGATCGCAAATTGCTTATCCGCTGATAATCAAAGGATTGTTCCGCGGCGTGCTCTGTATTCACCAAACTGATCGCTTGCGGCGTTGGACTGAAGATGAGCTTTCTCTAGTGCAATCCGTCGCTGAGCGTTTAGCAATTGGCATGGCGCAAGCCGAACTTTTTGAAATGGTGGCCAAGGCCAAATCGGAATGGGAAGCCACGTTTGACTCGATGTCCGATGGCATATTCATTTTCGATCGCGCCGGCCTTTTGAAGCGGGTCAACAGTGCTGGTGCGGCGATGGAAGACTCGGACCCGCGCGCCCTATTGGGCCGCAAATGTTGCGACGTACTTCGTACTACATCTGAAAATTCTGTTTGTGCCGTGGAAAAAGCAATTGCGGAAGGACGAAGCGTCACTATCGAAGTAACCCCGGACCGTCTCGACCGGCCCATTCTGGTTTCTATTGAACCGGTTATCGATAAGGCCGGCGCGGTTACTAGTGCGGTTTGTACTGCTCGCGATCTGTCAGAATTGCGCCGGGTGCAGGCGGTCGCTCGGGAACACCAATCGCTGCTGACAAACATACTCGAGAGCGCTCGCGAGTCTATTTATGCGGTTGACATGGAGGGTCGTTTCAAGTGGTGTAACAGCGCCACGCTACTAGCGCTTGGTCTCAGGCGCGAGGAGTTTATCGGTCGCCGGCTTGTGGATCTCGTTTATGAACCCGACCGAGAAGTAATCGGCGGGAAACTCGGACTGGCGCTATTAGGAGAGGCGCAAACTTACGAGATGCGGTACGTCTCCGCAGACGGCAGGCTTCGGTATGCCCGCGTTGATAACTCACCACTGGTTGTTGAAGGCCGCACCACCGGCGTACTTGGAATTGCCCGCGACATCACCGAGCAAAAAGAGGAACGAGAGCGGGCGGCGCGAGCTGACAAGCTACGGGCGTTGGGCCAACTGGCATCAGGTGTGGCGCATGACTTCAATAACTCACTAGCTGCAATTCTCGGACGCGCGCAACTGCTCCGTCGCCAGACGCAGGACGAAGCGCTGGTGCGAAACGTTGAGATAATTCAAACCGCTGCGGAGGACGCCGCTGCTACCGTTCGTCGAATTCAGACCTTCGCGCGAAAGTCTCCCGCTCGAGAATTTGAAATGTTGGATGTCTCCGGCTTATTGAATGATGCGATCGAGATCACACGCACCCGTTGGGAAAACGAAGCTCGACTACGTGGGTTGGACTATCAGGTGGTGTTGGAGGCCGAAAGCGGACAACACACTTTTGGCAGCGCGTCAGAACTGCGAGAGGTTTTTGTGAATCTAATTGTTAATGCAGTCGACGCAATGCCCAACGGAGGCCGCCTTTCGATAGGCTGCATCAGCGAAGGATCTCAGCTGCGCCTGCGGTTCGCTGACAATGGAACAGGAATGCCCGAAGACGTGCGGCAAAAGATCTTCGATCCTTTCTTTACAACCAAGGGCGCGCAAGGCACCGGCCTCGGACTTTCGGTTAGCTATAGCATTATAGAGAGGCACGAAGGGCTAATAAGCGTCTCGTCGGAAATGGGAGCCGGTACTGTTTTCACGATCGCGCTCCCGGCAGTCACAAGTCAGCCAGTTACCACTGAAACGACTGCTGAGGATACCAGAGTGCCGTCGCTTTCAATTCTGATAATAGATGACGAGCCGGCAGTAAGAGAGACCCTTGCCGACATGCTTGAGATGATGGGGCACCGAGTGTTACTTGCGGAAAGCGGACAGATTGCCCTGCAGACACTGGCCGGAAATGATTGTGACCTCGTGTTTACCGATCTGGCGATGCCCGACATGGATGGCTGGGAAACTTCGCGCGAGATTCGCAAGCGCCGGCCCGACATGAACATAGTCCTCGTCACGGGCTATGGAACGGGCACTTTGCCGCCGCCCGGTGAGGACAGGCTGGTTAACGGCATCATCGGTAAGCCTTTCGACTTTTCCCAGATTAGCCAAACGATTACAAGTGTCCTGGCCAACGAATCTATGCTGGAAAATGCGGGAGTTTTGTGAAGTCCCGCTAGTTGCTGTAGTTCATGATTCCGGCGCTCGCAGTAAATCCAACTCCAAAACCAACCACGATTGTCGGACCAGTCCAGTCGTCTTTTTCGGCTAGCATGAAGCCGGTAGAAGCACTGGATAGGTTGCCATAGTTTTTCAAGACTTCGTAGGAACCCTGGACTTTCATGGAGTCTGTATCCAGGTGCAACTGCGAACAAACACCATCAAGGATTTTCTTGCTGCCGGTATGGATGAGACAATCGTCAACCTGTGCCATGTTTGATACCGGCGAGTCTGGGTGCTGCAGAACGTCTTTGACCGTACTGACTGCATAGTGGGCCCCGCGATTCGGGACGCTTGGCTGCATGAAGTATTGTGGCCGGCCCTTCAGGAATTCGTGAGGGCTATTGCTATTCATGGTTAGAAGATTCACGTCGTCTGTATCTTCATTGGTTAAGTGACAGATTGGCCCGAAGCTTGGCTTTCCTTCTTCATTGCCAACCAACAACGCTACCGCGCCATCGCCAAAAAGCATCGATTGAATGACGAAGGTGGTATCCAACCTTTTTTGTTCGAACTGGGATTCATTTAGCTTCTGCTCCTTCCGCAGGCGTATGACTTCTCGAAAGCCGAGATATTCGTTGCGCAAGAGCGGCGCGACGTAGGGAGTATGTGCTTCCGCCATCAGGACCATAGCTAACTTTCCCGGATTGGCGGCAAGATACCACTGAGCGACCTCAATGGATTTGAGTAAGACCGAACAGCCTTGAGCTTGCATGCTGACGGTGCGAAGTGATCGAGATAGGAGTCCGTGAGTTTGTCCCATGACTTCTGAGGCCAAACAGGGAAGCATCTGATCGGGAGTGTTTGTGGCGGCAATCAGCAGACCTATTCGCGAGGGGTCTCCCTGCCATTCCTCGATGCAGCGCTTGGTTGCGCCGACGCCGAGCTCGGTAGTGGAACTTCTTGCGTTCATCGGCTTGCCTGCCAAGAAGTCGGGGTAGTTGTCCATCACCGAATATCGTTGGTCGACGCCCAGTGAGTTGAGGGTGTTGATTAGCTCGGGAGAAAGCTTATGCATTAGTGCGCTGCTGAGATCCGTGGTTTTGAATGCGTGCTTGGGGGTAGAAGTGGCTGCTGATAATAAGTTAATCATGATCGTTAATCTCCGTGACCGAGTTTTCTATCAAAATCCGCCT
>Ga0207689_10006679_pt1 | contig 10174 bp, 8 predicted proteins | sample KBSMisM52_FD_184312 | JGI IMG/M metagenome (GOLD analysis project Ga0207689, IMG submission 184312) | Miscanthus rhizosphere microbial communities from Kellogg Biological Station, Michigan, USA - KBS Miscanthus M5-2 (SPAdes) (version 2) | ecosystem: Host-associated > Plants > Roots > Rhizosphere... | reverse complement strand
GTCGAGAACGCGATCAACGTCATCGTCGCGCTGGCCGTCGTGGACCGGTTCGGGGCGGGAGGCCTGGGCGGCGCCTATTCGATCGCCTATACCGTCGCTGCGGTCGGGGCGCTGATCGCGCTCAGCCGGCGAGTCGGAGGACTCGAGCTCCGCAAGTCGGCTCCGACGTTGATCCGCATCGCCGCCGCGCGGATGGCTTCGACTTCCGCCTCGGCCTCGGGATGTCGGGCGAGGTACGCCTTGACTTCCATGCGCACCGCCAGCGGCAGTTCGTCCAGGGCGTCCGCCGGCTGACCCGTATCCACACCCGTTCGGTCGAGCAGATCATCGATGTCTTACCGATCGGACTTCCGCCACTCGAAGAAGTTGCTTTCTAAGATCCCATTCGGCTCGTTCCTCATCTACGCCCCGCGCGGAACGAGTGAGCTTTCGAACAAGGCAAAGCAGTTCGTCCGTGCGCTGAAAGAAGAGCGGTTCATCGGCGTTCCTCCCCAGTCGCCTTCAAAATATGCAGCGCGGCGGCTGGCCGATGAACGCGCGAACGGCATCCTGGAAGAGATCTTTGGATCGGCTCCCCTGCTTGTCCCCGTTCCGCGAAGCAGTCGCACCGTCGAAGGCGGCATCTGGCCTGCGTACAACATTGCCTCCGCGCTCGTCGCACAGAGAATCGGGGCGACCGTGATTCCCTGCCTTGAACGCGTACGAGCAATTCCGAAGTCTGCCTTTGCCGCGACGGGATCGCGTCCAAAGCCGATCGAACATTACGAGTCGATCGTTGCCAGAAAAATGGTCACCGATCGCAAGGAGTTCTGCCTCGTCGACGATGTCGTCACCAAGGGCGCCACTCTGCTCGCGGCGGCAAGCCGGCTGCAGGAGGCGTATCCAGACGCGAACATCGTTGCGTTCGCGCTAGTCCGTACGTTGGGGTTCGTCCAGGACATCGAACGGATCGTCGAACCTGCCTTCGGCACGATCGCTCTACGCGGCGACGAAGCTTCGCGTGAACCGTAGTCAGGGTAGGGAAACGACTCGCTATCATCCCTCCTCTAACACCGACCATGAACACACTTCGCTCGCCCTTGCTCCTGCTCGTCGCTACCATCTCGTCATTCGCCTACGCGCAGGACGCGCCGAAAGTTCCTCCAGTCAAGCAGGAGATCGTCGTTACTGCCGAGCGCGAGGAACAGCCCCGCGATCAGGCTTGTGCGGCGGTTACCGTCCTCAATCGTGAGGCGATTCAACGGCTGCCGGCGGAGTCGTTGTCCGAGGTGATGGCGTTTGTGCCGGGCGTGACGATGATGTTCGACAGCGACGCCAGCGGCGTGCCGATGATCACCTCGCGCGGATTCTTTGGCGGCGGCGAGGTCGAGTACGTGAAACTGATCGTCGATGGCGTTCCGGTCGGGGATGCGGAATCGGGGAACGTCGACTGGCGGAGTTTTCGTGCCGAGGACATTGAGCGGATTGAAGTGCTGCATGGCCCGGGCTCGTCGCTCTATGGCGATACGGCGCTCGGCGGCGTGGTGCAGCTCTTCACGCGGCAGCAGGCGAACGCCGGCTCGAGCGGCGATCTTCATCTGAGCGGCGGCAGCTTCGACACCCGCAATGCCGATCTCGGATACCTCGCGGACGTCGGCGGCGACCTGCGCCTCGATCTTCGCGCGGACACCGCCGACACCGGCGGTTTTCGCGCACATGCGGACAACAGCAATCGCGCCGTGCAGCTCGCGCTGCTCCGTTTCGCCGAGCATTCGCGCTGGCGATTCGAGGCCGCCGGCGATCGCAAAGACCGCCGCGAGCCGGGGCCGCTTACCTTCGCCGAGATCGGCAAGGATCGGGAGCAATCGAATGCGCTCTTCCGCTTCGATCGCGAGCAGACCGATCGCTATCGCCTCGCCGCCGCGTTCGATTCGTTCGGCAACACTCCGCTGCACGCCACTGTCTACGGCCTTCAGCGCGACAGCGACAACCTGCGCACGATCCTTCTCGCTCCGGGATTCGGTTCCAGTGCGTTGCGTTCGCTGACGACGAAGGCCGGCGGCGCGACGTTCGAAGTTTCGTCCGAGGTGGCTGGGGGTACGTTGCGCGCAGGCGCGGATCTGGAGCGGGCCACGATCTCAGGGCGCTACTCCTCGGTCGGGCATTCGGGGGAAACGCTCGGCGTCGCGGCATCCGAGGATGGATCGCGGGATCGCATCGGGCTCTTTGTGACCGGAGGATGGAGCATCTGCGAACGCTGCCGGCTCACGGCCGGACTTCGCCGCGACGATCTTCACGACGATTTCACCGGCGCCGCGCGCCACACCGCCTCGGCATGGTCGCCGCGCGCGGGATTGAACGTGCGCCTCGGACCGGGCGCCGAACCGATCTCCGCCTTCGTGCAGATTTCGAAAGCCTTCAAAGCGCCGACGCTCGATCAGCTCTTCGATCCACGACCGTTCCCCGACGGCCGCGGGGGGACGATCTCCATCTCCAATCCCACTCTCCGCCCGCAGCGCGCCCGCAACATCGAAGCGGGACTCAGCCGCGCGGCGCCCGGCAGCGAGTGGTCGATCGTGGCCTATCGAATGACCGTGACCGACGAGATCGATTTCGATCCGCAGACCTTCACCTACCACAACATCGGCAGCAGCCTGCATCGCGGCATCGAGGCCAGCGCAGCGTTCGCGCGCGATGCGCGGATCTCGCCAACATTCACCTACGCCTGGACCCGCGTGGCCGACACCACGACGCCGGATCTCCAACTGAAAAACATCCCTGAGCACGTTGCCCAGCTGCTGCTCCACGCCCGCATCAACGCGACGACACGAGCCGACATCATCTATCGCTGGACAGACGGCATGACGCTCGACGACGCCGGCCAGTTCGCCGAGCCCGACATCTCGCGCGTCGATCTCCGCATCGCCCACGACCTCGGCAAGCTGCGACTGCAAGCCGACCTGCTGAACGCACTCAACGCGCACTACAACGAGCTGGGATTCGTGCTGCTCGATTTCAAGGGACGCCCGACGGCATTCGGGTTTCCCGCGCCCGGCAGGACGCTTCGCGCGGGCATCACGTGGAACTTCTAGTACAAAACCCGGGTAGGGATTCCGCCCCGTCCGACACTCCTAACGTAGACAATCCCCCGCGCGCCCGAAAGGAACCAACCATGTCGATGACCCGCATGCTCATCTCTTCGCTCGCGCTGACGGCGCTGCTCCTCGGATGCAAGGGTCCGGCTCCGGAAACGGCCACGACCGACACCTCGGCAACGACGACCGCCACCACTTCGTCGACGACCACCTCGACCGCGCCGCCGACTTTCCCGTTCATCCCGCCCGTCCAGATCAGCGGGAACATCCCGACGACGGTGCCGTTCCCGTCCAACGCGCCGCCCAACGCCACATCGGAGCAGGCCCGCCCCTTCTTCGACTGGTTCTCGTGGGAAAGCTTCATTGCCCTGAACTGGCCGGCCTCCGGCACTGGCCGCGGCAATCCCGATCAGCCCAACAATCCCAGCGTCTTCACCGGCATGACCAACACCGCGCCGGTGACGTGGGGAACCTACAAGGCCAACTGGGAACTCTTCGATCAGTACGACAAACGTCCCACGCCCTGGAATGACTACAACTCGCCGTATGCGCCGGCGCTTTGCCCTCAGGCACAGCAGACCGACAAGCAGCTGGTGATGGTCACCAAGGGCGACACCGAGCTGCAGGACGTCAACCAGGCCTTCTCCTTCCCGCTCGTCGATCAGGCCAGCAACTTCGTCTACTTCGAAGTGCGCTACAACCAGCCGCAGTACGAATGGATCCGCGGCACCGACGGCAACCCGGCCACCTGGCTCTACCTGATGAAGAACCTGCCGCCCTGCACCACGCAGCCGTGCACCGGCGTGGCGCTGCCGCCGAACCCGCAGAACCCGGGCGACTCGATCATGGTCAAGGCCGCCTGGCGCAACATCTCCGGCCTGCCGGCGGCGCAGCAGCAGCGCTACTACACCGTCAACGCCTGGGTCTACGACTCACGAACCAATCAGTGCACGCAGACGAAGATGGGAATGGTCGGCTTCCACATCGCCCAGAAGACCAACATCTTCACCGAGTGGATCTGGTCGAGCTTCGAGCAGGTGGACAACGTGCCGCCGAAGGTCGACAACGTGCCGTCGTCCTTCAACAACGGTACCGACACTCCGCCGACCGGCACGCAGGGATTCGCCAATCGTCCCACCTACACTGCGCCCGGACAGCTTCCGGCAAACCCGACGCCGACGCAGGTCAGCCGGCTCAATCCCATCCCCACCACCCCGCCCGGTGCGTCGACGGTCGACGTCAACAACACCTTCCACGCCGCGCTGCCGAAGACGTCCGTCTGGCAGTACTACGAGCTGGTGATCACGCAGTGGCCGACGAACCCGACGAACTTCAAAGCTCCGGCCAATCGCGGCGTTTATCCGGAGAATTGCGGCGGCGCTTTCCCGGTCAATGGCGCGGTGAACACGACGTTGGAGACGTACTTCCAGAACGCGCAGCTGGCCACGGGCGCGGGCGGCAACAGCTGCATGTCCTGCCACTTCAACGCAGGCACCGGCCTGCGCGACTTCAGTTGGGGCCTGGCCCGCCGGCCGCACCAGGATGCGCCTCCACCGGCCAACTCAAAAATGAAGTCCACCGCAAAGTAAGGAGCGATCAATGTCCAGCAACCCTCCGGCAGGCAGCAGCAACTGGTGGATGTTCCACGGCGACATCGCCCACACGGGCGAAGCCACCGGCAGTCCGATCAACAGCGGGAACGTGGCAGGCTTGAAGCTGACGCAATCGATCAACGTCAACGGATCGATCCTCTCCACTCCCGCCGTCGTCGACGGCTACGTCTATTGCGGCCTGGCCAACAGCCTCGAGGCCGCGGCCCAGAACGGCGGGCAGTTCATCAAGGTCAACCTGACCACTGGGGTGACCGAGGCGACGTTCAATTGGAGTATTAACCCGGCGGATCGGGACACGCACGGCTTCTGCGGCATGGGTTGCACGCCGGCCGTGATCGGCGGCAAGGTCTACTTCAGCGCCTTCGACGGAAAACTCTACTGCCTCAATCAGTCCGATCTCACGCTGGTGTGGGTGACCGACCTCCGCTATGCCGACATGGCCCACAACCAGCCGGTGACAAACGATTTCCCCAACGGCAACGCCCCGCCGCCAAACGGCCCGATGGCGAAAGCGTCCGGCTGGTCTTCCCCGCTCGTGGTCAACGACCGCGTCTACCTCGGCATGGGCGAAGGCGAGAACGCCTATCTCTACGGCTTCATCTACTGCCTCGACGCCAACACCGGCAACGTCATCTGGATGTACTGCACCTGCCAGTTCTACGTGGGCGCCAACAACGAGCCGAACCAGCTGCCGCTGGAGACGATCCGCCAGGAGCTCCCGCCCGGCTTCACCACCTATCCCTACGCGCCGGTGGCGAAAGGGGCGTCGGTCTGGTCCGGCATCGCCTACGACCCCGATCTCGATCAGCTCTATGCCGCGACCGGGAACCCTGTGCCGGACGGCCCGCTGCCGACGGCCGGCTATACGAACAGCATCATCGTGCTTTCGGCCAGCACCGGCGCATTCAAGGCCGTCGTCCAGATCCCATCCTCGACCAGCTACCGGCCCAGCGACATCGACGTCGACATCGGCGGCGCTCCGACGCTGTGGGAGATCGACGGCCGCAAGGTGGTCGGTATCGGCTGCAAGAACGGCTGCTACATGACCTTCGACGCTACGACCTTCGACAACGTGGTCACCCGGCAGCTGCTGCCGTCCATGAACGATGGCAGCCAGATCGCCACGGTCGATCCGCACGGACCGAATGACGATCCGCAGCATCCGAATCCGGTGCTGTCGAATCAGATGTCGAATGCCGTCCCCGCGGAAAACTTCCACGGCACCTACAGCACGGCCGCGGTCTGCTCGGCGCAGAAGAAGCTCTTCATCGGCGTCGGCGGCAACAACTATCACTACATCTCTGCCGGGATCGACTCCGACAACACGCCCTTCATCCGCGCCCTCGATTGGGAAACGCTCCTCGACGCCTGGCCGCTCGACAACGGCGATCCGAAAAAGTACACGGCGGCGGCCGATCCGAACAATCCGCTCTACAAAATGGCCGGCGAGAGCGGAATCAGCGTCCCGGCGGTGGTGAATGATGTGGTGTTCATGTCCACCACCCGCGTGGCCCTTTACGCCTTCAGCGCCTCGGACGGAAAACTGCTCTGGAGCGATGTGGAGAATTTCGGCGCGCAGACCGGCGGCATGAACGGCGGCTACGGTTACTGCATGGGCCCGGCGATCGCTGGCAACTATGTCGTGGCCGGGGCGCTGGTGCAGGGAGGCAACGGCGGGGTGCTCAACATCTACGCCCTGCCGGCGTGATCGCTCATGCTGCGCATCATTCTTCTGGGCGTTCTGGCCGGCCTCGACAACCTGCAGGTTGCCGCGGCCATCAGCATGACCCCGCTGACCCGCACCCGCCGCGCGCTCTTCGCGCTGGCGTTCTGCGCCTGCGAGATCACCACGCCGCTGCTCGGACTGCTGCTGATGAATGCAGTCCGCGTGCGCCTCGGGCATTCGATCGACCGCATCGCGCCGCTGATCCTGGTGGCTTGCGGCGCGGTCATCATCTACCTGGCACTGAAGGACGACGATCAGCTGGAGAAGCTGGTCAACAACAAGTGGACGCTGCTCGGCCTGCCGCTCTCGCTCTCCTTCGACAACCTGCTGATCGGCATCAGCCTGGGAACCTTTGGATACCCATTACCGCTGGCGGCGATGACCGTCGGCAGCGTGAGCGCCTGCATGTGCCTGTTCGGCATCGCCGGCGGTACGCGCATCCGCCGCTGGATTCCCGCACACGCCGAATTGATCAGCGGCTTCTATCTGATCGCCATTGCCGCAATGATGTGGATTGCCCCCCGCACCTGAAGAGACGAAAGAGGAGGATTTCCCATGGCCACATCGTTCCAGACCGACATCGCGCCGATGTTCGCGCCGTTCCAGGCCAACATGATGTGGCGGTTCAACCTCGGCGATTACGACACCGTGAAGACGAACGCGCAGATGATCTACGGCCGCCTGACCGGAACCACCGGCAACCCCATGCCCGCCCCACCCTTCACTCCGCTCGATCCGTCGATGATTGCGCTGTACAAGCAATGGATGGATGAGGGCTGCCCCCCGTAGAGCAGGCATCCCTGCCTGCACCCGACGGGCGTCCTCGCCCGGCGGTGGTTTCTGCTTGCTAACTGACCGGCCCTTCCGCCTCCGGCTTCTTCCCATCGCGATCGAACCACCACATGGTGGCCGACAGCAGCATGAGCGCGGAGAAGACCCAGATCGCGCCGACGGTCTTCGTGGCCATGTGCCCGGCCACGGCATACGCGATCGCCGGCGGCAGAGAGCCAAGGATTGAGGAGATGGTGATCTGCCACCAGCTCATGGCCGGCGTGGTCCCGGCGATGATCGACATCACCTCCGCCATGATCGGCACCGGCCGCGTGGCCACGATGGCCACCATCCCCCACCGATCGAGCAACCGCGACGCCCGCGCATATTCGGCGTCCGTCACAAACCGCCGCACCTTCTCCCGCCCCGCCCTCCCCATGGCAAACCCCGACAGCGAACATCCCACCGACCCCACCAGCGAAAGGATCGACCCGATCCAAACCCCGAACAGCGCCCCATGCGCAATCATGATCAAACTCGACGGCACGGGGAGCACGACGTCGGCAATCAACAGCCCCACCCCAATCGCCCCCGCCAGCGGCCCCGCCGCGCGAAGCGTAGGCATGGGATCCGTCAGCAGCGGAATGCCTAACGCTTCGGCGATGCCGAATCCGGCGAGAAAGGTCCCGGCGAGAGCGAGAGTGATCCAGAGATAGCGGCGCATGAGTCAGCGAGAATACAACGGCTTGTGCTTAGAGGACCGCAAGTTGCGCGCGCATCCATAACCGTGGACGCTGGAGGGGGGGAGTTCTCGACTCAGTACCGCGGAGTCCAGAGCCGGTATACTTGCCACACCTCCGTGGTCGCTCCAAAAAACGAAATCGTCGAATTGGTATTCGGTCTCGCTGGGCCCGTGGGCACGAACTTCGGCAAGGTTGCCGCCGCCCTCTCAGACGCGTTGACGAAAGTACAGTACTCGACCATCCCTGTTAGATTGAGTGCGTTCCTTGACGAATACAAGCTCACCGATGGCCTCCTACCGGTGGCGCTCATCGCAACGCCTGAGGATGCGCGTATTCGCTCGTATCAGGATGGCGGGAATGCGTTGCGCAAGATGCTCAATAACAACGCAGCTCTCGCGATCCGTGCTATCCAGGAAATCGCAGCGACGAGGGTTCTTCCACCGGAACGGCATGCCTACATCATCCACTCCTTGAAGCGTCCGGAAGAGGTCGAGCAATTGCGCGCCGTGTATGGGGAGGGTTTCTTTCTCATCGCTGTGGTGGCGACGCGATGGCTTCGCGTCACCACGCTTGCGGAACGCATCGCTGACAGTCGCGGTACGGCGGACGGATCGGTGTGGATTCCCACCGCAGAGGATTTGGTGCAACGCGATGAGGATGAACAGTCACCGTTCGGCCAGAAACTCACTGACACTTTTCCGACTGCTGATCTTTTCATCTCACTTGACGACGGCACCGCGGCTGCTCTGGAACGAATGAAGAAAGAGGTAACTCGGTTCGTTGAGCTTTTGATGGGTCGCACCGACCACACACCGACCGCAGACGAAACCGCAATGTTTCACGCCCAAGGGGCATCCCTTCGGTCAGGTTCGCTCGCCCGGCAAGTAGGCGCAGCCATCACCACGAAGGACGGCGACCTGCTTAGCGTGGGGTGCAACGATACACCGCGAGCGGGAGGCGGGATTTACTGGCCCAATGACCACTACGATCACCGGGATATCAAGCACGAGCGCGACACATCGGAGGTCTACGAGGAGAAGATTCTCTCTGAAATTTATGATGCCATCCGCAGGGCTGGATGGTGTCCGGAAGAGGCAACGACGGACGAACTCCGGCACATCCTGAGCAAGGCATCTATCATGGGTTTGTTGGAATTCAGCAGATCACTGCACGCGGAAATGGATGCGCTATTGGCAGCAGGCAGAAACAGCATTTCAGTCCGTGGCGCAGAACTCTTTTCGACCACCTTTCCCTGCCACGAATGTGCAAAGCTAATTCTCGGTGCCGGCCTCAGCAGGGTTGTGTACATTGAGCCCTACCCGAAGAGTCAAGTTGCCCACATGTTTAAGCATGAAATCGCTACCACCGTGCATCGGCGCGTCTGTACCCGATGCGGTGATACGCGACCACCGATTGGTCTCGAGGGCAAGTGCCGATCATGCGGCAGCACAACCGCACTCGAATTCGACGATGTCGGCCGCTGTGCGACCTGCGGCGAGATCCACTTGGCGCGATTCGTACCGTTCACTGGCGTCGGACCCGGTCGATACCTTGAGCTCTTCTCCCTGATCATTCAGGGTACCAGACAGAAGCGAAAGGACAGTCTCGGCTATCAAAAGGCTTGGGCAGCAGCGCAGCGGAAACCGATGTATCCGGCGTCGTACCTTGAACGAGAACAACTAATCAAGACCAAGTACGAGGCGATTTTCACTAAGATCAAAAGGTAATGATTCTTTTTGGAGGCAAATGAGATGACTGACCATATGCGGAGAGATCAGATGCCTGAGTTGCCTGATTGGTTGAAACGATACGATGTCAGCGTGGGTCCATACGATCAACCGGTTGCGACATCTCACGACAAGGAGCGAGCCGAGGAGGACCGAGGTTCTCACGATGACTACTCCGATGACCAAACCTAACAACTACTCAAACAACAAAGAAACCGACAGCTCAACTAGTCGACATGCGGCGTTGGCGAGACGTGGCGCGGCTCTGGAATCGACTTGAGTGTCTCCTTCGATCGAGCGAGGAATCCACGACGTCCTCCTCGTTGGATCGATGCATCCCCCCACCCGTAGCCCGCAGAGTCATCGGATTTGTCGATTGGCAGTGAGTACAGGTGAGAGACTCGATCATCGCAAGCAACCCAGCATTGACACCCCTCCGCTCCGCACGATAGCGTTCCGTCAACACCCATTCCTAACAACTGAATCGCGGAGGGGGAAGCCATGAAGCTTCGTCAGTTTC
>Ga0207689_10006671_pt1 | contig 10180 bp, 8 predicted proteins | sample KBSMisM52_FD_184312 | JGI IMG/M metagenome (GOLD analysis project Ga0207689, IMG submission 184312) | Miscanthus rhizosphere microbial communities from Kellogg Biological Station, Michigan, USA - KBS Miscanthus M5-2 (SPAdes) (version 2) | ecosystem: Host-associated > Plants > Roots > Rhizosphere... | reverse complement strand
ACGGGCCCCGTTGGACCCACTCACGACCTGTTCCCGCCCGAGGCGATTACAAAGCCTGCAGCAAAGCAAACGGCAAAGGCAACCGACTCTGCGACGCAGAACACGACGCCCTCTGGCGGCACTGCGTGGCCTGTGGTGCTGACCTCCGAGGGCACGAACTTCCAACTCCATGAACCCGTCGTGGAAAGTTGGAACCAGGGCATACTCACGGCACGCAGTGTGGTGGTAGCACAGCCCGCGAACAAAGGACCCTCCGTGCCCGGTTCTGTCACGATAAAGGCACTGACGGAAGCGGATGCTGCCACTGGCTTGGCAACGCTGGTAAATACCGAAGTCCTCGGTGTCAGCTTCCCTGCCGCAGCGGACAAGACGCAAGCCTGGCATGAATTCCTGCGCTTCGCCGTGCCTCCGCAAATCAAAACGCTTCCGGTCGCCATGCTGGAATCGGGGCAGAAGATCGCTAAAGCGCGCCAGGATGCCGCTGCGGCCGCCGAGGTGACGGCGCCGCGCATCATCGTGTCCACACGGCCGGCAATCCTGGCCTATATCGACGGTGAACCCCGCTATGTGCCGGTAAAGGGCACGGGCATGATGGGGGTGCTCAACACGCGGGTGCTGCTGCTCAAGGACACCCAAGGCAACTACTTCCTGCATTTGTACAATGGATGGGTGCGCGCCCCTTCATTGGATGGACCCTGGGAGATTTCTCCGGGTCCACCGGAAACGCGCGGGTTGGAGCAAGCTGCTCGTGAGACTGGCCGGGCCAACTTTCTCCTCGGGAAGGCCGATGCGCAAGGCCGCACACCCGTCCTCGTGGCCGACCGCTTGCCCGACATCATCGTAGTGACGCAGCCTACCGCCCTCATCGTACTGGACGGCGCACCCCGGTACACCACCGTGGCCGGTACCACGCTCCAGTACGCCATCAACACGTCGGCGCATCTATTCCGCGATGTCACTTCGGGCGATGTCTATGTTCGCGTCGATGGATTCTGGTTCCGCGCGCCCGATATCAATGGACCTTGGTGGCATGTGCCGACAGCAAGCCTCCCTGCCGGCTTCACCGCCATTCCGGACGACAGTCCCAAGCGCTCTGTGAAGGCGTCCATTGTTGGCGGACCGGTACCTTCCAGCAGTGACATGAGCGTAGTGGCGGCGGATCCGAGGACAGCCACGCTTAGCCTGAACATGGCCGGTGATCCGGTGATGGAGCCCATCCCCGGCACTAAACTGAACTACGTTGCCAACGCCTCGGTTCCGGTGATCCAGATCGACATCAACAACTGGTATGCCGTGCAGAACGGCGTCTGGTTCTACGCCACCGAGGCAACCGGACCCTGGACCGTCACAAGTAAAGTGCCGCCGGAGATCTACACTATTCCGCCGAGCGTACCGATCTACCGCGCCATCCACTCTCGGGTGATGTCTACGAGTACCGACGTCACCTACTACGGTTATCCCGGCCCCGGCGCCTGGGCCAGCCAGGGAGGTGCGATCGGCGTCGAAGAACAAGGCGACGATTATCAGTACACGCCACCGTCGGGGATGGCATGGGGATGGTTCTACTGAGCGTAGTTAGCCGATCCCGACATTGGCTATGCCGAATGACGCTCCGCGGGACGTACTGAAAAACTGAAACCTGGTGAACAGCAGGGGAGTGAGCGGCAGCCGGTGACGCTGCCGCTCACTTGACCTTCAGCGCCCGCAGATCGGTTTCCAACTCCACGAAGGATTGTTGGAGCACCTGGCTCAGGCCCTTCGTGATTGCTTCGGCACTGCGGTCTGGTACGCGCACTCTATGGTTGTAGTTACGCTGCAGCACGATACGACGGTCCGGGTTGATCGTCTCGGTGACGAATATCTGAATGGAGAATACTGCCTCCGTCTCAGCTTTGTTGCGCAGGTCCCCATACATCGCGGTGACTTGACCTTCGAGCGAGTACGGCGCGTCCAGGCTGCTCGATGGCGGCAAGGTCGTGGCGAATACGCGCCGGACGGTCAGCCATTCCACCAACTGTGCGCTGATCATCGCTCGAGGTGCCACGAAGTACTCATTGTAGAAATCCGACTCGTAGCGCTCCTGATCGAGGCGATACACCAGCGAGCGCTCCGAAAATGGCGCCGAGACCTCGATACCCGTCACGCGGATTGCACCGTCATGACCAGGAGGTGGATCTGCAGGCTTCGGCGCAGCATCCAACAAGTAGTAATGTTTGGCGAGAGCCGGCCGTGATAGATCAACGCAACCTGCAGTGAGCAGAAGCACGACCGACAACATCACTGAACCGAGCAGCTTCTTCATGTTTTTGTGCCTGGTGTAGTCAAGCTGTTAGCGCCTTGGTTGCTCGCGTTTCGGCGGCTCGCCGAAGATCACACCCGAGGGGTAGCGCTTGGCGTTTTCGGAGAGCTCGCGCAAATTGTCGGTGATCTGGCGCAGGTTGTTGAGCGTCACTGCCACGTCGTTCTCGCGGCCGGCCACCAGCCGATCGATGCGATTGAGCGAACGGTCCAACTGCAGCAGGATCTTCTGGAACTCTTCCGACTCGGCGATTTTTCGAATGCGCGCAGCAGCGGCCGCCGCGTCATGGCCAACCGTAGCAGCATCCCGGGATGCGCTGGCAATATTGTCGGGTACCGCGTTCCACGCGGGGTTCGCTAAGAGCTTCTGCAACTGCTGAATGGTCTGACGCGCGTCCGCGAGCAACGCGACAGCCTCCTTGGAAGCGGTTGCAAGATCCAGCTCGTCCGCTTTGCGAGTGAGCGTCACCGCGAGCAAGTTGACATTGGCGACCAATCCCTCCAGATCGATCTTGGCCAAATGACCCATCAGTTCCTGCGCGTTGCTGAAGATGCGGCCCACCGTGCTCACCGTGGAAGGGATGTAAAGGTATTCGGGCTTCCAATCGATGGCGAGCGGCGGATTGGCTTTCGGATCGACATAGTCGATCTCCAGATAGGCAAGCCCGGTGATACCCATCGGCGCCTGCCGCACCCGCAATCCTTTGCGGATTTCGGCGGCGACGATCTGCTCGATCTCCTCGCGATTGGCCATGCTCCCCAGTACTTTTGGATGGACTTGAAACCTCACCAGCACCAGTGGCAGCCGCTGCCCCACCGGACGGTCCAGCTGGTATTCCGCGTAAGTGAAAGTGACGAGCGAGACGTTGCCGACCATGACCCCACGGAACATCACTTTCGAACCGGCTTCCAGGCCTTGCACCGACTCGTTGAAATAGGTCTCCATCGTCATCTGTTTGCGGAACAACGTCCCGGCGCCAAGCACCAGAACCAGGATGACGGTTGCGGCGAGCCCCAGCAGGATGAAGACGCCGAGCCGGAAATAACGCATGTTTCCGTTCACGCTGTCGCTCCAGGCAATGGCGCCCTCGTCACAGTGCCTCCATCGCAGCAGGTTGGCGATTGAAGAACTGACGCACGACGGGGTCGTCACTGTGGTCCCTCAATTCCTGAGGGCGCCCCTGTGCCACGCTGCCGCGCGCGCGCCGGTCGAGCATGATCACCCGATCGGCAATCGTGAACACGCTCGGCAGTTCATGCGTTACCACCACGAAAGTAATCCCCAGACCGCGTGTCAGGCGCAAGATGAGCTGGTCGAGTCCGGCCGAGGTGACCGGGTCGAGACCAGCGGACGGCTCGTCCAGGAACAAGATGGCAGGGTCGAGCGCCATCGCACGCGCGATCGCTGCGCGCTTCTGCATGCCGCCGCTGACTTCCGCCGGCAGGCTGTCGGCAAACTCCTTCAGCCCCACCAGCTCTAGTTTCATCTGTGCAATCAGGTCGATCGCTTCATCGGGCAGCGCAGTGTATTCCTCCAGCGGCAAGCGGACGTTCTGCGCCAGCGTCATGGAGCCGAACAACGCCCCGCTCTGATAGGCAACGCCAATACGGCGCAGCGCCGAAAGACGCTCGTCGCCCTCCGCCGTGGCGATGTCGATCTTATCCAGCCACATATGACCGCTCAAGGGCGGATGCAATCCGATCAGGTGCTTGAGCAAAGTGCTCTTGCCACTGCCCGATCCTCCGAGCACTGCGAACACCTCTCCATGCTCCACCTCGAAATTCAAGTCCTTCAGCAACGCCCGTCCTGCGTAGCCGATGGTCAAGTGTTCGACTCGAATGATCGTTTGCGTCATTGCGGATGCCCGGATTTGCGAATCAAATGCCCAGGACGTTGAAGATCACGGCGAACACGCTGTCCACCAGGACGACCAGGATGATCCCTGACACTACTGCGTGCGTAGTGGACTGACCTACCGAACTGGCACCCTCCCCTGTCCTGAGGCCATACATGCAACCCACGCCCGCCACCAGCAGACCGAACGCAAATGCCTTCAACAGACCGCCGAACAAATCGGCTTGAGTGGCAATGCTTTGTACCTGATGAATGAAGGTCGTGATCGGGATGCCGAAGGCTCGCATTACCATCGCGCCACCGATCAGGCCCATAAGATCTGCGATTACGGTGAGCAGCGGACATAGCAGAAATGCTGCGATCAATCGCGGCGCCACCAGGAAGCGTACCGGCGATAGGCCCATGGTGATGAGCGCATCGATCTCCTCGTTTACCTTCATGGTGCCGATCTCGGCGGCGAACGCCGAACCGGAACGCCCGGCGAGGATGATTGCCGTCATCAATGGCCCCAACTCGCGTAGAACGGCCAGTGCCACCGCGTTGGCGACATAGATGTCGGCACCGAACTGACGAACCGCCACGGCGGTCTGAAACGCCAATATCACACCGATCAAAAAACCGATTAGCGTCACGATCGGCACTGCATCCGCTCCCAGGCGCTGAGCAATCAACAACGCATCTTGCCAGCGAACGTGCTGCGGACCAGTAAGAGTTCGTGCAATCGCCGCGGCCGCTTCGCCGAGGAATGTAATGCGCTCCCGGCCCTCGCGGATGACGAGTGCGGCCACTTCCCCAATCCGCTCGGCGAAGGGCTCGAGCACTGGAGGCGGCGGGGGCTGCGGCGTGAAGCGCTTCGGATCGAATTGGCGGAACAGACGGTCGAACGGACTGCGTAGGTTGCGAACGTGCACCTCTTTGCCGTTCGAACGCGGCTGGCGCAGCAGATCGATCAGCAGCGCCACACCCGCGCCGTCGCAATACTCCACCCCGCTGGCATCTATGACGACCGGCACCGCGCCGCGTGCCGTGAGCGCAGCAAGCGCTTCGTTCCATAATGAACTCACAGAATAGGCGTCCAGCCGGCCAGACAGCAGCAGGACCGCGGCATCCCCCTCGGCCGGTCCCGCTTGGAGGCTGGCGGCAGTAGCAAGCGGCGGAGGCATCGGCAGGTCAATCGATCGAGAAGAGAAAGTTACTCAACGGCAATTGTACGATGCAAACGCGCTTCGCCTGAAAAAAGCGCCGGACGCGAGGAGCTCCAATAAGGCGTCGCACCAGGCCAGTGCATGCGTCCGAGACTATGTCAGCCTTTCGCTCCCCTGGCCTTGTCCAACTGCTCGCGCCAGCGCTGCGCCACCCACGCGAACGTGTCCTTAAGCTCGGTCCAGGAAATCTCGTCTCCCTTCGTCGTCGTCTGGAAGCTGCGACGCGCGCCGATCGCGGCATAGACGCGCTGGCCGGTCTTGCCATCGAGCATCTCGATCTCGCCGGAGAGAACGATGTAATAAGGTTCCGCCCCGGCAGCATAGCGGCCGACATTGACCACGGCTTTGATCGGCAGCACATCGGAAGGATCGAACCCCTGATGGATAGGAGTCACCCCGGTCAAGGCACCGCGGAAAACGAGCACGCCCGGTCCCGGCTTATCTACCAGTGCATAGCCGTGCGAACCGAACTCTTTCGAGACGATTCCCTTGAACAGCGAGTCGACTTTGCTGAAGAGCTGCGGCTGAATACCAGGCCGTTCGGCTTCCGGGTTGAGCCAAACCTCCATAGGCTCGACGTAGACCTTGTCGTACTGCTTCCAGTCCACCCCCGGTCTGATGTATCGCCACATGTACTTCTGATCGGGGACCGGTTTGAACTCTGAATAGTCGCCGAGGAAGCCCGAGGCTCGAATATCGGAGCCCGGAAGGAGCGTACCTTTGCCTGAAACCGGCACCTCGGGCGCGGTGGCGTGCGTCACAGCGGCCACCTCGGCACAGCCGCTGAGCGCGACTACCGCTATGGTGGCAAGAAGGGGGAGTATTCGCATCGCCCGTCTCCATTTTTCTTCGTGTTGGAACGATGAAATCGCATGCTACAACAAGACCCGCAGGCCGATTGCGGGACGACCTCTAGGCTGTCCGTATCTTACAAGGTTGAGTTAACGGGAAGCAGCACAGCAAGGCGCTAGCGCCGGTGTTTTCCCCATCGTAGCGCAGCGGTGCCGCCACCGCAGACTACCGCCGCCATCGCCCAGAGCATTGCCGCCGCGCCCAAGACCGAACCGAACGCGCCGAATACCAGTGGCAACACGACGTGACTGCTGTTCATGATCGTCGTGCGCAATCCAAGTGCCTCACCCACCCGCCCCGCCGGCGAGCGCGCATGCAGCAACGACATCACGTTGGGTTGAGCGGCACCGAGACCGAGACCGAGCAGGAACGCGACCGCCATCAGTGGCGCGAGTGACGAGAAGAACGGGAACAACAGAAACGCGACCGTGGTGTTGAACAAGGTATAGGTCAGTACCTGCCATTCCGAGAACCGGCGCGACAGCCACGGCATCGCGAGACGAATCGTGAAAGTCGCAACCGCGAAGGCGCCCAGGACGAAACCAATCTCGGACGCCGACAAACCCACTCGCGTTCCATGCACCGGGACGACGAAAGTCTGCAGGTCCCACGACATCGAGATCAGCACGGTGGCAGTCAGCGTGCGCCGCAACTCTGTGTACTTCAACAACTCGAATGGATGCAAAGGCTCCGGTCCGGTCACAGTGCCGTCGCGCACCGGTAGTAACGCGCGGTTGGCCCAGGTCAACGCGAGTGCCGCGATCACCACCACGACCAGCACTGCGAATGTAGCTCGATGGCCAACTGCATCGATCAGCAGTCCACTTACCACCGGGCCGACCAATCCGGCGATGGACGCACCTAGCGCCAGCCAGGAGAACGCGGCCGCTCGGTGGTTCGGATCCGCACGCTCGCCCACGAGCTGTTGGACGGAGAGCTGTGCCAGCGTCGACCCGGTTCCAATCAGAGCCGCCGCCACCAGCATTGGTGCGACATCGGCATTCGCGTAAGAGAAGATCGCCGGAAGCGAAACCCCACCGACCATCATTCCAAGGCCGATGAGAGTCGGCCGCCGTGGGCCGACCGCATCCAGCCAACGGCCGGCACGTACCGCGATCAACATCGGCACCAGCGCGAACAGCGACATCATCACGCCGACGGTAAATGTCGAAGCCTTGTTTGCCAGCACGTAGAGTGAGCCGGTCATACGCGCCGACACGAACGCCATGTGCGCCAGCACTGCGATCGCGATGATGCGGGCTAGCGTCATCTAGCGTAGATTGGCCGACGGCGAGTAAGCAACAGGCTCCGCGTGCAGGTGGTGGTCACGATCCCAACTAGTTTTCACTAGTCTACCGCGCACAGGCGGGCCAGGACCATGTCAGTTCGGCGCGGACTGGGCGTCCATATCCAAGGAGTAAAACTGAACCGTGTTGCGTCCTCGTTCCTTTGCGCGATACATCGCGCGGTCCGCCCGTTGAATCAAACTGGGGATATCCTCGCCGTCGCGCGGATAGAGTGCTGCACCTATGCTGCTCGTCACCCGTACAGCTCCCACGTCGATCGCGATCGGCTCGGCGAGTACCTCTCGCATCCGAGTGGCAACTTGCTCGACCTCGCGCGCATCCTCGATCTCCTCCAGCAGCACGACGAATTCGTCGCCGCCGTACCGAGTAATCGTATCCACCTCGCGCAGGCACTCTGACAAACGCCGGGCGACCTGCCGCAGCACCTGATCCCCGGCGGCATGACCGAAACGATCGTTCACTTCCTTGAACCGATCCAGATCGATGAAGAGCAAGGCAAGCATTCGACTGGACCGCCGGGACACGGCGAGCGCATGTTCCGCGCGCTGGTGCAGAAGTTCACGGTTTGGAACCCCCGTCAGCGTATCGTGCGTGGCGAGAACCTTGAGGCGCTCCTGGTGTTCGCGCAGCGCAACCTCGGTTCGAACGGCGGCACTGAGCTCGATGTTCCTCTGCTTCAGTTCCTCCTCCAGGCGCTTGCGTTCCGTGATATCGGTCGCGATACCACCGAGGCCCACCACCTGTCCGATGCTGTCGAAGATGGGGAACTTGTGAACGATGCTGGTATGCAGGAGGCCGTCCCTGTACAGGACGACTTCCTCCACCTCCACTCCGGTCCGGGCCGCGAGGGCCTTGCGATCGTTTCCCCTCAGCTGCACTGCCAATTCGGCAGGAAAGATGTCCGCATCCGTGTGGGAAATGATGGCCTTACGATCCAACCCGAAGGCGTGCGTGAACCTCTCGTTGACGTGCAGGTAGCGGCCCTCGAGGTCCTTGATGAACATGACGGACGGGCTGTGATTCATAAACGCCTGGAGGCGCTCTTCGCTTGCCTGGATCCGTTCGGTGGCTCGCTGACGTTCAGTCAGATCGCGGATGATCTTGACGAATCCCAACAACTCTTTGCTCTTGTCGCGAATCGGTGTGATGACAACGTTGGCCCAGAAGGTCGAACCGTTTTTGCGAACTCGCCAACCTTCATCTTCGTAGCGCCCCTCCGCGATCGTCCGCTCCAGCGCGACCCGAGGCTCGTCGCGCTCGACATGAGCACGCGGATAGAAGCGGGAGAAGTCCTGTCCGAGAATCTCGCCCTCGCTATACTCCATCAGGCGTTCTGCGCCAGCGTTCCAACTCACCACTCGCCCCTGCGGATCGAGCATAATGATTGCGTGGTCGACCACATTCCCGAGCAGCAGGCGAAGCCCCTCGTCGTTTTGCAGCAACGCGAGGTCCACGCGCGAAGAAACCGCGCGTAGCGTTTTCGTGTTCTGCAGTTTCTTCGCCATGCGGCCCCCAAGGCGACAAAAGTCAAACGTCAACGGCAGCAATTGCAATTCCCTACATACTACATTGTCGGTCGCGAGGGCCGACCTCTTGAGTTCGAGATGGTCAGTCTCTAACATTCTTGCAGGCTCTTCCTCCACTTCGCCAAGTAGCGTGCCAAATACGCATTGAATCCGCAGAGTTCGCAGCGGACATGCAAAATTGTAACCCCGTGCGACCGAGGCGTCTTGACTCGATATCGATTCCTGGCGACTATCGCAAACACGATGATATTTTCTGAGCTGCGCTACTTCATCCCTACGTGAGCCGCATCATCTGTATTGCACTATTTGTGCTGGCCGCAATGGCAGCGCGAGCTGGTGCAGACGACAAACCTGATCCTGAAGAATGGTTAAGGAAGGCCGAGGCCGCCTATGCCAAAGTACCAGGTTACACAGCCATTTTTCATCGGCAGCAACGGATACGCGGAAAGCTCCTGCCGGAAGAAACCATATTCCTCAAATTCAAGAAGCCGTTCAGCGTGTACATGCGGTGGATAAAGGCGCCGTACAAAGGAAGCGAGGTGTTGTACGTGACCGGCTGGAACGAGAACCGACTCAGAGCACACCGAGGTGGAATTCTGCGTTTCATTACCCGAGACCTGGATCCGAACGATCCGTCCGTTATGGCGCACAACCTTCGCCCCGTCACCAACATGGGTATAGGTTATCTCCTGGAGGGTATTGGGACGAACGTGCGCAAGGCGACGAGGAACGGCGAACTCGCATTCGCCGATCACGGAGAGGAACCTGTTTTCGGCAGAATCACGCGACTCATGGAAGTGTCGGTTCCAAAGGAGAGAGCCAAGGACTACGACGGTTGTCGGCTCGTCGTCAACCAGGATGTCGAGAACATGATGCTGATCAGGATCAGAATCTATGATTGCGACAATCAGCTCATGGAGTACTACGGCTACGAGGACCTTGACCTGGGCGCACGCCTGACCGATGCGGATTTCGATCCCAAGAATCCGGAATACCACTTCTGAAGGCTGTGACGAGTGACAAGTGACGAGTGACAAGGTGAATGGAACAGCGCGAAGCGTGAACCCCCACCCTGGCCCTGCCCCTTAAGCAAGAGGGAGGGAATACTCATTCACTCATTCACTCATTCACTCATTC
>Ga0207689_10006669_pt1 | contig 10184 bp, 10 predicted proteins | sample KBSMisM52_FD_184312 | JGI IMG/M metagenome (GOLD analysis project Ga0207689, IMG submission 184312) | Miscanthus rhizosphere microbial communities from Kellogg Biological Station, Michigan, USA - KBS Miscanthus M5-2 (SPAdes) (version 2) | ecosystem: Host-associated > Plants > Roots >... | reverse complement strand
TCGTAGAGCGTGCCTTGACGGGCGACGCAGAAGCTTTCGGCGAGATTGTCCAGCGCTGGGAGCGACGCATCTTCGTGCTTTCTTTTGGCATGCTGGGCCGCGAAGAGGATGCGCGCGACGCTACGCAGGAAACCTTTCTGGCAGCGTTTCGGAATCTACGCGCCTTCCGCGGCGAGGCAAAGGTCTCCTCATGGTTGCATCGAATAGCCGTCAATCAATGCATCACGCGGCAGCGTCGTGCAAAGGTCAGAAGCGAAAGCGCGCTGGAGACCGAAGAGGAGAAGAACGCTGCGAATTTTGCTGCGCCGATCAGCTACTCGCCGGCGCGCGTGGCTGAAGGGCGCGAGACCAGCGCAGCCGTAAGGCTCGCGGTTAATAGTTTGCCCGTAGAACTGCGGCAGGTTGTAGTGATGAAGGAATTCGAGGAGCTTACTTTTAAGGAAATTGCCGATGTGCTCGATCTGCCCCTAAGCACGGTTAAGAGCCGGCTTTACACCGCTTTGAAACAGTTGCAAATGCGGCTGGCGAAATTTGGCGAACACTCAGCGTAGAAGTGGTAGGAGTAAGTGAAATGAGAAACGATGAGCTAACTTGCGGACGAGAGAACGACTTGATCGGTTTTCTCTACCGGGAGCTGAATGAGGTCGAGGCGACAGCTTTCCAACGTCACCTTAACGACTGTGCGACTTGTAGCGCCGAGCTTCTCGATTTTGGAGAGGTGCGTGAATCGCTAGTGGCCTGGCGCAACGAATCGCTGGGTAGTGTTGCGTTCCCAGCTCAGGTGACAACCGCAAACGAAACGCCGCGAGCAACGCGTTCTGCCGTGGCCGCCTTGCGAGAATTTTTCAATCTGTCGCCATTATGGATGAAAGGCGCTGTCGCCTTCGCCGCTATTTTGTTTTGCGTTTTTGCCGGCCTGGCTGTGGCGCGTTTGCGAGAAGCTCCACCTACCACTGTAGCGGTAACGCCGGTGGTGAAAACCACTTCGCCCGAAGAACTCAAAGCGCTTGTAGACCAGCGTGTCCAGGAGGAGCTCAAACGAATTAAGAATTCTGAGGCGATACCCCCAGCTTCATTGACAGCAAAGTTATCGCAGAAAAATCCTGTTAAGCGGATCGCGAATCGTAATACGCAAGTTGCGCTTAGCGCTTCGTCTCAAAAGGCGCGGCGACCACTTTCAAAAACTGAGCGCGAGCAGTTAGCCAACGACTTGAGGTTAGTATCCGCCAAGAATGACAGCGATCTGGACTTGCTCGATGATAGAATTAACCAATAGCTAATGTTGCTTGAGCCTTGAGCTAACTCAAGAATGAGGATTCTTATGAAACATAGCGGGAAACTCAACGGTCGAATCTTAACCTTGCTTGCCTTGCTGGCGGTCATAGGCTTCCCTGCTACAGCCGGGTCTGTTTCCGCACAGCCTGCTCAGCAACCCTCTTCAGCGCCAGAGCCACAACAAGGCGGGGATCTTATTCGCCAACTAAACCTTACGCCGGAACAGCGTGAGCAAATTCGCTCAATTCGCGTAAACAACAGCAGCGAACGGGCAGCCATTAAGAACCATCTTGACGACGCCAACCGCGCCCTCGAAGATGCGCTAAATTCCGAAACTCCCGATGAGGCGTTGGTCGAACAACGCCTGCGAGAAGTCGCATCCGCCCAGGCAGCCGCGATGCGTATGAGGATTTTGACTGAAATCAGAATTCGACGAGTCTTGACCTCAGAACAACGGAAGCTGCTGCGATCGTTGCAACTTGAGGCACAGCAGTCTCGACGAGAACGTCGCCTGGACAACGCCATGCAGAGACAGGAAAGGCGTGACGGGCGGACAAGAGGTCTAAATCAACGCAATGGACTCGGGCCAATCCTTCCGCGGCGAGACAATCCACGTCCCTGACTTTCAGCAGGCCCACGTCACCGCAGACCACCAGCGCACCCAGCCGGCCCGGCAGCAGCCTGGCTGGCTTTTTTGTATCCAATCTCCCGTTCGCCGCTCTCGGTCTATGGCCCTCAATATCTTCAAGCTTGACGCCCTGCGCAAATTTTGCGCATGATAAGCCGCTCTTTTTCAAATGTGAGCCACTTTCAACGAGTCTCAAGCTTCTGCGAGACGCAGGCGGTGGTCACTGTTCTCAGTTGTCGCAATAGCAGTCCGGAACGGTCCACCAGCAACAGGCAGGACTTCTAACAGCTAATTCCCTATCTAGTCCCTAATGAACTTCGTTACGCGCTCAATCTTCGAGCTGCAAGAAACCACGCTGATGACCGCGCGAGCGGTTGGCGGCCTTTTCAGAGGGCCGCGCTATTTCTCCGAGACCATCACCCAGATGGACGTGATTGGTGTCGGCTCGCTTACGATCATTCTGTTGACTGGGTTCTTCACCGGCGGCGTAATGACGTTGCAAACTTTTCCAACCCTCGCGTTTTACGGAGCGCAGGGACAAACCGGACGTCTGGTTGCGATCTCACTGATACGCGAGCTTGGACCCGTATTGTGCGCGCTGATGGTATGTGGACGCGTCGGTTCGGCCATCGCGGCCGAGCTGGGATCAATGACGGCCTCGCAACAGATCGATGCGATGCGCGCGCTGGGCACCGATCCTATAAAGAAGCTGGTAGCTCCGCGCCTGATTGCCTTGATTGTTACTTTGCCTTTGCTCACTGTCGTCGCTGACGTCGTCGGCATCGGCGGAGGCGGCATAGCAGCGACAACCCTTTATGGACTTTCGATCAATACCTTTGTAACTTCGGTTCGAGATGGCATTACTGCGGATGATATTATTGGGGGAGTAATCAAGCCGATCTGCTTTGCCGTGATCATCGCTTCGGTCGCCTGTTACAAGGGTCTAACAACCGAAGGTGGCACGGTGGGAGTCGGCAGATCAACCACCCGCGCGGTTGTAACGGCGTCGATAGTAGTCATCGTGGCTGACTTCTTTCTTGCCAGGGCGCTTCAATACCTGCTGGGAATGCCGACGAGTTAGAATTTGATTCGATATGTCGATTTCGCCTACACAGTCAGAGCTCTACCCCGCTTCCGGAGAAGTAAGCCGAAATGCGGCCGGCTCAACCTTCGCCGAAGTCGATGACAGCCATCGCATCATTCCGGCGATTGAATTTCGCGACGTGGTGCTGGCCTTCGACGAACGCGTAATTCTGAACAAACTGAGTTTCAAAGTGATGAAGGGTGAGACCAAGATCATCCTCGGCGGTTCGGGTGGTGGCAAGTCTACGATCATCAAGCTGGTGCTGGGGTTGTTGAAGCCCGATGAAGGCAGAATATTGGTCGACGGCGAAGACATTACTGACTACAACGAAGTTCAGATGATGACCGTACGCAAGCGGATCGGGATGGTGTTTCAGGAAGGCGCGCTCTTTGATTCGCTATCGGTCTACGACAATGTCGCCTACCGACTGCACGAACAGGGCCGGCCTGAAGATGAAGTCGAACCCGAAGTGCGCCGCATGCTTCGCTTCGTAAACCTGGAAGACGCGATCGACAAAATGCCGGCCGAACTATCAGGCGGCATGCGCCGGCGCGTCGGTATCGCCCGAGCTCTTATCGGCGATCCGAAGATCGTGCTCTTCGACGAACCAACAGCCGGCCTCGATCCGCCAACTGCCCGCACTATTTGCGAGCTGGCCATGAAGCTGCGCGATCTGGAAGACGTGTCCTCCATATTCGTCACCCATGAAATGAATAACCTGGATTACCTTTGTTCTGAGTACGCCGTGGTAAACGAAGAAGGTCAGGTCGTGTTTGAGCGGGAAGGCGAACGTCTTTGCCTGACCAACAGCAAAGTGATGATGATGAAGGACGGCAAGATAATTTTTAGCGGTACCGATGAAACTCTGCGCAAGGCTGAGGATCCGTACATTCAGAAGTTTCTTCGCGGACACTGATAGAAAGGATGAGGGATGAAGGCCACGGATGAATAAGAAGAGCTGACAGCGATGGCAACCTAGCCACTCCTGATTTCGTCCTTCATTTTTCCGCCTTCATCCTTATTGAGCGCCATGCCAAGATCAACGAAACAGGTAAGCTTAAACCAATTGCGTGTCGGCATATTCGTGTTGGTTTCAATAGTCATTTTGATTTTCCTCATCTTGAATGCCTCCGGCGACATCAATCCGTTTAAGAAGCGGCTTCATCTGAAGGCACGTTTCGCCGACGCCAATGGTTTGCGCGAAGGGTCGGAGGTCCGGCTCTCCGGCGTTCGAGTAGGACAAATCGACAAGATAACTCTGCTGCCGCCCTCGACGGAGCCAACAGCCCAGCGCGTGGAGGCCCTGATGACAATCGATGCGGTCATCGACGGTCGACCGGCAACCGAGCGCATTCGCCAGGACTCCACCGCGCAACAAGGTTCACCGAGCCTGCTGGGAAACGAAATGCTAATCAACATTAGCCCTGGAACAGCGTTGGCCCCGCAGGTAAAAGATTACGACATTCTGCGTTCATCCAGTTCCAATACGGTGAACGACTTTGCCACCTCGGGAACTGATGTGGCCCAACGTCTCAGCAAGCTCTCCGATCAACTTAGCGGCATTGTCAAAGATGTGCAGGAGGGTAAAGGAACTGTCGGACGCCTCTTTAGCGACGAGGCTCTTTATAACAACCTGAATGCAACGGTGCGCGAGACCGAAGAAGTGATGCGCCTGATCAAGTCGGGCAACGGATCTGCCGGACGGTTGGTCAACGATCCCGCGCTCTATAACAATGCCAACGAACTAGCCACTCAGTTGCGAACATTGGCCGAAGATTTACGGGCGGGAAAAGGCACGGCCGGAAAACTTCTTACTAACGACGAACTATACAATCGCGTCAACCGCACTGCTGATCGGCTCGATCATTCAGTGGATCAAATCAACTCCATGATCGCCGATATAAACGCCGGGCACGGCACCCTCGGAAGACTGATCAAAGACGAGGAAATGTACAACGACGCTCGGGCTGCGATCGCGCGTTTTAATATGACCGCCGGACGAATCGATAACATGGTGGCGGCAGCGCAACGCGGCGAAGGCACGGTTGGCAAACTCCTTACGGACGACGCGCTTTATTCCAACGTCAACCAACTGTCTTCCGAAGGCGTGAAGCTAATGTACGACTTCCGCCAGAACCCTAAGAAGTACCTGACCATCAAGTTCCAGCTGTTTTAGAGTCTTTCGACGACGGCATAACCATGTTCGATCATTAGGTCGACAAATACAGAACCGGGAGCGGTAGCGACCGGACCCAACACTCAATTGAGCCGTTCTTGTCATAATCTTTACCACGCTCGCGCTTTAGCCTGGTGAGGTTGAATCATTAACCCCTCGCGCCATTCCTCACCTGCGTATGATCTCATCGTTCCTCCGGGTTGCGGTGGCCGAAAGGACTCCAATGTCGAAACTTCGCGTTCACAGTTTCTCTATCTCCATCGACGGGTACGGCGCCGGGCCGGATCAGGATCTCGAGAACCCGATCGGCGTTGGCGGGCTTAAAGTCTTTGACTGGTTCTTCCCTACCCGCACCTGGCAGCGTATGCACGGTGGCGAAGATGGCGAGAATGGTGTCGACGACGATGTCGCCGCGCGAGGTTTTGAGAATATCGGCGCCTATATTCTCGGACGGAATATGTTTGGTCCCGTGCGCGGGCCATGGCCTGACGAGAGTTGGAAAGGCTGGTGGGGAGATGAGCCGCCTTATCACACGCCGGTCTTCGTGCTTACGCATCACCCGCGGTCGCCGCTCGAGATGAAGGGTGGTACTACATTTCACTTCGTTACCGACGGCATTCATTCAGCCCTTGAACAGGCTAAGGATGCGGCAGGTGGTAAAGACGTGCGAGTGGGTGGCGGAGTCGGTACGGTTCGGCAATATTTGAGTGCGGCATTAATTGATGAATTACATCTGGCGATCGTGCCATTCCTGCTCGGCACTGGCGAGCACTTGCTTGGGGGCTTGAATCTGCCGCGCTCCGGATACGAATGCGTGGAGCGCATCGAAGGCGCGCGCGCTACGCATGTCACGCTGCGCAAGCGTGGATAGCAGCGACGCCTGAAATTAGATCAACGCGACGAAGAGCGCCACACCATTTCCCTCACTGCCCTCCACGTATACAAACAGCACGTCCCTTGTTATATTGAACCTACGCAACCAACAAAACACACTTAACGGCGACGCCCTCGCGTTAGCTATCTAGTCAAATACCAATTTCCCTCACCACAAGGAACCTTTAGTGCTGATGAAACTACAACAACGGATGCTCCTGCTCTCTGCACTTCTTCTCGTTTGCTCTGTCGCTAGCTTTGGTCAGAGTGCGCAATTCGGTACGCCTCTACATCAGACCGATCAAACGTTTGCCTTCGCCATGGGGCCAAACGGAGATCTCTTTGCGATCAAAAAAAGTAACACTGGCACCAAGTCAACCGAGATTCACGTCATATCCGCTGCAAGCGGTTATCAAAAGTTTACTCTCCAAACAGGCACGGCGTTGCATGAAACTGATGGCAGTTTTGATTTCGCAGTAGCTGATAATGGTGACGTTTTCGCAATCAAGAAATCGGGAACCGGATCAGGAAAAACGGAAGTCCATGTCTTAACAGCGGCGAGCAAATACCAAAAATTTGGGCTGCAGACCGGTACGGTGCTCCACAACACGGACGATAGTTTTGCCTTTGGGATTGGCCCTAATCGAGACCTTTACGCAATTAAAAGGGCGGGCGTTAGCTCAACGGAGGTCCACGTTCTCAATGGGGTTAATAACTATCAGAGTTTTAGCCTACAGACAGGAACGGCCCTTCACAAAACAGACCAAACCTTTTCGTTCTTGGTAGCTCCCAACGGAGATTTATTGGCGATCAAGAGGAGCGGGACGGGAACGAAGAAGACGGAAGTTCACCTGCTGCCTCGTAGAAATAATTTTCAATCTTTCGGTCTGCAGACTGGAACGGCGCTACACGAGGTCGACTCCAGTTTCGCATTTGTATTAGGACCTAATAACGATATTTATGCCATTAAGAAAACCGGCACGGGAACAGGCATGACCGAGATTCATATTTTGGCCGCAAAAAATAATTACGAAAAATTTGGAGTTAGCGCGGCTCCTTCAGCAATCGTGCCTTAGCGTCTGTACTATTAAGAATCGCAATTAAGACGCCAGCGGCGCTGTAGGAATTAGACACCGTTCCAACCTGGTCGTTCGCTCACTTACCACGCGATGGCGTAGTCCATGGAATAGAAACCGTGGGATAAGTACCTACGCGTCGAACCACCCCGGATAACCTTCTCAGCCAAAAACTTAATACCATCGTTGTCCAGAATCGAAACAGCAAGCTGCTTTCTCGGCGTCTGACTGCATTCTTTTGCCACGCCTCAACTAAGCCCGACCACTCATTGCTGTGTTTTCTCGGGCCTCACCGGCTTGCCTCAAATTTGCATGGAATAATTGGAAAATCTTGATGAGGCCAGGCGTCGGGGCCTCATCTTTTTATGGTTGGCTTATGAACGAGAAAGTGCGGAAGCTCCTTCTGCTCATCGTCTTTTGTGCAGTGTTTGCTGTTGGTGTGTGGACACTGTTCCGCTTCAACGCGTTAAAGCGGCTGACCCTTCGCCAATCCGGAAACCTTACCAATCCGGCAGCACAGCGCAGCGACGATCCTGATTTGTGGGCGCGAGCCATCGAAAAAGTTAAGGAAGATCGAAGCGGAGGCACGCTTGAGATTCCAGCGGAGCTCCGCCACTACGAGGACCGGCATTGGTTCCTGGCTACCCAGGTCGCCGAAGTTCGAAAGTTCAACCTGCAAGCTTGCCAGGATTTTGTAGATGTTGCGGCGATGATTGAACGCGGTGAGCTGGTTTCACTTCCGAACGTCACCGATAACTACATTCTCTTCGGCGTCGGCGCCAGGGCGGATGGCGGCGTGTTCAGTCGACATATCGATGACCACGACATCGAACTTTACGACGAAGCCGAACTGCGCCAGGCCCAGGGACTGCTCGACGCTTCGCGCGCGAAATTGCAGACGGAATTGTCGGCGTTGAAAAAGCAATTAGACGCGCTGACAAAACGCGATCGCGCAAAACGAGGCGAGCTGCAAAAGGAAATCACCGCACGCGAGGAAGAGCTGAAATCAAACGACGAAGAGAAAGTTCTCCTTGATCGAAGTTATGGGCATGCCGAAAGCAGGCAACAACTTTTGCGGGATTACGAATCGCTACAAACGCTGGCAAAGAATTTAGGTGGACGCTCATTCAACCTCGACGATCCGTCTGACCGTCAGGCAATGAAGGTAACGATGCTTAGTTCGCTAAGACCCGAGGCACTGAAAATTCTTGAAGAAGTAGCGAAGGCCTATCATGACAAGTTTGACAGGCCCTTGCCGGTAAGCTCGCTGGTCAGGCCGGAACAGTACCAGACGGCTTTGAGAAAAGTGAACCGGAACGCAGTATTGATTGATACCCCACCTCACTCGACCGGTCTCGCATTCGACATCGATTACCGCTACATGAGCGGTGAAGAACAGACTTTCCTGATGGCCGAACTTGCGCGCCTGAAGCAGGACGGACGCATCGAAGTAATCCGCGAACGGAATGCCAACTACCACGTCTTCGCCTTCGTCGATGCTAAGCGACCAGCCGACGAACTAATCACTGCGTCGCTAGAGGAAGCCAGTGGGCCGGTGGAAACAAATCACGCGACACCGGCGAAGGCAGAGAGCAAATCGCGAACTGGGAAGAAGGTAAGGTCGGTAAGTCCGCGGAGCGGACGGCAGCATAAAGCCCGGCGTGGAGCGCAGCGGAACCCGGGTAAGCGCGGTCGAAAATAACGAACCTGGACCCCTGCGGTTTCTCTGGCGCTCACTCGAGGCTTTATGCCGTCGGCCGCCCCGCGGACAGTTGCTTAATCCTCCATCCAAGAAACACTATGAACATCAAGATCAACGCCGACAGTACGCGCGCCCACATTCCGTGAATAGTCAACGAGCCTTTGCCCAGCAAAAATAAATTTCCCGTGAGAAGCCCAACCCAGGCGCTGATGAAAGTAACGATGAAATAGAGCCCAAAGGTCACGACAATGAACACAAGGCAACCATTGAAAATGTAGGCACTGCGTTTGTTTTCTGCGAGCACGAGTGGATTGGTTGACTCGTCATTACCACCTGTAAGAGCTTGCTGAAGCGACCACTGAATGCCATCAAGCCACTTGCGAATTTGAATATTGTAGTAGCCGCCGACGTCAACCAACATGAATCCGCGCCAACCAACGCGCTCAACCAATAGCTCAACGGCCACCCTGGTTTCGCTTTCTGATGACCCTGATGCCGGGGCTGATTGAAGGTGAAGGTTTGCGATCGCGTGGTGGGTGAAACTATAACCCCGTGCGGTCAAGCCGTCCGGCGTCTCCCTAACCTGCCACCCGAGCGATTCAGCCATAAAAGTGCGCGCTGCTTCGAAGACAAGATCGCGCGCCGCCGGGAAGACTCTCTCCTGATTAAAGTGCTTGTATTTCCAATCCATCGGTCTTATGCGCGAAGTATAGACAGCGATTAAGACTTGTCAAAACATTTATGTGCCGAACAGTTCCGGCGTCATGAGTTGGGTACCACCAGGCTGGTAGCGGTGGGTTCCTGCGTTACGACACTTACTTTCTTGCATCGAGAAGGAGTGACTGGGGCGGAATACTCACCCGCTATCGCGAGGTGGTACTGACCTCATGCCACTATGACGGACATCACTCGTCGCTTAGCAGTTTTAATCCCTCAACTAGCGGTGGGAAATCAGCCAGCGCGTCCTTCTTGACTCCCCAGGTAGTGAACATATGACCTAGGAGTTTCGGACCAGCGTGTGAGCGGGTAAATCCGATTAACCCTTTGGTCGCCTCGAGGTCTTTCCAGCCAGCCGGCAGGACCCTGAAGCCCTTGTCGATGAACATCGGGATTGATGGATATTCAGTCCTGAGCTCGTAGTGCCATGGGCAGACGATTATGTCTTTCGGAATCAGGTCGATGGCCGCAGCGGTTCCATTGGTGGAGGCTTCCCATTCTCCAAAGTCGTACTTCTTGCCGTCGATCAAGCGATCTCCCCACATCAACATCTCGACGTGACGCTTGCCAACGAGATGAGCGTGAATCTCGTTGACGGCTTTCGCGAAGAGTACGCCGCTGTCTTTTCCTTTAGTCGAGGGCGAGAGTTCGGA